>Ga0137394_10003732_pt1 | contig 11497 bp, 10 predicted proteins | sample czobulk116metaG_FD_108278 | JGI IMG/M metagenome (GOLD analysis project Ga0137394, IMG submission 108278) | Vadose zone soil microbial communities from Angelo Coast Range Reserve, California, USA - czobulk1.16 metaG | ecosystem: Environmental > Terrestrial > Soil > Vadose zone | place: USA... | reverse complement strand
CGCGCAAACCGCGCCTTTGTGCTCTTCCTTTTCGCCCAGCTTAATTTGTCGCTCCACATCCCAAAGCTTGACGCAATGGTCGCTCCCGCCGCTGGCCAGGGTGCGCCCGTCCGGAGAAAAGCTCACCGTGCGCACGCGATCGGTATGCGCTTGAAGGAGGCCGAGCGGTTTTCCTGAATCCACTTCCAAAAGCTGGATCGTGCCATCGTCGTGGCCCAGGGCCGCAATTCGCCTATCGGGCGAAAGATCGACACAAATGACTCTTTTGAGATTGCCGCTGTAGCCCGGCAATGGCCGGCGGCTATTGGTCTCAATGTCGCACCAGAAGGCCGAGCCGCTCAGCGTCGAAGCCAGCAGATATTTGGAATCGCTGGTAAAAGCGACTACGAACATTAGCCTTGGCAGTGTCACCACGACGTTCAAGGTTTCCATGTCCCATACCTTGACCGTATTATCTTCGCATCCGGCCGCCATGGTTTTGCCGTCTGGAGAAAACGCGAAGTTACCGTAATCTCGCGAATGCAATCCCCGGATTTCTTCCGTTTTTTCGCTTTGGTCGGGATTCCATATTTTGACGGTGGCGCTCCGGCTGCCGCTGGCAAGGTGCTTGCCATCGGGCGAAAAGGCCAACGCTGAAACCGCGCCGATCTGGCCTCGCAAACGGTTTGTTAGCTGCAATCCAGTAGCCGGATCCCACAACTTGATGGTCTCGTCGGAACTGCCCGTTGCCAGTGTCCGGTTGTCGAATGAAAACGCGAGCGCCGAAACCGGCAATTCATGGGCCGCAATGGTCCTGAATTGTTGGGTGGCCAAATCCCAAAGATTGACGATCCCTTTGCCGTCGCCCACGGCTAAAAGGGCCGCGTCAGGGGAGAACTTGAGTGAGCGGATCTGACGATTCTCTTTCAGCATGCCCAGCTCTTTGCCGGTGCTGAGGTCCCACAGCCGTATCCCCAAATCCATGCGTAAGGCCTCCGGGCCCTCCTCGGACTCAACGATGGCCAAAACCTTTCCATTGGGCGCAATCGCAGTTCGTTCTGTCCAGCCAAACTCCAAATATCGCGGAAGGCCGGGCATGGAAAACCGCAGCCGGCGTGTGGCGAGGTCCCAGACGTGCAGCCGGTTATCGGTTGAGATCGTGACGACAATGTCGGCTGGAGCAGAAAACGCCACGATCTCGCCGGCGTGCTCGAGCAGGTTGCTAACTTTGCCGCTGGCAATGTCGTAGCGTTGAATCAAGCCGCCGATACTTCCAAACACCAGACCCTCTCCATCCGCGGTAAATCCTCCAAGTCCGGTGGCCTTCGCGGTATTGAACAGCGGCTGTTTGGATTGGCTGTCGATGTTCCACAAGCGCAACTTGCGGTCCCAGCAATAAGTGGCCAACATCCGGCCGTTTGGGGAAAATTCCAGCGAGCCGAGGACCTGTTCGTGTTTTGGCAACGCCAGCGCGTAGTTGCCCCGGCAGAGGCGATACAGATAGCGCCACTCAAAACCACGCCGATCAATTCCGTCCTCCTTCGGCAGGTGGCTGGTCAGGAGGTAAGAGGCCTGCGCAAAATTGGCTTCCTCACAATATCGCTGGGCCAAATTGATATCTGTGACGTATTCCAGCAGTCGCCGAGCTTCGCCCTGGATATCGGCGGCTTTCTGGGCCCGCACCGCCCGTGCGGCTTCCTCGCCTGCTCGGATGGCCTCTTCCCGCGCGTGGCGTTCCGCTCGCCGGGCACGAACCGCCTGCCAGGTGCTCAGGACGGTGCCCGCCAAAAGGGCGGCCGCGATTGCAGCGGTGGCGGCGAAGGCCAGTTTATTGCGCCTCATCAACTTTTGCAGCCGGTAGATTTTGCTCGGCGGACGCGCTACGACGGGCTCGTTGTTGAGATGCCGCTGGATGTCCATCGCCAGGCCGTTAGCCGTTTGATAGCGGTGCGTGCGGTCTTTCTCGAGGCACTTCATCACAATCCAATCGAGATCCCGGCGGAGCAGATGAATCAACTTGGGCGCCTCGGTGCCGCGGTCTTGTGCCAACTGAGACAGATCCGAGTCCAGGGTCGTCGTTAAGCGAGTTGAGGGGCGGATCGGATCCTTCTCTCGAATCGTCCGGCGCATTTCGTCCAGACCTGAAGCGAATAATTCTTTGGCCTCGAACGGTGTCGTTCCGGTCAGCAACTCGTAGAGCAGGACACCCAGGCTGTAAATGTCACTGCGCGTGTCGACATCGAGCCCGGTCATCTCGGCTTGCTCGGGACTCATGTAGGCAGGAGTGCCCAGAAATGAATGTAGCCTGGTCGAAAGGGTTTTGTCAGTGAGGCGCCCCTCCGTGGCTTTGGCGATGCCGAAGTCGATCACCTTGGGCATTGGCACGCCGTCATGGAGAGTCACCAATATATTCGACGGCTTGATATCGCGGTGGGTGATTCCTTTTTGATGCGCATGCTGAACCGCGTGGCAAACTTCCATGAACAGCTTCAGCCGCTCCGGCGTCGGCAGATTATTTCGGTCGCAGTAATCGGTGATCCGAACCCCGCGGACAAAATCCATTACAAAATAAGGACGGCCAGTCTCAGTGGCGCCGCCATCGAGGACTTTGGCGATGTTCGGATGGTCCATTAAAGCCAATGCCTGCCGTTCGGCTTCAAACCGTCCGATCACTTGTTTGGTATCCATGCCGAGCTTAATGACCTTGAGCGCGACACGGCGGCGCACCGGTTCCTCTTGCTCGGCCAGATAGACGATGCCGCAACCTCCCTCACCGATCTGCTGGAGCAGCTTGTAGCGACCGATCCTGTCACCGCTCTTTTCCGTGACTGAAACGACTAGCTCAGTCTCGCCAGGACCAGAGGGGCGAGCGAATGCGACGCCGAGCCGGAGTGCCATCCCCGCGAGGCACCGTGGACAAAGACCTTCCGGCGCGCTCGCGGGCAAGGCAGCGCCGCATTCGGGACAGGTAAGGCCAGTCTGCATTTCGAATTTGGGGTACAAACGCTCAGGGCTTCTTTACAGTAGCTCCTCGTTTCTGAACAGGGTTTTCTCTCCGAAGGGCAGGGGACCGCCGTTCCAAAACAAAGACGGGTTTTGATGGACACAGAGTTTGACCCACCAAACCCGCCATTCTCTCACACGAGAGAACATCGCTACATCAGTCACCCAGCGGCGCCAGGTTGGCGTCGACGGAAGCGGCCGCCGTTCCGAACTGATCGCCTTGGCCTTGCAGGCGCGTTGGAGACGGGGTTGTCCGATAGTGCCATCGCTACGAGGCACTTTGGGCAGAGCCCTTCCGGAGCACTGACCGGAAGTGCTGATCCACACTGTTCACAAGTGCATTCGGGAGGCACGGTAATCACATTTATTGGTACAGACGGAAAATTGATCGGACGTAACAGCGAAACGGTCGCGACAAGCGGGGCACGCCGGCAATTGTGTTGGCCCGACAGCGTTTCGCGGGTGTAAATATTGGGATTCCAATGTTATTCGCACTTATTCGCACAATGTTTGTTATATTTAATTCATTTAAGAGCTCCTCCTCCCCCGTCAAAACGGAGGTGACATGCGATCTCTCGCGTATATGAGATTGTGCCGATACTGCGGAAAGGAAAATGACCACTCAGCCACTCATTGTTCTGCTTGTGGCACCGATCTCTCCCAAACCAGGTTAAACTGGTTCAGATGGTCTGCTAAATCGGAAAGGCAAGAACGGCTTGATTACGTTTTTGACGGCCGCGAGCCCCTGGACGATTTGCAGTTTTGGCAAAGCTGCTTCAAGCAGCACGGCGTCGGCCTTGAAATCGTGGTGGCCGTTCGATTCATCTTCAGCAACGTCTTAAAGGCCGATCTCTCGCGTATAAGGGATACCGACGACTTCTCCCGCGAGCTTGCCTTTGTGTGGGACATGGATTCGCTCGCCCATGGTGAGATCATGCAAGCGATCGAGGACCATTTCAGGATTACAATCTCCGACGCCGAAGCCGAGACCATGAACACACTAAAAGACATCGTTCTCGCAATCCATGCAAAGCTCCCCAGCCGGGCTTCCAAAGTTTGAATTAATCGAGCTGAACCATCACTGGCGTGTTTAGCATTTCCAGCGTACCATAGTCTATGACAACACCCGGCAAGCAAGCAGACGTGGTGGCATTGGATCCGCTCGCGGCGAGTAAAGTTCGATTAATCGCAACTGATCCGGCTGCAATTCTGAGGTCCCATACTTTGGATTGGACAGCTGGCCTGACCAAGGAAGAACTTAGACGCTCGGGCATCCCCGAAGAGAGCATCGAAGAATTCTTTTACGACCGGCCCGAAGAATGAGCCGGATGTCTGTACCCGCCGAGTCAGTTCTCTCCCGACGGGTTGGACGGTATTCCAACCTATCGGCTAATCGCCCAATCAGCTATAACACTTATCGGCCCTGGCTCGGAGTCTGTTTCGCCGCCACAGCCGCCTGCTTTTTCTGGTTTTCGGTGTTGGTTTTAAGCTGCTTTTGATTGGCTTGTTTCTTCACGGACTTCGGAGATCTATCGCCCATAATTCAACGATTGGTTAAGTTAGCTTCTCGGTCGCATCCTCAGTTTTGGCCGAGGACGCTCTCATCCTCAGTGCCGTTGGCCCCTCTGTCAACCTGCGTCTCGGTGCCTTATGCAAACCGCCGTACCCCGCAATTGACCCGATCTCTGAGTCACCATCACGCACGGTTGCCAATTCCATGTGACTGGCGATGTTTCCAAACAACGGTTTCCGCACCGCTCCGACACTGCCGCGAAAAACTCCGTCGCATTTGATCCCGCATGCTCTCCCAAAAACGTTTCGCGTCCTCGACGAAGATCCCTGCACAGCCGCGTAAATTCTTCGGTCATCACCTGAGTCCACTGCGCGGTCTGTTGCCGATCGCGAAGCACTGGAACTCCATTCACCAGGCCATCGAGGAAGTCCAACTGATGCGCAAATTCATGAATCACCAGATTGCGCCCCGTCGAGGGATCTCGCGCCTCCTCCACGACCTGATCCCAGGCAAGCAGCACCGGCCCACGATAGAACGCCAGGCCCGCGGCTACATACTTCTCCTTCTCGTCGTACGATTCTTCGCGAAGCATTTCGAACTCTGAAGGAAAGACGACCACCGAAAGCACCTGGCTGAAGTAATCATGCTCCAGTCCCAACAACATCAGGGCGGCTTCTGCTGCGATCGTGACCTTTATCTCCTCTGTCATCTCTAGTCCGTCGCATCCCTCCCAATTCTTCTCTGTCACCAGGATTCGCAGATCATTTCTCAGCCGGTCTCGCTGCTGCTCAGTGAGGAGACTATAGTGCGCCACATTCCGTGTCAGCACCCCTTCCCACTGATCAGGAAACGGCTCACCCAGCAGACGTTTGCGATGCGCGCGCCGATACCACGCGAAGATGCTGATGAGAAACGGATCGGGGTTGGATGCCGAACGCGACTCGGCCTTAAACTTCTCCATTCCGCACCCGGCACATACCCCTGCCCGATCATCATTCTCCCGACCACAATAGGCGCATTTCTTCATCGCATTTCAGTAGATTTGTGGATAATTGCTCCCGCGTCCTACCACCGCATGCGACAATCGGTTAAGGCCTTACAATTTGCCAGTCTCCAGGTCGGTCTCACGCCTCTCCGTCGCTGACTGGCAGGCGAGTCACGCCCGGCCAGGGAACAACAGCGGGATGCTGAAACGCGCGGAAATGTTGGCCGGTTTTCATATTGCGCCACTCCAGGCAACAGGTCATTCCGCTTCCTCCAACCTGGACATAACTACCGTGGTCAGCGCTCAGGATGGCGATTCGACATCCACTGATGCCATGCATGTAACCAAGCCCTCGAAGTAATTGACGCTCAGAAACGGGGTCAATCGGTTTTGCCCTTTCACGGTCGAACTTCATACGGTTTACTTGTGCGACTGAAGAGCAGCCATTGTCAAATTCTCAGCCAACAGGTATCTAGAGACCATGGATTTTGAAGGGTTTCAACCAGAACGCGGCGACACTGCTGGTTCTTCGCCGCGGGCAGGAGAGGCCTGGCAAGCTGCCTGTGCCGAAGGCATGGATATGTCCCTCGTGGAACTGAGCCTAAGCAAAACACCCTGGGAGCGGTTATTGGAACACGATGACGCGCTTCAGTTCGCAGCTCAATTACGGCGCGCCGGCAAGCAACTGGATGGAAAAGCTTAGCCTGTTGCTGCAGAAGCTCGTCAACGGCGGAGTGGATTTCGTGCTGATTGGCGGCTACGCTGCGGTCGCGCATGGAGCCTCGATCATGACGCGCGATGTGGATGTCTGCTGCCGGTTTTCGTTCAACAACCTTAGACGGGTCCAGGAGGTTTTAGCTGATGTTCACCCCAGGCACCGCATGACTCCACAAAAACTGCCGCTGGACGTTACTGAAGAAAACTGCGCTCGCCTCACCAACATCTACTTGGAAACTGATTTAGGCGTCTTAGACTGTCTCAGCGAAGTCGCCGGTCTTGGTGGGTCTGAGGCGGTCATGACGCGGGCGGTTGAAATCGATTCTCCCGCGGGGAAGTTTAGAATTTTGGCGTTGGATGCCCTCATTCAAGCCAAGGAAACAATGGGACGTCCTCACGATCGATTAACGGTGGCGCAGCTACGTGCCATAAAGGAACGAAAAGAACATCACTCATAGTTGCCCTCCGAATGCAGCCGTCTGCTGCCGCGTCCAATGGCCACTCAAATGAATATAAGACTGCTCCCTCTGCTGGCTACGCTTCTAACGGCTTCGGCTGTATTGGCTGCAGACAGTAAATCGGCTGATACAAAGGTCAAACGCGTCGACGTGGAGCAATATGACAAACTGCGAGGCGATACCAACAATGTTGTGCTGGATGTGCGGAGCAAGGCTGAGTTCGAGAAAGGGCACATACCCCGAGCAATCAACATCGACGTCAACTCGCTCAAGTTTGACGAGAGTGTTGCGAAGCTGGATACCAACAAAACCTATTTGGTAAATTGTGCGGTCGGCATGCGCAGCGCCAGGGCCTGCAAGAAAATGGAAGGGAAAGGGTTTAAGCAACTTTACGATCTTGCGCCGGGATTTGATGGGTGGAAGAAAGCGGGCAAGCCAGTCGAGAAGTGAGCTGCGGCATTTGGAAGTGGTAATTGCGTGATGTTAATGCATCATTTCCTGGCAACTCGCAATTCGTCAATGCCTACGCGCAAAGCGATCATCTGCATATCGACTATCGCTCTGATCGGCGCAGCCGTTGCATGGACCATTTGGTTACGGCAGCGCAGGGGCCTTTCGCAAACGCGACATTTATCTGACGGCTCGGTCCTTCACCTCAAGCGAGCGAGTTATCAAAAACCATATCGAATCCGGACCGGCACACGTTGGCAGGATTATTTGGGTGTAGCGCTCTCAGATTCATTGGCCAAAAAACTGGATGCTCGCTTCGTGACCGCTGGCGGGCGAACCAATGCGCTTGATTTCTGGCTGGAATGGAGCGGCTTTCCCGCGAGCCGGCCTGCGCTGCGGGCCGCGACTTTCGATGAACACGGTTGTGAATTCGGACTGACGTCTCCGGACCATTCGCTTTCCGTGGGTCGTGCCGAGGCGTTGGTATTCCAATTCACTGAATTTCCCCGACGGAGCAAGGATGTCGGCTTCAGGCTCTACCAGCGCGAGACCAATTACACCTGGTCCAAAATAGCTGAGTTCCATGTGACGAATCCCAACCCACGCGCTTACCCGGTTTGGCAAGGCGAACCGTTGCCGATCACCAGATCGATAAGCAATGCGGACATCACGTTGGTGGAACTCAAGACCGGGATTTTGGCGCGGACCTCTCCTGCACAGCCCGCGATTCCCGGGGAACACCCGGGGGCGGCTGCTACTTTTCGCCTCTCGCAAAATGGGCGACCCACCTCTGCGTGGGAATTAGCAGATTTTAAGGGAATCACTGATGCCTGCGGCCAAACCGTCGCGCGCGGAGGATATGCGGCTGGAATGACAAGCAGCGGCAATTACCGAGTCATCGTAGACGGCGGGCTTTGCGTGGAAGAGGCAGCCTGGAAAGTGGAAGCGGAGTTTGCGCGCGCGGCAGATTTCCCCAATGAGGAACTCTGGACCATTCGAGCGATCGCGGTGCCAAAGAAGAACTCGGCCACCAGCATGGACGCAACGACGAACCTCTATGGGAGTTATCTTGAGTTTAGAGGGGTCAGTAGCGTTGGTCATCCCGCGCCACTGTTGAGACGCTCTCTTGCTAATGAACCCGTAGCACACGTAGTCTGCACAAACCTAGCGAGCAACTTGCAACTGAAATTTGTTCGCGCAGTCGATGACCGCGGCCGTAACGTGAGCAACAGAGGCCGGGCCAGCGACCCTCCGAACCATGTCTTTGGCCTCGCGCTTCCGGCAGATGCAAGAACCATAGACTTGACATTCGCCGTGACCAGGCGCGTGCCTGTGCAATATCTGGTGAAGCCATCGCAGATCACTGCAAGTGAGTTGAAAAAACTGAAAAGGTGAGAGCCAGTCACTAATATTTTTAACGCAAAGACGCAAAGACGCGGCGCAAAGATGCTTTTAAGATACACACAGCGAATCTCCGCCTGCGAGCGCTTCCTAATCCATTTTGTTCTTCGCGTCTTTGCGTCTTTGCGCCTTTGCGTTAAAACTCTGGTGCAGCCCCCGGGCACTGTGGAAGCGGGCTCCGGAAGGATAGATGACGGAACGGCGAGGCACGAACGGTGAGGACCGAAAAAGTTTGACGTCTGAAGTGCGCGAGGAAATCGTTATAAGCATGAAAGGGTTTAAAGCAATCGCCATGGCGTTCCTTGTCGCAGTCACTTTCGCGGGGGCGGCGGAGAGTAAGAAGGCGGAGGTAATACGCGACCTGAAAATTGGTGACCCTGCGCCCGATTTCGCGCTGCCGGGCATCGATGGAAGAAGACATACGCTTGCCGATTATAAAGACGCTCAATTGCTTATGATTGCGTTCATTTCGAATCATTGTCCGGATTCGCATGCCGCGGAGAACAGGATCAAAAAGCTCGTTGATGATATGAAAGGGAAGAGCTTCGCCCTGGTAGCGATCAATCCGAATAATCCCGACGGGCTCAGCATCGATGAACTCGGTTACTCGAAATACAATGACGGTTTCGACGACATGAAGACATACGCGGCGGAAGCGCGCTTCAATTTTCCTTATCTTTACGACGGCGAAAAGCAAACGGCAGCCCAGGCTTACGGCTGTCTGGCTACACCGCACATTTTCCTGTTCGATGCCGAGCGGAAGCTCCGCTACAAGGGGCAGTTCGACGACTCACACCTGGAAAATCCAGCCACGGTCAAATCTCCTGACGCCCGGAATGCCGTCGAAGCGTTGCTCGCAGGCAAAGTAGTGCCGAAAGAAGTGACCAAGCCTCATGGTTGTTCCACAAAGTGGCTGAGCAAAAAGGGAGGCATCGCTTCACAAACCGAGAAGTGGGACAGTACGCCGGTTGATGTCGCAACAATCGACAGTGCGGGTGTAGCCACACTGCGGAAGAATGGCACGAAAAACGTGCGTCTTTTCAACGTCTGGGCCACGTGGTGCGCGCCATGCGTGGCCGAGTTTCCCGAGTTGGTCAAAACGGCGCGCAAGTTCGATATGCGCGAATTTGAATTTATCAGCATCAGCGTCGATGAGCCGAATGAGAGCGCGAAAGTGAAAGCATTCCTGGAAAAGCGCGGCGCCGGATTATCGGGCCGCGCCAGGACGGCCTTGAAAGCCGAAGGCCGCCCCACCAACAGCTACCTCTTCACGGGCGGAGAAGTGAACGACTTGATGAAGGTCCTCGATTCCGAATGGCCCGGAGCAGTCCCACATACAGTGCTGGTCGCTCCCAATGGCGAAGTGATCTGGCGTCACAACGGGCAGATCGATGGTGACGAACTACGCGCCAAGGTGGTGGAATATATGGGCGCGTTTTATAAACAGTAATCAGTCCAGGGCAGTAATCAGCGGGCTCAGAAAAGCAGCAACCGTACAAGTGGAGAATGGGTAAGGTCTATGACCAGATCGACGGCCGTCTTCGGGAGTTCATTGAAGCTCAACATATGTTTTTCGTTGCTACGGCGCCGTCAAGCGGCACGGGCCACGTGAACCTTTCGCCGAAGGGGCTCGACACATTCCGAATCCTCGACCCGAAGACCGTCGCCTACCTGGACTTCGTCGGCAGTGGCGCGGAGACTATCGCTCATCTCCGGGAAAATGGACGCATCGTGATTATGCTGTGCGCGTTTGAGGGAGCGCCGAAAATCGTGCGCCTTCATGGTGAAGGCGACGTTCTCGAACCGAAAGATGCTCAATTTGCAAAACTGATCGGAAAATTTCCGCCTTCGTCGGCCATCCGTTCGATCATTCGAGTCCGTCTTCGGCGAGTGAGCACTTCCTGCGGCTATGGTGTCCCCTTCTATGAGTATCAGTCGCAACGCTCGCGATTGGGTGAATGGGCAGCCGGCAAAGGCGAGAAAGGCCTTTTGGAATACCAGCGAGAAAAGAACAGCTACAGCATCGATGGATTGGCGGCCCTTCGGTTTCCATGCGGGTTGGACTGAAGAGAGGAGGCCCGCGAATCACGCGAATTGACGCGAATGGGAAGGGTGCTCCCTGGGTTGAATTCATTTTTTCACCGCGATTGGCCGCGATTTACCGCTATTGAGTGCGATACCTTTCGGATGTCACGATTCTGGCGCTCGCCGCTTTGAGGAAGACACTGACGACCCCCAAGGAGCTAGCCGCACATTGCTGCCGAATGCCGCACAATGGCGCAAGTAGCCGCATGAGAGCGCGGGTCCATGTGAGAAAGGAGCCGAAAGGAGCGCGGACATTCCTGTCCGCCGATGGTCGCGTCGTGGGGGCGACTTGCGGAGCAGACAGCCAAGCCGGCGTCGAGTTTGTCAAGGCGACTGCCGAAGCGGACAGGAATGTCCGCGCTCCTTTCGGGCGTTGTGCGGCGCTGCCGCTCCGGTCATAAGCGCGCCTGGCGTAATTCAGATTTCAAAGAACTGTTGCGAGGCCAGAACAAGCTCGCCTCGCCGGACGTTGTCGTCCTTTAACTGCTCATTAATACAGTCTATCTGCCAAAGAGGCAAGAGGTTTTTGGGGAGCAAGTGAAGCGTGAAACGTGAATCGTGATCAAGAGGCGCGGGTAATGCGAGCGGTCACCCCCGCGGACCCGTCAACCCGTCAGAACCGTTGTGGACGCGGCAGTTCGGGAAGTTCGAGCCGTCAGGTAGTCCGTCAGGCGGCGTCAGGAGCGTTGAGGAGCCGTCTACAGGTCTGATCCAGAGAAGAGCCACCTCATCCAACCTTCTCCCCCTGCGGAGAAGGAAAGCTACCAGAAGCTGCCGGGTTTGGGGGAGGGTTGGTAGGACCGGGGAGGCGGGAAAAAGGTCGGCGGATCAGGGCTGGGGGGACGGCCGTAGCCAGTAGGGATGTTGTAGTCGCGCATTTTCTGGCGGATAAAGCGGACGTTCTTT
>Ga0137394_10003731_pt1 | contig 11499 bp, 11 predicted proteins | sample czobulk116metaG_FD_108278 | JGI IMG/M metagenome (GOLD analysis project Ga0137394, IMG submission 108278) | Vadose zone soil microbial communities from Angelo Coast Range Reserve, California, USA - czobulk1.16 metaG | ecosystem: Environmental > Terrestrial > Soil > Vadose zone | place: USA... | reverse complement strand
GTTCCGCCGGAGCTCGAGGCAGAGGCTGATGCCGTCCAGGCTCGGCATCATCACGTCGAGGGTGACCACGTCGGGCCGGACGCGCTCGAAGGTGTCGACGGCCTGGCGTGAATCGGTGACGACGTGCGTCGCATAGCCCTCTTCGGCGAGGATGCTGGAGAGCAGCATCGCGATATCGCGGTCGTCCTCGACGATCATGACGCGCGAGCCGGTGTGGGAGGTGGGCGTGGCGGTCGCGGGACGCTGCTCGATCACCGTGACGGTCCTGTATCGCATTCGGCGTGCCACATGTAACGGCTGCGGATACGTCCAGGCCCCGGATTTGACCGCGCGTTGACCTTGGACCGCCCGCGAGGCGACTAGAAGGACGCGTTGACCGCCGCGAGCTTCTCCCGGATCCAGCCGGTCGAGGCTGCCAGGTCGTCGGGCCACGCCCGGAAGAAGAGCCGGTCGGTGTCGTCCTCGATGGCCTGGCGCGCTTTCGCGCCACTCGCTGTGGTCCGCGGCGGGTCGTCCGTGGAGATCAGGCCGTCGTGGCGCAGCCGGCCCAGCTCGGCCGCGACGTCGGCGGGCCGCTGCGAGGTGAGCTTCGCGACCAGGTCCGCTTCGCTCGTCGCCTCGCCGCGCCAGATGCGCGTCAGTGTGTCGAGCGTGGGACCATCCAGGCCCGCCTCACGCCACGCGGCCACATGGCTGTCGTCGCGCGCCATCCACAGCGCGTAGACCGCGTTCTCGAGAGCGACCATCGGTCGCGAGCCGTCGCCGGCCATGCGCGCGGCGCGCGGGATGTGCGCATGCCAGCGGCGGTCGAGGCCCGCCGCGGTCGCGTCGAACCCGCGCGAGAGCAGCGCGACAAGCCGGGCGAGGTCCTCACGCGGGAGCGGTGAGGGCAGTGAGTCGAGGTACGCGTCGGCCTCGCGACGGTACCGCTTCATCAGGTCCCGGCCCGCGGGCGTGAGATCCCAGCGGCCGTCCTTCTCCTCGACGAGGCCCGCATCACGTGCCGCGGCCGACGCCGCCTGGTGCTGATCCCACTGCGTCGCGTAGGGATTGAACATCTCGCTGAGGCGCCCGCCGCCCTGTGCCGCGACGCCGCCGATCACGAAGTTCAGGGCGGGCCGATCGAGACGGAGCTCGTCCATCAGCCGCAGCGGGAACGTGAACTTCACGCGCCGCTTGTTCAGGAACTCGGGGAACAAGGGAACGAGATCGAGCGGATAGGGGGCGTTCACGCGGGCACCGCCTTGCGCGTCGCGAGCCGCGCCGCCAGCTGCTTCAGTGCGATCGCGGTCTTGTCAGTCGGCTCGGCGAGCACGTAGGGCACGCCGAGGTCGGCCGCGGCGTCCGCCTTCTCCGCGAACGGGACGACGATGTCGACCTTGCGCTTCAGGAAGTTCGCCACGCCGGCGTCGTCGATCCCCTTCGGGCTGATGCGGACGAGCGCGACGAGGATCCGCTCGTCGGCGATGCCAAGGCGCGTGAGCATCGCGAGCGTGTCCGACGTCATGCGCAGGGCCGCGAGGTGGGGTGCCGTGACGACGCAGACGATGTCCGTGACGTCGAGCGCCGCGAGCGTGACCTCGTCGAGCTTCGTCGCGAGGTCGAGCACGACCGCGTCACGGCCTCCCCGCGCGAGGTCGATCGCCTGCTGCACCGCGGCGATGCTCACGAGCTCGGACTCTTCAGGCGATGGCGGCCCGGCGAGTATGCGCACTCCGCTCTTGTGGTCGGCGAGGTAGTTGGAGAAGTCATCCTCGGTCACACGGGTGATGTCGCCGCGCGCGAATTCGACGATCGTCGTGCGCGGTCGCAGGTCGAAGAACATCGCCGCGTTTCCGAACTGCAGGTTGAGGTCGATGAGAGTGACGCTCTTGCCCTCGGCGGCCAGTGCGGCGGAGACGTTGGCCGCGAGAGTCGTCGCGCCGACGCCGCCCTTGCCGTGCGCGAAGGCGATGACGACCCCGAGCTTGCGCGGAGCCGCGACCGGCTCAGGCACGCTCCGCGTTTGTCGCAGGATCGTCTCGATCTTCGCGGCCAGCACGGCGAGGTCGATGGGCTTCCCGATGTAGTCGTCCGCCCCATGCGAGTAGCCGGCGAGGATGTCCTGTTCCTGCTTCGCCGCGGAGAGGACGATGATCGGCGTTCGGGCGGTGCGGCGGTCCTCGCGCAGGCGCTTGACGAGCTCGAGGCCGTTCATCAGCGGCATGTTCACGTCGGTGACCACGATGTCGGGCGCGCCCTTGCTTTCGATCAATTTGAGGGCCTCGACACCGTTCGCGACCGCCTCGACCCGGTACCCGCGCTTCGAGAGATAGACCGTGCAGAGCTTGCGGATGGGGTCCTCGTCGTCGACGCAGAGGATCTTCTCGCCCGCCATGTCTTCCTTTCGGTCTTCCACCCGCCGCTAAACTCGCCGCAATGCGCGGTTGCGAAACGATAGTCGTTCATTGAGCACGGGAATCAACCTCGGCGACCCCTATCGAAGTCCGCGCCGCTCGCGCCTGGTCGCTCGTGTCCTGCTCGCCCTGGGAGTGCTCATCGCGATCCTGGCCGGCGCCGGCACCTACCTCTACGGCGTCGCCGCGCGCACCGCGCCGCCGACCGACGCCGCGATGGTCGACGTCCTCGTCGCCGCGCGCAACATCGAGCCGCGCTCCGCCCTCGGTCCGAACGACGTGAAGATCGTCCAGCTGCCGCGCGATGCCGCGCCGCCGAATGCGCTGCGCGACGCGAACAGCACCGTCGGCATGATCACGACCGTCGCGCTGTCGGCGAACGAGCCGTTGCTGCCGACGAAGGTGGCGCAGCCCGGAGCGGAGGGGCACATCGCGGTGCTCCCGCCCGGTTCGACCGTCACGAACTCGCTCCCGTTCCGCGCCATGTCGCTCAACATCCCGGACGCGAACGCCGCCGGGGGAGCGATCCAGGCCGGCGACCACATCGACATCCTCTACACCCTCGCGATCGCCGAAGGCACGAAGAGCGACTTCGTCGGCCGCATCGTGCTCCAGGACATCCCGGTGTTGGCGAAGACGATCACCGTGTACACGCTCCGCGTCGACGCCACGACGGCCGAGCGCATCGCCGCGCTGCAGGCGTCCGGTGGGAACCTGCAGCTGCTCCTACGCGCACCCGGTGACGCGCGGCCGGCGGGCACGGCTGGAGCGAGCTTCACCAACGAGACGCAGAGGATCCTCCGACCCTAGTAGGACGCGGTCACTCCACGAGCGACGGCACGCGCGTTCCGGTGATCGATGCGGGTGTGAACGTCATCGTCAGCGTGTTGCCGCCATTCAAGACGAACTGGTCCGCGACGATCTGCGATGCGATCGTCACGCTGTTCGCGGCGGTCATCGTGAGGGTCGCGGCCGGAATGTAGAGAGTCCCGCCCAGCGTCGTGCCGGTCCGCACGGTCGCCGCGACGCCGCCGGTGCAGCTGCGATCCTGGAAAACGAGCATGCCCGCGTACGAGCCCGTCTTGCTCGCCGTCAGCGTCAGCGTCCCCGTGCCGGCGAGAGACAGGCTTCCGCACACGCCACCGGCCGCTGGGTAGCTCGCGTTGGCGTTGTACAGAAGAACACCGTTCGTGCCCGCGAGAACGATGGAGCCGTTGCTCGTCGTCGTGAGGCCGGCGCGGAAGATGTAGGTGCCGCCGTTCAGCTGTGCGATGCCGTTGTTGCCCACCGTGATCAGGCCGGTGTAGAGCCCCGGGCTGAGCGTCACGGTCGCGTTGGTGATCGACTGGCCGGCGTAGGACGGCACGCCGCTGGTCGACGGGCCCGCGATCGAGGCGAAGGGATCCGCGGCGGCCGCGACGCCGGTCGTTGGCGCGGGACTCATACGGCCGGCGTCGGCCGCGTTGACGCCGCCCGTGACGCGATTGAAGGTCGCCGTCACCAGTCCGTTCGATCCGATCTGGACCGCGTTGCTGTGGGTCGTGTTGGTGTTGGTGCCACCGCCCGTGATCGTGAGCTTCGTGCTCGCGGCGACGGAGAAGGTCCCCGGCCCGCTCGAACGCGTGACGATCAGCGCCTGTCCCGCGCCTGAGCGCGCCAGACCGGCGACCGCGCGGACCGTTATCGCGGTGCGGCCCGAGCTCGCGCCGAACAGGAATCTCGTGAGCACCTGCTCCGTGATCGTGACCTCGACGTAGCCGGGATCACCGGCGTACGTCCCTGTCGCCGGTGGCGACGCCGTCGTCACCGTGACGTAGCCCCCGTCGGTGTAGCCGTTGCGCGTGGCGTCCGTCGCCGCGGCGGTCCGCGCCTGTGCGGCGCTGCCGCCCGCGTAGAGGATCGCGGCGCCGGCCCACGCCCCCGCGTCGGCGGCGGTCTGGGCCGCGCGACGCGCGACGAAGAGCTGTCCGGTGTCGAGAGCCAGTCCGATGCCCAGCAGCAGTCCGCCCAGCGCGGCCGCGATGAGGATGAGCGCCTGCCCGCCCTCGTCGCGCGACCAGCGGGTCATTGCTCGATCACCAGCGTCGAGCTCGAGCGGAGGGTGATGCCGAGGCCGCTCCCGAGGAACACCTGGGACAGGATCGGAGTGAACGGGAAGCTCGCGCTGACGACGATCCGGCTGCCGCGGTTCGCATTGCCGTCCGGCCAGGTGGATTGGACCGTCAGGTTGTTCGGAACGCCGGCCGCGTAGTTCCGTACCCGGGCGGTGATCGCGGTGTCCGTGTCCGGCGGCGTATAGGTCGCGGACCCCGGCCCGGTGGGTGAACCGCTGAGCGCGCCGTGCACGACGCCGTATCGCGACCCCTCGCGTACCGCCGTCGCGAGCGTGTTGCTGAGCCACACCGCGCGCCCGATATCGAAGAGACCGACGATCAACAGAAGCAAGAGAGGGAGGACGAGCGCGGTCTCGACGAGAGCTTGTCCATGCTCGAGCGCCGACCCGGCCCCGAAACCCTCTCTTCGCGCGAAACCCCGTCCCTTCGGGCCGGGGTCCCCTCGCGCGCGGGGGCCCTCGGTGCCGGGTCCGCGCTCGATCCGGCTCCCCGCTCCTCCTGTTGCTCGGGTGCAGAGGGTTTCGGTGGCGGCTCCGCCTCGCGGACAAGAGCTCGGGACGCAGCTCACGGGTAGTTCCGGAACGTCACGGTCTTGTCGAGACCGAGCGTGTTCGGGACGAACGGCCAGGGCGCGAGCGTTCGATACGTGTACTGCACGCGCACGTTCACCAGCGACTCGCCCCCGGCGCCCGTCGTATGCGTCACGCTGATCGTCGCGGCGGAGGTGTCGACGCCGGCGACGCGTCCGAGCTCGTCGGTCGCGTACGCGATGGCTTGCGCATCGGTGGTGGCGGCGCGTGTGACCCACGCCTCCGCTCCGGCGCGCGCGGCGTTCTGCACTCCGAGCTGCGCCGCGAACGCCCGTGCCATATCCGCGCCGCCGAGGATCGTGAACACAAGGAGCGATAGCGAGAGCGCCGTCTCGACGAGCGCCTGTCCGCTCTCGCCCGCGTGATGACCCCGTGAGGCCGCGCGACGCTTCGTTACGCGCTCATTGTGCCCGTGACTGTTCCCCCGGCTGTATCACGTCGCCCTCCGCTCGGGAGCAGAATCGCTGGGTGCAGGTCGACGAGTTCAGCAAGCGGAGGGGCGACTTCCAACTGCTCGACGTCCGTGAGGACGACGAGTGGACCGCCGGTCACATCGACGGCGCGCAGCACATCCCGCTTGGTGAGCTCGCGGCCCGTCTCGACGAGCTGCCGAAGGAGCGGACCATCGTCGCCGTGTGTCGCAGCGGCGGCCGCAGCGAAGCGGCCGTGAACGGGCTGCGCAGGCTCGGCTTCGAGGCCGAGAACCTCGAGGGCGGCGTGAACGCATGGGATCGCGCCAAGCTCCCGCTCGTCGACGGCAGCGGCGGACGCGGGCGGGTCATCTGAGCACGAAACGCGGCGTCGCCGATCCGACCGAGTTCGACGCTCGCCACCTCGACCGTGAGTGGCTGGCGCAGCACCTCCTCGACGAACGCAAGGAAGCCGAGCTGCTCGGCGAGATCCGCGAAGCGCTGTTCGGTATGCAGGACGGACTCGTGAGCACGCTCGCCGTCGTGAGCACGGTGGGCGCGGCCAGCGGCGACCGCTTCGCCGTCCTCATCGCCGGCATCGCCTCCGCGCTCGCCGGGGTCTTCTCGATGGCGGCGGGCGAGTACCTGTCGTCGAAGAGCCAACGCGAGATCTACGTCGCGCAGATCGAGAACGAACGCGAAGAGGTACGCGATCGCCCGGCGGAAGCCGAGGCCGAGGTCGCGTACATGCTCGAGCAGGAGGGCCTCTCGGAGGCCGCGGCACGGCGCGTCGCGGCGGAGCTCGCGCGTGAGCCGACCGTCCTCCTCAAAACGATGGTCGAGAAGGAGCTCGGGCTCGTCATCGAGGAGGGTCCCGGCGCGTTTCAGGGAGCGCTCGTGATGGGCGGCTCCTTCGGGCTCGCATCGCTGGTCCCGATCCTCCCGTATCTCTTTCTTCCGATCGCGAACGCGCCGGTCGTGTCGCTGGTGCTCTGCGGCGTCGTTGTCTTCGCGATCGGCGCCGTCAAGACACGCTGGACGAAACGCAGCCCGATCCGTTCGGGCCTCGAGGTCGTCGCCCTCGCCGCCTTCGCCGGCATCGCGGGTTATCTCTTCGGCTCGGTGCTGCCCAGCCTGCTGGGCGTCGCGGGGCTCGGCGCGGTCTGACGCCGTGCTCCTGCAGCAGTTCTTCGATGCGGGACTGGGGCACGCGAGCTACCTCGTCGCCGATCCCGACGCGGGTGTCGCGTTCCTCGTCGATCCGGATCGCGCGGTCGATGCATATCTCGCCGCGGCATCGAAGCTGGACGTGTTGATCACGCACTCGTTCGAGACGCACGTGCACAACGACTATCTCTCGGGCTCGCGCGCGTTGGCGGAGCTGCGCCCCATCGCGGTGGTCACCGGCCGGGCGGCCGAGGTCGAGTATCCGCACGCGACCCTCACCGACGGAGAGAGTCTCGACGTCGGTGCGCTCCGGGTGCGCTGCGTCGCGACGCCCGGCCACACGCCCGAGCACGTGTCGTTCCTGGTCAGCGACATGCGTCGCGCCGACGATCCGCAGTACCTCTTCAGCGGCGGTGCGCTCCTCGTGGGACACATCGCTCGCGTCGATCTCCTCGGGGCGGAGCTCGAAGAGCGGCTCGCGCGCGACGCGTACGCGACGCTGCGCGAGAAGGTGCTGAGCCTCGCCGACTACGTCGCCGTGTTCCCGACGCATGGTGGCGGCAGCGCCTGCACGGCGACCGTCGCGGGATCGCGCTGGACGACGCTCGGTTTCGAGCGCCGCCACAACGATGTCGCGCGCGCGGCGGGCGGCGGCTTCAAGGAGTTCCGCGAGACGATCGCGCAGGGCCTTCCGGTCGCGCCCGCGTACTACCCGCACGTGCGCGCTCTGAACCAACGCGGGGCGAGCCTGCCGGATCGCCGACCGCTGCCGCTCCTCAGTGATCCGCTGCCCCCCGGCGCGGCGCTGCTCGATCCGCGGCCACCGCACCTGTACGGCGGCGGGCATCGTCGCGGTGCGCTCAACATCGTCGGCAACGACGGCTTCGCCGTCCGCTGCGGCGCGGTCGTCGCCTTCGGCACGCCGATCGTGCTTCTCACGCGCGATGAGGATCAGGCGGAGCGTCTGCGCGCGCAGCTCGCGCTCATCGGTTTTGACGACGTGCGCGGGTACGCGGAACCGCTCGCGGTGTCGGACGACGCGACCGCGACGACGCAGCAGCTCGACGCGCGCACCGCGGGACGGCTCGTGAGCGAGGGCGCGCCGCTCGTCGACGTGCGCGAGCGGTCCGAGTTCGCGCTGAGCCACGTGCCGGGCGCGCGTCACATCCCATACGAACAGCTCGAAGCCCGCATCGCAGAAGTTCCGCGCGAGCGGACGCTCGTCGTCTATTGCGCGAGTGGCGTGCGCTCGAGTCTTGCGACGAGCATCTTCGAACGCCATGGCATCGCCGCCGTGAATCTCCGTGGTGGATTCAGCGCCTGGCGGAATGCTGGACTGCCGATCGAGGGCTCACGCTAGCCGTACACTGAGTGCGGGCACTCCCCTCACGCGCTTCATCCCAAGCGGCGCCCTCTGCGGTGTCGAGCGTCCCTCCAAACGAGCGCCCAGTTGGGAAAATGGTGTTATGCGCATTGCCTTCGTCGCGTCCTCCGTGCCTCGCCGCTGTGGCATCGCCACGTTCACCGCGGACCTCTCCGCCGCCGTGAAATCGGCCGATCCGGCCGTGCGGATCTTCGCCGCCGCGATCGACGAACCCGGCGCCGCGCGTCCATACGGACCGGACGTGCGCTGGCGCATCCGCCAGGAGGAGCCGAACACATACCGCGACGCCGCGATCGCGATCAGCGCGTCGAACGTCGACATCGTGAACGTGCAGCACGAGTTCGGCCTCTACGGCGTATGGCACGACGGCACGTACGACGATCACCTGCGTATCTTTCTCGAGAACTGCACGAAGCCCGTCGTCACCACGCTTCATACGGTCGCGCCTAAGCCCGAGCCGTGGGCGCTCGAAACGGTGCGCTTCATCTCGGAGCACAGCGAGCAGGTCATCGTCATGGGTACGACCGCGGCGCGGCTCTTGCGTGAGGTGTACGGCATCACGCGACCCGCGGTCGTCATCGAGCACGGCATGCCGGCGATCGAGCCGCGCGGACGACATCGCCTCAAGCGTCAGCTTGGCGTCGAGGATCGGCCGATCGTGTCGACCTTTGGTCTGGTCGATCCGCGCAAGGGGCTCGAGTACGTCATCGACGCGATGCCCCAGATCGTCGCGAGCCAACCCGAGGCCCTCTATCTCGTCGTGGGCCAGACGCACCCTGAGCTCATCAAGCGCGAGGGCGAGGCCTACCGCAACTCGCTGCTCGCAGCGGCCAGCCGGCTCGGTCTGCAGCACCACGTCAAGTTCGTCAATCAGTACCTGACCCAGCGCGAAGTCGTCGACTATCTGTTGGCGACGGACGTCTACGTCACCCCGTATCTCGACCCGAACCAGATCACCAGCGGGACGCTGGCCTACGCGCTCGGCGCCGGAAAGGCGATCGTCTCCACGCCGTACCTGCACGCGCAGGAAGTCCTTGCGAGCGGCCGCGGGATCCTCGTGCCGTTCCGCGATTCCGCCGCGATCGGCTCCGCGGTGAACACGGTCCTTGGCGACCCCGCCCGGAAGCGCGAGCTCGAGATCCGCGCCTATGAGTACGGCAGAGAGATGGCGTGGCCGGCGATCGGCCGCCGTGTGCTGGCGATGATGCGTGACGTGCTCGACCACCGCGTCGTCGGACCGATCGAGCTCGAAGCGCCGCTTCACGAGGAACCGACCCCGATCGCATGAATCTCGGGGAACGGCTTCCACAGAACCCGCTCATCACGGCTCGCGACGTCAAGCCGTCGCTGCCGACGCTCGAGGTCGTATCGGTTTTCAACGCCGCGGCCGCGAAGGTCGGCGACGAGGTCGTCCTGTTGCTGCGCGTCGCCGAGCGGCCGCGCACCGACATCGAGCCGGACTCCGACGCGTTGACGCTCGATCTCGATCAGCCGCATCCGATCTTGCACCCGCTGCCCGCGCACTATCGCAAGGAGCAGCTGATCGGCATGGCGTTTCTCGACACGCGGCACGGCAAGCCGCGCGTCGTCGTCGCCTACATACCGAGGAGCCTGCCTGGTCTGGACCTCAGCGACCCGCGCTCGATCCGCTACCGCAACTCCACCGGCAATCTCCGCATGGCGAACGAGGGCTACATCGACTTCCTCGCGCAGATATCGCACCTTCGCGTCGCGCGCAGCCGGGACGGCGTCCACTTCACGGTCGACGAGACACCGGCGATCGCGCCGCACACCGACATGGAGGAGTACGGCGTCGAGGATCCGCGTGCCACCTTCATCGACGGGAAGTGGCACATCACCTACGTCTCCGTGTCGCGCTGGGGGATCACCACCAGCCTCGCGACGACCACCGACTTCGAGAGCTTCGAGCGTCAGGGCGTCATCTTTCTCCCCGACCACAAGGACGTCGTGATCTTTCCCGAAAAGGTCGGCGGCCGCTACGTCGCGCTCACCCGGCCGATGCCACAGTCGTTCAGCCGCATCTGCGGCATCTGGATCGCGTTCAGCGACGACCTGCGGTCATGGGGCGGCCACGAGACGCTCGCCCTTCCCCGGTGGGAGTACTGGGACGAGCTCCGGACCGGCGGGTCCGCGGTGCCGTTCCGCGTTGAGGAGGGCTGGCTCGAGCTCTACCACGGCGTGGACCGCAACACGCGCTACGCGATGGGAGCGGTGCTCCTCGATGCCGACGACCCGCGCAAGATCCTCGCCCGCTCGGCGCAGCCGATCCTCGAGCCGATCGAGCCGTTCGAACGTACCGGCCTCTTCAACGAGACGATCTTCTCGTGCGGGCACATCGATCTGGGCGGCGGCCGTATCCGCATGTACTACGGCGCCGCGGATTCGGTCGTCGCGGCGGCGGACTTCGACGTGCGCGACATCGTGAACAGCCTCGAGCCCGCGCGCGGCGCGCCCGAACGGCTCGTGCGGGTGTAGTCGTGCTGCGACAGCTCGCCCGACTCACCGTCCCGGTCGAGTCCGCGGGGGAGCGCGCCTGCGCCATCGCGGTCTATGCGGACGCGGCGGACCGCACGTTTCCAGCGGCGGAACGCGGCTTCGAAGGAGTCGCGTGCGTCGACGATGCGGCACGCGCACTCATCCTCCTCACCGACGTCTGGTCCGCGACGGGTCTGCCGCGCATGCGGGAGTGGGCGCTTGGGCTCCTGGACTTCCTTCTGTACATGCAGCCCCGTGACGGCCGCTTCGTGAACTTCATCTCCGACTGGTCCGGCAAGCGCAACGAGCAGGGCGTGACCTCGTTCGCCGGCGGCGGCTTCTGGCACGCGCGCGGGGTACGCGCGCTCGCGCGCGCCACGACCGCGCTCGGTGAGGAACGCGCACGCGGCGCGCTCGAGCGCGGGCTCGCGCACATCCGCACCGCGCGCGACGTGCCGGCTGACGTCAGGTCGATCCATGCGCTGACCGCGCTCGAGCTTCTCCGCGCGGGCGCGTTCCCGGAGCTGGAGCGGGATCTCCCGCTGTGGTGCGACGAGATCGCCGCGTGCCGCCGCGGCGGGGTGCTCATGGACAATCCCGACGAGCTCGAGCCGCACCTCTGGGGCCATCAACAGGAGGGTGTCCTCGCTGACGCCGGCCAGTTCCTCGGCCGCGACGACCTCGTCGCCATCGCCCGTGACAGCGCGCTCACGTATCTCGCGCCTCAGATCGAGTCGGGTTTCAACGCGCCGACCGTGCAGCCGTACGGCGTCGCCTCGGTGGTGTACTCGACCGAGCGGCTGCGCGTCGTCGCGAACGATCCGCGGTTCGACGAGCTCTGGCGCCAGGCGCGCGCCTGGTTCGATGGGCGTACCCCCGCGCGGCGGGCGGTCTACGACCGCGAAGAGGGTCGCGTCTACGACGGCATCGACGACGGCGTAC
>Ga0137394_10003729_pt1 | contig 11502 bp, 6 predicted proteins | sample czobulk116metaG_FD_108278 | JGI IMG/M metagenome (GOLD analysis project Ga0137394, IMG submission 108278) | Vadose zone soil microbial communities from Angelo Coast Range Reserve, California, USA - czobulk1.16 metaG | ecosystem: Environmental > Terrestrial > Soil > Vadose zone | place: USA... | reverse complement strand
TCCTTTTCCCTTCCAGCCAGCGTTTGGATCGTCGATCCGGCCGTCCATCCCTTTCGCGTAGAATCCCATGGGATACGGGACACGAAGCACAACAAACTTCCCGCTGTCGGGCAACAGCGCAAGTAGCGCGTCATTTCCGTTGCCGGTGGCAATCGGCACGTTCTTTCCCAGTCCAAAAGTGTCGAACTGGTCCACCCAATCGTAATAACTGGCCTCGGCGCTTCCTGGATCCGTGACTCCCTTCAACTGCGGCCCCGGTAGTTGATAGAGTGTCCAACCCTCGGAGCAATGTTGCCCCGTGGCGCTTGGCCCGTTGAGCGGCCCTTTGCACTTGCGCCGGTCGAAGCTCGCCAAATGCCCGCTGGCAACTACCGTCCACACAACGCCATTGCGATCGATGTCGAGCCCGCGCGGCGAGAACCCGTGAACAGGAGTGTTTGGATTGTTCCAGGGCAGTTCGTAGATTTCTGCAAGAGCGGTTGCCGGGGGGGTTGGTCCAGGGTTTAACCGAACGACTGCGCCCGGGAATCCCAGCACCGTTCCCCAGATCGACCCATCCACTGGACTCACGGCGACGCCGTAGAAAGCTGCGTTGATCCGCTTGTCCTTAGTGGGATCAATGGGCTGATCAGGTTCCACATATTCATCGCGTTTTCCGTTTGCATTGGTGTCGAGGATAAGTGCAGTCCAGCCCTGCGACTTCTCTTCATCGCGGGTTTCGTCGAACATCTTTGTATTCAGCCACCCTACGGCTCCTCCGCCCCCACCGCTGCTCGTCCACAATGTATTGTTTCGATCCTCGGCAAACACCAGATGATGCGTGCCAAAACAGGTGTTAATTAGCGTGACCTGTTTCGTCTTTGGATCGTACACAGCGAGTTGCCGGCCGCTCGCTTTGAGGGGGAATAAGAGTGCCGAAGCGTGGCTCGAGCCTTCTTTGCAGAACGCTGGATTTTCGCTCGAGCGGATTCTGGAAGTAATCCAGACTCGCCCCTGCGCATCGAACATTGGATTGTGAACATTGGCTTGGCTGTGCCAGATTGCTTCGTCCCCCCAGTACGGCGAAGGCGCCGCAATCTTTTCGTCTGCGCTCGATGGCGTCTTCGGATCGCGAACTGGCACTCTAATCTGGCTCGCTACAGCGCCCACTGGGTCGAGGACCGGCAGATAATCAACGCTGAGTTCGGCAGCGCCGTAGATTGCTCCGTTGGCGTTCAATGTGGGATTGCGCTTGTCAGTGGCGATCTCATCGTGCAGATATGCCTTAGGGTCGGCCCAGTCCCACTCTGTGATGACGACGTTTCGCTCGATACCTTGGGGTCGCGGAGGGATGGGCGGCAGCTCGCCGGCAGCAATGCGGTCGGTCCAATCCGCTAACATCGGCAACGCTCGCTCTGGCCCTAACTGGCCGAGGCCGTCAATCATGTTGTTGCCGGCTTGTCCCGAGAGTATACGTCGCGCCCAGGCCGCGGCCGACGAATCGAAGTGACCAAGGCTTTTTGGAATCTCTCGTGTGGCCTTATCCCCCATTTGATGACACGACCAGCAGCTATCCGTTTTCAAGAGATGCAGCCATTGACCCTGGCTTTTCATGTTTTCCGGAATGCCGTTGCCCTTGGGCCCGGTGCCGGGCAAGTCGCTCTTGTCCGGCACCCGTAGCAGGGAAAACCAATAAATGGCCGGGTAGTATTCCGCTGCTGCACGCGCGTTCGGAGCCACTGCCGCATTCAGATTGACAACCTTGCCGGGCGTCGCCTGCACTGCGAGGGAATCCGTGAGCCCGTAGCCGCGCACCCATACTTTGTAGTGCGCCTTCGGAAGCTGCGGCAGTACGTAGCGCCCTCTATCGTCAGTAACGACGATCTTCACGAATTTCGTCGGCAGGCCAGCCGTTTCCGCGATTACCCAAACGCCCCCTTCCGGCCCCTTGGTGCTCGTGACCACGCCGCCGATGTCGTCGCTGCCGATCGAAATCGCTTCCCCGGGAGACTGCCGTGCGTTCAGGCCGCTTAACGAAGCTAATAGGATCACGCTTGTAGCAATCAACGAATACAAGACTCTATTAGTCATGATGTTCACCTCCCGTGGGCCCCGATGACCGCGACACTACTCACAAAGTCGAAACTGGGGATCTGGCAGTCTCAGAAATGAAACGCGGTCGAATCGTAAGCACGCCGAGTCGAGTTGTCAATTGTGATGTCGCGCACTGCCATCCAGAAGATGAACATGCTTCTACTTATCAGTCTTAATCGCGCTGCAGATTTCGCGCACAAATTGGTCAGGCTGCACACGCCCATGTCCCCAACGCCCGTCGAAGGCAGCTGTCGGATGTTCGGCCAGGATTTGACTCTCGTCTCGACACGCGATCGCGAACGGTCACACGGGTTGTGACAAATGCGCCGGCGGGACCTATCGAGACACCAACTAGAGTGCCAACACTCTAGTGACTCGCCCAATCCAATCGAAGTTGATTGCAAAGCCGGCGTCAGTCCAAACCGGACTCCTGTAACCAGCGACAGGATTATGGAAAAGCCGAATACGCCTGAATCGATGGTGATCACCACTCCATGAAGAGCGTCCAGAGGTCGTAGACCGGCGAACAACTTGATTCCGCCTGTTCCGAGAAGGCTTCACAGCAGTGACATGGGCCCTCACTCGTAATGCAAAGCCACTATGGGATCGACGCGCATCGCCCGCCGCGCAGATAGGCAGCTGGCAATCAGCGCCCCACCAGCGAGAACGAGCAAGACCACAACGAACGTCAGCGGATCATTGGGTTTAACACCATAGAGCAAGCCCGACAGATACCGTGTCAGCGCCAGCGCCCCCGCAACGCCGATACCCATTCCGATCAGGGTTGACTTGAGTCCTTGCCCGAGAAAGAGTGCCAGCACATCTTTGCGATCTGCTCCCAGCGCCATGCGAATGCCGATTTCATGAGTGCGTTGGCGAACAGAATAGGACAACAAACCGTAGATCCCGACCGCCGCCAGGACTAAAGCAAGTCCAGCAAAGGTAGTGAAAATCACGCTATCCAGCCGCGGCCTCTCAAGCGAGGCCGAGAGGTATTCCTCCATTGTTCTGATTTTTGTTATGGCCTGAGTTCTGTCGACTTCCTGAATGCTGCCCTTGATCGCATTGACCAATCGCCTCGGATCACCTGATGTCCGCACCACCAGATGCGTGATATAGGCGGGCACCTGCGCCTGAGCCATAAAGACAGTAGGATGAGGGTCAGCAGTGAGTCCGCCCTGGCGGATGTCGCCGACCACTCCCACAATCTGCGTTGGCGCCTCATTCGTCCAGGCAACCACGATCTGGCGACCGATAGGATCCTGGTTCGGGAAGTACTTCCTGGCGAATGATTGGTTAATGAGACAGACGCGCGGACTGCCAATGCGGTCACGTTCATCGAACGCGCGCCCTTGAACAATAGGAATAGCCATAGCAGCGAAGTATCCCCGACTGACGAGTGAAGCCTCGGTGGTCTGGTCACCAGCTGCAGGTTTTGGCTTCCCCTCGAAATAGAATCCAGTCCCGCTCGTAGGGCCAAGCGGCAGAAATTGAATGGTGCCCGCCGCGTGGACCTCGGGCAGTGCTTGAACGTGGTCGAGGATAGCCTCGACCTTGTTTGCTCGCCCAGACCTATCTCCGAGGATGAGCATTTGCATGGTCAGAACTCGTTCAGGCTGGAATCCCAACCGAACATGCAGAAGGCTAGAGAACGTGCGCAACAACAAACCTGCGCCGATCAACAGCACAACTGCCAAGGAGACCTGCGCGACCACCAATGTGCGCCGCAAGCGCTGGTGGACTTGGAGGTCCAACACTCCGCGACCGCTGAATGTCCTCTGAATATTGAACCGGGAAACCTGCCATGCAGGAGTCAGCCCGCATAGCAACGCCGTCAATAAAGATACTGCGATCGTGAACGTGAGGACGCGAGCGTCGAGACCGGCCTCCTTAATCTGTCCCCAGGAAACGGCCTCTTGTATCAGGTGGTAAAGCATCTTGCTAGCCCAGTTGCCTGCGAGAAGTCCGGCAGCGCCACCCGCGATGGAGAGAAGTAGGGCCTCAATACCGAGAAGCTGGATCAGACGCTGACGGCTCGCACCAAGAGATACCCGGACGGCGAGCTCGCTTCGTCGCCCGATGCTGCGTGTAAGTAGAAGCCCGGCAAGGTTTGAGCAAACAATGAGGAGGATGAAGGCAACAACTCCCTGCAAGAGAAGAAGAAGAGGGCGACCCTCCCTCGTCAAGTGGTCGCGCAGGGTGACGAGGCTGACGCTCCAACCCTGATCAATGGGGTATTCTCGACCCAATCGGTCGGCGACGAGATTCATTTCGGCGCGGGCCGTAGGAAGGTCCGCGTCCGCCCGCAGCCGTCCGTAACAATCAAAACTGCGTGATCCGATGGCATCCGGCTTTTGCCGATACAGGGGCATGGGCAGGTAAAGATCCGGGGCAAGCGTTCCGACGTGGAAGCCCGCAGGCATGACGCCAATGACCGTCTCCGACCGCCCTCCCAACTGCGTGGTCTTGCCGATGACCTTGGTGTCGGAGGCGAATCGTTGCTGCCAAAAGGCGTGGCTGAGGATGACTACGTGGGTAGCGACAGTTGGTGGGTCTCCAACACCGACGGTTTCGTCTTCTGTGAACCAGCGTCCCAGAACAGGGCTCACTCCGAATACCCGCGAAAGCGCGGCCGTTGTCCATAGGCCGGACAATTGTTCAGGCCCTTCCGGGCCCATTGTATTGACCGGAATGCTCTGCACGAGGGCCAACGCTTCAAAAGATCGCGACCGATCCCGCCATTCGAGGAAGTTGAAGGGATGGACTCCTACTAGCTCCGAACTGTGTGGTGGTCGCTCTTTAATGGACATAATCCGACCGGAATCTGGGTACGGAAGAGGCTTCAATAGTGCCCCATCAACGAACGTAAAGATGGCCGTGTTGGCACCGATGCCGAGAGCAAGGGTGAGGACTGCCACGACGGAGAATCCTGGAGATTTGCGCAGCATGCGGAGGCCAAAGCGCAGGTCCTGCCAGCAGGTCTCCACAAAAGATTCCCAGCCGGCTGAGCGGACCACCTCCTTCGTGACTTCGAGGTTCCCCCGCTCCAGGCGCACGGCGCGAAGCGCATCCTTGCGGCTCATCCCCTGCTTCATCTTTTCTTCGGCGGCCATCTCCAGGAAGCCGCGTAGTTCTTCGCCCAACTCCCCTTCGACCCGTTCCTTTCGGAACAGTGATCGAAGCCCGCTTGCTATATTTCGCAGCATGGACACCGTTCCCTCTTACGAGGCCTCTAAGATTCTGGCGGAAAACCCCCTTGCTCATCTGTTCGAGCCGGACGGCGATGCCATATCCGTGCATGGGTTCGAGCGCCAACGTTTTGAGAATCAGCATGTCCAGAGTGCCTTCCGACGAGATCACTCGGCATGTCCGCCATCGACGCATTCCTCCTGAGGATCAAGAGGAAGGATACGCCTCTCCCACTGATTGTCAAGAGGAGAGCGCGCCTCTGCTCCCGACACTAGGAACCGCTCCACGGGGGGATGTGAGAAATGTTCGACGCTTTATCAGAAGGTCTCCGGAAAGGAACCGAACAAGCAGAGTCAGTGAAACTGGCGGGCGCAGGAATTGGAACCGCGTAATGCTAACAAACCAAAGGAAAATAGGTCAGCGCGAACCGGGCAGGTAGAGTTGGCAAACCGCCGCATTCAGCCGCTCTGCCACCCTCCGCGGGCGGTTCGGCCGAAGCAAACCGACCGAATGGTCCGAGGACATCAGTAAACGAAGGTCGCAAAAGGCCGGCTCTTTGCGAGAAATGCATGTTTTGGGCTGACCATTTGACCTTTCTTGCGTCAAACAGACTGGTCGGTTGTCAGCGAAGGTCCCGCCTGGGCGGGACTGAGATTCTTTCCTTTCGGGCGATTTGAACATAGAATGGCACTGGGGCTAGCTACAGCTCCCTAGAGGGTGCGGCTGACGCCGGTGGCGATACTGGTTCCAGTAAGTCCCCTGCTTTGAAGCCCGAACCGCGAAAGTGGAGTAAACCTCCCGCGAAACATTTCGACCCGAATGGGCGTATGTAGGGTAGAAGCAGTTCGACTCACATCAGTGTCCCCGTGGGGTTGATCGTTCTTGCGATCGCTTGGAGTAAAAGGTCTCCGCGGCGGAAGTTTGGAAGTACGACGGCAGCATGGTGGTTCGAAGGGGAATCGAATGAAGACGTGGCATAAAGTAGCGATTGGCGCAGGCGCCGTGGTGGTGCTCGGCGGAATAGTTCTGTTCAGTGTGAACCAGGCGAATAAGGGTGTGGTCACCGTTCAATCAGCCAAAGTGGCCAATCAGGAGAGCTTGGTATCGCTGGTGACGGCCTCTGGAGAAGTTAAGCCCACGACCTATACAAACGTGACTGCCCAGGGATTCGGCAGGATCACGGCGATCCTTGTCAAGGAAGGCGATCACGTCAAGAAGGGTGACAAGTTGCTACTGCAAGAAAATGTCCAGGCCACTGCGGACGTGCAGGCACAGTCGGCGGCGATCAATTCAGCGGAGTCCGGCGTACAGGCTGCGGAAGCCAGCTTCAAGGCGGCGCAATCGGACCTGACCTCGCAACAAGCCAATCTGGAGAGAGCCAAGTTGGACTACGACCGCGGGCAGGGTCTGTACAAGGATGGTCTGATTCCCAAACAGGATTTCGATCAACGGAAAACAACTTATGATGGGGCGGCGGCGGCGGTCGAATCGGCACGCTCGCGAGTGCAGTCTCTAAAAGCGCAATTGGATCAGACGCGGTCACAGGTGAATCAAGGCCGCGCGGTGGGATTGCGCCTAAAGGATGTTTTGCAGAAGACCACCTACACCTCTCCAATCAATGGGATCGTGAGCTACCTCCCGGAGCGCGTGGGGGACTATGTCGTGCCCGGCATTCAGAACTCGAACGGCAGCTTCCTGATGACGCTTTCTGATATGTCCGTGGTGACGGCGGAAGTGAAGGTCGACGAGACGGACATCGTCAACGTGAAAATGGGTCAAGAGGCCGACGTGACCATCGACGCGGTGCCTGGAAAGATTTTCAAGGGGAAAGTGACGGAGATTGGATCGCAAGCCGTGCTGCGCAGTTCGGGACTCACAACCACGCAGACCACGACAAGCACGCAGGAAGCGAAGGATTTTAAGGTTGTCGTGACGCTGGCGAATCCGCCGGAGAACCTGCGGCCCGGTCTATCGACGACGGCCAAGATCAAGACGGCGGAACGGAAAAACGTCGTGGCGATCCCGATTCAAGCGCTGGCGGTGCGGACGCGCAAGGATTTGGAAGAAGCCGCCAAGAATGCAAAGAAACAGGGCAGTTCAAATGTGACGCTGGCAGCGCCGCCGCCTGCGGTGCCGGGCGATCCGAAGAAGGACGAAGTCCAAGGCGTGTTCGTGATCAATGGAAATAAAGCTTTGTTCCGGGCCGTTGAGACCGGCATCGCAGGCGTTACGGACATCGAGGTTACCAAAGGTTTGCAGCCCGGTGACGAGATCGTCGTCGGCAGCTATAAAGCGCTGCGCACCCTGAAGCCGGAGTCCCAGGTGAAGGTCGACAACAGCGCGCCGAAGAAGCAGGAAGATCAGCAGAGCTAACGCACACGGCCAAGGACGAGGGAGATTCGAATGCCTGTCGAGACACCAGCCACAGATTCATACCGGGAAGACCTGGTCAGCTCCGGTGTAGTGATCAAGACTGAAGCGCTGGCCAAGGTCTACGAAATGGGCGCAGAGCAAGTGCACGCCTTGCGTGGTGTGGACGTGGAGATCCGCAAAGGCGAATACGTGGCCATCATGGGACCATCCGGATCGGGCAAGTCAACGCTGATGAATCTGATCGGCTGCCTGGATTCGCCAAGTTCTGGGAAGTACTGGCTGGCAGGGCGGCTGGTGAGCGACCTAGATGATGATGAGCTCGCTTACATCCGGAACAAAGAGATTGGCTTCGTGTTTCAGACGTTCAACCTGCTGCCACGCGCAACGGCGCTCCACAACGTGGAATTGCCGTTGATCTACAACGGTACGCCGTCTGAAGAGCGCATCGAGAAGGCCAAGAAGGCGCTTGAACGCGTGGACCTGATGGACCGGATGAGCCACAAGCCGAACGAACTTTCCGGTGGCCAACGGCAGCGCGTGGCAATTGCGCGAGCGCTGGTCAATTCCCCGTCGATCGTGCTGGCGGACGAGCCCACCGGAAACCTAGATTCAAAAACGGGCGAAGAGATCATGGCGCTCTTCGAAAACCTGTACCAACAGGGAAACACGATTATCCTCGTGACCCACGAACACGACATTGCACAGCACGCACATCGCATCATTTTCATCCGCGACGGCAAAATCGCTTCCGACGAGATAGTCGCCAAGAAGTAGGCGGACAATTCGGCTCTTTCCTTCCTCCAAGATCTGAGTAACGTATCCGCGCGGGCAAAAAGCCCGTCCGCGCCGTGGTGCCATTGCGCGAACAAAAGCGCAGAGAAGCAGAAAGGCCAAGCCGAATGGCAAATGAGGCAGGAACAGGAGCACAAGCGCAAATCAACGACGTACTCAATCAGGTGGCGGAGCGCGCGCGAGAATACGTTCGAGATATAGTCGAGCGAAGAGTGGGACCTTCCGAATCAGCTGTGACCGCACTTATTGAGCTTCAGGAATCCTTTCCCGAATCGCCGAGCGACCCGAGTGACGTAATCGCGAGGCTCGACCAAATCGGCTCCGCAGCCACCGTGGCAACGACCGGCGGGCGTTACTTCGGATTCGTGAACGGCGGGATGGTTCCTGCAGCTCTGGCTGCCAATTGGCTGGCGGCGGCTTGGAACCAGAATGCGGCGTTGCGCGTGATGTCTCCCATTGCGGCGGAATTGGAGGAAGTGGTCCTTCGCTGGGTTTGTGAGGCACTGGGATTGCCTCCGGAATGCGCGGGTGGCCTGGTTACCTGCGCCACCATGGCGAATTTCACTGCTTTGGGCGCAGCACGTTATGCGCTGCTCGCACGCGCGGGCTGGGACGTCACTGCTGACGGGATGTTTGGCGCGCCGCCGATCGAGGTGGTCGTTGGCGCGGAGGTGCATGCGTCGATTCTGAAGGCGTTGAGTCTGGCAGGATTTGGAAGGAAACGCATAACCATCGTGGAAGCAGATGGCCAAGGACGAATGCGTGCCGATAGGTTGCCGCGTCTGTCGGAGCGGACAATCGTGTGCATTCAAGCTGGGAACGTAAATACGGGAGCTTTCGATCCCGCCGCGGAAATCTGTCACGCCGCAACGGGGCAGGGTGCCTGGGTGCATGTGGATGGCGCGTTCGGTTTGTGGGCCCGGATGTCGCGCAAGTACGAACATTTGACGCAAGGATTCGAGAAGGCTGATTCGTGGGCCACTGACGCGCATAAGTGGCCCAATGTTGGCTATGACAGCGGCCTGGCCATCGTCAGAGATGGAACTGCGCTACGGACGTCGATGGGCATTACGGCGGCGTACCTCGAACCTGGTTCGCGTCGCGAGCCTATGCATCACACTCCAGAAGCGTCAAGACGCGCGCGGGGTGTGGAGTTGTGGGCGGCGCTGAAATCGCTCGGGAGATCAGGGCTGTGCGCGCTGATCGAGCGAACGTGCGCCCATGCGCAGCGGTTTGCCCAGGAGCTCCGGGAGGCCGGCTTCGAAGTGCTAAACGATGTTGTGATCAACCAAGTGTTAGTGTCTTTTGGCCGCCCTGAAGTGACACAAAAAGTGATCCGGCGCGTCCAGGAGGATGGAACCTGCTGGTGCGGGGGGACAGTCTGGCAAGGAAAGACCGCAATGCGGATCAGCGTGTCTTCCTGGGCGACCACAGAGACGGATGTCGAACAAAGCCTACAGGCGATCATCCGCCTCGCGAATGAATGCCGTGCGATGTAACGCAGCGCAAGGCCAAAAAGGGCTTGGCGAAGATTTCGATCGCAGACAGTCCGAACGATGAATGCCCTTCAACCAGGTTCTCGCAGAGAAGCGGCTGCACGGAAACTTGTAGAAAAACTACTGGCTGTGCGCCACGTTTGAATTTTCGAGATCGGCAAAAGTCTGTGCCACACTCAAATGAGTGCGCGAAAGGCGATCGTGCCAGGTGAGTTCGTCTTCGTCCCACATCGCCCAAAGGAAGCCCAGGAAACAGGTTCCTGCGGAGAGCATGTAGCCCGTGCTGCGCAGAAGCATTTGCCTGGGCGTGGGCGGTTCACCGGAAAAGCTGACGACCTGCAAGCCTCGCACCATCATGCCCGGAGTTGTGCCGCCGAAAATGGTGAAGAGGGCGAAGTATTGCAGATAGACGATGGCAAAGGTGGCAGCGTACACAGCGGCGTTCAGTTTGCTCAACGTAAATTGCCCGCCGAGTGAACCGAAGAGCATCAGGAATCCGCCATAGGCAAACAACAAGCAGCCAAGATCGATAAGAGCCGCAAGACGTCGATCGTCGATCGATGCCACGGGATGAAGACCGGGCAGAGATTTTCTTTTGTCTTCAGCAACCTGTGTTTGCGTGTTAGTCCCTGAATCCGGTGGCAGAGAGACATCAATCAGCATTCGCGAATCTTCGAAAACGCGCTTCTTTGAAGGACGGCCGATCGCGATAGTGAAGGAAAAATCTTCCTCAACGGATGCCAGAGATTCCGCAACTACTACAGAGGCAGGCAGCGGCATCTTGCCGGAAGGGGCATCGAACGAAAACCGAGACTGAGCGGTGTTTGGAGCGAGCCTTCGCCGCCGACTGCGATAAGCATCGAGACGTTCAGCGAGTTCGCCCCGCCAGGCAGCGTCTTGCTCCATCTGGTGCGAGAGAACAAGGGGTTGCTTAGAACGGTCGTGCCCAGCCGAGCCAGGATCTGCGTTCGCGGCGAGATTCCCCCGCGCGGGAATACCAGAGGGATCTTCCCAGATAGAAGGACCGACTGAAAAGGACGAATCGCAAAAATTACAGGCGCGTACGCTTGACGGCAATACAGCGCCACACTGCAAGCAAGTTTTTGTCACCGGTAAGTTTTGCGCTGCGGACGCTTCCACTCCGGTGAGGAGGGAACACAGTGAGAATAGCATGTATTAGAAATGTTAAGCCGACAAAGGATAGGGGTGGTAACGAAAGAGACAGCAGGTCAGGTCGTCAGGTCAGGATGCCAAGGAACGAGGTTTCAGGCGTCCATTTGCTGCGCTAGCATATCCCTGCTAAAGGAGATGCGGCGCTCCAGGGCGACTGCGGCGAAATAGGCGCACTGCCCGCGTTCCGATTCCGTCCATGCCCGCATTGAAGGAACAAGCCGAGCAACCGTCGAGCGCAGGAAATTCAAGAGGCTGAAATAGGCGCCAATCGCCTGGACGCTATTGCGATCTTCCCGGCGTTCCGGACAGAGCTGCAGAAGCTGCATGACACGTTTGAAATCATCTCCGGAAGCGATCCTCTGGATGCCCGTAACGTCTTTTACCTCGGCCGAGAGAACCTGCTTCG
>Ga0137394_10003728_pt1 | contig 11503 bp, 8 predicted proteins | sample czobulk116metaG_FD_108278 | JGI IMG/M metagenome (GOLD analysis project Ga0137394, IMG submission 108278) | Vadose zone soil microbial communities from Angelo Coast Range Reserve, California, USA - czobulk1.16 metaG | ecosystem: Environmental > Terrestrial > Soil > Vadose zone | place: USA... | reverse complement strand
CCGCCTAATTGGGCGCAATCGCTCGCGTGAGCCGTCCGCTTTAGGTCTTGAGCCCTTGGAATCTCCACCAGAATCCGCACCAGACGTGCTGTCGGAAGCCCCGCGCGAGCCGATCCTGACGCTGCCCGGCGCCCTGACCGCCTATGTCCTGCTGCTCGCGGCGATCCATGGGGTGCGGATGCTGTTGCCGTACGACATCGATGACACCGTCATCCAGATGTTTGGCTTCATTCCGAAGCGCTACGATTCGACGCTGCTGGCGATCAATTTTCCCGGCGGCACCGGTGCCAAGGTCTGGACCTTTGTGACCTATTCGCTGCTGCACGCCAATCTCAGCCATATCGGGTTCAACGTGCTGTGGCTGCTGCCATTCGGCAGCGCGCTGGCGCGCCGCTTTGGTGCGATCAGGTTTTTCGTGTTCATGGCGGTGACGGCCATGGCCGGCGCGCTGGCGCATCTCGTCACCCATGAGCACGCGGTGGCGCCGATGATCGGCGCTTCGGCCTCGGTATCCGGCACCATGGCTGCCGCAATTCGCTTCGCCTTCGTGCGCGGCAGCTTCCTGTCCTTTAGCCGCGGCGACGCCGATGCCGCGGCAAAGGTGCCGGCGCTGTCGCTGCTGCGCGCATTGCGCGATGCGCGCGTGCTGGGCTTTCTCGCGGTCTGGTTCGGCGTCAACATCATCTTCGGCGTCGGATCGATCGCGATCGGCGCGGACGGCGCCAGCGTCGCCTGGCAGGCACATATCGGCGGGTTCTTCGCAGGCTTGGTGTTGTTTTCCCTGTTCGATCCGGTCCCTCGCGCCGCGCCCAATGCTGCGGGTGCGTCGTCCTCCGATGCATCGGAACGCCGCTGATCGTCGCTTGCGGGGCAAGGCGATTTCATCCATCATACCGGCGTCAAGGCATAAGCCGTAAGCGGGCGTAGTATCCGCGGCTGCCGGTGCGCCTGCAACGAAACCGGCGCCAGACTGTTGATTGAAGACTCACGGGAATAAAGACCGCGCTCGTTCGAGGGCGCGATCGGCTTCAGGGAGACGACACTTCAGGGAGACGACAATGACGGTACGTGCAATTCTCGATACCAAAGGCCATCACATTCAGAGCGTTGAGCCGGACGTCACGCTGTCGGCTGCGATCAAGCTTCTGGCGGAACTCAAGATCGGCGCCGTATTGGTGATGAGCGAGGGCCGCATCGAAGGCATCCTGTCGGAGCGCGACATCGTGCGCGTGCTTGGCGAACGCGGCGCCAGGGTACTCGATGAACCGGTCAGCGCGGTCATGACGCGCAAGGTTGTCAGTTGCAGGCAGTCCGACACCGTTGCCGGAATCATGGAAATGATGACGTTGGGAAAATTCCGGCATCTGCCGGTGGTCGAGGAAGGTATGGTTGTCGGCCTGATTTCGATCGGCGACATCGTCAAGTGGCGCGTCCGGGAATTCGAGAACGAACAGGAAGCGCTGCGCGAATACATCAAGACCGCCTGAGCGCAGCTCGTTCGCTCACTCCTTCTCGATCGCCTTCTTCTCGACCGCCGCGGTGGGGGCGCGCGCCGCCCCTGGTGCGAGAATGTGGATCGCTTCCTGGATGGAGTCGATGGCGCGCTCGGCGGCGCGCGCGCCATACGCGATCAGATCGCCGGCGCGGTGGAAATCGAACCAGCCGATTTGACCGACACGGGGCGAAATCAGCATATCCGGGGGATCGCCGGCCAGGCGCGCGCGGGTGATGCGGTCCTGCATGATGTTGAAGGCGTCGACCATGACCGTGGAGATACCCGGCCGGCCGCCGCTGCCGAAAAACTCGCGTTTCATGGAGCGCTCGAGAGAAAACAACTTGCCGAAGCCGCGTTTGGGCGGAACAGGCTCGACCGCCGCTTCCGGCGCACCGTCTTCCGATTCCTGGGTCGACGGACCGTGAGCGTAGATCGTCGTGGAGTGCGTAAAGATATCGCTCGAGAGGTTGGCGGCGATCACGATTTCCGCTCCCAATGCGCGCGCCGCCGACACCGGCACCGGATTCACCAGCGCACCGTCGACCAGCCAGCGGTCGCCGACCAGCACCGGGGAGAATATGCCGGGCAGGGCATAGGAGGCACGCATCGCGTCGACGACGCGGCCATGGGTCAGCCAGATCTCGTGGCCGGTGCGGACTTCGGTGGCGACGGTGGCGAATTTCAGCGGCAATTCCTCGATCAGGGTCTGGCCGATCGCGGATTCGAGCTGGGCCGCCAGCTTGTCGCCGCCGATCAGGCCCGAACCGTTGAGGCGAATGTCGAGATAACCGAGGATGTTGCGCGGCTGCAGGCTGCGCGCCCATTCTTCCAGTGTATCGAGATGGCCGGCGGCATAGGCGCCGCCCACCACCGCGCCGATCGACGTGCCGACCACGACGTTGGGGACGATACCATGGGCGATCAGCGTCCTCATGATGCCGATATGGGCAAAGCCGCGCGCGGCGCCGCCGCCCAGCGCAATACCGATCACCGGCCGCCTGATGCTGCCCAGCCCTACCTTGTCGCCGTTTTGGCCGCGCCCGATCAAATTTTCCAGCAACACACATCTCCTGGGGGCATTAGGCTAATCGCTACGGCTGGACCCCGCCAGTATCGACCACAAGCATGGTTTATGCCGCGGCCGGCTTCGGCCTAGGCAAGGATTGTGACTGGACCGCGACTCCCGGATAACATCATCGTTTTATACCGGGTTCCGCAGGACACCATAGGCCGCGCTCCAGGCGATGCTTGGAGGCTTGAATTTGCCGCGTTTTCAGTGAAAAGCATGCTCATGACATCTGCGGGTAACGGCTTCGATCGGTCCCGGCGGGGCGGACGCCTGCTGCCCGCGCTTGCGCTCGCGCTGGCCTCCGTGATCGCGGCTCCGGCCACGGGTCAGATGTTCACCGATCAGCCGCCGCCGGTGCCCCCGGCCTCGGTCCCCGAAGCGCCTACCAGCGGACCGGCGATGAACCTGGCGCCGCCGTCGGGTCCGGCATCGATTCCCAGCCTGCCGGCGCCGTTGACGCAACCCTCGATCGCTGTCGTGCCGCCGCTTGGCGCGTCTCCGACCGCGCCGACCCCTGGCCAGGCGGTGCTGTCGCTGACGGCGCGCTATGGCAAGGACCTGCCGGTCATCAACAACGGGCTGGTGTGGCGGGTGTTCTCGGATCGGCCCGACGAGGCCGGCACTTTCAAACTGATCCGCGAGGAGCGCGGCGCGACGCCCAACATCGTGCTGCCGCCGGGCGGTTATGTCGTCCATGTCAGCTTTGGACTGGTCAGCGCGGTGCGGCCGGTGACGCTGAAGTCCGAAACCGACCGCGAATCCTTCCTGCTTCCGGCGGGTGGCCTGCGCATCGAAGGCCGCGTCGGCACCTCAAAGATTCCGCAGAACCAGATTTCGTTTTCGATCTACAAGGGCAGCCAGTTCGAACTCGGCGAGCGCGCCCCGCTGGTGCCAAACGTCGCCGCCACCGATGTCGCGCTATTGCCGGAAGGAACCTATTACATCGTTTCCAACTACGGCGACGCCAATTCGGTGGTGCGTTCGGATATTCGCGTTCAGGCCGGCAAGCTGACCGACGTGATCATCAGCCACCGCGCCGCTGTGATTACGCTGAAGCTGGTCAGCGACAAGGGCGGCGAGGCCCTGGCGAACACCGCCTGGTCGGTGATCACGCCGGGCGGCGACATCATCAAGGAATCGATCGGCGCATTTCCCCGCGTCGTGCTGTCGGAGGGCGAATATCGCGCCATTGCCAAGAACGAAGGCAAGGTGTTCGAGCGCGCCTTCAACGTCGTCAACGGCGTCGACGCGGAGGTCGAGGTCATCGCACGTTAGCGCGTTTTCAAGCGAAGTGGAGACCGGTTCGCGTCAAGAAAACGCGTCAAATCAAGAATCTAGAGCCCCGTTTCGATTCTATCGAAACGGAAGCGGCTCTAGCGCAAATCCGCCGAGATCGATCCATCGGCTTCTGTCATAGTCGCTAACGCGCACTAACCATCGCGTGACTTAAAACCTTCATAATCTCCGGCCGCCCCGCTATTTTTACACCGCATTAAGTCCGCCTGCATTGGATGCGGCGGGCTGAGATTTGCGCTGTGGGGAATGTTATGATTGCCGCCAAGAAATCATCCGGAAAACTCAAACCCGAAATGTTCGGTGACGTCGCCGTTTTGCAGCGCAAATGGCAAGCCGCGCTGGGGCCGGGTGAGAAACTGCCTCGTTATGAGGATGTGATGCTGGGCAGCCTCGGCAGGCTGGCGGATCATATTGTCCTGCTGAAGAACAACAATAATACACTCGAAGTATCGCGCAGCGGCCGCTACATCCAGAAATGGCTCGACGATGACCGCTGGGATATTCCCCTGAACACCCTGCCGCCGGATTGCGCGACCGCGCTTGGCGAGGCCGCTGCCAGCGCGCTTCAAAACGGCCGCCCCTATCTCGCCGTCGCGCATTGCGTGCGCGACGGTCTGGTCCAGACCTACGACGTGCTGGCGCTGCCGACATCGTCGCGCTGGGGCGGGACGCTGATCGGAACCTACGTCAACGAGCGCGCCGCGCGGTATAATTTGCTGGACGCGATATTTTCGGCGACCGACGAGGGCGTGCTGTCGCTCGCCGCGATCCGCGATTGCGGCGGGCAGCCGTTCGATTTCCAGATCGTCCACCACAATCAGGGCGCATCACGGCTGCTCAAGCTGCCGTCGAGCGGCCTGCTGTGGCGGCGGCTCAGCGCCGGCGGCAATCTGCTGTGCTTGCCGGAGGTCGTCGAACGACTGCTCGGCGTCATCAAGAGCGGCGATCGCGATCAGTTCGAAATCGACAGCGACGACCGTAACCTGAAGCTGGGCGCGACGGCATTCGGCGACATTTTGTCGTTGACGGTCTCGGACGTCACAGCTCTCAAGAAACGCGAAGCGTCGTTCCGCCTGCTGTTCGACAACAATCCGATGCCGATGTGGGTGTTCGATGCGGAGACGACGGCGTTCCTGAGCGTCAACGACGCGGCGGTGCAGCATTATGGGTACAGCCGCGCGAGGTTTCTGCGCATGACGCTCCGGGAGATCTGGCCGGAGGATGAATGGGTTTCCCATACCCAGGCCCTGCAGCAGGTCGGCGATGCCTATCATTCCGGGCGCAACTGGCGGCATCTCAAGGCCGATGGCAGCGAAATCCAGGTGCTGACGTTTGGGCGGCGGGTCACGTTCGATGGCCGCGACGGTTTTCTGGTGGCCGTAGTCGACATCACCGAACGGCGCAAGGCCGAGGCCCGGATCGCGCATATGGCCCATCATGACGGCCTGACCAACCTGCCGAACCGGGAAGCTTACCAGGACCGCCTTCGGCAGGCGCTCGATCAGGCTCAATCCGGAAACAAGCGGGCGGCGGTGCTGTGCATCGATCTCGACCTGTTCAAGAACGTCAACGATTCCTTCGGTCATCCGATGGGCGACCGGCTGCTGAAGCTGGTAGCCGACCGGCTGAGGTCGGAAGTTCGCGGCAACAATCTTGCTGCCCGGCTTGGCGGCGACGAGTTCGCGGTCGTCCTGGGCTGCGATGTCTCACCGAACGAGGCCAGCGATTATGCCGCCCGGCTGATCAAGGCATTGAGCGACAGCTATGACATCGACGGCATCGAGGTGGTCATTGGCGCCAGCATCGGCATTGCGCTTTCGCCCGGCGACGGCGCGACCAGCGAAGAGCTGATGCGCAACGCCGACATGGCGCTGTACCGGGCGAAGTCCGACGGCGGCGGCGTTCACCGGTTCTTCGAGCGGGAGATGGACCGGCAGGCGCAAAAGCGCCGCGACATGGAGCTCGATCTGCGCCGCGCTTTCGCGAATGGCGAATTCGAACTTCACTACCAGCCGCTGGTCGATCTCGCCGCCGACCGGATCAGCGGTTTTGAATCGCTGTTACGCTGGCGCCATCCTGAAAGGGCATGATCTCGCCGGTGGACTTCATTCCGGTGGCCGAGGATATCGGATTGATCGTCGCGCTGGGCGAGTGGGTGTTGCGGGAGGCCTGCACCGAGGCGGTAAAGTGGCCCGCGGACGTCAAGGTCGCCGTCAATCTGTCGCCGGTGCAGTTCCGCAGCCGCAACCTGGTTCAGGTGGTGATTTCGGCATTGGCGCATTCCGGATTGTCGCCGTTCCGGCTCGAGCTCGAAATCACCGAGTCGATTTTCCTCGCGGAAACCGAGGCCAACCTGGCGATCCTGCATCAGTTGCGCGAACTCGGGGTCAGCATCTCGATGGACGATTTCGGCACCGGATATTCGAAGCTTTCCGTTCGACAAGATCAAGATCGATCGCTCATTCGTGAAGGATCTGGCGGAGCGTTCCGACTGCGTTGCCATCGTGCGGGCGATCTCCGGCCTTGGCCGCAGTCTCAACATCACCACGACCGCCGAAGGCGTCGAAACCATCGGCCAGCTCGACTGGCTGCGCGCCGAAGGTTGCAACGAGGTGCAGGGCTTCCTGTTCAGCGCGGCGAGGCCTGCCGCCGAGATCGAACAATTGCTGCTCCGGTTTGGCCGCCGCGCATCGCAGGCGGCGTGAGGGTTGTCGAGGCTAACCGAGAACCGTCATGCCCGGACTTGATCCGGGCATCCATCCTTCTTCACAAAAGTTTTTTGAAAGATGGATTGCCGGGAGCGCAGACAAGTTTACGTAGTCTGCGAAAGGCAGACTACTATGCCCGGCAATGACGAAATGATTCAGAACCGCGTCACAATGTCCGCAAGCGCCGGGCGCGGGCGGTCCTCGCTCGGTTTCGACGGCGTGCCGATATGAATGAAGCCGGCGAGCTTTTCGTCGGCCTTCAATCCCAGTCCATCGAGCACGTCGCGGTCGAACGCGAACCAGCCGGTCAGCCAGCAGGCGCCGTAGCCGAGTGCGGTTGCCGCGGTGACGATGTTCATTGCGCTCGCTCCGGCCGATAGTTCCTGCTCCCAGGGCGGCACTTTCGGATGCGGTTTTGTCAGGCTGACCACGCCGATCACCAGTGGCGCATCGGTGAGCCGGCGCTTCTCGATATCGATCTCGGCCGCTGCGGCTTGCGGATTTTTCCGCGCGAACACATTCGCGATCACGTCGCCGGCGCGGCTTCGTGCGTCGCCCTCGAACACGATAAAACGCCACGGCGTCAGCTTGCCGTGATCGGGCACCCGCGCGCCGATGGTCAGAATGGTTTCAAGCTCGGTGGGCGAGGGGCCGGGCGCGGTCATCTCGCGCGGTTTGACGGAGCGGCGGATCTTGAGCAGTTCGATGGCATCGGGCACTACGATTTCTTTCATTGCTTTCAACAGTCGGCTAGCATGCAGCTATGTCGACCGCGAGCCCGTTCAACCGCGTTTAGACCGATTGTGACCACGTCACCGTTTCCCGCCGGTATGAGTTCAGGTTGTACGAATTCCTCGGTACATCTTAGAGGCGGGCCCGGATTGTGCTATAGAGAGCCGTCTTACGGCCGATCGACGTCCGCCATGGCAGCCGCCTTTCGGTCATTGCTTGCACGGGGGAACGATGTCAGCCGAAGCTAAAAGCTTGATGGAGGTCATCGAGAAGTCGTACCAATTCTACGTCTACCTCTTCACCGTATTCGTAGTGTTCATGGGCGTTGCCCGCTGGTACGGCAAGCAAGTTTGGCGCAAGCGCGAAGAGTCGCGGCGCGATAGCAGCGGACTCCCAGTGGCCGCGTTGTATTCTGGTGGGAGTTTCGAGTCGAGTTTTACATATACAAGTCTGTTTCAAGGCGGTCTGACCGGGGTTTACATCGCGGTTATGCAGCTCATGTACGTGGTGTTCATGCTGGCATACTTTCGGGGCATTCAGGTCTTCACAAATTCCAACGCCGCGCACCCGGTGGATATTTGGGGCGTCGTTTCGATACTGATGTTTTTTCCGGTCTTCATGCTTGGATACTTCACTCTGATTCCGATTATTTCCTTCCGAAGCCGTATTTCAGTTCGCAACTGTATATTCCCGGTCGGCATTGTTCTTGTCGGTATGGCTGGCGCTGTCGCGGCAACGGTGCTGATAACCGACAAGAGCATTGTGGTCGCGGCTCAGTTTTTAGCCGTTGCGATTCTGTCGCTTTGCGCGTCCTATTTCATCGGCATGTCGGATGGAATTCGCTCGGCGGATCCGGAAAGCAACTATCCGCTTGTAAGCGTCGAGCTCAATCAAGGTACAGGTTTTGACCGGGCTTGGCTCTATGAGCGCACCGACTCCGACTACCGCCTTGTTACCAAGGATGGGACCAATCACATCATTCCGACTTTTAATGTGAAGAGGATCAGAAAGATTTGACGCGTGACGATCACATCTCCTGCCGCGCGCGCTTCACGTCCGGCGGCGTGGCTTCATCGACCAGCGCAGCCAGCGCTTCGGCGGTCGGCATCACCGTCTGCCCGTCGCTGCCGAGACGGCGAACCGAAACCGAATGGGACTCGGCTTCCTTCTTGCCAACCACCAGCAGCGCCGGGATTTTCGCCAGCGAATGCTCGCGGACCTTGTAGTTGATCTTCTCGTTGCGCAGGTCGATCTCGACGCGCAGGCCGGCGCGACGCGCCGCGGCCGCGACAACCTTCGCGTATTCGTCGCCTTCCGAGGTGATGGTGGTGACGACGGCCTGGACCGGCGCCAGCCAAAGCGGAAAATTACCGGCGAAATGCTCGATCAGGATGCCGATGAAGCGTTCCATCGATCCGCAGATCGCACGATGCACCATGACCGGCGCCTTCTTCGAGCCGTCGGCATCGATATAGAACGCGCCGAATCGTTCAGGCAGGTTGAAGTCCACCTGCGTGGTGCCGCATTGCCAGTCGCGGCCGATGGCGTCGCGCAGCACATATTCGAACTTCGGGCCGTAGAATGCGCCCTCGCCGGGATTGATAGCGGTCTTGATGCGGTGGTTGTGGCCTTGCGCCTCGATCTGCGAGAGCACCGTCGCCATCACGCGCTCGGCGTGATCCCACATCTCGTCGGTGCCGACGCGTTTCTCCGGCCGCGTCGAAAGTTTTACGGTGAGATCGCCCGTAAAGCCGAAATCCGCGTAGGTCGACAGAATGAGGTCGTTGATTTTCAGGCATTCTTCGGCGAGCTGCTGCTCGGTGCAGAACACATGGGCGTCGTCCTGGGTAAAGCCGCGCACGCGCATCAGCCCGTGCATTGCGCCCGACGGCTCGTAGCGATGCACCACGCCGAATTCGGCCAGCCGCAGCGGCAGATCGCGATAGCTCTTCAGGCCATGCTTGAAGATTTGCACATGGCCGGGACAGTTCATCGGCTTTAACGCAAACCAGCGCTTGTCCTCGGCCTCGTCGCCGGCGGATTGGGCTGCGAACATGTTCTCGCGATACCAGTCCCAATGGCCGGAGGTTTCCCACAGCGCCTTGTCGAGAATCTGCGGCGCGTTGACCTCGTGGTAGTCGCCAGTCAGCCGGCGGCGCATATAGGCGATCAAGGCCTGGAAGATCGTCCAGCCCTTCGGGTGCCAGAACACCACGCCGGGGCCTTCTTCCTGGAAGTGAAACAGATCGAGTTCGCGGCCGAGCCTGCGATGGTCGCGCTTCTCGGCTTCCTCGATCTGCTTCAGATACGCATCGAGGTCTTCCTGTTTCGCGAACGCCGTGCCGTAGATCCGCGTCAGCATCGGATTGTTGCTGTCGCCGCGCCAATAGGCGCCCGCGACTTTCATCAGCTTGAACGCATTGCCGATCTTGCCGGTGGATGTCATATGCGGCCCGCGACAGAGATCGAACCAGTCGCCTTGCTTGTAGATCTTGATGGTCTGGTCGGCCGGGATCGCGTCGACCAGCTCGACCTTGAACATCTCGCCGTTGTCGCGGAACACCTGTTTGGTTTGCTCGCGCGTCCAGATTTCCTTGGTGAACGGTTTGTCGCGCGCGATAATCTCGCGCATCTTCTTCTCGATCGCGGCGAAATCCTCCGGCGTGAACGGCTCATTGCGGAAGAAATCGTAATAGAAGCCGTTCTCGATGACAGGGCCGATCGTGACCTGCGTGCCCGGCCACAGCGACTGTACCGCTTCCGCCAGCACATGCGCGGCGTCGTGTCGGATCAGCTCCAGCGCACGGACGTCGTCACGGGCGATGAATTCGATCCTCGCGTCATGCTCGATCGGGTCGGCGAGATCGGACACCACGCCATCGAGCGCCATCGCCACCGTGCGCTTGGCCAGCGACGGCGAAATACCCTTGGCGATATCGAGGCCGGTGATGTTTTTATTGAATTCGCGTTTGGCGCCGTCGGGGAAGGTGAGGGCGACCTTGGTGGATTCGACCGGCTTCAGATTGGTGAGGCTGAACTGGAATCCTGAAGCGGGCGCATTCTTGTCTGGCATAGGTCTCTCCTGATGCTCACTCCTGCGAACGAGCGCAGGTAAGCGGGAAGCAGCGGTATAGCAGGCGATTCGCGCGGTGCAATCCGGATATCTGAGAAAATTGGCGGCGCGATGGCCCCGGTCCGCCTCAGGCGACCAGGCCGGACACATGATCGGACGTCCCGTTCGATCGGCGTCCTTGGCGCTGATCCGTTTTGTCCCGATTCGATTTCACCGGAACCTATCTTGCGAAACAACCCAGCTGCATCCTTCCATTTGGCCGGGATGTGCTCTACATGCATTTGCATGAAAAATGTGCCCGTGCCCGTTCCCACCCACGCCGAACGCCGTTTCGCCCCCACCGCATTGATGCTCGGAAATATCGTCACCGGCTGCTCGGTGCTGGCGCCGGCGGGCATGCTGAGCGAATTGTCCGGGGGACTCGACGTCAGTATTCGCGAAGCGGGGTTGCTGATCACTTTCGGCGCCATCGTGCTGTGCATCGGCTCGCCGGTGACGGCGTGGCTGACCAGCCGAATCGAGCGCCGCATCTTGCTCACGACGACGCTCGCGGTGCTTGCGCTTGCCAATGCCGCATCGGCTTTTGCGCCCGATTATGTGAGCCTGCTGATCATTCGTCTGGTCATGCTGGCGGTTGGGGCACTCTACACGCCACAGGCGGCCGGCACAGCCGCCCTCATCGTGCCGGCCGAGAAACGCGGCAGCACCATTGCCTTCATCTTTCTCGGCTGGTCGCTCGCCGCGGCGATAGGTCTGCCGCTGATCGCGTTTATCGCGAGCCGCTATGGCTGGCGCACCGTCTATGGTGGCATCGGCGTGATCGGCTTTCTCGGTTTCTTGTTGCTGGCGTGGCGTCTCCCCGGTGGATTGATCGGCGCGCCGGTGGATCTCAAGACCTGGACCGATGTCGGGCGTAACCGGATGATCGTCCTGTTGCTCTCGATCACGATGTTGCAGATGTCCGGCCAGTTCGTGGTCTTCACGTTCATGGGGCCGCTGCTGACGAAGCTGACCAATGCCGGTCCGGACGCAGTCGGGCTGGTGTTCGCGCTCTACGGCGTGTTCGGCTTTGTCGGGATCGCGTTTGCGACGCGCATCGTCGATTCCTGGGGCGCCTACAAAACTTCGCT
>Ga0137394_10003727_pt1 | contig 11503 bp, 9 predicted proteins | sample czobulk116metaG_FD_108278 | JGI IMG/M metagenome (GOLD analysis project Ga0137394, IMG submission 108278) | Vadose zone soil microbial communities from Angelo Coast Range Reserve, California, USA - czobulk1.16 metaG | ecosystem: Environmental > Terrestrial > Soil > Vadose zone | place: USA... | reverse complement strand
GCTCCACCCTGGATGACCGGCCACGCGGTCCCCTCTCACGACCTCCCCCGCTCCGGCACCGCCGTGCGGCGGCCCGGGTCACCGTCCGCGCGCTCGCCACGCGCCAGCGCCTCGAAAGGGAGCGTGGCCCTCCGGCGCAGGGTTCCGTCCGCGCCCCGCCAGAGGTAGAGGGCCGCCAGACCGCGCTCCTCGGCCCAGCGCGCGCCCCGCACGGGGCCCATCACGAAAAGGGCTGTCGACAGCGCGTCCGCGGAGGCGGCGTCCGGGGCCAGCACGGTGAGGGAGCCCGTGAACCAGGCGGGGGCCCTCCGGGCCGGGTCGAGGATGTGGCCGACCGGCCCCGCGGCCGTCCGCCGGGCCCGCTCCCCGTTCCCCGAGGTGGCGACGGAGGCATCCCGCACGCGCAGCGCCGCCGCGACGCTCTCGCGGTCCGCGGGGTCGGCGATCCCGACGCGCCAGCCCTCGCCGCCCGGCGCGGGCCCGAGGGCCAGCACCTGTCCCCCGAAATCGAGCAGGGCGGCCCGCACGCCGCGGCCCGCCAGGACCCGCGCCGCGGCGTCGAGCGCGATCCCCTTGCCGATGCCGCCCAGGTCGATCCCGACCCCCGGCGCGTCGAAGCTCACGGTGGAGGCGGCACGGTCGAGGCGGACGTGACGCCAGCCGACGGGCGGCGCGCCGCCCCCCGCGCCTTCCGGACCCCGGGCGTCGTCCTCCGCGGCGGGCCTGATGCCCGGCAACCGTCCTTCCGGTCCGCGCAGGCGGAGACGGCGCACGAGCGGCTCGACCGTCGGATCGAAGGCCCCCTGCGTGGCCTTCGCCCAGCCGATCGCCGCCTCCACGGCCGCAAGCAGGTCGCGCGAGCAGCGGAACGGCGCGCGCGCCGCCGCACGGTTGAGTCGCGTCACCTCGCTGGTGTCCCGCCAGTTGCTCATCACCTCCTCGAGGCGCGCCACCTCGTCGAACGCAGCCTCGAACACCTGCTCCGGCACCGGGAGCACCGCTTCGATCGTCAGGGAGGTCCCCATGAGGAACCGGCTCCGCGTGAGGGTCGTCCGGGGCGGCGCGCCGGCCGAAGCGGGGGCGACCAGCACCGCGACGCAGGCGGCCAGGAGTCCCGCCCGCCCGCGGGGGGCCGGGCCGGGCCGATGGTCGGGACGACGGGTTGTGACGATGGCGCTCATGCCGGTGCCTCGCCTCTGCTGTGACTGCGACTCAGTCTCAACTAGAGAGAGCACTCTAACCTCAGGGCGGCGTGGCTGTCAAGCCCGGGGCCCTTGGGCCGGCGGCCGTCCTGTGCGATACTCCGCCCCCTCCCGCCGGGTGCATTCGAGCGGAGGAGGCGAGGGCCCATGAGAGGCGCCGACGGCGCGAAGCCGGCCCGGGAGTCGCGGGTCGAGATGACGGAGATCGTGCTTCCGGAGGACACCAACCAGTACGGCCACGCCTGGGGGGGCCGCGTGATGGCGCTCATCGACAAGGCGGCCGCCATCGCCGCCGTGCGCCACTCCCGCAGCAACGTGGTCACCGCCTCGCTCGACTCCCTCACGTTCCGGGCTCCGGTCAAGCTGGGCCACATCCTCAGGCTCTACGCCGCGGTCAACGCCGCCTTCCACTCCTCGATGGAGGTGGGCGTGAAGGTCGTCTCCGAGAATCCCCTCACCGCGCAGCAGGCGCACTGCTGCAGCGCGTTCGTGACCATGGTGGCTCTTGACGGGGACGGCCGCCCCACGGCCGTTCCACGTCTCCTCCCCGGGGGGAGCGAGGATCGCCGCCGCCAGCGCGATGCGATGCGGCGGCGCAGGGCCCGCCTCGCGCTGCGCGAAAGGCCGCGGCGCCCCCGCCCCTGACGATCGCGCACCCCGCCGCGGGCCCGCGCGGCGTCCCCGCGCTGTCGCCTCGTCAAGACGTCGCCTCGTCAAAATGACGACGCCGGAAAGACCCGCGGAAGGTTTGCGCCACCCCTGCGGCCACCTCATATTCCTTGCGATGCGGCGCTCGCCGCCGCAATCAGGGGGTGCCGTGTCCCGTCAGATCGTCCGCCTCGAGATCTCGACATCGGACGGATTCACCAAGGTAATCCTGATCGACCGCAGCCCGTTCCTCATCGGCTCGGACCCGTCGGCCGACCTGTGCCTGAGCCTGCCCGGCGTCGCGGCCCGCCACGCCCAGATCGTCCGCCTGGGGCACGCCTACCGCCTCGTGCCCGTGGCCCCGGCCGCACCGCTGTCCCTCAACGGCGTCCCCGTTCCCGCGGAAGGCGCCGACCTGGCTCACGACGCGCGCCTGGGCCTCGGCCCGGGCTTTCCGCGTGCGCTCCGGTTTCTGATCGAGGGGGCCCGGCTGGAGGACCGCGAGGACCGCCTGATCATCCTGATGGAGGTGGCGCGCACCATCACCTCCTCGCTGGCGCTCGACGAGACGCTCGGCCGGGTGCTGGACGGGGCGGTGCGTTTCTCGGGAGCCGAGCGCGGCTACCTGTTCCTGAGGGAGGGCGAACGGTTGGTGCGCTGGGCGCGCGCCGGCGAGGCGCCGCCGCCCAACGTGGACGTGAGCTTGTCCGTCGCCGAGGAGGTGGCCACGACCGGCCGCCCGATCTACCGGGACCGGCTGGGGGACGAGCCCGGACGCTCGGTCACCGAAAGCATCGTGCGCCTTCGCCTGCAGGCCATCCTCTGCCTCCCTCTGTCGCTGCGCCAGGACGTGATCGGAGTGGTGTACCTCGACAGCAAGCGGCCCCTGCCGCACCACAACCCCGACCTGCCGCTCCTGGAAGCCCTGGCCGGCCTGGCGGCGATCGCCATCCAGAACAGCCGCCTCGTGGAGGAGCGGCTGCGCACCGAGAGGACGCTGGTGATGGGTCAGATGGCCCGCGCCATCGTGCACGACGTCCGCAGCCCCCTGGCCTCGATCCGGGGGCTCGCCGACCTGCTCCGGGAACGGATGGCGGAAGGCGATCCGGCGCGCTCGCACCTGTCCACCATCATCGCCGAGGTGGATCGGCTGACGCTCCTCACCGGGGACCTGCTGCAGTTCTCCAACGAGGCGCCGCCTCTTCACCGCGCCCCCGTCCCCATCGCCGACCTGGTTCGCCAGACCCTCACGCCGCTCCAGCCCCGGCTCCGCCAGTCGAACGTGCGTCTCGATCTGCAGCTTGAAGAGGGCACCCGGGTCCTCGCCGACGCGCCGCGCCTGCTGCGCGTGCTGCACAACCTGGTCGCCAACGCCATGGAGGCGATGCGCGGCGGGGGCGCGCTCGCCATCGCCTGCCAGAGGGCGAACGGCCATTGCCTGCTCACGGTGCGCGACACGGGGTGCGGCATGCCGGAGGAGGTGCGCCGCAAGGTGTTCGAGCCGTTCTTCTCCCACGGCAAGCCGAACGGCACCGGGCTGGGGATGGCGATCGTGCGCAAGATCGTCGAGGAGCACGGCGGCAAGGTGCAGGTCGAGAGCGCCCCCGGACAGGGCACGACCGTCCGCCTCGCCCTCCCGGTCGCCGCCTAGGAGCGGGCCGGGAGGCTGTCGCGGCCTGTTTCGGAGGCCGCGCGGCTAGGAGCCTAGCCCGGCAGCAGCGCGAACTGCTCGTAGCCGAGCGTCGCGTCGGCGCGGAACACGAGGCGCTCCGCGACCGGATCTCCCGACGCGGCCGCGAGGCTGTCGCGTTCCTGCTCCAGGTGCCGCGCCACCTCCGGGTGCAGGAGCAGCAGGATCGGCCCGTCGCCGAGGGCCGGGCGTTGCCGGCGCGCTTCCCGCAGCGCCTGATAGTAGAGGGTCTCGGCCGACTTGAGCCTGCCCGAGCCGCCGCAGGCGGGGCAGGGGGTGAGGAGCAGGCGCTCCAGGCTGCGCTTGGTGCGCTGGCGCGTGATCTCGACCAGCCCGAACTCGCTGATCTGCAGCATGCGGCTCTTGGAGCGGTCCTTGCGCAGCTCCTGCTCCAGAGTCGCGATGACTTCCTGCTTGCTGGCCCCCTCCGCCATGTCGATGAAATCGATGACGATGATCCCTCCCAGGTCCCGCAGGCGCACCTGGCGCACGATCTCCCGCGCCGCCTCCAGGTTGGTCCTGAGGATGGTCTCTTCCAGGCGACGCGAGCCGACGTATTTGCCGGTGTTGACGTCGATGGCCACGAGCGCCTCGGTCTGGTTGATGACGATGGAACCACCCGACTTGAGCCAGAGGCGCGGACGCAGGGCGCGCTCCAGCTGGGCCTGCACGCCGCGTTCGTCGAACAGGGGGACGCCGCCGGCATAGAGACGGATCTTCGGCGCCAGCTCCGGTTGCACGCGGCCCACGAAGCCGACCGCCTCGCGGTAGATCTCTTCCGCGTCGATCAGCACCTGTACCACGTCGTGGTTGAGAACGTCGCGCAGGACGCGGGCCACCGCTCCGGCTTCCTGGTGCAGCAGCGAGGGCGCGGAGGCGGCCTCCGCGCGGCGCCCGATCTCCTCCCACAGCGCGTGGAGGTAGCGGGCGTCGGCCTCGAACCCCTCCGCGGCGCCGCCATCGCCCGCCGTGCGCACGATGAATCCTCCGGGAATCCCGTTCTGGCGCGCCAGCCCCTGAACCAGCGCCTTCAGGCGTTCGCGCTCGACCGGGTCCGCGATGCGGCGCGAGACGCCTACGTGCTCGACACGCGGCAGGTAGACGAGGAAGCGTCCCGGCAGGGAGATGTGGGCGGTGATGCGCGCTCCCTTCTGGGCGATCGGATCCTTGCCGACCTGGATTACGACCTCCTGGCCTTCCCGGAGCAGGTCCTCGATGGCGGCGCGCGGCAGCCGGCCTGCCGGCCGGCCCACGGTCGCCTCCTCGGCCGCCTCCGGCTCGGGAGGCCCTTCCTCGTCGTCCGCGAACGTCTCCAGATCCTCGACGTACAGGAAGGCGTCGCGCTCCAGGCCGATGTCGACGAAGGCCGACTGCATGCCGGGCAGGACGTTGCTGACCCGCCCCTTGTAGATGTTGCCTGTGACCCCGCGCCGGCCCGGCCGCTCCACCGCGATCTCCGTGAGCAGGTCGTCCTCGAGGACCGCGATGCGGATCTCCCCGCCGGCGCTCTCGACCAGGATCTCCCGGCGCAAGGCCCCTCCTCAGTTGACCAGCCGCCTCATCCAGACGTTCAGGACGAGGCCGAAGCTCATGAGCGTGTTGACCAGGGAGGAGCCGCCGTAGCTCATCAGCGGCAGCGGGACGCCGGTCGTCGGCAGCAGGCCGACGACCACGCCGATGTTCAGCAGGGCCTGGCAGGCGAAGACGCAGACCACGCCCATCGCCAGGAAGACGCCCAGCCCGTCGCGCGCGGCGCGCGCCGTGATCACGCAACGGTAGATGATCAGGAAGTAGAGCCCCAGCATGAGCAGCGAGCCGAGGAGGCCCCTCTCCTCGGCAAGGACCGCGAAGATGAAGTCGGTGTGCTGCTCCGGGAGGAACTGCAGCTGCCCCTGCGTGCCGGCCATGAACCCCTTTCCCAGCACGCCGCCCGAGCCCACGGCGATGAGCGACTGGATCAGCTGGTAGCCCGACCCCTTGGGATCGCGCGTCGGCTCGAGGAAGATCTTCACCCGCTCTTTCTGGTACGGCTTGAGGTGGCTCCAGGCCAGGGGCAGCGCCAGCGCCACGATCAGCGCCAGGATCACGATGGTGCGAAGGCGGATCCCCGCCAGGAAGGTGGCGCCGGCGAGCAAGGGTACGAAAGTCACGGCCGTGCCCAGGTCCGGCTGCATCATGACCAGGAACACGGGCAGGCCGACGATGCCGCAGATGGAGGAGAAGGTGATGAAGCCGAGCCCCGGGCGGCTGGATGGCGCGCGCTCCCGCCCCAGGTAGGCCGCCAGCAGCAGGATCGTGGCGCCCTTGGCGATCTCGGAGGGCTGGAACTGGAAGCCCCCCACGCCCAGCCACGACCGGCTGGCGTTGACCACGCGGCCGAAGGCCAGGGTCAGCGCCAGCAGCACGAGCGCGAGAGCGTAGAAGACGTAGGAGAACTCGGCGAGCGTGTGGTAGTCGATCACGATCGCCAGGAGCATCACCAGGAAGCCCAGGCCCAGCCAGGCGAGCTGGCGGTGGAACGCCCCCGCCATCGGCGTGCCGGTGGTGGCCGAGTAGATCACCCCGACGCCGACCGCGCTGACGAAGGCGATCGCGAAGAACAGGACCCAGTCGAAGTTATCGAGGTACCGACGCGCTTGCAAGCTGCGGCGCTCCCACCCTGGCGTCCTGCTTCTGGAAGAACCGCTCGAGGACGGCGCGAGCGATCGGGGCGGCCGTGGTCCCCCCGTGCCCCCCGTTCTGCACGAACACGGCCCAGGCGATCTGCGGGTTGTCCCGGGGCGCGAAGCCGACGAACCAAGCGTGGTCCCGCTTCTCCTTGGGCAACTTGTCGGCATCGACGTCGCGCGAGGCCTTGAACACCTGGGCCGTGCCGGTCTTGGCGCAGACGTCGCGCCCGGCGATCTTCGCGCGCACGCCGGTGCCGTCCTCGTTCACCACCCCCCACATGGCGTCCTTGATCACCTGCAGGGTGCGGGGAGCCAGGTGCAGCGTGCGGACCGCCATGCTCTGGCGGTTCTCCTCCTCGACCCCCTCGCGCACCTCGATGGAGCGGATCAGGTGCGGCTTGTAGACCGTCCCCCCGTTGGCGATCGTCGAGGCGAAGACCGCCATCTGGAGCGGCGTCACCTCGATCGCTCCCTGGCCGATCGACACCGAGATCGTCTCGCCCGGGTGCCAGACCGGATCGTTCGGCACGGCGACCTTCTTCCATTCCGGATCGGGGACCGTGCCAGCCGTCTCGTGCGGCAGATCGATGTGGGTCGGCTCGCCGAAGCCCAGGAGGTGGGCCCACTTCGAAATCCTGTCGATCCCCATGTCGTTGCCCAGATGGTAGAAGTAGATGTTGCACGACTGGATGATCGCCTCGCGCATGGTCAGGTAGCCGTGACCTCCCTTGCGGATCGCCCAGCACTGGTAGACCTTGTCCCCGAAGCGCCACGACCCGTTGCAGTGATCGCCGCGCTCCGGGCCGGCGACCTTCTCCTCGAGCGCGGCGATCGACATCACCACCTTGAACACGGAGCCGGGCGCGAACTTGGAGAGCGACGACCTGTCCTGCAGGGGGTGGCGCGGGTCGCGGTCCATGGCGTCCCAGGTGTCCTGCGAGAACCGCCGGGCAAAGACGTTCGGGTCGAAGGCCGGTCGCGAGATCATGGCCAGCACGGCGCCTGAGCCCGGATCCAGGAACACGGCCGACCCGGCTTCGTCGCCGTAAGCCTGCTCCAGGACACGCTGCAGGTCGAGGTCGAGAGTCAACCGCAGGGTGTGCCCGGGAGTGGCCCGGCGCCCCTCGTCGATCTCCTCGATCTCCCGGCCCAGGCTGTTGACCACCGCCTGCTTCCACCCTTTGACGCCCTTGAGCTCCTCGTCGTAGCGTCTCTCGACGCCGGCTTTGCCGATGATCTCGCCGAGGTCGTAGCCGAGCTCCGGGTGGTCCTTGATGTCCTTCTCGCTCGCCTCGCCGACGTATCCCAGGACGTGGGCCGCGAGCGGGCCGTACAGGTAGTTGCGCCGCGACTCCACCTCGACCGACAGCTCCGGCAACTCGAGCCGGCGCGACTCGATGTAGGCGGCCTCCGCCAGGTCCACGTCTTCCTTCAAGATCACCGGCTCGAATCGCGGCCGGGTGCGGGCCTTGGCCAGCCGCTCGCGCAGCACCGTCTCGCTCGTTCCAAGGATGCGCGACAGGTCGGGCAGGCGGTGCCTGAGGTCGGTCACCTTCTCGCGGTCCAGACGCACGTTGAAGGCGATGCGGTTGTTGGTGAGGACGTGGCCGGCCTGGTCCGTGATCAGTCCGCGCAGCGGGGCCAGCGTGACCCGCCTCAGGCGGTTGTTGTCCGAGAGTTTGCGGTAGTAGTCGGCCTTGACCACCTGCAGGTACCAGAAGGCCATCAGGTAGAGGACCAGCACGGCGCCGAACAGCACCTGGATCACCGTGATCCGGGTGTTCAGGCGGCTCTCTTCGTAGTAGTCCTGCAGATCCTTGCTGGCGCGGTACATGGTGGCGCCTCCGTCAGGGGATGCGCGCGGCGATCCAGAAGACCACGAGGCCGATCACGCCGTTGCCGATGCCCCGCTGCAGCAGGTCGAGCATCTCCGGGAGGACGAAGCCCTTCCCCATGGCCGCCAGGAGGCCGATCTCGGTCAGCGGATCGAGGAAGGTCGCGGCGAACAGGATGCCGAAGCGCGGGATGGCCTGGTTGAGCATGAACAGCGAGCCGAACGACCCGACCAGGTACCCGATCAACGTCTTCTTGAAACCGTTGAGGCCCAGGATCGCCTGCACCACGGAGTCCTCCACCAGACCCGCGCCGGTCCCCATGACCATGGCCGCCGCCTGGGGCCGTGTCAGCCCGTAGTAGACCACGAGGATGGTGTAGAGATCGCAGCGTTTCGCCACCCCGGGCAGGTAGCTCGACAGCAGCTCCTGCGCCAGGCAGGCCGCGCCGACGGCCAGGAACCCCCTCACGAGCTTCATCTCTTCTCCGCGGAGGCGGTGCCCTCGGCCGCAGGGGGCCGGACCAGCACCAGCACCTCCTCGAGCCGCGCGAAATCGACCTCGGGCCGCACCTCGACGACCTTCGTCAGCCCCTCCCCCTCGCCGATGGCGGACACCACCCCGATAACGTACCCCTTGGGATGGATCTGATCGAGGCCGGAAGTGACCACGACGTCTCCCACCTCCACGTCGGACAGCTCGCTGACATACTCCATCCGGCAGCCCTTCTCCCCCTGTCCCACGACGATCCCCTGGGCACGCGTGCGCTGCAGCAGAGCGGCAACCCCCGAGTTGGGATCGAGGATGGTCTGGACCTTGCTCGTGCCCGGGAAAGCCCCGATGACGCGCCCCACCACGCCGCGCGGGGTGATCACGGGGTCGTTGGGGCCCAGGCCGTCGCGCGTGCCGCGGTCGAGGAGGATGATGCGCGCGCCGCCGGGCTCGTCGCGGGCGATGACGCGCGCCGCGGCGGAAGGCCGGTCCACCTGGGCATGCAGGTCGAGCAGCTCCCGCAGGCGCTGCAGCTCCAGCCGCGCCTCCTCCGCCTCCCGCGCCTCGAGCGCGAGGCTGTCCACCTGCTCGTGCAGGCGGCGGTTCTCCTTCGCCACACCGCGCAGGTCGGCGTACGACCTCCAGGTCCCCGCCGTCCCCCGGCCGATCCAGGCGGCCGTCTTGAGGAAGGGCGAGGAGACGCTCACCACGGCCTCCTCCAGGAGGGAGCGGCGCTCCACGTTCTTCACGCTCGACGACATCAGGATGAGGTTCAGGGTCAGCAGGACCAGCAGGAGAAGAAACGGCTTGCGCTCGCTCAGGACGATGGCCATCGACTCAGGCCCTCCCTCCCCCGCCGCGGAGGACGGGTGGGCACAAGGCCCCGTCAGTCGATCGCGATCTTGCGGAGCAGGTTGAAGTCATCCAGCATCTTCCCCGTCCCCAGGACGACCGAGGCCTGCGGGTCGTCGGCCATGGAGACGGGAAGGCCGGTCTCCTCGCGGAGGCGCTTGTCGAGGTTCTTCAGCTGCGAGCCGCCGCCGGTGAGCACGATCCCTTTGTCCACGATGTCCGCGGACAGCTCGGGCGGCGTCTGCTCCAGGGCGACGCGCACCGCCTCGATGATGTTGGAGACGGTCTCGGAGAGCGCCTCTCGGATCTCCTCGTCGGAGATCACCAGGGTCTTGGGGATCCCCTCGACCAGGTCGCGGCCCTTGATCTCCATCGTGAGCTCCTCCTCGAGCGGGAAGGCCGAGCCGATGTTGATCTTGATCTCCTCCGCCGTGCGCTCGCCGACGAGCAGGTTGTACTTCCGCTTGATGTACTGGATGATGTCCTCATCCATGCGGTTGCCGGCGATGCGCACGGAACGCGAGTAGACGATGCCGGCCATGGAGATGACCGCCACGTCGGTCGTCCCGCCGCCGATGTCCACAATCATATTGCCCGTCGGTTCGGTGACCGGGAGCCCCGCGCCGATCGCCGCCGCCATCGCCTCCTCGACCAGGTAGACCTCCGAGGCCTTGGCGCGGTACGCCGAGTCCTTGACCGCCCTCTTCTCCACCTGCGTGATGTCCGAGGGGACGCAGATCACGATGCGCGGTCGCACGCCCAGCGATCGGTTGTGCGCCTTCTTGATGAAGTAGTCGAGCATCTTCTCCGTATGCTCGAAGTCGGCGATCACGCCGTCCTTCATCGGCCGGATGGCGATGATGTTCGCGGGCGTGCGCCCGAGCATCTCCTTCGCCTCCTTGCCAACGGCCTCGACCTTGCCGGTCCTCTGGTTGACGGCGATGATCGATGGCTCGCACAGCACGATCCCCTTCCCCTTCGCGTAGACCAGCGTGGTGGCCGTCCCCAGGTCGATGGCCAGATCGTTCGAGAACAGACTGAGCACCGACCTCGGACTCCACGCCATCGTCGCCCCCACCGGAAAACCTCCCCTGCGAGTCTTCGCCCGGGCCTCTGGCCCGCGGGCGGGGCCTAATATTATGGTCCGCCCCGGGCAAAGTCAAATCATTGGCGGGATCGCGGAACCTCTTGCGCGTCTAGAGGTTGTGCTCAGCGCACGGTCTGCACGACCACCGGCCGAGGGCTGTCCGGCTCGGCCAGCGCCACACCGTTCTTGCCCCGCCCTTTCACGACGTACATCGCCTGGTCGGCGCGCGCGATCAGGTCGTCCTTGGTGCGCCCGTGGTCCGGGAAGGAGGCGATCCCCACGCTGGCCGTGATGCGCACCTTGAGCCCGTAGGACTCCAGGAACACGGTCTCGGCGATCCGCTCGCGAATGCGTTCCGCGATGATCTGGGCGCCCTCGGGCCCCGTCTGCGGCAGGATGATGGTGAACTCATCGCCGCCGAAACGGGAGGCGACGTCGATCTCGCGCACCGTGCTCTTGATGACCGCGCCCACCTCGACCAGCGTGCGGCTCCCCCACAGGTGGCCGTGCTGGTCGTTGACGTTCTTGAAGCCGTCCAGGTCGAGGAAGATCAACGACACCGGCGTGCGGTAGCGCTTGCTGCGCTCCACCTCGCGGCGCAGGGTCGCGTTCAGGTAGCGCGAGTTGTGGAGCTTCGTCAGGTCGTCCGTGATCGACAGCTCCTCCGAGCGCCTCAGGAGGAGCGCGTTGTCCACGGCCACGGCCGCCGGCTCCAGGAGGAGCGACATGATGCGCGCGTCATCGCTCCGGAAGCGGCCGGAGGTCGAGCGATCCACCGCCTCCAGGACGCCAATGACCCGGCCGCGGCTCAGCAGGGGCACCGCCAGGACCGAGCGCGCCGCCAGGCGCTGCGGCAGCTCCGGGGCGCCGTAGGTGCTGCCGTCCACGCCCACGTCCTCGACCAGGACGGGCTGGCGCAGCTGCGCCGCCCGGCCCGCGATCCCTTCCCCCAACCCGACCCGCCTCCCCCTGCACGCGGCCAGCCCCTCGCCGCCGGTCTGCTCCACCGTCAGCAGGCCCTGCTCCGGGTC
>Ga0137394_10003726_pt1 | contig 11507 bp, 13 predicted proteins | sample czobulk116metaG_FD_108278 | JGI IMG/M metagenome (GOLD analysis project Ga0137394, IMG submission 108278) | Vadose zone soil microbial communities from Angelo Coast Range Reserve, California, USA - czobulk1.16 metaG | ecosystem: Environmental > Terrestrial > Soil > Vadose zone | place: USA... | reverse complement strand
TCTGACACTGGGAAGCTCACGAGGCGCGGATCGTGAGACGCGGGCATACAGGGACGGAATCTCGCGCTCAGGGCGAGGTGCCGTCCCGGGCGGTGTGGCAATCGGGCGGCGTCGGCGAATGGGAAGCAGGCACGGAATGTGCCGTTTCGACTCGGCAATGCCGCTTCAAATCCGGGGCGCATGGTGGAGCGTCCCCGGCACCCGGCGTGGGCGGAGCCGGCGCGCAAACACCACCGTGCTCGCCGGGGATACGGCGCAGCAGGACGAGGTCTACAAACGCCTTCGCCGTGTGTCTCGAAGATCGTGGACAGACGGGGAGCGGAATCCAAAGCTGTTGCGCTCGTTGCTGCCAGCAGCCGTGGCGGGGCTGTTCGCGTGGCGTGCGGGTCGAGCTGCCGCGTCCAGGCCGACCGCAACAACGTGATGATGGCATCGTATCTGCACAGAGTCGGCGGCATGATGCATCGCACGATGATGAGCGTCGTTTGCGTCGCGGCCTTCTGCGGGTCCGTCACTTTCGCGGACGAGGAGGAGGGACCATCGGGCACGCTCCAGCTCGACCGCGAGTCGATAGCCGTCGTGGTCGGTCTCAACAGAGGAGACGGGGTTCTCCGGTACGGCGGAGAAGAGATCCCGATCTCCGTCGGCGGCGTGTCGTTTGCGGAGGTCGGAGCCACGAGAGGTACGGCGTCCGGCAAGGTGTACGATCTCCACCGGATCGAGGATTTCGACGGCACGTACGCCGGCGCGGGGGCGGGGCTCACGCTCGCCGGCGGCGGGTCCGCGGTCGCTCTGAAGAACGACAAGGGTGTCACCGTGGTTTTCCTGTCGGCGAACCAGGGCCTGGATGCGGAGCTCGGGAGCACCGGCGTGCGCCTTGAGATCGACCGACCGGCGTGGGCCGCGCAGCGTGCCGAGCGTGCGGCCAGTCAGGCAGAACATGTCGCTGGCTCCGCCGAGTCCGCGGCCACGCGCGCCGAGACGGCCACCCAGCGCATCGCAACCGCGCTCGCGCGGTCCACGCGTGGCAAGGCGGAGCCGCGCGAGTCCCCGACGGCCGGCGTCGGTGCCTCCGAGCGGGAGTGACGCTCTCCACGCGGCATCCGATGCGAACCCGCGCGCTGGCGGCAGAGCTCCTCGGTACCTTCATCCTCGTGCTGGGCGGCTGCGGGGCGGCCATACTGGCGGGGGACCGGATCGGATTCGTCGGGGTCGCCCTCGCCTTTGGTCTCTCGCTCCTCGCGGTCGCCTATGCCGTGGGGCATCTGTCGGGTGCTCATGTGAACCCGGCCGTGAGCGTCGGCGTTGCGGCAGCGGGCCGGCTGCCGTGGCGGGACGTCCCGGGCTACGTAGTGGCCAAGGTACTCGGCGCGATCGTCGCGAGCTGGGTGATCTACCTCGTGGCGGCCGGGCGGCCGGGGGCCGACCCGATCGCGAGCGGGTTCGCGGCGAACGGCTACGACGGCTTCTCACCCGAGCGGTTCGGGGTCGGCGCGGCGTTCGTGGCCGAGGGGGTTTTGACCTTCGTGTTCGTCTTCACGGTGCTCGCCACGACGAATCCGCAGGCGCCGGTGCCGCTCGCTGGCGTCGCGATCGGCGGGGCGCTCGCGCTCGTCCATCTGGTCGGCATCCCGGTGACGAACACCTCGGTGAACCCGGCGCGCAGCACGGGCCCTGCGCTCGTCGTCGGCGGGTGGGCCCTCCGTCAGCTGTGGCTCTTCTGGGTGGCGCCGGTCCTGGGTGGGCTGGCTGCCGCAGCCGTGTACCGGGTGATCGAGTACCCGTCGGCCGAGCGGCTGGCGACGCGGCAGCGCGACGAGATGACGATTGAGGCGCGAAGGCCGCCGGACCGGGACGAGCTGGTTGGCTGAAGCGCTAGGGCACCGGCTTCAGAGCGCCGATACCCTCGGCTGAGACACACCGCGGCGGTCTCGGTGTCGGCTTCGGTCCTCGCGCCGGCCTCGCCCACGTCTGGATGCGGAATACCCACGTGTCGCGGTAGCAGCGGGCCTGGGATCCCCGGTCCCCAGCGCGGCCAGCATGAAGCAGAGGAAGCCGAGGCTGCCGAAGGCGGGAATGGGAAGGAAGCAGAGCGTCTCGGCCGGAAGCCGACGCGAGGGTGAGCAGCCGGAGGACCGCGCTCCCGACCAGCTGCGCCATTCTCACTCGAGGCCTGCAGGGTCGCCTCGCCGGAAAAGCACCGTCCTTGGCCACCCCGCCCAAAGGTCTCGCTACGAAGGTCGTGGGGCTCCGGGGGTGCGAGATGTCGCGCGTAGGGGCGCCCGTGCGACCGTGGCTCCGGTTGCTCGGCGCCCGCGGCAACGCCGACCGTACTATCGGCGTGTCTTCCGCGATGATAGGACGGCGATGTCAAGTTGAATTCGATTCGACCGCTGTGGGGGACGCTGACGCCACAGGAACGCGCAGGTTTCGTCACATGAGCGCGCTCGGAATGGGCGATCCCACGATAGGCGGCGAGGAGAGCACCGGTGGTGAGGCGACGCAGGGGTTGCTCGCGGCGGTGCTGGACGCGCTCACCGCGCACATCGCGATCGTCGACCCATCCGGGACGATCGTGGCGGTCAATGCCGCGTGGCGAGGCTTCGCCGCCCTCACCGGGTTTCCCGATGCCGCCGGGCATGGAGTTGGTTGGAACTACCTCGCGGTGTGCGACGGTACTCACGGTTACGGGGCGGAGTGGGCGCGCGCGGCTGCAGCCGGGATCCGGGACGTCGGAAGCGGACAACGAGCGGCGTTTCACCTCGAGTACCCGTGCCACGGCCGGCGCGACAAGCGGTGGTTCCAGATGCGTGTGACCCCGCTGCAAGTTCCCGGTTGGGTCGTCGTGGCGCACGAATCCGTCACCGAGATCAAGTCGGCGCAGGAGCAGCTCGCGGGCGCGGTCGCACAGCTCGCATCCGTGCGGGAGCGGCTCCAGGCGGAGAACGTCTACCTGCGGGGTGAGATCGATCAATCCCAGACGTCCGGCGAGCTCGTGGGAGGCAGCGAGGCGATGCGCGGTGTCCTGCACCGGATCGAGCAGGCGGCGCCGACCGACGTGACGGTTCTCATCGTGGGCGAGACCGGAACGGGGAAGGAGCTCGTGGCCCGCGCCATCCATGCGAGAAGCCCTCGCAACGCGCGCCCTCTCGTGAGCGTCAACTGCGCGGTCCTTCCCGCGAACCTCATCGAGAGTGAGCTCTTCGGGCACGAGCGGGGTGCCTTCACCGGCGCTGTGGCGCGCAAGATGGGACGCTTCGAGCTCGCCGACGGCGGCACGATCTTCCTCGACGAGATCGGCGATCTCCCACCCGAGCTGCAGGCGAAGCTCCTCCGGGTCCTGCAGGGGAACGAATTCGAGCGGCTCGGCTCGCCGGTCACCCACCACGTCGACGTGCGGGTCATCGCGGCCACGAATCACAACCTGCGGGACGCGATGGCCGCCGGCAGGTTCCGAGCGGACCTCTACTATCGTTTGATGGTGTTTCCCATCGAGATCCCACCGCTGCGCGCGCGGTGGAAGGACGTCCCGCTTCTCGTTCGCCACTTCGTGCGCAAGCACGAGGGAAGATTCGGAAAGCACATCGAGCACATCCCGAAGGCGGTGTTGGATTCGTTGTGCGCGTACCCGTGGCCCGGGAACATCCGCGAGCTGGAGAACGTGATCGAGCGCGCCATCATCCTGTCGCCGTCTTCGACGCTCTCCGTGGAGGACACCAACTGTGACGCCGACGGTCAGTCTGCCGAGCCGGCCGAGGCGTCGTCTCGCCTCGCGGAGGTCGAGCGGCACCACATCCTGCGCATGATCCGGGAGTGCGGCGGCAAGATCAAGGGCAAGGACGGCGCCGCCGATCGGCTCGGCCTCAAGCCGAGTACGCTCCGGTCACGGATGCAGCGGCTCGGCATCTCCTCCACGTCGGGCCTCCAGCGCGGATTCGTGACTCCCGGTTGACGGCGCGCGGGCGGCCGTCCTCCCACGGTCGGCATCTCGCCCTGTCGGGGTGGAGTCGCGCGCCCGCTTCGTGCTCGACACGCGGGGTGCCTCCTCTCTTCGCGGACAGGCACGAATACTGCGTCTGCCAGCCGGGGGAGGGAGACGATTCGGGAGGCGAACCCGCGAACGGCGCCATGAAGCTACGAATTGGAAGGCGGAGCGCCCGGATGAGGGTCACGGTGCTGGAAGTCGACGGGGAGCTGGTCCGGGAAGGCGCCGTAGAGCTCCGGCGCGTCTGTGACAGGGTCCGGGGCCACCTCCGCCTGGACCTCTCGAACCTGCGAACCGCTGACGGGGACGGCATTCAGGCTTTGGGGGACCTGCGCCGGCGCGGTGCGGAACTCGTGGGCGTCTCCCCCTACATCGGTCTGCGGCTGCTCCGCGCGGGCGACGGCTGAGGCAACGCTCGGTCACGGACGGCTCGCACCCCGTCGGGAGATTCCGAGCTTCTTCATCCGGGAGCGAAGAGTGCTCGGCTTGAGGCCCAGGCGCTCGGCGGCGTTCCCCCGTCCCTTGAGCCGCCCGCCGCACGCCTCCAGCACGCGGAGGATGTGCGCGCGCTCCGCGTCTTGCAGGCGCTGGGATGCGCCCCCGGGCTCGACGTCCTCGAGGACGCCATCGAGACGCAGCGTCCGGTCCGCCGAGACGATGAGGGCGCGCTCGATCACGTTCTCCAGCTCGCGCACGTTTCCGGGCCAAGGGTAGCGTACGAGCATCTCCATCGTCCGACGCGGGACACGCTCGATCCTCTTCCCGAAGCGGTCCTGGTGCTTGGTCACGAAGTACCAGACGAGGAGCGGCACGTCGTCGTTCCGCTCGCGGAGCGCAGGGACCTCGATCGGGAAGACCGTCAACCGGTAGTAGAGGTCCCCCCGGAAGGTCCCGAACCCGATCGCCCTGTGGAGGTCCCGGTTCGTGGCGGCGATCACGCGCGCGTTGGTGCGGAGCGACACCGAAGAGCCGACGCGCTCGAACTCGCCGTTCTGAAGAACGCGCAGGAGCTTCGCCTGCACCGCGGGGTCTACGTCACCGATCTCGTCGAGGAAGATCGTCCCCCCGTCGGCGAGCTCGAACCGTCCGATCTTCCGACCGATGGCGCCCGTGAATGCGCCCTTCTCGTGCCCGAACAGCTCGCTTTCGATCAGCGTGCTGGGCAGCGCCGCACAGTTCACCTTCACCAACGGGCGACTGCTGCGGCTGCTGAGCGCATGGATCGCCCGGGCGACGAGCTCTTTCCCCGTGCCGGTCTCCCCCAGAAGGAGTACGGTCGCATCCGTCCGGGCGACCTGCTCGATCCGGTGCATGATGCGCCGCATCGCCTGGGTTTCACCGACCAGCTCCTCGAACTCGTATCGTTGGGGGACATCGTGCCGAAGGTAGATGCCGTCGGCTTCGAGGTGGTCGGTCAGCGACGCAACCTGGGCGAGGGCAGTCGCGAGCTGCTCCTCGGTCTGAGCGAGGTCGGCGATCGGACGGTGCGCGAGGAGGGCCAGGGAGTCAGGAACGCCGAGGCGCACCGCGCGCGCCTCGTACCACGCCGGCCCGGCCGGCCCATAGCAGGGATAGCGGACCGTGAACTCCGGCAGCGCCCCGCTCAACACGGCGCGGATACCGTTCAGGGCTTCGGCGGCGTACCGATCGCCGCGAGCCGCCTGGCAGACATCGAGATAATTCGTCCCGACGCCGTGTAGGGGTGCCCGGAGGCCGTTCTCGTCGCCGAACCTCCGCCAGGGCCCGTTGACCGCCACGATGTCCCCCACCGAGTCGACCAACGCAACGTGATCCGTGAGCGCGTCCAGCAACGACTGCAAGAGGTCGGCGGACACGAAGCGCATGGGCTCCGGGGTCGACACCTCGCACTGCGCGCGGGGAACCGGGCGCAGGTCTGGAGCCGGGTCCACCCGCCGGTCGTCTCGTTCCCCTCCCGCATCATGCGCCATTCTGGGATGTGCAAGAATCAAGCGCTCCGTGCGGGCCCGAAGTGGTGAAGTCGGCGACGCGCGCTCGGACGACATGTCGTCCCGACGGTCGTGATTCTGACCGCGTGTGGCTGGAGCGTGCTCGGCCAGAAACGGGACTGATGGACGCATCAGCTGCGCCGGGCGTGTTTTGCTTTCCATCTTAGGGGCCGCGCCTGGCATCCGAATTGCGTGAATCGCTCCTCGATGCACCAGGCGCGGCCTCACCGACGAAACGCTCCACACTCGGCGGGGGTCGTGGCGCGCGCCCGGTGACTGCGGATGTCGCGAGCCTCACCGGCAGAGCTCGGCATCCCGCGGTGGCGGACGGTGATCGGCTACGGGGTCGCCGCGAGCGCATGGATACTGTCGACGGACCTGCTCGCCCACGTCTACGTGCCCGCCTCGTTCCTCGAGCTCGAGGTCTTCAAGGGATGGTTCTTCGTCCTGACGACGGCGGTCTTCCTCAAGGTCCTGATCGACCGGCACATCCGAGAGATCCGGCGCTCCGAGCGTCGGCTCCACTCGATCATCGACTGCATGGCAGATGGGGTCATGCTCGTCGATCGGGATGGCGACACGATCAGAACCAACCGGGCCGCCGTGGAGCTGTTTGCGGTGCGCGACGCCGTGCAGCTGCTCAAGCCCTTCAGGGAGCTCGGCCGGCAATTCGACGTCCGCACGCCCGACGGTCTACCCATCCGCGCTGACGGACACGTGATGTCGCGTGCCTTGGACGGAGAGACCATCCATCAGAGCGAGCTGGTCGTCCAGCGGTCCGACGGCACGCACGTTTCGGTCTCGGCATCGGTCGCGCCCGTCCGCGACAGCGCCGAGGGAGAGATCACCCTGGCCGTGGCCGTGCTTCGCGACGTGACCGAGGTCAAACGACTGGAGCGCCTGCGGGACGAGTTCCTGTCGATGGCGGCGCACGAGCTGAAGACCCCGATCACGACGTTGAAGGCATACGTGCAGATCCTCCGGAAGTTTCCCGACGCCGCCGCGGCGGCTCACGCCGAGGTCTTCGATCTCCTCAACCGGCAGTGCAATCGGGTGGCGCGGCTGACCCAGGAGCTTCTCGAGGTGTCGCGGCTGCAGCTCGGGTCGCTTCGGCTCAACCGGAAGACGTTCGATCTCGCCGACCTCGCCGGCGAAGCGATGCGATCGCTGGTTGGGGTCGTGCTGGACCATCACTTGGTTCTCGATGCGCAGGTGGGAACGCTCGTCAACGCCGATCCCGAGCGGATCCATCAGGTCTTCCTCAACCTTCTCGACAACGCCGTCAAATTCTCGCACGGCGGCGGCGACGTCGTCGTGCGCGTGCGGCAAGAGGGTGGCGAAGTGGTTGCCTCGGTCGCGGACGCCGGGATCGGCATCGCCGCCGACAAGCAGGGCCTGCTCTTCCAGCGTTTCTCCCAGGCACACGTCGGAACGGAGCACGATCGGGGAGGGATGGGGCTGGGACTCTACATCTGCCGGGAGATCGTGTCCCGCCACGACGGACGGATATGGGTCGACAGCACCGTCGGGCGGGGATCGGCATTCCACTTCTGCCTGCCTGCCGCCCCGCTGGACGCTCGTGCCGAATCGATCTGAAACCGTGATGCTGGTCGAGGACGACAGCGACCTCAGCAGGGTGGAGGAATTCGCACTCGGTGCGGCGGGCTATCGGGTGGTCGTCGCGCGAGATGGGCGGGCTGCCCTGGAGCAGCTGGCGCGCGAGCGGCCCGCCGTGATCCTCCTCGACATGCGTATGCCGGGTTTCAATGGGTGGCAGTTCATAGCGGCGTTCCGCGCCGCTTACGGACGCGAGATTCCAATCGTCGTCGTGACGGCGGCCGAGAACGCCCAGCACCGGGCGGCAGAGGTCGACGCCGAGGACTGGCTTGCCAAGCCGTTCGAGGTCGACGAGTTGCTCGATGTGGTGGCAAAGCACGTCGGGCGTGGGACCGCCCCCCCGTGAGTGAGGGTCGGCGGACGACACGGCACACGGGAGAAGGGCGGCATTTCGTCCCGGGGCCGGCGGGAGCACGGCGGTCGACGACCGGCGGCCCGCGGAAGCGCGACCATCGGGCGGCACCTCGATTGCTTCCGGGTAATGGCAAGTCGAAGAAGCGTACGGGAGTACGGAAACCGTGCGCCATCTTGCCGAGAATGCTGCAGAAGAAGCGCATACTCGTAGTCGATGACGAGCCAGACCTGCTCGACTCGCTGACCCTCCTGCTCAAGTGGGACTACGAGGTGGTCGGCGCGCTGGACGGTGTCGAGGCGCTCGCACGAATCCGGGCGGAGCACTTCGACGCCGTCCTCCTGGACCTCGTGATGCCGCTCATGGACGGCGCCCTGTTGAAACGCACGATGGACGTTCTCGGATGGCGCATCCCCGTCATCATCCTGTCTGCAACCCCCGACGGGGCGTCGACCGCTCAGGACCTCGGTGCCGCCGACCATGTGAAAAAGCCCTTCGAGCCAGAGTATCTCACGTCGACAGTCGCGAGGGTGGTCGGTGCGGGAGGACCCGGCAGCACGCCCGCTCCGGCGGGTCCGGTGCCCCGGATCGTCTAGGTCCGGGCGAGTCAATGTCGGCGCGATCATGCCCGCGCGAGGGATGCCGGAGCGCTGGCGACCCCAACGACCGTGAACCGCGGGGCGTCGCGTTCATAGCGTGAGAACCGGAGGACCCGATGCACTGGACCCGCACCGAGCATTCTCGGCCCCTGGCTCGTGTCCGGCGGGGGGTATAGCATTTGCTCGCTTGGTTTCCGTGGCGGAGACGGAGCATCGGCACGACGTCCTCGTGATCGAGGACGATCCGACCATCAGACGCGTGCTGTGCGAGGTGCTCACCGCCCGAGGATGCCAGGTGGTCGTGGCGAGGGACAGCGCGGAAGCCAGTGCCCATCTGTCCTCCGACCGCCGGCCGTGCATCCTGTTCGTGGATACCATGTTACCGGGAATCGACTTGCGGTACCTCACGGAACAACTCCATCTCCGTCCCGTCCAGGAGCGCGTACCCGTCGTTGCCCTCACGGCTTCTCGCAACGCCGCGGGGGTCCGGTTGTTGGGCGCGGTCGATTGCCTGGAGAAGCCATTCGCGTTCGGTCGTGTGCTGGACATCGTTGCCAAGCACTGCGCGAGGGTGGTCCGTCAGCGATCGAGCTGAGTCAGCGCGGCGTTCCCGCGCCCGTCCGTCGACGACTGTGGAGACCGGGTTGGTGCGGAGCGAGGTTCAGCCGCTCACGTGAGATGGAGCGGGGAGGGCTGAAGTCATCTCCCTCGCCCTACGAAAACCGATCGGCTCCGTCAGCGAACGCCTCCCGTCCTTCGTGCAGGTCGGTTTCGTTGCCGGGCCCGGCCTCCTCATCGCGCTCGTCCTGCACCACGGCATCCGGGAGATCGGCCAAGGCTCGCGGTTGCGGGCATCGGGCTCGCATCGATCGCGCTGCTCCATCTCGGACCGCTTTCCGCGAGCGCACTCGGCTGGCGCGCGCTGCTCGGTCGGATGGCGCGCCCCCCGCGCCGAACGTTCGTCCGAGCGCGATGGATCGCGGAGTCGATCAACCAGCTCCTTCCGGCGGCTCAGCTCGGAGGCAACCTCGTGCGCGCGCAGATGATTGCACGATGCGGCGTGCCGGGTCCGCTCCCGGCCGCGAGCGTGGTCGTCGACATCACGATGCATCTCCTGGCGCAGTTGCTCTTCTCCGTGCTGGGCCTCGGTCTCCTGCTGCTCCACGTCGGTGGGCGCCGAGGTGACCAGGATGCTGGCCAACGACACCCGCCGCGGCTCCGGTTTCGGCGGCTGCTGGTGGCCACTCTGGATGCAGCCGGACTGGATGCGGATCGTCTGCCCCGCCGTCTTCACCGCCTGGGCGATGCGCGGTCTGAACGATCTGATCCTCCGCCAGCGCGGATTCGACGCGATGACGCTCCCGGTCGCCGTACTCGTCGCCTACGGTGCCGCGACGCTGTCGGCCGGCGTGTTGCTCTTCCGAAGCCGGTTCAGCGGCTGCGGAAGCCCCGGAGGAAACAATTGATGGGCTGTCTCGTGCCTCACTGCTCGACGACCGGAATCTCGCGCGCCAGGTCGTATCGCTGGACCGCGTCCATCTTGTTCTCGATCTGGTAGAAGCGCGCGACCTTCCGTCCGGGCAGGACCTTCGCGATTTCCCCGAGATAGGCGCGCCGCACCTTGACGCGGTCTCCCTCCACCGAAAGGTAGTCGTCGACGAGCTTCATCGCCTTCTCGTTCGAGAGTTCGGGAAAGCTCGCAGTGTAGTCGTCGATGACCTTCACGAGGCGATCGTCGACGGCGGTCAGTTCCGTCTGATAGCGATTGTAGACGGGCCAGAAACCGGCGGCTTCGTCGTCGGACAGCGTCAGATTCGCCGCGACCAGCGCCTTCCGGTTGGCGCGGATGGTGTCGCGAAGGATCTCCAGGTTGACCTTCGCCGCGTCTCCCGCCTGTCCCGGAACCGCGGAGCGAGCGAGCAGCAGAAGTGCGGCTAGCACAACGCGCACGCAAGACATCGTCGAGGGTCCCTTTCCTCGCTGCGTCGGTCGTCGCTACTTGTCGATTTTCGTGATCTTCGATCCCTGTATGCCGAGTCCAGCCATCAGGCCCTTCTGGTCGAAGATGAAGGCGTAGACGTCGCTCGTGATGGTGTTGCTCGTGATGGACTTCCCGACGCCCTCGTCGACGACGACGAGGCTCGGCCCGACGCCGATTTCGAAACCCTTGGTCGAGTCGAGCTGGTCCAGCGCCTCGTTATTCATGAAGAAGAGCGCGTATCCGAACTTCTGCACGCCCGCCTGGAAGCCGTACGAGGCAGCGACGGAGTTGTAGTAGGCGACCGCGCGCGGCTTCCCGTTCTTCCGGAGCGCACCTTCGCCGATCTGGCCGCCGAACATGAAGCCGGCCTTGACCATCGTCGGGAAGACGAGGATCCCTCTCGCCTTCTGCCCGAGCATCTTCGCGACCGGCTGCCGCGCATAGAGCTTGGTCAGGGCCGCGCCGGAGTCGCGGTCAAGATCGGCCGTGGATGCCGCGCGGGCGGGCCGCGGGACCGTCGACGCGACGGCTGTCGTGACCACGAGGTACGCGAGAGTCAACGATCGGATGGGTCGCTTCATGTCAGCGGACCGTGTGGCCGCGGCCTTCCAGGCACGCGGCGAAGGCGCGGTCGTACGCGCTCCGCGTTCCCTGCTGCTGCGCCTGCTGCGCGGCGGTCGACTGCCGGCGGCCGCGGACGCCGCCGAGGACCGCGCCCACGCCGGCACCCTTCCCGGCGTCGCCGGCGATCGCTCCGGCGGCCGCGCCGACACCGGCGCCGCGCGCGTGCTGACCCGGCCGAGCCGGCGGCGGCGGCGCGCCGGGATCCACGCTACTCTGCGCCTTCGCCCAGCCGTACCAATCCTGGGAGTCCTTGTTCTGTTGATCCGCGGTCTGGCCCTTCTGCGGGTACACGAAGGTCCCATCGGCCGTCGCCCGGCCGGCGAGGACTCCGATCGCCCCCAAGACCACGAGACAGTGCACGACGCTTCTCATGACTGTTGTG
>Ga0137394_10003724_pt1 | contig 11509 bp, 5 predicted proteins | sample czobulk116metaG_FD_108278 | JGI IMG/M metagenome (GOLD analysis project Ga0137394, IMG submission 108278) | Vadose zone soil microbial communities from Angelo Coast Range Reserve, California, USA - czobulk1.16 metaG | ecosystem: Environmental > Terrestrial > Soil > Vadose zone | place: USA... | reverse complement strand
TAGGGGTTCACCTCGATCACGTCGTCGAGGAAGCGCACCGCGAGGCGCACCACCCGCTCGAGCTCGCCCCAGTCGACCTCCCACCGTCCCGCGCGCTCGACCGCGAACTTGGCCACGTTCACCGAGCCGAGGTTGCACGCGTCGTTCGGCAAGAGAGGCTGCTCGCCGCATTGGTGGACGACGAAACCGTTGGCGATCATCGAGTGGCTCTGCGGCTCGGTCAGGTCGTAGACCGCGCGCGGGCCGGCGGGGATGACCGCGGCCACCGGATCGCTCCACTTCTGCGCGTAGGAGCCCGCGTAGCGCACCGGCTCGAGCCGGCGCTGCTTGTCGTTCAAGAAGCCGATCTCCCGGAGGAAGAGCCCGCGCGACTTTCCGAAGATGCCGAGCTCGAACAGCACGCCGTCGGAGCTGTAGGAGCGCAGCTCGCCTGCCTTGGTCCGGTACGGGAAGAGCTCCTCGCGGGGCGCTCGGGAGCGGTCCATCAGGCTGCTCTTGATCCCGAGATTGAGGAGGAGGAGCTGCACTCCCTGGAGCAGATCTCGGCTCTTGGACGTGAGCGCGATCCACGAGCTGTTGGTCTTGGGGTTCTCGCGAACGGTGCCGTCGGCGGAGAAGAGCCCCTGCAGGAAGCCCACGACCGCCGGACGAGGCGCCCGGAACAAGCTCTCGGGCACCGTCTTGTCGCGCGCGCCCACCGGCCGGACACCGAGCGACTCGAAGAAGCCGGAGAAGAACTTGCCCGGGTACATGAGCTGCCGAACGCCCCGCGCGCGGGTCCACACCTTCACCGTCCGGCCGAACCACGGCGTCATGATGCCCACGATGCGCTCGAGTGCGGCGTCGTCCCCCGGGCCGAACACGAAGCCCACCCGGGGGTACGCGGCGGTGCGCAGCCAACCGTCACCGACGAGCCAGCCGAGGACCCGGCCGAGGTCGGCGCTCCACCGCTGGGGCAGCCCGTGACGGTATCGGCGTCCGTTCTTTCCGACGAACTCGCGCGGCGCCGCCACCGGCAAGGCCGCGTCGTCCTCGAAAGTCCCCGGGTCGCTCTGGATCCACACTCGATCCACGCCGACCCGCAGCGCGCCGGCCCGCATCCAGCCCCGGTCGGTCATCAGGCGGTGATCCGGCGTGCAGGTCAGCTCGAAGCCGGCCACGGTCCGCACCGTCACGGTCTCCCGATCACCGGAGCGGAACGCCCGGCTCATCGGCAGGCATCCCTGCCCGTAGGCGGAGAGCGGGACGTTGTTCGTGCCTTCCCATACCATGAGGCGCGAGGGGAGCAGCCGCTGATCCACCTTGACGGCCAGGCCGCCCTCCCGATACTGCTCCGCGAGCGTCTCCATGCGGAGCAGGCCGCGATCCGTCGCCACGAGGGCGTCCCCGCTGATGCACGGATTGGTTGCCTCGATCAGTCCGAGATCCGGCGTGGGATTGGCGGGGCTGCGGTTGATGCGGTCGAGGAAGATCATGCCGGGGTCGCCGGTGCGCCACGCCGCGCGCACGATGCGATCCCAGACGTCCCGCGCGCGCAGCTTGCCCGCGACCTGGCCGGTGCGCGGGTTGATCAGGTCGTATTCCCCGTCGGCGGCGAGGGCCTCCATGAAGGCGTCGGTGGCCGCGACCGAGATGTTGAAGTTGGTGATGCCGCCGTCGAGCTTGCACTCGATGAACTCGAGCACGTCCGGGTGGTCCACCCGGAGGATGCCCATGTTGGCGCCGCGCCGCGCCCCGCCCTGCTTCACCGCCTCGGTCGCCGCGTTGAACACGCGCAGGAAGGACACCGGGCCCGACGCCCGGCCGCCCGTGGAGTGGACCACGTCGTCCTTCGGGCGGAGGCGGGAGAACGCGAAGCCGGTGCCGCCGCCCGACTGCTGGATGATCGCGGCCGCCTTCACCGACTCGAAGATCTCCTCCATCGAGTCGCCGACCGGCAGCACGTAGCAGGCGGAGTACTGGAGCGCGTTCTCCTTGCCCGCGTTCATCAGCGTGGGGGAGTTGGGCAGGAAGTAGCCCTCGACCATCATGTCGTAGAAGGCGGCCGCGACCTCCCCGACCGCGGCCGGGCTCCGCCCGAAGCGGCTCTCCGCGGAGGCGATGGCGGAGGCGACCCGCCAGCACATCTCCTCGGGGGTCTCCCGGACCTGCCCCTGCTCGCGGGCGAGGTACCGCTCGCGCAGGACCCGGAGAGCCGGCTCGGACCAGCGGCCTACCTTGGACGGTCTTGTCTCGGACGGCATGACGTTGTTACCGACTTCCTCCTCCCCCATCCTATGGTATCCCCGGCCGTTTGCACACCTGCGCGTGGGGTAGCCCGCCGACTATCTCACAAACTTGACTACAGTCCAAAGGTGTTTAGAATTGGGCGGAATTGACTCCTCGAGCCGCCTCTTCCGGTCCAGACCCCGGGTGGACCAGTCCATGGCCATGCGAATTCTGAAGAAACACCGCGTCGGCCTCGTTCTGCTCGGCCTGGTGGTCCTGATCGGCACCCTCGTGACCTATCGCCTCAAGGATCAGCAGGCCCGCGCGGTGACCCGGGCCCGCCCGGACGTCCTGGTCGGAGTGCTGAGCCCGGCGCGCCGGGATCTGGAGATCAAGCTCACCTTCACCGCCGACATCGTGGCCGCCCAGCAGGCCGCCATCTTCTCCAAGGTCTCGGGCTACATCCGCCGCATCCACGCCGACCGCGGCGACTTCGTGAAGGCGGGGCAGCTGCTCGTCGAGGTGGACGATCTCGAGCTGCAGGCCGGGCTGCAGCAGGCGCGCGCCGCGCTGCTCACCGGCGAGGCGGGTCTCGAGGTGGCGCGCTCCACCCTCGAGGGGCAGCATGCGAACCTCGAGAACCAGAAGGCGAATCTGGCCAAGGCCCGCGCGGTCGCCGACAACGACGCGCGACAGGCCCAGCGCATGAAGACCCTGTTCGAGCGCGGGCTCGTCTCGGCCACCGACTACGAGAACGCGCGGACGACCACCGAGTCCTCGGCGGCCAGCGTCCAGGCCGCGGTCGCCCAGCTGCGCGTGGCCGAGGTCCAGGTGCTGACCCAGGAGAGCCAGGTGCGCCTCTCGGAGGCCCAGGTGGAGACCTACCGGGCCGCGCGGCAGCTCGCGGAGACCAACCTGGCCAACACGCGACTCATGGCCCCGTTCGCGGGCTACGTCTCGCAGCGCAATCTCGACAACGGGGCCTCGGTGAGCGCGGCGTCGGCCGGCACCAGCACCACCTCGGTGGGCATTCTCGTCCTGCAGGACATCGAGACCGTCAAGCTCCAGATCGAGGTGCCGGAGCGCGACATCGCCCGCGTGACGCTGGGCGCGCCGGTCGCCATCACCGCCGACCCCTACCAGGGGCAGCGCTTCGGGGGCAAGGTCGTGCGCCTCGTCCACAGCCTCGATCCGCGCACCCGCACCATGGGGGTGGAGGTGGACATCCCGAACCCGGACCGCAAGCTCAAGCCCGGGATGTTCGCGCGCGCCGAAGTACTGGTCGACACCCGCAAGGACGCGCTCACCCTCCCGGTGGAGGCGCTCCGGGTGGGCGAGGCGCGGCCGTCGGTGATGGTGGTGAAGGACGGCGTCGTCGAGGCGGTGATCGTCGAGGTGGGCCTCTCCGACTCCCGCTTCGTGGAGGTGCGCCAGGGGCTGAGCGAGCAGGATCAGGTGATCCTGCAGGGCAAGGATCTCGTCAAGGCCAAGCAGAAGGTCCGGACGGTTCCGGCCACCGGACAGTAGCGCGCCATGTGGCTGACCCTCATCGCGCTCCGGAACGGCATCGCCATCCTCATGGCCTCCCTGGCCATCGTGGTGCTCGGGGCCACCTCCCTCGGCAAGATGCCGATCGATCTCTTCCCGAACATCAACTACCCGTCGATCCAGATCGGCACGGTCTACAAGGGCGCCAACGTCCAGGACGTGGAGCGCACCGTGACCTACCCGATCGAGAAGGCGGTCTCCGCGGTGGCCAACGTCCGCTACGTGGAGTCGCGCTCGCGCCAGGGCTTCTCGGTGGTGACCGTCCAGTTCGCGTGGGGCTCGGATCTCGACGCGGGGCTGACCGAGGTCGCGCAGCGGATCCAGCAGATCATGACCACGCTGCCCACCGGGGTGCAGCAGCCGTTCATCCTCAAGTTCGATCTCTCCAACATCCCGGTCTGCCTCGTGACCATCACCGGGGGCGGGCTCGACGAGAAGCAGCTCTACGACCTGGCCTACAACACGGTGGAGCCCCAGCTCGAGCAGCTCCCCGGGGTGGCCTCCGCCAACGTGGACGGCGGCAAGATCCGGCAGATCACGGTGAACCTCAACCGCGACCTGCTCCACGCCAAGGGCATCTCGGTCACCGAGGTGGCGCGGTCGGTCAACGACTCGAACTTCCTGCTGCCCTCCGGCGACCTCAAGCTCGGCAACCTCGACTACAACGTCTTCACCAACAACCAGTTCTCGGTGGTCGAGCCGATGGAGAACATCGTCGTCCGCCGGGTCGGGGGCACCCAGATCCGGGTGCGCGACCTCGGCCGCGTCGAGGACTCCTGGGAGACCCAGCAGTCGGTGGTGCGGGTCAACGGCGAGCGCGCGGTGTACCTGCGGGTCAACAAGCAGCCCGGCGGCAACACGGTGGACGTGGTCGACGCGGTGAAGGAGCGACTGCCCCGACTGACCGGGCTGCCCGCGGGCATCAACATCCGGATGACCCTCGACCAGTCGATCTACATCCGGCAGTCCATCAAGAGCCTCTGGCACGAGGCGGCGATCGGCTCGCTCCTCGCGTTCCTGGTCATCCTCCTCTTCCTCCGCTCGTTCGTCTCCACCCTGATCATCTCGATCGCGATCCCGCTCTCGCTCCTGCTGACCCTCGTCGCGATGTTCATGCTCGGCCAGACCCTCAACGTGTTCACCCTGGGCGGGCTCGCCCTCGCGGTGGGCCGGCTGGTGGACGACTCGATCGTGGAGCTGGAGAACATCAACCGGCACCTCAACATCCCGGGCAAGGCCCGCGGCCCCGCGGTGCTCGACGCGGCCCGCGAGGTGGCGATGCCGATCTTCGTGTCGACCATCACCACCATCGTGGTGTTCCTGCCCACCGTGTTCCTCGAGGGCCAGTCGCGGCTGCTCTTCATCCCGCTCACCTTCACGATCTCGTTCTCGCTCTTCGCGTCGTTCCTGGTCTCGCGGACGGTGACCCCGCTCCTCTGCATGCACTGGCTCAAGCCGGAGCGGCCGATGGCCGAGCGCCCCCGCAACGCGTACACCCGCGCCCTCGGCCTGGTGACCCGCGCGCTCGAGCGCCTCGACGAGCGCTACCAGCTCGCGCTGGGCTGGGCCCTCGGCCACCGGCGGGCCCTGATCGGCGTCATCCTGCTGCTGGTGGCGAGCGCGGCCGCGCTCGTCCCCCTGATCGGGAGCGAGTTCTTCCCGCCCTCCGACGAGAGCCAGTTCATCATCCGCATCCGCGCCCCGGTGGGCACCCGGGTGGAGGAGACCGAGCGCACGGTGGCCCGGATGGAGGAGATCATCCGCTCCAGTCTCGAGCCCGGCGAGCTCAACGCGGTGGTGTCCACGGTGGGCGTGCCCACCGGGCGCTCGGGCGTGTTCTCACAGAACACCGGGCCCCACGCCGCCCAGCTCCAGGTCTACCTGAACACGCCCGAGCAGCGCGCGCGCAACGACCGCGAGATCGTGGCCGCGGTGCGTCCCCGCCTCGCCGGGCAGTTCCCCGGCACCACCATGCAGGTGGTGTTCGGGGGCATCGTGAGCCGCGTGCTGAACACCGGCTCGCAGTCGGCGATCGAGGTCGAGCAGCTCGGCTACGACCTCAAGGCGGCCCAGGCCACCGCCCAGGAGGTCGCGCGGGTGATGCAGGAAGTCCACGGCATCGCCGACGTGTTCATCAGCCGCGAGGAGAACTACCCGCAGTTCGACATCGTGGTGGACCGGGAGAAGGCGGCCACCGCGGGCCTGAGCCAGCGCGACATCGCGCAGGCCGCGCTCTTCTCGCTCAACAGCAACGTGAGCGTGAACCCGGCGATCTACACCGATCCCCGGACCGGCAACCAGTACAACATGGTCGTGCAGCTCGACGAGCCGTTCCGCTCCGCCGCCGAGGACCTGAACCGGCTCTTCGTCATCGGCGACGGGGGGCGACCCGTGCTCCTGGGCAGCGTGGCCGAGGTGCGGCAGGGCACCGGGCCGGTGATGCTCGAGCGGAAGTACCAGCAGCGGATCGTGAAGATCAACGCCAACCCGGCCGGGCGCGACCTCGGCGCGATCAGCGGCGAGCTGGACGAGCGGTTCCGCAACATGGCCCTGCCCCCTGGGTTCACGGTGCAGCTCGGCGGCCAGACCGTGCAGCAGCGGGAGGCGTTCAGCAGCCTGAAGTTCACCTCGCTGCTGGCTCTGATGCTCGTCTACATGGTCATGGCCTCGCAGTTCAAGTCCCTGCTCGATCCGCTCATCATCATGTTCTCGGTTCCCCTCGGGATGATCGGGGTCATCTGGGCCCTCTTCCTCACCAACACCACGCTCAACGTCACGTCCTTCATGGGCATCATCATGATGGTCGGGATCGTCGTCTCCAACGGAGTCCTGCTGGTGGAGTACATCAACGAGCTGAGGCGGCACGGCCTCGGGCTGCACGAAGCGGTGATGCGGGCGGGGCGCACGCGGCTCCGGCCCATCATCATGACCAGCCTCACCACCGTGGTCGGTCTGTTCCCCATGGCCCTCGGCATCGACGTGGGCAGCGAGGCGAACGCCCCCCTCGCGCGCGCGGTCATCGGCGGCCTGACGATCTCTACGATGCTGACCCTGGTGCTGATCCCAACGCTCTACGTGATGCTCGAGGAGCGCTTCCCCCGCCGGGTCCCGGCGATGGAGGGCGCGCCCGTGCTGCAGGGAGACATGGCATGATTGGCCGGCACTTCCCCCGCTCTCTGGTCCTGGCGCTCACCGTGGCGACGACGCTCTCCGGCGTGGCCGCGGCGCAGACGCCCGCCCCCGCGCCCCCGGTCACGCCGATGCCGGCCCCTCCGACTCCGACCGCGGCGCCGATGCCGACGCGCGAGCCCCTGCCCGCTCCTCCCGGCATCCGTCCGTTCGCCACCCCCCAGGAGCTGATCGGCCGCGAGCTGACCCTCGAGGAGGCGGTCAACATCGGCATGGAGAACGCGCCGAAGATCGTGGCGCGCATCGGCGACTACGTGGCGTCCCAGCAGCGCGTGAACCAGGCCCTGGCCCCCTTGCTGCCCCAGCTGAGCGGTTCCGGCAGCTACGGCCGGGCCCGCTCCGTCAACTCGTTTAGCGGAGACGCCATCACCGGCGACTTCGGCTCCGCCAGCGTCACCGCGTCGCAGCTCCTCTTCGACTTCGGCCGGACGTGGGCGGCCAAGGACGTGGCCAAGTCGAGCGCGGAGGCGATCAAAGAAGTGCTCGAGGCCCAGAAGCTCGACATCTCCCAGCTCGTGAAGACCCAGTACTACACGCTGCTTCTCTCCAGGCGGCTGGTCGAGGTGAACGTGACCGCGCTCGACCGGGCCGAGGTCAACCTCCGCAGCGCGCAGGGCTTCTTCCAGGTCGGCACCCAGCCCAAGTCCTTCGTGACCCGAGCCGAGGTGGACGTGGCCAACGGACGGGTCAACGTGATCCGGGCCCAGAACGCGGTGAGCCTGGCGCGGGTCGCGCTCAACACCGCGATGGGCATCGCGATCAACGCGCCCACCGAGGTCAAGGACACGCTCGCGTATCAGCAGTTCCCGATGGACCGGAACGCGCTGGTGGGCGAGGCGCTCAAGAACCGGCCGGAGTACCGGCAGATCAAGGCGCAGGCCGACGCGGCCGACGCGTTCGTCCGCCAGACCTTCCGGGACTTCTTCCCCAACCTGGTCGGAAGCGGCACCTACGGAGTGACCGGCGTCACCGGATTCCCCGCCTCCAGCTCCCGATCCACCAACGGCTTCACGGACTCGGGCAACGAGTGGCAGGTCGGCCTCTCGCTGAACTGGTCCATCTTCGACGGCGGCGGCAAGATCGCGCGCTACAAGGAGGCCAAGGCCAACCTCGAGGCGTCCCGGGCCCGCGTGCGCGATACCGAGCTGCAGGTCTGGCAGAGCGTGGAGCAGTCGTACCTGAACCTGGGCGAGGCGGAGGAGCGCATCGGGGCCGCCCGCAAGGCGGTGGAGTCGGCCGAGGAGAACTACCAGCTGGCCCGGGGACGCTTCGACGCGGGGGTAGCCAACATCATCGAGCTCACCGACGCCCAGCTCGCTCTGACCCAGGCCCAGTCCACCGAGGCGCAGGCCCTCTCGGATTACCGGATCGCCATCGCCAACCTGGAGCGGTCCCTGGGCCGCCGGTAAATAGCGCGCGCCCCCAGCGCGTCTGACCATCATGAAACGCCGTGCCCTCTGGATCGTCGGGATCGTGGTCGCCGCGGGAGTGATCTCCGGGGGCTATCTCTATACCCAGGGCATCGGGGCTCGCTCCGCCTTCCGCACCGCCGCGGTGTCGCGCGGGCCGCTCACCTCCGCGGTCTCGGCCACCGGTACCCTCAACGCGGTCATCACGGTGCTCGTCGGCTCCCAGATCTCCGGGCAGGTCAAGGAGCTCCTCGCCGACTTCAACTCGATGGTCAAGAAGGACCAGGTCATCGCCCGCATCGACCCCGAGACGTTCGAGGCCAAGGTCAACCAGGTGAAGGCCCAGGTGGACGCGGCCCAGGCCTCGGTGCTGAACCAGCAGGCGGTGGTGGAGAAGACCCGCGCGGATCTCGAGAACGCCCGCGCCGCGCTCGCGGTCGCGCGCGCCCAGACCGCCAAGTCCCAGGTCACGGTCGTGGACTCCAAGCGCACGCTCGGCCGCAACCAGGATCTGCGCCAGCGCGGCCTCATCGCCCAGGCGGACGAGGACACCGCCCAGGCCGCCTACGACTCCGCGGTGGCCCAGGTCAACGCCTCGAAGGCCCAGGAGGACGCGCAGGTCTCCGCGGTGCGGGCGGCGGAGGCACAGCTCCGCGTCTCGGAGGCGATGCTGAAGAACGCGGCGGCCCAGGTCGTGCAGAACGAGGCGGGCCTGCGCCAGGCGCAGGTGGACCTGGAGCGCACCTTCATTCGGGCCCCGGTCGACGGCACCGTGGTGGGGCGCAGCGTGGACGTGGGTCAGACCGTCGCGGCGAGCCTCCAGGCGCCGACGCTGTTCACGATCGCCCAGGATCTGCGCAACATGCAGGTGGACACCAACGTGGACGAGGCGGACGTGGGCCGGGTCAAGGTCGGGCAGACCGCCACCTTCACGGTGGACTCCTACCCGGGCCGGACCTTCACGGGCGAGGTCGTCCAGATCCGGAAGGCGCCGCTCGTGGTCCAGAACGTCGTCACCTACGACGTGGTGGTGACCGCCAAGAATCCGGAGCAGCGCCTCCTGCCCGGCATGACCGCCAATGTGCGGATCGTCATCGAGCAGAAGGAGAGCGTGCTCCAGGTCCCGAACGCGGCGCTCCGATTCCGACCGGCCGGGATGGAGGCCCCCGAGCGCGAGCGGCCCGCCCGCCCGGGACCGAGCAGCGGCGGCCGCGCGGGCGGAGCGCCCGGCGGGCGCGTATGGGTGGTCGGCCCCGACGGCAAGCCGGCCGCGCTCCCGCTGCAGCTCGGTATCGGCGACGGCACCTACACCGAGGTGGCCAAGGGAGAGATCAAGGAGGGCCAGCAGGTCATCGTCGGCGTCGTGGCCCCGGGCGACCGGCCACAGCAGCAAGGCGCGCCGCGCCTCCGGCTCTGAGATGGCCGAGGCGCTCATCGCGACCGAGGACCTCGTCAAGGACTATCACCTCGGCACGCGGCGGATTCACGCGCTCCGAAAGGTCTCGGTCTCGATCGAGCCGGGCGAGTTCGTGGCGGTGATGGGACCGTCCGGCTCCGGCAAGTCGACCTTCATGAATCTGCTCGGCTGCCTGGACACCCCGACCGCCGGCCACTACCGGCTCGATGGCCTCGACGTCTCCCGCATGGGCCGCGACCGGCTCGCACGGGTCCGCAACGAGAAGATCGGCTTCGTGTTCCAGACGTTCAACCTGCTGCCGCGCACCTCCGCGCTCGAGAACGTGGAGCTGCCCCTGCTCTACAGCGCGACCCTCGGGCGCGACCGGCAGGCGCGGGCCCGCGCCAAGCTCGCCGCGGTCGGCCTCTCGGAGCGCGAGCACCATCACCCGGCCCAGCTCTCGGGCGGGCAGCAGCAGCGCGTGGCCATCGCGCGCGCCCTCATCAACGATCCGGTCCTGATCCTGGCCGACGAGCCCACCGGCGCGCTCGACTCGCATACCAGCGTGGAGATCATGGCGCTCTTCCAGGACCTCAACCGGGAGGGCATCACGGTGGTGGTGGTGACCCACGAGGCCGACATCGTCCGCTACGCCGGCCGCGTGCTGGGCTTCCGCGATGGGCGGCTGACCCGGGACGAGCAGGTCCGCGACCGTCTGGTGGCCCGCGAGCAGCTCGCCAGCCTGCCCCGCGGAGACGAGCAGGAGGAAGAGGACCTGGAGGCGGAGGTCTCCTCGCCATGAACGTCCTCGCGAGCGCACGCATCGCGGTGCGGGCCCTCCGGGTCAACAAGCTGCGGAGCGCGCTCACCATGCTGGGCATCGTCATCGGGGTGGGCGCGGTCATCACCATGGTTGCGGTGGGCGCCGGGGCACAGGCTCGGGTGGCCGAGCAGATCCAGAGCCTGGGCTCGAACCTCATCGTCATCTGGCCCGGCACCGTCAACCTGGGCGGGGTGCGGCTCGGGGCCGGCGCTCAGGCCTCGCTGTCCGAGGACGACGCCCTGGCCATCGAGCGCGACATCCCGCTCGTCGAGGTGGTCGCCCCGTCCGTTCGCGGCACCGCCCAGGTCGTCTACTCCAATCTCAACTGGTCCACGACCGTCCAGGGAGTGACCCCCGAATACCTCCCGGCCCGCGATTGGGACGTGATCGCCGGGCGCTCGCTGACCCGGGAGGAGGTCGAGGGGGCGTCCAAGGTCGCGATGGTCGGACAGACGGTGGCGCAGAACCTGTTCGGCGACGAGGACCCGCTCGGTCAGGTGATCCGCATCAAGAAAGTCCCCTTCACCATCATCGGGGTCTTGGATCGGAAGGGCCAGACGACCTGGGGACAGGACCAGGACGATCAGATCCTGATCCCGCTCTCCACCGCCAAGACCAAGGTCGTGGGCGGCAACCAGGCCAAGGGCCGCGCGGTGGGCACCGTCAGCATCAAGGTGCGGGACGCCGCCCTCATGAAGGAGGCGGAGCAGGAGGTCCGGGAGCTCCTGCGGCAACGCCATCGGATCCAGCCGCACCAGGAAGACGACTTCAACCTCCGCAACCTGGCCGAGGTGCTCCAGTCGCAGGAGGCGGCCTCCCGGGTGCTGACGATCCTCCTGGCCGCGATCGCCTCGGTCTCGCTCCTGGTCGGCGGCATCGGTATCATGAACATCATGCTGGTCTCGGTGACGGAGCGGACGCGGGAGATCGGCCTCC
>Ga0137394_10003723_pt1 | contig 11510 bp, 14 predicted proteins | sample czobulk116metaG_FD_108278 | JGI IMG/M metagenome (GOLD analysis project Ga0137394, IMG submission 108278) | Vadose zone soil microbial communities from Angelo Coast Range Reserve, California, USA - czobulk1.16 metaG | ecosystem: Environmental > Terrestrial > Soil > Vadose zone | place: USA... | reverse complement strand
GTTCTCCCCCATCGACTGAGGCGCGGGTCTAGATACGCTAACAATTAAGTTCGTTCTCCCCCATCGACTGAGGCATGGGTCTAGTTATCAATAATAAAGGGCAATAATAAATGAGAGAGAAGATATTAGAATAAAGAAATGAGAAGGTTGATTATAAGTGATATGAGAGGGAGTGAAAGAAGGTGATAGGAATGATTTGAATGTGTGGATGAATTGTATGATAGGAGGAAAGAAGTGTGCTTACATAAGCAAGATGAAAGTAAGAAGGAAGGAAGGATGGATGGATGAATGCTGGAATGGGAATGAGAATGGGATACATTTGGGAATTTTCAAGGAAATGTATGACAGATGTAAATTATTGATGTAAATATGATATGATATGATATGATATGAGAAATCTAAGAAGCTGAAGTGTGAGAATATCTATGAAGTGTGAGAGGGAACAGCACTGACCTGTGGGTAGGAAGTGATCCCACCTGCAGGTAGAAAGTGATCCCACCCACAGGTAGGAAGTGATCCCACCTATGGGTAGGAAGTGATCCCATCCGAGGGTAGGAAGTAATCCCATCCGTGGGTAGGAAGTAATCCCACCCATGAATAAGAACACATCCCACCCATGAATAAGAACACATCCCACCCGCAGGTGAGATGACACCAAATATAGAACAGATGACATCATGTGGTGATAAGACCATCCACAATCACTGAGTGAACCAATTGATCCATCCAATATGCGGACAATATTATTGTACAATTGTTGTATATATGATTGTATGATCTTATTTGTAACAGGATCAGTCAACTGGCAGAGGGGATGCATGTGGACGTGTATAAGTATATTGAATGCTTGTGGTAGACAATGACTAGCAGGACAACGAGATAAGGAGATAAGAAAGATAAATGGGGAAATAAGGGATCCAATGAGAGGAGGACATCAAAAGGGTGGGAATGTTGGAGATGATGGGATGATAAGGAGTTGGAGAGGGAGTGACGCTCTTTGTCTACTCCCCATATGAGAATCAGACACCACTCATGCTCGACTTGCACAAGAATGTCCAAAGGAAAGGAAGTGAGTACTTATAACTAGTGATTGGATTGAGATGCAAATGATCAAGTAGCAGAAAGCCATGACAAAGAAGATGGTGGATGTGCACATGGTTGTGCAGGAGGATCACTTCATGGGGATTCCTCTGGAGCACCTCTGAGGAAAGAAATGCAAGGCCTTCATAGGCTACTTATCATTCAATCTGTATGATCCTCCTTAGGCTGCTTCTTGAGGGAGATACAACAATCACATTGTGAATGAAGAGTGGATCGACAAGCTTGTTGACGATTTTACCAAGCACCTGGACAACTGCACAAGTGAAGATGCTCTTGAGGTTGTCATCAAGAAGGAATGGATCAAGAACATCAATGACATTCTGATGACTGTCAATGACAAGATGATCCAGGACATGGCAGAGCTGAAGTTCACGGAGGAGGGCATGGAGGCGATTGAGCCAGACAAGCTGGAGATGCTGGGTGGCAATCATCGCTGCCTGGCACTGAAGATCTATGTCGACAGGTTGAAAGCCCAGCTAGAGAATGTGCAGTCACAGCTGAAGAGGATGAGCACACAGGCACACAAGCAATCTGATATTACAGGACCTATTGGGCAGAAGGTGAACGTGCTGGAGGAGAAGGTAAAGTGGCTTGAGCAGAAGCTGGCTTCATTCGAGCACTGGGTCATCGGACTTTATGACATTGGTACGCTGTAATCCACAGGAATCCAGCATTGTTGCAGAGTTGTGATGTGAGTTCTAGACATTATTAACGCATGTGAGGGAAAACTCCCTCAGATCATATTGCATTTCTTATCACACAACATCATGAAAGGCAACTGGAAGGTGATGGATGAGGAGAAGCTCATTGAGCTCATTGTAGAGCTGAAGGACCTGCTTGTTATTGATCTGTAGACTCCGCTGAGCAACCTAGACAAAGATGATCCAAGGGTTCTGTACCCGAAGTTCAGCAGCGCATTTAAGGTGAAGGCAAAACAGTTTGTGGGTGAGGGGGGCTATTGTTGGCTGTGCTGTGTATCTTCATTCTTTCTTGGACTTGTGATGCTCTCATGCATGCGGCATCACTACATTCACATGCTGTGGTTCTAAGTGATGATGCTGAGTAAGATGCTGAAGCATCACGATGGGGTAAGTGAATGTAATTTGTATGAGAAGATGTGCTGATTAATACAGTTTATGGCAGACTACATGATGGAGAGCATTGAGATACTGGAGCGGCTTGCAAACCTGCAAAAGCCACCTCTGAGTCTCAGTGAGTTGCAGAAGATCCAGTGTGCATTTGTGGACCCGTTGTCGGACAAGGAGGAGTTGTGGCAGAAGCTGGAAGGGATGGCAGAGGCATTCCAGGGATGTGGGGATGTGTCTGAGTGGCAATACAAGATCCTGGATGGGATTGACAAGTGCTTTGTCAATGAGTATATGAAGAACAACGAGATCTTGATGTTGCTGTTCATTCCCAACAGTGCTGGGAACCTGAACCAGTTTGGTGTGTACTATGATGCGGCTGACCAACAGCTTAGGATCAAGGAGAAGGGACGACCTCAGTATGCTCAGGAGTACTTCACATACTTCTCCATCTGGCAAGTGCAAGGGTATGCATTCCCAGTTCCACTTGGAATGCAAAGCATTGTGCAAGCAGTGAACATGCTTGCGAAGGAGTTCTGACTTGGGTTGAGTGAGGTGAGATATTCTAACTGTGTATGGGATCGACCTGTGGGTAGGAACACTTTCTACCTGTGGGTGGGAAGTGTTCCTACCCGTGAGTGGTCTCAAGCTTCAATCATATCATATCTGATCAAACCAATCTTACAGATCATATCTTGGATGGCACCTTGTGTCTCCTGGTCAAAGCATCTCAGTATAAAGTCCTACGTCATTTGCAACCAGTATGATCAGGCCATCATCACAGCATCCCAAGATTGCCTCATCAGCAAAAGGCCTGGAATACAGAGAAAGGTATGGGTATTACATTGATACAATTGAGGAGGTGCATATACATCTGACCCTGAATAAATTTACAGATATTCACAACAATATTCTCACATCTCACAACATTGATCATGGCGATTGGCGAGTATTTACATCGCAAAAAAATTCCTTGTGGCCAGGCCAGTGACGTCACAATGTTCAAGGCTCTTGCTGAGAGGCACCATGCAATGCTCTCCAAGAGGGCCACCACCGCATACAAGAAGAAGGTAGACGATGGCAGAGTGGCTGCATTGCCCCCAAAGGCACAGGCATTCCTGATGGCTGTCGGATGGTCTGAAGACAGGTTTCTCTCAGCATATGCTGCTTGCTTTGGCATCATGGGCAAGCCAAGAATTATGGCAAAGGAGTGGCTCTCTAAGGCTCTAACAGCACGTCTGTTGGCGATCAGTGGTCTGTCTTGGGCTCTGGACTCCAAGAACAGGGGTTGTGACTGGGAGCACTTTGCTAGTGCTGCCAGTGTGGAGATGGCCCTTGTCGAACTGTATCGGAAGAAGCTGCTGTTGGAGAGTGCTCCTGCTCGTGCATTGCACAAGGACCTGCATGACTTGTTCCTCAGCTGGGTGACGAATCAAGTGCAGATCCCAAGTGATGGGGGATCAGGACTGATGATTGTTCAGTGCTGGGAATTTGCAGATAATATTTACATTCAAGCTAGTGAGGTTGAGGAACTGCACCCAGATTTCACTAAGATACGCATCGCCTGGGAGGCAGCTACAGGCACAAGCAAGGTGTTGAAGCAGAAGGTCAAGAAAGCACCGAAAGACAGCATTGAGGCCATGCTTGATGGCCTGAAGTCCAACAAGTATCTGCAGTGCTTGGACCAGGAGGAGGCCTCTGTAGGGACATTGGAGAGTCTATCAGTGTTTGCCATTTCTATCCTTGGACATGTAGTGTTATGGACTGTCTAATTTGATTGTCTACTAATAAGGATGTATGTAGGTCACCCACAAGAACAAGGTGTTGATGGAGTTTGTGGAAATGGAAGACCATGAGGATGTCGGCTTGAATGAGGAGTTTGACATGAGCATGGTTGATGTTCCTGATCTGGGCCTTGATGATCATGCTGTATCTGAGGACTATCACGATGAGGTGAGTCAAGCAAAGTATTGATGTGTGATATGAACTAAATAGAAATGATGAACAGCTGGGCTATCAAAATTGGGTACTGAGAGAGGCAAAGAAGTTTGGAGTGATTGGCGCTAGTGTGTCGGTGAGACATATTCATTTAAAGAGATGAATTCTAGGGAGAGCTGACTATAATATATTAATAGGAGAAGAAACACAAGCAGACACGTGAGTACTTTTCTAAGCATTTCCTTAATATTCCATGGACGTAACTTCCCATCTGTGGGTGGGAAGTGATCCTATCTGCAGGTGGGAAGTGATCCCACCCGCAGGTAGGAAGTGATCCTACCCGCAGGTGGGAAGTGATCCTACCTATGGGTGGGAAGTGATCCTACCTGTGGGTGGGAAGTGTTCCTATCTATGGGTGGGAAGTGTTCCTATCCACGGGTGGGAAGTGTCCCTACCCATGGGTGGGGGAGACAAAACATTCCCCATCCTTTCCTACCACTCATATATGAATTCTCTAATCCATTCTCATATCTCTTAGAGGACCTCCATCCACATGACAAATGTGACTCTGCAAACAAGCGCCCCACTTCCCCTCCCCCTCCCCCTTCCCATCCTGCATCTCAGCAGCACAAGGATGCCTCTGCTATACCAGCAGAGCAACCAACACTCGCAGATGACATTCAACCACAAGATATGGGGCCCACAGAGCCCTCCAGCACCCACACTCAGCACCTAGCAGATCGCAGTGCAAACAACAATCTCTTCCAAGATTCCCATAAGTGCCTTTCACAAATTCACCTTAATATTCTATATAATCATGAGTGATCAAATCATCTTATCTCAGCTCCCTCTCCATTAACATCTCTCTTGCCAGACTCTCAAGGTTGGTTCAATCAGCCATACATCATCCAATCACATGTACTTACTTCATGTATCTCAATCCTTCTCTTAGATCGTCCTGAAACGCCTTCAAGCCAACCTGGTATGTTACCGTTAACCCAATCCACCACTCATTCTCTCAACCCTTAACCATATAATAGCCGCAGGTGATAAACATGTCCTCTCATTGCCTCCTAGTAAGTGATATCTATCACAAATCAATGACAGCTAACTTGTTATGATAAATCTTAGCTGTGCAGCGCCCCAGCAAGCGTGCTGCAACCAAGAAGGCAGCACCTCAGGTCGAGACCACCCTAGCTGCCATGGCTGCAAGCGATGCAGAGGAGATGCAGGTCGATGCCGATCCAGTGTGTTTGAAGGGCAAGAGGAAGGCTGCCATCATTGCACCCATAGAGCACACCGCACCACATCCAGCCTTGCCCACACGCATCTCGACCTCCACCCTGCCTGTCATGGCAGGCCCTGCTTCAAATGTTGCTCCTCCCACTTGCTCAAAGAAGGGTAGAGGTCTCACTCCACCATCTGTGGGTGCTGGCAGAGCAAGGTGAAAATGCAGTGCTTATCCCAGTGGACATATGTGCATATGTCAGGTCTAGTTGCGAATGTGGTAGCCCCTCTGTATAGTACTGAATTGATCTTTTGTCGCGTGCTGACCAGATCACTGTATATGATAGTATGGTTCTGGAGCAGAGCAAGATGCATGTGCCCATATTCCATTTCAGCCAACTTCTGATCTAGTCAACATTGCTCCTATTGCTAAGGCTCATATGGCTGAGCCAGAGGACTCTATGGAATAGTTTGAGGTGCTTAATCACATCAACACGATGACCATTAACAATCCTACTGAGATCAATGTGTTCAATCAAAAGCATGTCACTAATCTTCAACTGTCCCATCTTCAGCACTTCTATAAGAATAAGGATGCAAATGTCCTGAACCTGTTGCAATGGTGCAATTGCCTTGTGGTGGACAATCACTTCCACCTGACATTTGGGCATGCGGAGATCCTAATGAACATGAAGAAGACCATGCTGGATTACCTGCTTACAGTTGTGAATGGCATAGGATTTGCAACACTTCTTTTGAATGTGGCGAATGCGCATTGGTACTTCTTCGACATGGATTTAAAGAAGCCTTACAAGGAGTTCCAAGGCAAGCATGCGATGGTTGGGTTTGACACAAAGGGATGGATGCTATATCTTGGCAAGTCAAGGAATGAAGATGTCTACCTTACTATGGCACCAAATGAGTTTCTTATTGGGCATTTTATCCCATGTCATGCTGGGTATTCTACTGGGTTGTTGATGATGTCTCAAGGGCATTATCGGCAAATGGTCATAATGCTTGCATACTTCTTGGCCGAGATTCCTGAACTGTCATATTTGAACATTGAGAATGTATATATGCAAGATTTGAAAGACCCAAGGCCAGCGTGGTCGATGGTGACCAATGTGATGTAAGTGTACTCCTAGCCTTGTTGATATTCTATGTGGTGCATATGGGTGAAGGGATGTGATCCCATCCATGGTGTAAGGTGAGCAGTGCCACTGCATGCGGAAAGCACCATCGCATCTGTCAGCCACACACATCAGCACTGCCCTCATGTGCTCATTCCACCATCACTCGATTGCTGCCGCGTGCTTCCCTTTGTTCTCGTTGCCCGATGTTCTCGCATACTTACTTGTAGATTCGATATTCTCGGACAGCCTTAGAATACAGCCTCTTCTGTGTATATAAAATGACTCAGTTTTGCATTCTGAATAAAAGATTCCCTCTTCGCATTTGTCTCAGGACTCCCTCATGCTGCAATAAAGTGTGACCCTTGCCTTGCCTCCTTGTACACATGTGGCTGATCCCTTATTGGATTGGCCATCACTTGCTCATCCCTTTCCTTTTCTTATCATCAGACTTGGGTCTGCCTTGCGATCTCACTCGTGTAGGCTTTGTCCTCACTTCAATGGGTAGGAACACTTCCCACCCATGGGTACCAATGTCTCTCATCTCCATCTCCATCACATATCCACATATCTTATCATACCATCCTTCTTGTCATTGATAAATCATTCATTACAACAGGGCTGGCAATACTATCGGTCTAAACTTCAAAACCCTCTCTCAACTTCATGCCCTCATCCTTGACGGTTATCAAGACTTTGTCTCAAACGCACCTGCAGATTGGAAGAAAGATGGTTTCTTGCAAAACAATAAACCAATCATCATCACATCTCGATACGGCCAGAATGCATCAATCGCTCTAGAGGATAATCACATCCAAGAAGCAAACAATTGGAACTCAGAATGTGATTACTCAAAGATTGCTTTCCTCACATTTGCAATCACAACATCCATAGAGTCAGTCCTTTCCTCAATTATCCATCTGTCCTTCCTTACCTTATCTCATTCAACACTCTCTGCCCTTAGATGCTCTCAAATCCACAAGTGGGAACCTATCCCAAATCGTACAATCAGATGTACCCATGGCCATCTATTCTATGACAATGCAGATGAACTCTGCAGGCGTCGCATCAATCTAGAGGAGTTCCTACTTCTCGATGATAATGGCATGGAGGTTCCTCTCTTCGACCCTCTCGGAAAATGTATCCCGCACAGACAACCACTTATCGACCACAATGAGCCTCAATGCAGCATGCTCATGGACTTGGGCAATGTCCACGCTCTTTTCAACTTGGACGCACAACTCAACAGTGCTGCAGAAGATGACAACAATGAAGCCTTCAGAGAGGAGTCTGCTTTCATCCAAGTAGATGCCTATCCCCTTGCATTCATGAGAACAGCAGGAAATTTCCAGGCTTCCAGCATCCCCCAATGCTTCCTTCCCACACTCATAAAAATCAATCAAGCTGTTTGTAGAGATCCAAACCAGCTGCACCACAATGAAGATGACTCTAACAACGATCCCATGGACATCGATCAAGATGATGATTCCCTTCACATTAGTGGTGCTTTCATCGTCAGGCCTGTAGCTTCTCAGTTCTACAACTACATTGCCCATTGTACTGTTGCTCACACTGGAAAACACTATTCTCAGCAAGGCATGGTTACAGCCGCAGTGGCAGGTGCTTTCACAAGCACAGCTAAGGATAAGAAATGCACATTGAAAGTCCAAGACTATTGCAACCAGGCCTTGCCATCAGAGCACTTCCATCAAAACATCTCCATCAAAGACTGTCCCTCCTCTTGTTGTGCGAAGTTGGTATATTCCATAGATGTCAGAGCACTCAAACATCAATCTGGATGGTTGGTGCTATTTGTTATGTCCTGCACTCTTATATCTCACAATGTCTCCACAGCTCAATCTATAATAACATTATTCTTCCTTTGGCAAACTCTTGGAATCAAGATGAAATTCTTGATGGCGTCGAAGGCTTTCTCATCATTCTTAAACCAGATGTGAGTAACAATTCATTAATCATTCTCACTCTATCACTCTGGCTAATAGTATATATGAAATGTTTCACTACAGGCCTTCCCAGTGATATATGATTGGGTTTCATACCCCATCACACTCATGATACAAGGCATCTATAAGACCAAGATGCAAAGGATTGACAAGAACAAGCTTCCATGCCTGTTATGCCTGGAATTGCTTGCATCATTTGAACAGCTCTTGTGTGATTGCCATACTGGCAACACGGCTGTCTTTGCCACAAGTTTGATGAATGGTCTCGGTCTAAGTAGGGGTTCTCTGAAGGATGGGTTTCCTGTGCTTCTTGACACATTTGAACATCCTTTGATCATGGTCGCTAGAGAACATGGGTTCAAGGTGGATCTGAAGCATTGGCCTTTGAAGAGTGGGTTCCCAGCAGTTGCCTCAAGGAAGGCTCAGGTTCTGACATACTTGGATGCCCATTATTTGGTAAGTGTGATTTATACATACTTGACCCTGCAGGTAGGAAGTGATCCCATCCGCAGGTGGAAAGTGTTCCTATCTGTGGGTAGGAAGTGTTCCTACCCACGGGTGGGAAGTGTTCCTACCCGTGGGTCACTTTCTCTTATAATGTTATGCTCATATCTCTTCTCATAGGTATATTAAGCTCATTTCCACATCTCTTATTCTCTCACTGTCCAACCAACACATTCCTATCCCTAATCCTTCTCCCCTTCAGAGAATAGAGCAATGTGCATCCTTGAAATCGCATTCCATGCCTTCTTCAAAGATACAAAGCACCTCATCACAATAGGCATTTGCAATGACATCGCTCAAGCAATCACAGATGCAGACTCTCAAGAAGATCGTCACGCAGCTGCAATTCATGGAAAGGAGTGTGAGAAGAGCCTTAAGCATTGGCTAAAGCTTAACAATCCTCTCACATACGGTCATCTCAATAAGCATAAAACTTATAAATCCCTCCTTCAAGCCATAGTTAGAGATACTCAGGATATCTCTCATGGCTTGCCACATATGCTCAATCATGCAATGACCCCTTCTGCTTTCATCAACATTCTTCTCAACATGTCCCATCCCCACTTTCCAGCAAATCCTTATGCTCCTCTAATCTCAAATGGCTCCTTCTTGCCTGCCCTCAAACTTGCTCATAAACATCTTCTCACTCTCAGTGCAAAGGAACCTTCCGGCACAGCTTGAATCTCATCCATGTTCCTAAGAGCAATCAGGTATCTCGACATTAGCTATGCCCCTTCTCACCTCCCAAGAACTTCCACTAGAGGCGCTCCTTAAAAAAAGGCTGTCTTTAATTTTTAGACTTATCTTGGCCTTTAGGATACCATCATCTCTCACTCTCAGCCACTTCCCCTTCCTTCTCCACCCCATCCACTTCTTAGCGCACCGCAGCGGTCACCCTATGCACAGTCCTTGCCCACGACTGCAACGTGGAGTGGTCCATCATGCCTCTTCACCTCACTTCCTGTTACGATCGGTGCAAATTTTCATTCCCCTCCATCCTATGGCCTGCCTGGCATACCCGAAATCCCCGAGAACCCCGAAGACTAATGAACAATAGCCGGGCTGATGCATTCGCATACACCCGGCTGACTAAGCTTCGGACCCTTTCCCGATTAGGCAAGTACCCGGCCCGATCCGGACCGACTCCGGACCGAACTCTTGATGAGTCATCACTCGTCTCCGACTTGTTATGACTCACCCTGACTCATTACCGGCCCCTAAGGCCTGGCTCCAATCCCTGACTCAACTCTGACTCCCCTTGACTCAGCATGACTCCCTACCGGCCCCTAAGGCCCGGTTCCGTTAGTATGACTCATCTCCAACTCGTTATGACTCATCTCCAACTCATTATGACTCCTAGTGACTCCTACTATACAATTACTTCAGTGACCTCTAGCACAGTATATAAGTAGGCCAGTAAGTAGCATGTAGCCTTAAGCCTGACTTGGTACCCAATCCTAGCAGTTCGCTCCAATCCACTACCTTGTGACCATTCATCTATAGTTTGCCTCTCTGAGGGAACTCTTGAAAGCAGACTATTACTCGAGCTAAGGACAGCTCTTGTAATCCATACCCACGGGCCAGATAAGGGCGTAGGAAGGACTGGCTATAGCCATAGCCGGTATACTAGGAGATAGGTGACGACACTCAGGTCTACAAACCATCCCAGCATATAAGATAGACTCGGCCCGCCATAGCCTTGATCTTATCCAATAACATACAGGAACAGGACATCACTCGGACTCAGAACAGTCCTCATGATTACAGGAACCTTCACTCAAGCTTAGGACAGCTCTCGCGAAGACAAGACTTGTTTGCCGCACACATACAACCCAGCCAACATCTGGCCTTTACGCCCCCTAGGAGCGTAACACAAGTCAGGCTTTTCATACCGATAACCTGGCGGCACTCGCATATCAAGTAGAAGCCGATATCGTACTCGACTTCGACAAAGGAACAGAAGTCACCCGCAGAACAAGGGACGACTTACCAGGACACGTCAAAGGCACCATCTGGTGGCACCAAGACAACAGAAACCCAGAACTTACAGGATACTATTACGGTACACAGACAGACAATAACGCGATCGAATTCTTGCACGTAAGATCCCAAGACCACTGGTACTATCTCTCTAGGAAAAGAGGACCCACAGGAAGAACCTACCATACTACAGACGGTAGTAAACGAGTACCACGACACAACACCCAAGGAATTGGGTATTGGAAACAAGGGGATAAAGCATATTATCCAGACGAAGACGACGTCGATTACGACCCAAGGGAACCAGCCCAATCAGAACAGGAGCCGATCCCTGCTGAAGAACAAGAATTTCTATCAGGAGGACTCCATCACATCGCTACCATTAAAGGGAAGAACCCCTTACACAAACGACCTCCGATCCTCTTACAGGCCATCGCGCAGCACACCGCAGCCGGAGGAAGCTTTGATACAAGCACCAAACCTTTCGCAGCTCTAGAACCAATGCTTAGCGAAATACAAGCAATGTCTGGACCATCAGCAAACGTACAGACCACAGGAACCAACCAGAACACCAGTAATGG
>Ga0137394_10003721_pt1 | contig 11511 bp, 8 predicted proteins | sample czobulk116metaG_FD_108278 | JGI IMG/M metagenome (GOLD analysis project Ga0137394, IMG submission 108278) | Vadose zone soil microbial communities from Angelo Coast Range Reserve, California, USA - czobulk1.16 metaG | ecosystem: Environmental > Terrestrial > Soil > Vadose zone | place: USA... | reverse complement strand
GAACGTGAGGGTCTATTGTATTGAATGTTGCACATGACATAGGGTGCACAAGCTACAAGGGGGGTGAGGCATCATCAGTGAGCAAAATCCTCAAGTCTAAGATGAGAAGGGGTGAGAATGGGAAGTCTAAGTCAAAAGCAGAAGGAGGAAACACACAAGAAGGGAGAGTCCAGGCAAGTAAAGTAAGGATGGCCAATCAAACCCGACAACCCAGTCTTGAGTCCAATTAAGGTGGGGTGCATGTGCTGCAAGTATGGGGACCAAATTGGGATGAGGTGTATATTGCAAGGTGGAAATAAAAGTGGCAAACTGAGTGAGTTGGAGACAAATGTGGACAAATGAGTCAGGGATGGAAATGGTAAGGCAAGGGCAGGGAGTAGATGTGGTGGCATGAGTGTTGAGACAATGGCAATAAGATAGTGGCTACACAGCTGAGCATAAGTGGATGGTGTGCATGATAAGGGACCAACTTGGAGTTTGAGAAGCAGGCAACAACTCAGAGCTGGTGTGTTTCATCATACATGGAGCTCGTTTCCGAGGCTACATCACATGTAGACCTTACAGGGTGGGAGACTTTACTCTCTCACTCCATACTCTTGCCAGGGCCACTAGCAGATGTGATTTAGTTACTTCAGGAATGGACATGGTAAATTTCCCTTGACGTACAGGTGAGGATTCATTAGCGAGGATTTTGCGTCTTTGGGAGAAGTGGAACCTTCGAATTGTACTGTAGTGGACCAATTCTAGGAATATCCGAAAGTTGAAGAGTGGTTCAGGCGCGCTCAGCGCTTAAGACGCGTGGAAATGCCCGTGTCGCCACACGATCACGTGTCATCACCCTAGACTACGTGCACATACACGGCTACGCACCTGCACCTTTGTTTTTGGAGCGTGTATGCGATTAAGCAAAGAAAGGATATTCTGCTGTGAAATTCTGTAGGCGTCTGAAGAGTGGTATGATGAGGCGTACACCATTTTCTGAGAATTGTGGCGGCGGGTAGTTCCTTGTTGAGGCCCAAGTTCCAGACGATGATCAAGCTGTTGATCGTTAGAACATAGGAGTCCATAAACAATGAGGACTATATCCTAACTTGAAATTGCGGCAGGAATGTATTCCACCTACACATCATATTGTTGGGATATCCATCTCAATTTTGGACCTTCAAGACCATGGCGATGTTTTGAGATATGATATTACAGCAGACAGCGATTACAGCAAGAAGAGTACAGACTGTACAGTAGCAAAACATTAGGAACTTACTTCAGGAGAGAATTGCATGCGATACAAAGATGTCATCAAATCTCATAGATCTCATAGATATCGAGATAATTCCGAAGGAAATCACGAAGATTTGGTGGTACCATCCTCACTCGGCTCCTGCGTTCCCTTACCCAACACTTGATATCTACAGGACGACAAGAGAGCTGCCTTGCGGCGACGAAGTCTACAATGGCTTCCTGGACGAGACCCGGTTTGAATTCTTCTATGAAAAGATTTCGCAGAGCATGCAACACTTCAGTGCCTCCTTGGCGGGTAAACTCTCGCAGGGCAAGTGCGACATGAAGGGCAAGTCCCTCAGATAGATATAGATCCTCTACGGTAGCCAATAAGTGTAGAAGTTCCAGCCATCGGGCGTTCTCCGCGTTGTCGGCCCAAAGTGGGGAATGTCGACCCTCGAGCTTGCAGACGTCGAAGCGTTCCAATTCGTTCAGGGGAGGAAAGAAGCGATCACAGGAATGGATCAGAGACCGCAATTGCCAAACTGAGTTTCGGCATCTGACCGATAATTTGAGTGACTTGACACTGGTGGTCTCATTTCGTGGCGAAAGCGTGACTTTGACCAAATCATGGTCAAAAAGTATGTGTGCTTGATCAAGTTCGTCGAATGGCTCTGTGCTGCCGGTGAACAGGGAGATTCGTCGAATGTCAAGGGTGGCTGGATTTAGGAATGTCAGGTGAAGGTGGTCGAGTAGAGGGGCCTGTATCCGGGTGTAAAATTCCTCGATGTGCTCGACCCCACTTCGGAAGTAAAGCGACGTGAGAAACGGAAGAATGGTGCGTAAAGGAGGCGGACGTCGACCTGCTCGAACAGGGCGACTCGGGGGTAACGAGAATTGGAAATTGATTTCAAGCCGTTCAAGCCTAGTCAACGTAGATAGGCAATCGACCATCGCCTCGGCAGGGGGGAAGTAACGATAAGGAGGAATATGTCTAAGAGTAAGATGGACCAGGTGCCTGGCGGACGACAGGAGTTTTGGTACAGCCGGGAATGAAATGGTGTTCAAACGGAACGATTGTAGACGTGGGGCGGATCCACCCATAAACGACTCGGGAAGTACCGGCGCTGTGTCGGCGTCACTGAACGGAAAGCTGGGCATCCCGAGAAACAGATGTGTCAGTTCAGGGAACGGGTTTTGCATCACTGACACAAATGTCTCCAATGCATCGTATGAAATGTCGTAGATCGAAATTTCACAGACGTGATCATTGCGCTCGAGCGCAGCGACGACGTTGTCCACGTCCTCGTCGAAAAGGCGATCCACCCGAATGAAGATAGGCAACGCTGGCCAGATGTCTATCATCTCCCTTGCAGGCGTTCCACCTGTACAGACAAGTCGCATGTCCAAGGAACGCGGTGCCGCAAACGCGATGTCGCGCCACCTTCGGCACACATGTACCAGTCCCTCCCACTCCTCTTCACCGCCATCACCACAGACGTAGAACTTGAATATTTCAAGGAGGACCTCGTTGGGAAGCGTGTCAATTGTAATGTAACCTATGTCGCGGCGTCGCAATGATTAGCAGTCGTTGCGGAATGTTACTAAAAAAGGCGTACGTCGACCTTGTCTGCTTAATTCCGCCGACATCCGGTGGCGTGCATGATGATGCTCCGCCATCAAGAAGCTTTCCGAAATGCTATCTCTTGTGGGCGACAGTCCAGTTGTGCTAGGAAGTAATGATTGTGTTACCTAAGGAATTGGGACAGTACTTTTACTTTGACATACCGATGCGGACTCATCAGTGAGGTTTCGGTGCTTGGGGCAGTGAGGATGTAATTAAGTGGGATGGGATGAAGCGGACGAGAGCGCGAAGAGCTAATCAAAGAGTCGGAAGTAGCGCGCGGGTCTTCGAGACTTCTTCAAGTGATGGCGAGATGTCGCTCGTCATTCATATCCAAGCAGCACACGCCATATATACCGTATCGTGAACAGGAATCAAAGGGGACTGCTGGGCACACCAGTAATCGGAAGGGGAAGTGTGAAAGGGGATTAGTAAAAGTGGCACCCTACGCGAAACGTAAGTACTGTACTGAAGCCACCACAAAGGCCACGAGGCGTCTTGTCGTGTGATCGAGCTCAGAGCCGGGACTCTTTCATGCTTTCACCCATTGCTTCACCGAACGCATACATGGTTATTTTGAAGGTACCGACCATAGTGACCGCATAGTTTGCGTGAATTATGAGACACGCACCTTTACACAAAGCCCTGTGCCTGCGCACAACAGCACAATCAGTCTAAGCGTGCTTGTTATGACACCGTCATCAGATAATGATCTTTGAATCGAGGCCCGCGGAAGGGTTGAGAATTTTTTTCCCCGTTTTGCCAAGGTTTCCTTTTCTGGTTGAAGCGCATGATAGACGAACAACAATGAACAAGGACAACCAATGAGGGGGCCCAGTTGTTTGTCAGCGCGTAGGACAGTTACACGCCTTGACTTTAAATGCGCTGTGTATGCGACCGCCGTACATGATCCTGTACGATACTTCAGTTGGAGCATAAAGGGGGGCGGCAAGCCATGCCTTGACTTTCCCTCCAGCGATCGTCGGGCCATCAAAGTGCTTAGTCCTCACCTGCTCGATCTTCGACTTCGTGGTCCATTTGAACTTCTAAGCGTAACCTCAATGGCCTAAGTGTGACACGCAACTAGGAGAGAGGAACGTGAGCGACGTGAAACCCGACCGATGGGTTAACAGTTTGCCGGGATATAACGGACCGGTTTACATCCGGCGCAAATTAAGGGAGCACGTGCGCGTTCGCATGGATGCCGGGTGGTCAGACTTGATCCTATCTCACCTTTTCCATCCCATGGTAGCGTGAGTGAGGATGGAAAGAGAGTCAGTTCCATCTATCTCTGCGACTAAGTGGAAGATTCTCTCTCCGCAGATACACTCACCATTGAATTGGTCCATCGCCGTGCCGGGCTGCAAGGCAATGGCTCTAGTACTGGCTCGTGGTGTTGTGCCATCCTTAGTCGAGTCAACCGCACGCGTTTGCTTTTATCCCCTTTGGCTCTGCATTTTCTGGCCTTGGAAAAAGCCTACCATGACCGGGGCCTCTCACGTCGCCCGCCTTGCGCGCAGAACCCGATCTGTCTGCCTTGAATCAGCAGCACAAGTCACCTTGCTTTCAAAGTATCTTCAGGTCCATATTTCCTCACTATTTCTGTGAACTATGACGCTCTAGAAAATGTCGCCAGTGGCAGCGTCGTGTTGGGGAACTATATGTTCCCACGCTCTACTTTCCGACCAAAAAGTGTGATCATCCGCGTCGATGGCTAGCATGCATAGGAATCCACGACTAGACGACTCCCAATTAGCGGGAATGAAAGACGCACCATGTCAAAACGCAAGATGCACACGGACCTGCATCATTGGGTGCAGTAGTTGGTTTGGAATCGAGTGTAGTGGTCGACCTTAATCATGTACACGAATGGCTCCCTGTCTATATGACCTTTCTTCGACACGAAGAGACATTGTGATTGCGTAGCCGTTGAGACAACTAACTCGGCACACCAAGTGTCAGAGAGTCCGTGTGAAGTAGGGAACAGCATGAATGGATACCAGGTCATGGGTGTTTACGACAAAAGTACTATCGCTGACCTCTCAGGAGTCAAGCGATGTGTGAAAGGGAGAACAACAAAGAAGAAACTAAGATCGTACTATTCATGAGTGTGGTGGAGGTCGAGGAGCCTTCATCAACCATTTACCATTACCACCGATTTTTCGTGAATTTACCTCTAAAATACTGTTAAATGATGCCGAACGGCCACAAAGTGACCGGAGAGCTGTCGTGCGGCAGCGAACTTTGCAAGGGCTTGTGGCTGGCGCCCACCGATGAAAATATTTTCTAGGACAGGTAACACTTCTGTTACTCTTTCCCCAACCAGCTTTTCAAGGGCGGGCGCGACGCGTCTCGCAACTTCTTCGGATAGGTACTAGTTCTTCACGGACGTAAACGGATGTAAGAGTTCCAGTCACTGAGCGTCCTCCGTGTCGTCTTGCCAACGTGGTGGCGGATCATGACAATCGAAGATGCCGAGCCGTTCCAAGGTGCAGAGGGGAGGCGAGGGGATACTGAAGACCTGTGCTAGAGCCAAAAGCTGCCAATCTGAATCTCTGCATTTGACTACCAACACCAACGTTTTGCGATTGACCCTCCCTCTTCGGGAAGAAAATTTGACTTTGATGTAGTCGCCGTGGAAAAGTAAGTCTGCCTGGTTGTGTGCGTTGAGCTGCCCTATACGGCCGATGAACTGCATGAACTGCGGTGTGTCGAATACGAGTTGATTGAAAAGCGTTACGGTGACGTTGTCGAGTAGAGGGGTATCAATCCGGGCCACAAGGTCATCTAAATACTCGCTATTGCCTCGGAAGAAGAAACAATTCAGGGCGGGGAGAATAGTGCGTGTGAGCGGAGGCGGGTGTCGGCCTGCTTGGTCTGGGGGAGGTCGAGGGGAACGGAAGGCGAGGTGAAATGTCTTGAGACCGGTCATCGCGGAGAGGCAGGTGGCCATCGCTTCGGGTGAGATGTACGCAAAATTCGGAACATCCAAAATGCGAAGATAGACCAGGTGGGTGGCAGAGGAAAGTAGTTTCGTTAAGGCGGGAAATGGAACATTGTACAAGTCTAATTTTTGTAGACGTGGGGCAGATCCACCTAAGAACAAATCGGGCAGCACGGCGGCCGTTTCGTCGGTCAAGGAAAGTTCCAGAGAGGTCAACGCTAGGTATGGGGCCTGCACCACTACCGCAACCCTTCCCAATAGCGTGCTGGTCAGACGCGGCAGAGAGATTTCGGAGACGCGACCGCTGTTTTTGAGCGCCATGATGATGTTACCCGCATCCCAACCCAACGACGTTGGGTCCCCACCTTCCTTTATGACATAGGTAGAGCTGGCAAGGCCTCGATCATATCCTTCATAGGTGTTTGTTCGGTGCAGAGGAGTCACAGATTCAGACGACGTGCCGACGCAGATACCACATCTCTCCATCGTATGCAGACATGGACTAGAGTTTGCCACGCATCGATGCTCTGTGCTCCATCTACGTCGAATATCTCGAGAAAGGCGTCATCGGGGAGCGTGTCGATTGTTATCTTGCCTAGACCAGATCGGTCAGCGATTGTTGTGGACGCTGAGAAAAAAGGACCTACGATGACCTCTTTCTCCACCATGGTCTTCATGAAGATGGATGGAGTGCTCTCCAATAACCGAAATTTGAGAGGGGCGATCGATCAGAGTCGATGAATCAGAGGCGCCAGGGGAAAGGCATTGGGCGGCGATGCTCGCCAGGAAAGAGGTTAGACGATGTCCGGGCTTTCGTGGATGGCTGTATAGGACTCATTCGTCATTTTAACAATGAGATTTTTCCTCGACGTACAGGTGAGGGCTCATCGGCGACGATCTACTGTCTGGGGGCGAAGTGAAATTATCCGCCACAGCTGCCGCAACTTATAGACAAACGACGGGAAGCACACTCCATTAAACAAGCCTGCCCGCTTATCATCCGCTGTTTGAAACTTCACATTTATCAGGGCCAGGTGTGACCAATCACATGCCACAGAAACAGTAGTGGTCTAGGAAGGCGTCTGGAAGATCGATAGGGAGGCCCAACTTGCACGGCCTGTAAGCGCTTGCCTTGACGGGGAATCGTGAGCGCAATACAGTATACAACTGGGGTTACAACACGACAGTTGCGATCGCCACGGCAGCTCTACAAGGCTGTGTTCACCGACTGAGATGAATTATTGCTCTGATTGGTTGGCGATTAGAGTTCAGTTAACGTACTGTATAGGGAAGAGCAAAACGCATCCGCATTAGGAAGGAAAACATCTTTGACGTGTACTAGGATCCAGAACGGGGCCGACGGAGAGTAACGCTAGAAGCAAGACCAACCATTGTGCGTAACAAAATTTCGAAGTATGTACCCGATCGTCCTTGGGTGGCGGAATGACCGATCAAGATTGCTCAGCAGCGGTGCCACATCCGAGCGTATGCGCATGTACCAGCAACGGAGGTAGAAGATGAACGCATCTGCTGGGATGGGAAGACATGTCACCACTCTACCCGAAGTTGATGTCATTGCGCAGGTGTGTGTTGGAGCGAGTATCGGCACCGTCTTTGCGACGCCAGGTGGAAGGTTACCCGTTCTGCCAAAGTACTCACCGTCACCATACCACAGTGGCACGCGCTCGCGCAGCCTTTCGCCATCATCAAACCTATACAGTACTGCATACTACCACACGAGGATCCCCCGCAGATCAGCATTAGCGCCACAAACATGGGCCTGTCATCGGTTACTCATGGGGCGAGGAGATGTCCTGTGCGGACATTCACATCCGCAAGACTTCCGAGTGCCAGTATGGAAGATGAAAAGGTTGGGAAATGTTTCAGTATCGTCTTGATCTCGATGTCGGATTTTTCAACTTGATAAAGTTGATGTTGTAGTTGATCTTTGTTCTCATACCGGGATGGGGATAGGATAGGTACATAACTCACCACTAAATCACCATTTCTGGGCCAATTCCACCGCAATATATCCTGGGCGTGTAATCGAGAGACAACAGGAAGGAATGGAAACCGAGAGTTGGCGAAAAAACGCGTCTGTCACGCATTCACGTGCCGTCACAGTCGCGAAAAGTAACACGGCCATGTCGGCCCGTCACGCAAGCTACATAAGCTGCCAGTGAATGACGGTAAAATAAACCAACCCACTTACTGTCACGGACTCAGGGCGACCATCCCCATTCTAACCTGTATTACTGCCACAGCAGGCGACAGCAAGGGTGGGCGTCTGTTGCCGAACATAACATCGTCCTCGCCACCGTCTTCATTTTCAACACGACGCACAGATGCCCTTAATTCAGGCCTTCGAGTCTTCCCCCTTACTCTGACAATCATATGAGCAGACCTGATAACTATGATTCTGCTGATAAATCCGCCCGCGGCGTTATCTACCTGCTCTAAATTTGGCGTGACAGGGTGTCGCGGAGGATCCCGATCGCGACGACAGGCTCAAGTCATGATACGAATACTTATACCGCTGTGCTTCGTATCTAAACCCCTCTTTTCTTTAGGACTATACTTGCTGTCCTTGTCAAAGCTAGGTGTATCCGGACCAGCAAGCACTCTCCTGTTCCGTGGCATCCAATGCATGTACACGATCATCTTCAACACCATTCTCGCACTTCGGATAGCTTGCGAATCACAAAGCAAAAAGTCTGGTTGTGTCTATTCTCCGTCTCTGTACGTGTGCCATTTATTGCGTTGTTATGCTTTCAAACGTCAGGTCTCTTTCCAGATGATGATGCATCTCTTTCTCTCCAAAATATCGCGCTCAACATAGGACTGCACGCGCTCAGGATCTCAGGGGTGAGCCACGTGTTGTTTTTCCAGAAGGTTGTCGAATGGGACATAGGTCCATTAGGTCTGCGAATTATCACACAAGATCGAAGCAGAGAGAATAACGGGTGGCCCCGTTCAAGGGGTGGAAACAATTAAGAGACGCCGCAGTGATCTCTGAGAGCGAGCGTGATTAGCTTGCGTGCTGCACCGTCTCACCTAGGGCAGGCCGAAGTCCTCCAAACATATATCGTGTCAGTGACTCTCGGAAGGCAACTGGCCAACCACATGGCCGTCTGGCGTCGACAAACGGTATCCAGATGCATTCTTGCCAGTGGAACCTGTTCTACTGAAAGCTGTTGAAGCTCTGGTAACATCTCTACTATTACTTCTGCTATTCCTACCTCGTCCGAGTTTTCAAGGGCGCGCATTACTGCTGGCGCGAGTCCCCGAGATACATATCCTTCACCGAGCTAAACGGGTGTAAAAGTCCCACCCACTGTATCTCCTCCACGTCTCACGGGTCTTGAGGGTCTTGCGAGCTCTAATGCAATATGCGATCATAGACGACGAGTTGTTCCAAAGTGAGGAGGGAAAGTGAGGAATTACAGGGCTGCGCCACAGATGAAAGCTGTCAATCGAACACGCTACATTCAACCACTACTACGAAACCACTCGGATCGGTGGCCTGTCTTTGCGAATCGAGACGGAGCCTCACCAAGTTGCCACGAAAAGATACGGAAAGAAGAGAGGAAGTGAGGCGAGGCAGAGAGTCACGCAAAGGGTCAGAGACCGAACATGAAGGGCAGTCTACATTCGTAGCAGAAGCCTGGGCCTTATTAATATACAGGACACGCTACACTCGGACTCCAAGGTGGCCTCCGAGAATTCTACGAACAATGCGGGGCACAGGTGGGGGAACATAGGCAAGCCAAATGAAAGGAGTCGAAATTCGGAAGGGCACGAGAGGGAACGATGCCCGATAATCGTGGAGTACTAAGACCAAAAACGGTATACAGTAGTAAGGTAACCAAAAATGAGGCACATTAGTGGATCGAAAGTACATGGGTTGCACGCATGCTAGCGTCTTGGGCGGAGGAGATGCGGAATGGGCAGGAACAGCGATGAGGGCGAGAGGAAGACAAAAGGTGTGGCAACACGACAGGTGGCGAGGCAATGGCGATCAAATGAGGCTGGTAAGGGAAGACTTGGATGGGCTAGATACGCGGAGCGACAGACGCGAAAGCGGGACGGCTGGGAGGCGAGGTGTGGCCCTCGCGGGGATTGTGTCGGCATCACCGACTCGGATACCTCCCTATCCGAGAGCGTTCCACAGGAAGGGGTATGCAAGAGACTTCTACCGTGCTGCATCATGATTGTTACCGAGGACCAGAACCTAAATGCTTGTTAGACCTCACAATGGACCCATGTAATCATTTCGACACGAACCTTAGCCATCACGCTCCGCGCGTACCATGGTCCCGAAGTAAATCTGCAACTTTTGTGTGTCTCTGTCGCAGCGCTACTTGGTATGCAGTTAGGCCGTCGTCATTCAACATGGATGTGTCCGCGCCATGTTCGAGCAACAATTCCACAATTTCGAGATTCCCATTATATGCTGAGAGGTGTATCGGAGCCGAGTAGTCGTGCTTCCTTGCGTTCACGTTCGCGCCATGGTTGATGAGCACCCGCGAGACTTCGATTATTCCTTCTCGTGAAGCGAAGTGCAGAGGGGTCCACCCGAATTTATTGCGCAGATCCACTCCTGCACCCCGTTCCAGAAGCAACCGCACGACACTCAGCTTCCTTCTTGCGGCCGCTAGATGTAGAGAAGTCTCGTGTCTTGTGTTTCTGGCGTTAACATCTGCACCCTGATCAAGCAATGACTCCACCGCATCCACATCCCCCTCTTCTCCTGGCTTCGTGCAGCGAAATGGTGTGCTCATGCTTCCTATCTTTGTGCGCATTGTACAGAGCTAAGTCCAATGTGTCCGAGCGCAAGTTGTCTCGAAAATTTGCGTCTACCTTGTACTTCGCTAGCAAGCTTGCAACCTCCCCTTTTCCATTCTCCGACGCCAATTCGACTGCCGTCTTATTGCCTCCGTCAGGTAGGTCGGCATTCGCACCTCGCCTAAGCAACAGCTTCACAACTTCCAGGTGGCCTCTCCGCGATGCCGCATGTAACGGTGTCTGACCGTTGCTGTCGATTGTTTGCAGATTCGCTCCACCATCCAATAAGAGATTCACGATCTCTATTCTCCCGTCGCCTGCTGCTAGGCAGAGTGATGTTTGTTGCTCGCCATCTAGCACATCGACAGTTGCGCCACGCTGGATCAGCAACTGTGCGACCTCTACATGGCTGTTTGCTGATGCCAATAGTAATGGGCTCCATCGGTCGTCGCTCTGGATATCCGAATCGACACCACGGTCTAACACCAGTCTAGTCGTGTCAAGATGTCCGTAGCGTGAAGAAAAGTGTAAGGGAGCCCAGCCCTTGCCGTTCCACGCATTCACATCGGCGCTTCTCTCTATGAGGAATTGCGAGACTTCAACTCTCCCCGTAGTCGACGCCAAGATCAATGGGGTCTTTTGGGTGTTGTTCCGAATGTCGGGGACAGTGCCAGTGTCGATCAACAACCGGACGACATCAAAATGGCCATATTGCGCTGCGATATGTAGCGGATTCCAGCCGTTGTTGTCCTTGGTGTGGATATCTGCGCCATTCTCGATCAAGAAACGCACGACGTCGAGCTTCCCGCTGGCAGATGCCAGATCCAATGGCGTTTCTCCATTTGTGTTCCGAATGTCGACATCGGCGCAATATTCTAGGAGGAACTTCGTAACAGGGAGATGCCCGTTCTTCGATGCTGTGTGCAGCGGCGTCCACCCT
>Ga0137394_10003720_pt1 | contig 11513 bp, 9 predicted proteins | sample czobulk116metaG_FD_108278 | JGI IMG/M metagenome (GOLD analysis project Ga0137394, IMG submission 108278) | Vadose zone soil microbial communities from Angelo Coast Range Reserve, California, USA - czobulk1.16 metaG | ecosystem: Environmental > Terrestrial > Soil > Vadose zone | place: USA... | reverse complement strand
TGGGACGACCTCCTCGATCCGAAATGGAAAGGGAAGCTGATCATCCGCGATCCGCTCGCGAGCGGCACCATGCGCGCGGTGTTCGGGTTCATCATCCAACGCGGGGTGAAGCAAACCGGAGACACCGCCGCCGGATTCGCGTGGCTGCGCCGGCTCGACGGACAGACGAAGGTCTACGAGCAAAATCCGGCACTCGTGAGCGAGAAGATCGCCAGGCAGGAAGGGTTGGTCACCATCTGGGATCTGCCGGACGTGCTCATCAGCCGGCGGCGCGGCATGCCGATCGGCTACGTCTTTCCCAAAAGCGGCACGGTCGTGATCGAAGACGGGATCGCCGCCGTGCGCGGCGCGAAACATCTCGCGGCGGCCCGTGCGTACGTGGATTTCGTCGGCAGCATCGAGATGCAGCTCGCGGCGGCTCGCGAAGTGTACCGGCTGCCCGCCCGGCTCGACCTGCCGGCCGACTCACTGCCCGAGTGGGTGCGGGACGTGCGCCGGCGCATGGTCGTGGCCGACGTCGATTGGAATCTCCTGGCGGACCAAGGCCCGGACTGGATGCGCTGGTGGGACCAGCACGTGCGTGGCACAGGAACAAGCCATTGAGCGGTTTCCTCCAGATTCAGGCGATCGAGAAACGCTGGGGCCATGGTGTGACTATCGGTCCCGTCTCGCTCGACATCGCGCGCGGCGAGATTCTGGCGCTGCTGGGGCCTTCGGGGAGCGGCAAGACGACGATGCTGCGGCTGCTCGCCGGCTTCGAGACCGCCGACGGCGGTCGCATCGCGGTGGCGAGCGAGGACGTGACATCGGTGCCGCCCGCGCAGCGCCGCTTCGGCATGGTGTTTCAGCACTACGCGCTGTTTCCGCACCTGGATGTCGGAGAGAACGTCGGCTTCGGTCTGCACAACTCGCCGGACAAGGGCGCGAAGATCGCCGCGGCGCTCGCACTCGTCGATCTGGCTGGCTACGAGCGCCGCAAAGTACACGAGCTGTCGGGCGGCCAGCAGCAGCGTGTGGCGTTGGCGCGCGCGCTTGCGCCAGAGCCGCGCGTCCTGTTGCTCGACGAGCCGCTCTCGAACCTCGATCCCGCGTTGCGCGAGCGCACGCGCCACGAGTTGCGCGAAGTCATCACGCGCGTCGGTATCACGACGGTGTTCGTCACGCACGAGCAGGAAGAGGCGTTCGACCTCGGTGACCGCATCGCGGTGCTCAACCACGGGCGGCTGGAACAAACCGGCGCCCCTGACGAGCTGTACGAGCACCCCGTCAATCTCTTCGTTGCGACGTTCGTGGGTCGCGCCAATGTGTTTCGCGGCAACGCGGCCCGAGCGCTTGGTGCGAACGGCCAGGGCGTCCTGGTGGTGCGACCCGAGCGCCTGCGATTTGCTGGAGTCGGCCTTCCGGGGGTCGTTCGCGAGCGGCGCTACATCGGCGCCGCTGCGTTTTTCGTGGTCGAAGGAGACGACCATGAACGCTTCGAGGTGCTGGCCGAGCCTGATGCTGCGAAAGTGGGCGAGCGCGTGTATGTCGAAGCCACCCGCGTGATCGCGTTGTGACGGTGCGGCCGAAGCGATCCGACATCGCGGCGGCGGCGTTGACGCTGCTGCTCGCCTGGCTCGTGATCTATCCGATTTTCGTCGTCGCGGCCGATGCGGCCCACCCCTCAGCGCTGCGCGCCTTTCTCACCCGTTCTGGTGAGTGGGCCGCGCTGTGGGCCAGCGTCTGGATCTCGCTGGTGAGCGTCATCCTCGCGGCAGCGATCGGTATCCCCCTCGCGTTTCTGTTCGAGTGGTTTGATTTCCCGGGCCGCAAGACGCTCGGCGCACTCATCGCGCTGCCGGTCGTGCTGCCACCGCTCGTCGGCGTGATCGCGTTCCTCTTTCTGTACGGCGAGTCGGGATTCGTCGCCCGCGCGATCCAGTCGCTGCTCCATCTCCAGAACGCGCCGTGGCGGCTGCAAGGGGCGGTGGCCATTCTGCTCGTCCATGCCTACTCGATGTACGTCTACTTCTATCTGTTCACGCGCGCAGGACTCGCCAAGCTCGACGTCTCGATGCTGGAAGCGGCGCAGGCGTTGGGTGCCGATCGGCGCGCGACGTTGTGGCGCGTGATCGTGCCACTGCTCCGTCCCTCGCTCGTCGGTGCGGCGATCCTGACGTTCATGACGTCGCTCGGCTCGTTCAGCGCGCCGTACATCTTCGGCGGTGGATTCCGCGTGATGACGACGCAGATCGTGGCGACGAAACTGAACGGCGATCTGCCGCTGGCCATGGTCGAGACGGTCGCGCTGGCGCTCGTGGCGGTGGCCGGGCTGGTCATTCTGCGCCGCACCGAGGGCGACGACATCCTGGTCGCGCTGGGAAAGGGGATCGCGCCCCGGCCGCGCCCGATCCGGCGCGCGAGCGTGCGTTGGCTCGCGGCGGGGGCCGGTTGGGCACTGGCGGTGCTGTTGCTGCTCCCGCACCTGACGCTGGGCCTCGTCTCGCTCGTGCCATACGGCGCTTGGACGACCGAAGTCCTGCCGCCCGTGATCAATCTCGACAACTACCGCCGGCTGTTTTCTGAAGCGGAGCGGCTGCGGCCCATGTGGAATTCGCTCTGGATGGCGGCGGTGAGCACCGCGGTTGCCGTCGTAATCGCGCTCGTCGGAGGGTGGTTGGTGGTGCGGCGGCGCGTGGCGTTGCGTCGCGCCATCGAAGCACTGCTCGTGCTGCCGTGGGCGCTGCCCGGCACCGTCTTCGCGATCGCACTCGCGATCACTTTCAGCGTGCATGCGCCGCTACAGCTGCGACTCGTGCTGGTGGGGACCGCGGTCATTCTTCCGCTCGCGTATCTCGTGCGCGCGCTGCCGCTCACGGGGCGGGGCGTGCTCGCCGCGTACCGGCAGCTCGATCCATCGCTCGAGGAAGCGGCGGCGAGTCTCGGCGCGGGTCGCTGGCGCACCCTCGCCCGTGTCACGCTGCCGCAGCTCAGGCCCGGCCTGGCGGCAGGGGCGAGCCTCGCGTTTGTCGCCGCGCTCGGTGATATCGTCGCGTCCATCGTCCTTTACACATACGAGACACGGCCTGTGTCCATCGAAATCCTGTCGAGCCTCCGGCTGTCCGAGACCGGCGTCGCCGCGGCGTTCGGCGTGGTGCTCATGCTGGTGAGCGCTGTCGTGCTGGGCGTGGGAGCGCGGCGATGAAGCGCCTTTCGGTGCTGATGGCGGTCTGCTTCGTCGACATGTTGGGACTGATGCTCGTCGCGCCGCTCATGCCCTTCTACGCGACGCGCATGCACGCCCCGGAGTGGATGGTCGGCTGGCTGATATCGGCGTTTGCGGTCGCTCAGCTGATCTCCTCACCGATCTGGGGCAAGCTCTCCGACCGCTACGGCCGGCGACCGGCGATGCTGATCGGACTTGCGGGATCGGCACTCGCCTATGTCGTCTTTGGTTTCGCAACCAGCCTGTGGATGCTGTTCGCGTCTCGTCTGGTTCAGGGGCTCGGCGGCGGGACGACCGGCGTGGCGCAGGCGTATGTCGCCGACACGATGGCCCCGGCGGAGCGTGCCAAGGCGCTCGGCTGGATTTCCGCCGCAACCAGTGCCGGTGTGCTCATTGGTCCGGTGATCGGCTCGATCGCACGGAGCTTCGGAACGGAAGTCCCGGGCCTGGTGGCAGCCGGCCTGATGCTGCTCTGCGTGGTGTTCGCCTGGAAGTGGCTCCCCGAATCGCGCGTCGCGCACACCCACACGCCGAGTGGGCAGCAGCTGCCACCGGACCGCACGATCCAGGAAGCGCTGTGGCAAATCGTCGAGCATCCCTCGGCGCCGGCGCATCGCGTCATCTGGATTTACGTCGTCGGGATGCTGGCGTTGAACGTCGTCATCGGCGTGATGGCGTTGTACTTCAAGGACGTGTATGGCGTGACCGAAGAGAGGATCGGCTACTTCTTCACCGTCTTCGGCGTCGTGGGTGTCCTGATGCGGTTCGGACTGGTGGGATGGTTCAACCATCGGTTCGGCGAAATCCGAACCATGCAACTGGGCACGATCTCGTTGTTCCTGGGACTGGCCCTGATGCCGCTGCCGGCCGCCGTCCTGCCGCCCGGTGCAGCGATCATCGTGTTCATTGTGTTTCTGACGCTCGTGCCGGTGGGGACGGCACTGCTGTTTCCCGCTTCGACCTCACTGGTCAGCCAGCGGGTGCCACGGCACGAATTGGGGTTGGTCATGGGAGCGCAGCAGACGCTGCGCGGCATCGCGAGCATCGTGGGTCCCGTCGGGGCGACCTTCGTCTTCGATGCGCTGGGACATGGCGTCCCGTTCCTGATCGCCGCGGGCGTCGTGGCGGTGGCGGGCCGCATGGCGTTCCGTGAACGCCCGGATGAGCCGGTGGCGGCAACGGCCTGACGATCGCTACTTTCTGGCCATGACTCTCGCCGTCTATCTTGCGCTCCTAGGCTGGCTGCTCAACCCCCCTCCTCCCAGGCCCAAGCTCGTCGTCGTCATCACCGTGGACCAGCTGCGACCCGACTACTTCACGCGCTGGAAAGGCCAGCTCACCGGAGGATTGGGGCAACTGGCGACCGAGGGGGCGTTCTTCACCGATGGCTATCAGGACCATGCCGTCACGGAGACGGCGCCCGGACACTCGACGATTCTCTCCGGGATGTGGCCCGCGCATACCGGCATCATCCGCAATTCCGAGGGTGTGCAGGACTCGCTGGCGCCGTTGCTCGGTACCACGGGTCCGGGCGCGTCGCCGCGGCGCTTCCGCGGCACCACGTTGGTCGACTGGCTCAAAGCCGTCGATCCCACCACGCGCGCGCTATCGGTCAGCCGGAAGGACCGCGGCGCGATTCTCCCCATCGGGCGCGGGAAGGAGCAGGTCTACTGGTATCAGTCGGGGCTGTTCACGACGAGCCGCTACTACGCCGATTCACTACCGACGTGGGTCCAGGCGTTCAACGCGCGCCGCTTGCCGTTCAAGGCGGCAAGCACGGTATGGTCGCTGCTGCTGCCAGACAGCGCGTACAAGGAAGCGGACAATGAGGCGTGGGAGAATGGCGGCATCGGCGTCGTCTTTCCACACGCTCTCCCCGCCGACAGCGTGCGCGCGGCCGCCGCGGTCGCGGGCGCGCCGGCCATGGACTCGCTGACGCTGCTGTTCGCGCTCGAGGGTTTCGAGGCGCTGCGATTGGGCCGCAAAGGCACCGACGTTCTCGCTGTGAGCTTGTCGACCACCGACGCCGTCGGACACGCGTTCGGCCCTGACTCCCGCGAGATTCACGATCAGGTCCTGCGGCTCGACCGCTACCTCGCGTGGTTCTTGAAACGTCTCACCGACCGCGTAGGCCGCGACAACCTCGTCGTCGTCCTCACCGCCGATCACGGGGTGACGTCCTTTCCGGAGCGCACGCGCGCCAAGACGGGCGGCGCGGCGTATCGTGTCTTGCTCGACACCCTGGTGACTGCGGTCAACCGCGATCTCGACCGGCTCGCGGCGGGGGCGGGGGGGGGAGGCGCCGGCAGCGCGCCGCGCGAGTGGCTGGAATTCGATACCGGCATGCTGTTTCTGCGCGACAACGGCCGATTCGCCGCGATCGGCGTGAAGACCGACAGCGTCCTCGACGCGCTCGCCGCCCGAATCGTGCGAGTTCAGGGGGTGGCGCGCGTGATCAGACCGGCCGAGCTGGCGCGCGCCGACACGGCGTCGGATCCCGTCGCCCGCCGCTGGCTGCATCACCTGGCGCCCGACGCGGGTGTCGTCCTGACGGTGACGCTGCAACCGGCGTCGGTGTGGGACGTTCCCAACTTGTCGATCGCGATGCATGGCCAGCCGTCGGAAGACGACTCGCACGTGCCCATCATCTTCTGGGGCCGGGGCGTGCGCCGCGGGTCGTACTCGGGCCGCATGAATACGGTGGACATTGCCCCGACGCTCGGCGCGCTGCTCGGCGTGTCTCCGCTGTCGCTCGTGGATGGGCGCGCGCGCACCGAGGCTCTTCTACGATAAAACAATCGGCGAATCAGATCCGCCGCATCGAGGAGCTGCAAGGCTACGTGCGGACCGTGGATCACGTGAGGAAGCTGGTCGCCGAGCTCGAATCGAACCGCGCCGCGAAGGAGAAAATCATCAACGGCATCTGCGGGAACATCGCGCGAGAGCTGTCGCACATGCGGCAGCGCGCCCTCACCGCGAACCTCGGCACGCTGCCTGACGTGGCCGGCCAACTGGCGATCGTCGCGAACCGGGCAGGGACGGGGATCAACATGAAGCTGCGCGCGCTGGCGGATGGCGTGAACAGCATGACGATACAGCTCGATCAGGCGCTCAAGATGGCCCACGAAGCGCCGCCCGAAAAAGACAAAGAGAAGCCAAAATCGTAGCGATCAACTGTCGCGCGCTGACCAAGCGCTTCGGTGACGTCGTGGCCGTCGCGGGCCTCGATCTCACCGTGGGCGCGGGCGAGTGCTTTGGATTGCTCGGCCCGAACGGCGCCGGGAAGACCACCACCATCGAGATCCTCGAGGGACTGACGCCGCCCGACAGCGGCGACGTCGAGATTCTAGGGACGCCGTGGCGCGAAGGCGCTGCCGGGCGCGCGCTGCGCGAGCGGCTGGGCATTCAGCTGCAGGAGACGCAGCTCGCCGACAAGCTCACGGTCAGCGAAGTACTCGCGTTGTTTCGATCGTTTTATCGCCGGTCGCATACGGTCGAGGAAGTACTCGCGCTCGTCGAGCTCGACGAAAAGCGGAAGGCGCGCGTGGTGACGCTCTCCGGCGGACAAAAGCAGCGGCTGGCGGTGGCGTGCGCGCTGGTGAGCAAGCCCGAGCTGCTGTTCCTCGACGAGCCGACGACCGGTCTCGACCCGCACTCGCGCCGGCAGCTGTGGGAGATCATCCGCCGGTTTCGCGCCGCCGGCGGCACCGTGTTGCTCACGACGCATTACATGGAGGAAGCGGAGCGGCTGTGCGACCGCGTCGCGATCATGGATCACGGCAAGGTCATCGCGCTCGGCACGCCACGCGAGCTGATCGCGTCGCTCGGTGCGGAGCACGTCATCGAGTTCGCGCTCAGCGACGGCGTCCCCGAGGATCTCATGGATCCGATCCGGGGCGTCGGCGGCGTGACCGCGGTCCGTCCCGGTACCGGTGGGGGGGGATTGTCGTTGACCGTGACGGAGCTGCATCGCACGCTCCCCGCGCTGCTCGCCCTGCTGCAGCAGCGGCGGCTCGAGCTGTCGTCGCTCACCACGCATCACGCCTCGCTCGACGACGTCTTCGTCGCGCTCACGGGACGGCAGCTCCGTGATACGTGAGCATCCGATGTACCAGCTGGCGCTCTCGCGGATGCGGGAGTTCTACCGCGAGCCGGAAGCGGTGTTCTGGGTGTTCGGCTTTCCCATCGTGCTCGCGTTCGCGCTCGGGCTCGCCTTCCGCAACACCGGACCGGGCAAGCTGCAGGTCGGCGTAGTCGCCGGGCCGGGTGACAGCGCAGTGGCAGTCGTGCTCGATTCGTCTCCACGGTTGCTCGCCACGGTGCTCGATACCGCGACCGCGCGCCTCCGGCTGCGGACCGGTCGCGTTGCGCTGCTCGTGATCCCGGGTGATCCGATCGTGTATCGCTATGACTCGACCCGGACCGAGAGCGGGCTCGCCCGCCTGGAAGTCGACGACGTGCTGCAGCGGGAGCGCGGTCGGAAGGATCTCGTCGCGGTACGGGACGACCGCGCGGTCGCTCCGGGTTCGCGGTACATCGACTTCCTGATCCCCGGACTGCTTGGCATGAATCTGCTCGGCAGCGGCATCTGGGGCGTCGGGTTCTCCGTCGTGCAAGCGCGCCAACGCAAGCTGCTCAAGCGCTACATGGCGACGCCGATGCGACGCAGCCATTACCTGCTGAGCTTCATCCTCTCGCGGCTCGTCTTCCTGATCGTGGAGGTCGTGGCGCTGGTAGGTTTCGGTTGGCTGCTGTTCGGTGTCGCGGTGCGAGGGTCGTTCGCGACGCTGGCAGGGATCACGATCCTCGGGTCGTTCTCCTTCGCGGGACTGGGGCTGCTGGTGGCGAGCCGAGCGAAGACGATCGAGGGTGTCTCAGGACTGATGAATCTCGTGATGCTGCCGATGTGGATTCTGTCGGGGACATTCTTCTCCTACGCGCGTTTCCCAGATGCCATGATTCCGTTCGTGAAGGCGCTGCCGCTCACGGCGCTCAATGACGCGTTGCGCGCCGTCATGATCGACGGCACCGCGGTGACGAGCCTTGTCACGCCGCTGGCGATCGTCGTAGCCTGGGGCGCCGTGAGCTTCGTGATCGCGCTGAAGATCTTCCGCTGGCGCTAGGATTCAGGCCGAAACAGCGCCGCCAGTCTTCGTAGGAAGCCGCCGAAAACACCCTTCACCGCGGCGTGAAACGCGCCGGCGGAGTGGAAGCGCTCGGCGGGGTCGCTGCGTAGCGCGCGCCGCAGCACGTCCTCGAGCTCCCGCGGCACGTCACGCCGCTCGACGGACAGCGGCGGCACGTCGTCGGTCGTCTGCTTCGCGAGAATCTGCTCCGGCGTCTTCCCGCTGAACGGCGGCCTCCCCAGCAGTGCGAAATAGACAACTGCCGTCAGCGAATAGAGGTCGACGCGTTGATCGACCCGCTCACCCAGCAGCTGCTCCGGTGCGGCGAATTGCGGCGTGCCGCTGCGTGACGTGGCGCCGCCGAATCGCGCGCCACCGCGCAGCGCCAGCGCGAGCCCGAAATCGGTGATGCGGAGCCGGCCGTCGGGCTCGATCAGCATGTTTTCCGGTTTCAGGTCGCGGTGGATAAGGCCCATGCTGTGGGCATGCTCGAGTGCCGACAGGGCTTCATTGAGCAATCGCTCCGTTTGCTCGAGTGAGAAGGTCCCGTGGCGCTGCACCACCTGCGCGATATTCGAGCCTGGCACGTATTCCATCGTATACCAGGTCAGGCCGGCGCGGCCCATAATGTCGAGGATGCTCACGATGTTGGGATGCCGCAGCCGGGCCGCGAGCTGCGCCTCGCGGCGGAAGCGCTCCATGACGCCGGGATCCGGGGTGAGCGCCGGATGCAGGACCTTGATCGCCACGTCGCGCTCGAGCGCGAGATCGCGCGCGCGGTACACTCGCCCAAAGCCGCCGGCGCCGATCTCCTCCAACAGCTCGTAGTCGTCGCCGAGCGCGCGCCGCAGGCGTCGCTCGAAGCCCGACTCCGTCACGGTCGGTGCGGCGGCGAGCACCTGGAAGGTGCCGGCGTCACTGACAAAGTCCTCCAACATCTCGGTCGCCGTGTAGTAGCGGTTCTTCGGCACGCGCGATAGCGCGCGGATGATCACGCGCTCGACGGCGGCGGGAACCGCCTGGCGCACCTGGCGCGGTGGCACGAGCCGCTCGGGATCCGGGTCTGGCGGGTTGCCGGTGAGTGCCGCGTAGATGTTCGCGGTGACGCTGTACACGTCGCTCGCGGGCTCACCGGCTTCCCCGGCGCGGACTTCGGGCGCCATGTAGGCCGCGCTGGGGTCGTCCGTCGGCATCGGCGGCAGATAGGGCAGGCACCAGTTCGAGTACCGCAGATCGGTGATGACGCCTTGTCCGCCGCTGTTGATCATCAGCGTCGAGGGAACGATGCGGCGCATGATGATGCCGCGTGCATGCGCGTGCTCGAGCGCGGCCAGGAGATCACGGATCAGCGACATGCACTGTGGAATCGGGCGCGGACCGCGCCGCAGCGCGTCGGCAAGACTTTCGCCTTCGATCCAATTGGCGGTGCGATACGCGAACGACGCGATCTCGCCGGCGGCGTAGACGTGCCGGATCGCCGGATGGTCGAGCTGCGCGAGCGTTTCGGTCTCGCGCATGAACCAGGCGCGTCCCGGCGCCTCGGCCGCGAGATGCACGCGGATCGAGACGTGCCGCTTCAGCACCCGATCCCAGGCGTGATACAGCGCGCGATCCGACGACAGCGCCACGAGGTTGTCGAGCCGGAATGTGGGCTCCAGCGCGCGCAGGGCGTCGTCGAGCAACCCCGCCGCCGGCATCTGGGCGGGCAGGGCAGGCGGGGGGGGCGGCGCGGCGGCGCTGGTGACGGACGTCACACTCGGTTTCGGCGAGCGTCGATCGGGCGTGTGCACGGGCGAGAAATGTAGTCGGTCGTTTCGGCTGGCACGAACTACTCGAACGTCGCAGATTGGTCGGGATGGACAACACGCACCGCCCCATCCGGCATCAGGTCGAGCGCCGCGTTCGGCCCGAGCGGCGCTCGGGACTCGATCGCCGCATCACCGAACGCCGGCAACGGAAGACTGCGGTGCTGGTGGAACGGCGGGGGCTCACCGACCGGCGCAGTCGCGTGGAGCGCCGCACGTACGATTCGCGCCGACAATTGAAGGACCGTCGCGGCTCGGGCCTCACGTTCAGCGACCTGACTCCATCCTGACTTTCACCACCGCCCAGCCGTCGCGGCCGGCGCGCGCGTAGCGCGCGTCCCGCAAATAGATCGTCGCGCTGGTCGTATCCACCTCGGCCGCCAGGAACCGAGCGAACTGTGCCATGGCGCGCCCCTCGTGCGTCTGCGTGATCGCGCGCTGGACCTCCCCCGCGCGCAGATGTCGCGGTAGCTGCCAGTCGTCGCCCGCGACAGTGTCAGCGCTCGCGTAGATCGCCTCCCACGTAAATGGCCGGCCGACATTGGTGAGGGCCGCCCACGACGCGCGGGCGCCGAAGCGTCGCTCGGCCACCTGGCGGATCTCTCGCTTCCGGCCTGTCGCGACGACTCCCTGAGCGCCGGCGTACACAACGAGGAGCAGCAGGGCGAGTGCCGCGGCTCGCTGCCGGCCCACGGGACCGAACCAGTAGCCAATCCATCCGATCACAGCGACGACGCACACCATTCCATACACAACGAAGACCCACGCGGCGACCAGATCGTGGGCGCGGACCAGGAAGACTGTGATTGTACCACCAACCACGAGGGCCGCGGCGAGTGGAGTCCAGTGGCGCTCGGCGCCCCACGCGAGCGCGACCAGCGGCACCAACCAGAAGAACGGGTCGACGATGGCGACCCAATCCAGGTAGTACCACGTGCCGCTCCAGGGCAGGAACGGCCGCCAGCCGTAGGAGCCTTGCCAGTCCATGTAGAGGTGGCTCAGGACCGCTGCTCCGATACCGACGGCAAGCCATCCCCACGCCGGAACGGCGACCGCTCGACCGTGCCGGCTCAGGATCCAGCGTGCCACGCGCCACCCGGCTCCGATCAGGAGCGTGAGACCGACGATCTCCACGGCGGCGCCGATGAGCGAGTGCGTGATGCCACGATGGAGAACCAGGTAGTCGGCGCGCGGTCCCGGAAGGCCGATGGCGAGCTCGCTCAAGTCGGGTGTGTTCGCCGCCACGATGCCGATCAAGGCGGCGCGCGGCACGTGACGATCGGCGACGGCACGCATGAGTGCGGCGCCCACGAGCGCGTGTGCGAGATTGTCCATGCTACAGCATCTAAGGTAGACCTGCTGCGTCTGCTGCGTCTG
>Ga0137394_10003717_pt1 | contig 11521 bp, 8 predicted proteins | sample czobulk116metaG_FD_108278 | JGI IMG/M metagenome (GOLD analysis project Ga0137394, IMG submission 108278) | Vadose zone soil microbial communities from Angelo Coast Range Reserve, California, USA - czobulk1.16 metaG | ecosystem: Environmental > Terrestrial > Soil > Vadose zone | place: USA... | reverse complement strand
TTCGATGATGGGCGGCGTGATGGGCTTCGGCTGGGTACCGGTACTCATCGGCGTTGCGCTCATCATCGGCGGCATTGTGCTTGTCGTGCGGCTGCTAACGCCCAGCGGGCCTCGCGGCCCGGGCAGCACGAATAACATCATCCTTGGCGTGCTCGCGGTGATTGGCGGCATCGCCTTGGTCGCCGTTCTGGCGATGGGGACGATGCATTTCGGCATGAGGTGCTGCTAACCGGATTCAGCGCGACGGAAAGCGGCGCGCGAGATAAAGCGCGAGCGGCGGCACGACGAGCCATTGCGCGAGTGGCGAAAGGCCGGCGCGCCAGCCGCCGAGCTCCAGTGTCGGCATCAGTGCCGAGTATTGCCAGCCCTGCCTGACGGAAGTATTCATCCATTCGCTCACCAGCGTGTAGGCCGCTCCGGCTGCAGTCGCGACGAGCGCGATCTGGCGCCAGGGCCACCGTGCCGGCGATCCGGCGCGCACCGCGATCAGCGTCAGCGCCAACGCCGCTGCGCCGATCAAAATGTCGCCGACGGTGCAGTGCGCTACTGCGAAGGCGATGTAGCCCGCGCTCGCCTCGCGCCATATTGTGTAAAGCGGAAGCTGAGCCAACTCCCACGCGAGGTTTAGTCCGGCAAGCCACGGCAGGTACGCGCACGCGATGAAGCGCCATGCGTGGCGATCGCGGTACCAAGGGATGTTCCCTACGGGCACTGCTGCCGGATCGTCTCGCTGATCTCTTTTGGCGAAGCAAAGATGATCGACCCGCGATCGCCTTGCATGCCGGCCCCGAGCGCCACCGGCTTGCCGGGAGCGGGACCGTAGCTGCTCGAATCGGTCTTGAACCGCAGGTTGAATTCCCACATCTTCTCGCTCTTGCCGTCGGCGGTCTCGATCGTGTAGGTGTCGCCGCAGTATTTGATCGAGCGCACTTGGGCAGTGGCGGGCGCCTTCTTCAGGTCAGGCCGTTTGGGCGCCATGCCCATCATTCCGCCGCCGCCCGGCGCAGGTTTTGGCGCCTTGTTCTCATCCGCCGCCTTGAGGTAAGCGATGACGTCCTGCCTTGCCTGCGTCTCCTTGATGCCCGGAAAAGTCATGCTGGTGCCCGGCACGAGCTGCGCGGGATTCGCGAGCCACTTGTCGAGCGTGGCCTCGTTCCAAGTGAGGTTCGCGCCCTTGAGCGCGTCTGAATAGCGCATGAACCCCTCGGCCGACGCCGCCTTGTGGTTGAAGACGCGCGCCAGGCTCGGACCGGTGAGATGCTCACCCGGCGTGGTCGAGTGACAAGCCATGCACTGGCCGAAGAGTTGTGCGCCGCGTTTGGCGTCGCCTGCGGCCACGGCTGCAGTGCCGAAGGCGAGGAGGATCAGACCCGAAAGAGCGACTCTCATTTCGCTTGCCCCCGTTCGGCGATGCGCGACCAGGTCTTGCCCGCGTCTTTGGACAGATACACATCGCGCTGGAACGTAGCGATCGCATACTCGGCGGGCCGTGCCGGATTTTGCGCGATGAATGCCACGGCATCCTGCTTGAGCGGAGGCAGCGATACCTGCACGGGATTGCCGCCCGCGAGTGGAATGCGCGTGACTCTCGACTGACCGTCGTAAGCGCCGTACCAGATGTACTTGCCCTGCAGGTCGAAGAACACCGACAGGCCTTCGCCATTCGAGCCGCTTTTCGCGAAGCGCTCTCCTGAATCGCGCGAAAGGTACAAACCTTCCGTCGTCGCGACTGCGACCGTCGCCGGGTCGTCCGGATGCACCGCCAGTGCCCGTGGCTCGCCGGCGAGCCCGGCGGCGCTCGCGCGTTTCCAGGCGAGCCCGTCGTTCACGGTGTAATGCAGGCCTGCCGCCTTCATCCGCGAATTCGGGGCGGCGTTCCACACGTACACCGCGTTGCTCTTCCACCCCGCGGCCATCAGGTGGAAGTCGCTTTCGCCCTCGAGGCCGAGCTTGTCCCACGTTTTTCCGCCATCGCGGCTGCGCAGCAGGCCGAAGGGATTAACCAGGCCGGATCCGGGCGCGGGATGGCCGCTGCTGTAGACGTGGTTCGCGGTGGCCGAGAAGCCCATGTAGTCGTGCTCTGGGCCCGGCGCCTTGGACCACTTGCCGCTTTCGTAGATGGCGAGGCCGTGGTGGCTCGGGATCATCAGCCGCTTGCCGTCCGCGCTATACGCGAGGCCATGCACGTGCATCAGCGTGACCTGCGCGGCGCAAGCGCCGCTCGCCAGCAATCCGATAGCCAATACCAGTTTATGCAACGGGCGCATCGCTTACTTGACCGAAGTGATGACGTAGTCCTTGCCCTGCTGCACGAAGTCGATCTCGACCTTCTTTCCCGGCGCGAGCGACTGCAGCATCTTCTTGTCCTTGGCCTTGAACGTCATGCTCATCGCCGGCCACTTCATGCTCGCGACCGGCTCATGGTCGAGCGTCAGCGTGCCTTTTGCGGCGTCGACCGACTTCACGACGCCCACCGCGTGGTGGGATTTCTGCTGCGCCTTCTTGTCCATGTCCTTCATGTCCATCCCCTTCATCTCCATGCCCTGCATGCCGCCCGACTGGGCGTGCGCGGTGGCGGCAAGGACGAGCGAGGCAAGAACCAGTGTGGTGCGTTTCATCGAGAAGCTCCTTTGTTGAATCGTCTGCGGTTTAACAAAACATAGGCGGCGGGAATGACGAACATCGACAAGAGCGGCGCGGTGATCATGCCGCCGACCATCGGCGCGGCGATGCGTTGCATCACTTCCGAGCCGGTACCGCTGCCGATCATGATCGGCAGCAGGCCGGCGATGATCACGGCGACGGTCATGGCGATCGGCCGCACGCGCAGCGCCGCCCCTTCGATCACCGCTGTGTCCAGGTCATTGGGGCGCGCGGCGACGGCCTGGTTGATGTAGAGCAGCATCACCACGCCGATCTCCGCGGCCACGCCGCCGAGCGCGATGAAGCCGACCGCCGCGGCGATCGACATGTGGTAGCCGAGCAGGTAGAGCAGCCAGAAGCCGCCGACCAGCGCGAAGGGCAGCGTCGCCATGATGAGCAACGCATCGTCGAAGCGCCGGAAGGTGAGATAGAGCAGCACCAGGATGATGAGCAGGGTCGCCGGGACCACAACCTTCAGCTTTGCCGTGGCGCGTTCAAGGTACTCGAACTGGCCGGACCACGAAATCGCATAGCCCGGCGGCAGCTTCACTTCCTTCGCTACCGCCGCCTGCATGTCGCGCACCGCGGAGCTGAGATCGCGGCCCTGCAGATCGATATAGACCCAGCTCGAGAGCCGCGCGTTCTCGCTCTTCAGCATCGGCGGGCCGTCGGCGATGCGGATTTGCGCCAGGTCGCCGAGGCGGATCTGCGCGCCGCGCTCGGTGAGCACCGGGAGCGCGCGCACCTTCTCGACGGAATCGCGGATCTCGCGCGGGTAGCGCAGGTTGATCGGAAAGCGCTGCAGCCCCTCGACCGTCTCGCCGATGTTGTCGCCGCCGATCGCCGCCGACACGATGCTCTGCACGTCGGCGATGTTGAGCCCATAGCGCGCCGCGCGGTCGCGATCGATTTTCACGTCGATGTAGCGTCCGCCGCTCAGCCGTTCGGCGAACGCCGAGCTCACGCCCGGCACGTCGTGCACGACGCGCTGCACTTCGGCGGCGATGCGGTCGACCTCGGCGAGGTCCATGCCGGCGACTTTCACGCCCACCGGGCTCTTGATGCCGGTCGCGAGCATGTCGATGCGGTTGCGGATCGGCGGCACCCAGATGTTGGAGAGCCCCGGTACCCTGACCGTGCGGTCGAGCTCCTCGACCAGCTTCTCCGGCGTCATCCCCGCCCGCCACTCGCTTCGCGGCTTGAACTGGATGGTGGTCTCGAACATCTCGAGCGGGGCTGGATCGGTGGCGGTCTCGGCGCGTCCCGCCTTGCCGAAAACGCTCGCCACTTCCGGCACGGTCTTGATCAGGCGGTTGGTCTGCTGCAGCAGCTCGGCCGCCTTGCCGGCGGAGATGCCGGGCAGGGCCGAGGGCATGTAGAGCAGGTCGCCTTCATCGAGCGGCGGCATGAATTCGCCGCCAAGGCGCATCGCTGGGTAAGCGCTGGCCAGAAGGACGAGCAGTGCGGCCAGCAGCGTCACTTTGGGAAACGCGAGCACCTTGCCGAGGATCGGCCGATAAGCGGCGATGAGGGCGCGATTCAGCGGGTTGCGGGTTTCGGCGGGGATCTTGCCGCGGATTAGGTAGCCCATCAGTACCGGTATCAATGTGATCGCCAGCAGCGCAGCGGCCGCCATAGCGTAGGTCTTGGTATAGGCGAGCGGCGAGAAGAGGCGCCCCTCCTGTGCTTCGAGCGTGAACACGGGGATGAACGAAAACGTGATGATTAGCAGCGAGGCGAAGAGTGCCGGGCCGACTTGCGCAGCGGCATCGCCGATCACGCGCCAGTGGGCTGAGCCCGCAAGCCGCTCGCCAGGATGGGCGTGGTGCCAGGCCTCGATGTGCTTGTGCGCGTTTTCGATCATCACCACCGCCGCGTCGACCATCGCGCCGATCGCGATCGCGATGCCGCCGAGCGACATGATGTTGGCGTTCACGCCCTGGTAGTACATGACGATGAAGGCCGCGAGCACGCCGAGCGGCAGGGAGACGATGGCGACGAAGGCCGAGCGCAGATGAAACAGGAACAGCATGCAGACCAGCGCGACGACGACGAATTCTTCGATCAGCTTCTGCTGCAGGTTGGCGACCGCCCGCTTGATGAGCGCGGAGCGGTCATAGACCGGAACGATCTCGACGCCGGCCGGCAGGCTGGGCTTGAGCTTCTCCAGCTTCGCCTTGACCGCGTCGATCGTCTCGAGCGCGTTCTTGCCCGAGCGCATCACGATGATGCCGCCGGCGACCTCGCCTTCGCCGTTCAACTCGGCGATGCCGCGGCGCATCTCCGGGCCCACCTGCACGCGCGCCACGTCGCCGAGCCGCACCGAAACGCCGGCGTCAGTGGTCATGAGCGGGATCTTGCGAAAATCGTCGAGCGACTGCAGGTAGCCCGAGGCGCGCACCATGTATTCGGCTTCGCCAAGCTCCAGCACCGAGCCGCCGGTCTCCTGGTTGGCGCGCTGTACCGCGTCCATGACTTTCATGTGCGGGATGCCGTACGCGCGGAGGCGATCCGGATCGACCACGATCTGGTACTGGCGCACCATGCCGCCGACGCTCGCCACTTCGGAAACGTTGGGCACTGTTTTGAGCTCGTATTTGAGGAACCAGTCCTGCAGCGCCCGCAGCTGCGAAAGATCGAGCTTGCCGCTGCGGTCGACGAGCGCGTATTCGTAAACCCAGCCCACTCCGGTCGCGTCCGGGCCCAGCGAAGTCTTCGCCTGCGGCGGCAGGCGCGACTGCACCTGGTTCATGTACTCGAGCACGCGCGAGCGCGCCCAATACGGATCGGTGCCGTCCTCGAACAGGATGTAGACGAAGGAGTCGCCGAACATCGAATAGCCGCGCACCGTGCGCGCGCCGGGCACCGACAGCATCGTCGTGGCGAGCGGGTAGGTCACCTGGTTTTCGACGATCTGCGGCGCCTGCCCGGGATAGCTGGTGCGGATGATCACCTGCACGTCGGAGAGATCGGGGATCGCGTCGACCGGCGTCCTGAGCATCGCCCAGATGCCCCAGCCAGACACCATCACCGTGGCGAGCAGCACCACGAAGCGATTGGCGATCGACCAGCGGATGAGATGGGCGATCATTTTTTCGCGATGGTGGAGATTTCGAATTTGCCGTCGGCTCCCTGCCGGAACTCGAAGCTCACGCTGTCGCCCACGCGCAGGTCTTTGGGAATGCCGGCGGCCGGCGGCTTGAACCCCATCGTCATCGCCGGCCATTTGAGCGCCGGGATCGGCTCGTGCGACAGGACGATCTCGTCCTTCCCGATGCTCTCCACCTTGCCGACGCCTCGCTGCGTCGAGCCCGCTGGATCGGGCGTCGCCGCCGCTTGCGGCGCGCCCATGCGCGTGATGGCGCCGCGCAGGCTCGCTTCCGAATCGATCAGGAACTGGCCGGAGAGCACCACCTTCTGGCCGGCTTCCAGGCCGCTGCGGATCTCCGTCTCGCCGTTCGCCTCCAGGCCGGTCTCGACCTCGGCGGGTGCGAACTTGCCTTCGCCCTGCGCGAGGATGACGACGCTGCGCTTGCCGGTCTGGATCACTGCTTCGCTCGGCACCAGCAGCGCTTCCTTGCGTGCCGCGGGCGCGAAATTCACCGTCGCGAACATTCCCGGCTTGAGGTCTCCATCCGGATTGGCGAGCTCGACGCGCGCCTTGAGGGTGCGCGTCGCCGGATTCACCTCCGGAAGAATGGCGCTCACCTTCCCTTTGAACACCTTGTCCGGAAATGCCGCCGTGCGCGCTTCCACGAGGTTGCCGACGCGCACTTCGCTCGCCTGGCTTTCGCGCAGCTCGGCGTTTACCCAGACGCTCGCCAGGCCGTTGATGCGAAAGAGGGGCGCCCCCGACATCACCGTCATGCCTTCGCGCGCGCCAAGCTCGGCGATCACGCCGCTGATCGGCGCCACGACCGTGAGGCGGGCGTGCACTTTGCCGCTCGATTCGACGAGGCGGATCTGCGGCTCGCTCATTCCTGCGAGACGCATGCGCTGGCGCGCACCGTCAATCAGCGCCTCCATGCGGGTGCCGGCCATGCGCTGCACCGACAGGAATTCCTCCTGCGCCGCGACCCAGTCCGGAACGTACAGCTCGGCGAGCGGCTCGCCTTTGCGCACCGGGTCGAGCTGCGCGCGCACATGCAGGCGCTCGACGAAGCCATTGCTGCGCGCCTGCACCACCGCCGTGTCGCGCTCGTTGTAGGCGACGGTGCCCACTGCTTCCACTACGGGCGAAAGCACACCTTTGCGGACTTCGGCGACCCGCATGCCCAGGCTCTGCTGCATGCGCGGGTCGACGCTCACGCCGCCCTGGCCAGCCTGGTCCTCGTAGACCGGCACGAGCTGCATATCCATGAAGGGGGACTTGCCCGGCTTGTCGAACTTCTGCCCCGGCACCATCGGGTCGTGCCAGTACAAAATCTTTTTGCCGGTCGCTGGATCGATCGACCCGGGGCGCAAGTCGCCGCCGGTTGCACTCGCGCCGGAGGAGGCGCTCGGCATATTCATACCTTGGCGCATTCCGGCGCGGTAGGCGCCATACGCAGCCGCTCCGACTATGGCAAGCGCGGCGAGCGAGAGGACGATGCTGCGTGCTCTCATTTCGCGCTCGCAGCATGCAGGTCGTGGTCCGGCAAGAGGAAGTTGAGCTTCGCCCACAGGCGCGCCGCATCCATCTCGAGCTGCACGGCTTGCATGCGCACGTCGCTTTCGTTGCGCCGCGCCATCAGCAAATCTCCAATGCTCGCCTTGCCGCCTTGGTAACCGGCGAGCGCTGCTTTCGTGCGCTCGCGCGCGAGCGGGGTCAGGTCGCGCTCGTAGCGCGTCAGGCGCTCGCGCTTGTTCTGCCACTCCTCCAGCATCGCGCGCACTTCGCCGACGTGGGCGCGCAGCATCTCTTCGCGCTGCGCGCGCGCCTGCTCGGCCATCGCGAGCTTCGAAGCGATCTCGCGGTCCTGGCGATTGGCGCGATCCCAGGGCAGCGGCACCGAAACGCCGACCGACACCATGTTGGAGAACTCGGGGCCGCGCTGCTGGTACGCCAGCTCCACCGTCCAGTCCGGCGTGCGCGCGGCCTGGGCGATGCGCGCTTCGGTCGCGGCGATCTGCTCCTGCTGCGCGAGCACCACGATTTCCGGGTGCGAAGAAAGATGCGTTTCCAACGCGCCGGTATCGAGCCTGACCGCGTCCATCGCCGGAGGCGAGGCGAGCGGCTGGTCCGCGCCGTCGCCCATCCAGCGCGCCAGGTTCGCTTTCGCCACGCGGATGCGGCTCGCGTATTCGCTCGCGCGCTCCTCGAGCGCGGCGAGCGTCGTGTGCGCCGCGAATACATCCGCCTGGCTCGCCCGGCCGCCGCGATAGGCGCCCTCGGCAGCGACGATCTCGGCGCGTACCTGCTGTGCCTGCTCGGCGAGCACCGCGGCCATCGCCTCGGCGTAGTAGCGCTCGAGCCAGGCGAGCGCGCTGTCGCGCTGGATCGCCGCGATGGCGCCGTCCTTCTCCGCGGCCGATTTATCGGCCTCGCGCTCGAACTTCTGCCCGCGCAGCTCCCGCTTCTTCTCGCGCGTGAGCTCCTGCATCAGCCCGATGCGCCGCATCGTCATGAAATCGCGCGTTACGCTGAACCGGTCGGGCCCGTTGACCGGAAGATTGTCGACGCCGAGCTTCAGCACGGGATCGGGCAATTGCGCGGCAGCCACCGCCATTTCCCGCGAGGCCGCGACCGCCGCGTCCTGCGCTGCGATCTGGCGCGAGCGCTCGACCGCGCGGCGCTGCGCGTCGGGCAGCGAAAGCTGCGCCTGCGCCGGCACCACTGCGGCAAATAACAACAAACTCAAAATTCGATGCATCGGATCTCCGACAGCGTTGATGCGCGGCGCGTCGACGCCGCAAGCAAGCCCAACAGCCGTGACTAGCCGCCGAGCGGCGGCGCGGAGATCAGATCAGGAAGGAGTGAAGCAGGACGCGGTGCGGCACCAACGGCGGCGGCGCGCCTGCCATCGGCCCCGGCGCGGTATAGCGCGGCAGCAAAAGGCGGATCCGAAGGCCGGCGCTCGGCGCGATCGCTGCCGGTGCAGCGTTTCGCATGTCGAGCGCTACCGAGCTTTGAGCGCTCGCAGTTGGCGCAAAGCATTGCGTCGCGCAGCCGGCATCGCCATGGGTCGGCGCAGCGCCATCGCACGGCGACTCGGCAGTGCTGTGAGACATTTGGGATGCGCCCGGCGCGCCAATCGCGCAACTTACGGCGAACGAAGCCTGAATAAGCAAGAACGCCGCGAGGACGACTCGCGCCGCTTGGATCAGCTTCGACCGAAGAAACATTGCCGGCATTCTAGCGCCTGCGCACATTACGCGTCATTTCCGCCCGCGCCTTGAGGAGCTCGGCAGAGCGCCAGTGGCTCTTGATATAAGCGAGGACCGCCCAGATTTCATCGTCCGACAATTTTCCGCCGAACGCCGGCATATCGCTTTCATATCCGGCGGGCGCATGCGGCGGCACCAACCCGCTCTTGGTAATGCCGAAGAGGACGTTGTCGGGGTGGTGCCAAGTGTGCCCGCTTTCATCATGAGGCGGCGCGGGCATGCGCCCGTTCGCCAGACGGCGCTGCCACTGCGGCTGACCCTCCAGCTTGGCGCCATGGCACGAAGCGCAATGCTGGACATATAGACGCTTGCCGAGCGCAACCTTGTTCGCGTCGCCGGGATTCGCGCGTGGATCGTCGCCAGGCTCCGGCGGACTGCCGCAAGCTGCAATTGTCGCGAGCATCGTCAGCGTGACGGCATACGGCCGGATCACAGCTTCGCGCGGCGCAGCCGCAACGCATTCGTGACGACCGACACCGAGCTGAACGCCATCGCGGCCCCTGCAAACAGCGGCGACAGCAGCAGCCCGTAGAACGGATACAGCACGCCGGCGGCGACCGGCACGCCGATCGCGTTGTAGACAAAGGCGAAGAACAGGTTCTGCTTCACGTTGCGCAGTGTCGCGCGCGACAGCCGGACTGCCTTGGCGATGCCGCGCAGGTCGCCTTTGACGAGCGTCACCCCGGCGCTTTCGATGGCGATGTCGGTGCCGGTGCCCATGGCGATGCCGACGTCGGCCTGGGCGAGCGCCGGCGCGTCGTTGATGCCGTCGCCGGCCATCGCCACCACGCGGCCGCGCGACTGCAGCGCCTTGATGTGCTCGGCTTTCTGCTCGGGCAGCACTTCGGCGATCACTTCCTTGATGCCGAGCTGCGCGGCCACCGCTTGCGCGGTATTGCGCGAGTCGCCCGACATCATCACCAGCGTGATGCCGAGGTCCTGGAGGGCTTTCACCGCTTCAGGCGTCGTTTCCTTGATCGGATCGGCCACGGCGATCACCGCGGCCACCTTGCCGTCGAGCGCGGCGTACAGCGCGGTCTTGCCCTGGTTCCGCAACGCCTCCGCGCGTTCGGACAAGGCCGGCGGCACGCCGCCGAAGCGGTCCATGAAGCGGCGGCTGCCGACGGCGACCTTGCGTCCGGCGACCACGCCCTGCACGCCTTCCCCGGTGATCGATTCGAAATTCTCGACCGGCTGCAAGGCGATGCCCCGCTCCTCGGCGCCTTTGACGATCGCCTGGGCGAGCGGATGCTCGCTCGCGCGCTCGAGGCTGGCGATGAGCCGCAGCGAGTCGCTTTCGTCGCCGCCCGTGGCGACGAAGTCCACGAGCGTGGGCTTGCCCAAGGTGAGCGTTCCGGTCTTGTCGACGACCAGACAGTCGATGTCCCGCAGACGCTCGATCGCCTCCGCGTTTCTGAACAGGACGCCGTTGAGCGCGCCCTGGCCCATGGCGACGGTGATCGAGATCGGCGTCGCCAGGCCCACGGCGCAGGGGCAGGCGATGATCAGGACTGCGACCGCATTAGTCAGCGCATAGGCAAGGCGCGGATCCGGGCCGAAATAGGCCCACGCGGCGAAGGTGAGCACGGCGATGACGATCACCGTCTCGACGAAATACGCGGCCACCACGTCGGCCAGGCGCTGCACCGGCGCACGCGTGCGCTGCGCCTGCGCCACCATCTGCACGATGCGCGCGAGCAGCGTTTCGGAGCCGATGCGGTCGGCGCGGATGATGAGCGCGCCCTTGCTATTGATCGTCCCGCCGGTGACGCGATCACCGGGCTTCTTCGCCGCGGGAATCGGCTCCCCCGTAATCATCGACTCGTCGACGTGCGACGCGCCCTCCAGAACGGTGCCGTCGACCGGGATGTTTTCGCCGGGTCGCACGCGCAGCCGGTCGCCCACCTTCACTTCGATGAGCGGCACCTCTTCCTCGCGGCCATCGGCGTTCACGCGCACTGCGGTATTCGGCGCGAGCCCGAGGAGCTTGCGGATCGCCTTGCTCGTCTCGCCCATGGCGCGCAGCTGGAGGACTTCGCCCAGCATCACCAGCGTCACGACCACCGCGGCGGCTTCGAAATAGTTTCCGACCTCGCCGCTCGACATCCGAAATGCCTGTGGAAAGACGCCGGGCGCAAACACCGCGAGGACGCTGTAGATGTAGGCTAAGCCGACGCCAAGTCCGATCAGCGTGTACATGTTGGGGCTGCGGTTCTTCAGCGAAAGCGCGAACTTGTGGAAGAACGGCCAGCCGCCCCAAAGCACGACCGGCGTCGCAAGCAGAAACTCGGCGATGCCGCGCGCCTTGGGTGCAAGCCCATGTATGCCCAAATGCGGCGCCATGGCGATGAACACCAGGGGCACGCTGAGCACCGCGCTCACCCAGAAACGGCGCGTGTGATCGCGCAACTCGGCGTTGTCTTCCTGTGCCCCCAGCACGGGCACCAACGCCATGCCGCACTTCGGGCAATTCCCCGGGCGGTTGCTGCGCACCTCGGGATGCATGGGACAG
>Ga0137394_10003716_pt1 | contig 11522 bp, 19 predicted proteins | sample czobulk116metaG_FD_108278 | JGI IMG/M metagenome (GOLD analysis project Ga0137394, IMG submission 108278) | Vadose zone soil microbial communities from Angelo Coast Range Reserve, California, USA - czobulk1.16 metaG | ecosystem: Environmental > Terrestrial > Soil > Vadose zone | place: USA... | reverse complement strand
TTGGCCTGGGTGATGGACGAAGTAAATGTGGCGGGTGGTTGACCGTCGCTTTGAGAGGCCAGCCGATGCAAATCCCGTAGCACGGAATTCTTTGATGCGAGGTCGCGTTGTAACTTGAGCTGGGTCAAGAAAGCATCTTTACACTCTCGATAATAACGCTCGTTGCGCGTGTGTCCACTCCGCTCCAACTTGAGGAGTAGACCCGTGGCGTCACGGGTCTTCGCGAGACACTCTCCTAAGTGAGCCTCGATCGCTTCTTCCCTGGTGGAGATGTCAGCACAAGCACACCAAGAAATGGATATGCGGCCGCACCGCAAGTGGTTGATTAGTCCGCCGTGTGAAAACTGCCCGCATCGAGTGTTGATTGTCCCATGGATGAAGTTTCTCAGCAAGTGTGTTGCTGTATTCACGAACTTGTTTGTTGGCCCATCCCATTTCCCTGTGAACGACCTGAGGTACTCCTCGGCCACCTCGTTTTGACCCCCATCGGGAAGCCCGCGGGCGGACGAGCTATAACGGAGGTGTCAATTAAAATACAACACAAGGCCCTGTCACCTCTTACCGAGTCCTTTTTTGGAGGACCTCATCTAGGAAGATGACCTTGCGTGTTCCGGCAGGAGCGGGCTTCTCTCCCTCTTCGAGTAAGAGATCAGGGAGCGGCGTAAATGAGGATGGTTCTGTTGTGTCCCTGTTCCATGCGCGGAACTCGGGGCATGTTGCCCTGAGGTCACCTTTGAATCGCCTTGCGTCCTCCTCGATGCGATAAAGGACATTTCCTTTTTGTCGAGATACATGCTCCAATCCATCCTTGATGTCGACAACCAGTTGATCAACCAAGGTGTTGATCTCCCCGATGTAGTCATTTGACGGTGGGTGGCCTAGCCGTTCCAGTCTGTGCGAAGTGTCTTCTACCAGCTCCCGGATCTGCACGCCAATATCTGGAATTCTACAGGGGGATTTTCGCCACAATTCTGAGGAGATGGAGATTTTTATTGCGTACCTCTTTGCTATCAAATCCGACAAGATTACCTCGAGGTGTTGAACAAGACTCTTCGTTCTGAGACGGCTCCGAGCCTGCCTAGGAAGGTCGCACCAAGGCGATATCTTCTTGAACCACCGATCCTCCTGGTCACGAGCTTCCTCCAGACTTGGTTGTGGGTGTCCGTTTTGCGTATCATGCAGCTTGACACAGAACCACCCGTGATGCAACGTCTCAACGTCGCCACTAACATACCGTACCCATTTTTCGTGTGCAGCCTCTGTACTTCTGTCCGGCTTGGTCAGCACACCTGGAAGATCACACCATATGTGAATAATAGTTCGTAAACCAAAATATGAAGGTGTCCTACCGACGGTTCGATTACCAAGCTTATCATAACGACGCGCAATCTCGTATGCGCCTTGGTTGGCAAAGTCCGCTAATGTCTTGGGTAAGTAGCTTTAAACTGATGTGAGACGTGACAACATACTTTCACATGTGATGGTCATGAGAATGATACAGTTGTCCCGTGAGATATAGTTGGTAGCCAGCTCCTCGATAAGTTTTATGTTTTCTGGGTTACCGCTTGTGCCGACGTTACGAATCAAGCCTGCGGGGACCATCAGCGAACTAGCATGTTGCAGCCGGGGTTCGGGAAGCGCACCAGGTAAATCCACGAAAGAAATATCAGTATATTCAGGGCCCGTAATCTCCAAACAGACGATGTTTGGAGAGAAGGAGAGCTCGCTTGGAGCATTCAAGTCGAGGTCCTCGTGCAAGAATCTTGCGAAGGGAATGCTAGGATTCAAGATAGCAAGTTGTGCCCGTAATACGAGGCCCTCCAGTAAGTCCCTATCCGTAATCATATCGCCAAAAGGTTCTTTCTTGCTTTGTCCATCTGACACGGATACTCGACGCAAAGAAACTCGACACGACCACTCTAGACCGTCGCCGCGCATCAGACGGCACTCGATGGGACATCTACAGGGAAATACAGTCAGCCCTAGTAAACGGGGACAATGGGGCACAACCTCGTGCATGCATCTCCCGGTGCCTTCGGGAGTGTCACCCCCGATATGGCTTGGATGAGAGACGACTTTCCTGAGCTCTGGGAGCCGATGACGACGACGATGGGAAGGTCGATATCGAGGTCCAACCTATTTGTTTGTCAGCCAGACGTGCCGGATGTGTTGGTGGAGATCGCAGCGAGACAGGACGAGGTGCGATGCTTACCCGATGTCGTGGAGGGTGTTGACGAGGCGTAGTTGTTTGCGAGAATACTGGGTATCGCCACCACCCACGATGACATCAAGTTCGACATGAGTCGTGGTGGTGGAATCCACGTCTAACGCGATCATTTGTGATGCGGGTGTTGTCTCCGGATGAGAGTCCGAGTCCGAGTCGTACGAATCGACGGTGATGGTAGGGGGCGGAGGATTATGGGTTGGGGGTGGAGGATTGGAGGAAGATGCGGATAAAGGGCCAGAGTTATGCATATGCATAGTTTCTTTAAGTGCCACAACCTATCAGTACTGAGAGAATTAACACAGGGAAGTCTGGATTGCGCCTGGGCTGTGGTTTTCTGCAGTGGAACGCGCCCAAGGTTATGTGTGAGCGCTTGTTGGCCGTCCGCAGCGAAACTGCCCGCGTTCCTGACCCCTTTGTTTTGCTGGCGCAGATAGAAGCCCAGGGCAACATTCGAGAAACACAACACGATACTGCGGATGCTACGGATGCTGCGGACGATGACGGTATTGGGAAAGTCAAGAGTACCTTCAAGGCCGCGGCGTCTTCGATTAAACAAATAAAACGGATCACATGAGAAACTACAGTGCTGTACAAACACGACAAGGCTTCTATCGATCAGATAAACGCCTCTATGAGTTCATCCTTGGCTAATAGGAGGCGCTTCCGCCTCTTCTCCAACTCGCTGCGGCGCTCGACGATGTCTTCCGGCTCGCTCAGGAGTACCATGCACCTCTCGTAACCTTTAGGACCATGAACGGCCAGACCACTGAAAAGCGCCGCCTCGAGGCCGACTGTCACTCCCCGCAACAATGTCCTGTCGATTTCCATCGGAACGTTGTCCACGAACCGTTTGTATGCCACTGCGGTGTGATACAAGTCAAGTCAACCACGGTGAGGGCGAACGAGAAGATATGCTCTGAACCTTGAAAGTAGGCCCGGACGTCTGCCATTATTCCGATGGACGGCTCCATGGGATCCGGTGGAAGTAGATTAGCAAGCAACGAGGCATCGACTGCCTCCAATCCCATCCTCGTGAGGGAGGAGATCGCGTCGTTTAGTGCTTGTCTTACATCATGATCTTGACTACTTTCCAGGTTCCTCATGAAGTTGCTCTTCGACTTCTGTCGGGCACCCTTATAATGGGCCAAGAATTTTGAACGATATTCCATGTAATAATGCGTATTCATGGTGAACGGCTCTTGTTCTTGTTCGATCAAGGAATCGATGTGTTGTGACGCAGCATCGGCACATTTATCCAGGTGGTCTTGCAAAATGCTCCTGATCTGTTGTAAGCAAAATGGAACCGCTGCAACGAGGAACACGAAGCGTACGTTATTCGCTGCTTCAAATGACCATGAGTATACTGCGAGAAGTGGTCTTCTATGAGCGACCTGAGACGTGCATTGAGTTCCCTCTTTGCAAATTCGAATAGTTGCTGCGAAGGACAATCCCATAGCTTGACGAAGGTACCAATATATTGCTTGGTGACGACGTATGGGAAGATGTTTGGCAGCTCCCGGGTCACAGCGCTGACGAATCGAGGTCATGATGTGAGAGAGACGGCCAGGTGAGACGTTCACTTACGAGTTTGCTCTGTTCATGACATCCTCGACAAAGATAGCTCCGGAGGCGTCAACTGGTTGCCACTCCGATTCTTGTTCTTCAGTCGACAAGAAGCGGGGCTCGGGGAGAACCGGAGTATCGTGAACATTGTTGGGACGCTCAAGCGGTCGAAAGTCTGGCGCGGTCTGACGTATTTTCTTCTTGAACTCCTCTCGTGGACCACGGAGAGCTTGTATCAGACCATTGTCGTCAGGAGCACCTGCGACGACCTGTTCGGCAGACCGGACAAACTGGCCTATCAATTTCAATAGCTCCGCCATTGGCTCGGCGGACGGTGGATTCGGGAGACGCGAAATATCATGGACCGTTTGCTCGAAGAGCCTGTCGAGCTCTCCCTGCAACTCGGGAAGCCTAACAAGCGGTTACAATCAAACTCCAAAGCTCGATGTATGGAAAACTTGCCGCTTCGAAATCAAGTCGGACAGGACTCGGCCCAGACGGCGCGTAAGCTTGTCCGTGCCTAAGCGTCGCTGGTAGAGCCACTCCAGGTTCGACCAGGGTGGCCTCGTCGCGAAGAATTCGGCTTCTTTCTCCCGGGCTTGCTCATACGTGATCCCATTCCGAATGTCCTGAGAATCAGGATTCTTCACTGAGTAGTACTCGATCCCTCCATCGTTTCCACCATTCTGGATCTTGCTGATCCAAGTTGCCTCTTCTCCCATAGGTATGCGGTCAGGTTTAGTAAGGACACCTACACGGGTGGCATTAGCGGCTTCACTGTGCGTCATGCAAACTTGATCTACCGATTGTTCGAGTACCCTGTGGGTCAAACTGAGCAGCAAGACGATGCGCACTTTGGTTTTCAAAATCGGCTGTCATCGAATATTGGGATTATTCCACAGAGTCGAAAGAAGGGGGACATACTTTCACATGCGATCGTTAGTAGAATGATGCAACTATCCTTAGAGATGTGTTCTTCGGCGAGTTGTTGGACTAGACGGGCGTCGCGTGGCTCTCCTCCGACAATCAGGCCTGCCGTAGCTTAGTCCACTGTCAGTTAGTATATCTGTAATTGAATGCCCACCTGGGAGATCAACGAAGGACAAGTCATCCACGTCTTTTCCACTGATCTCGAGGCAGACCGAGTTGAAAGAAAAGGACAATTCCTTCTTCTCCAAGTCCTCAGGACGGGCGTCCAGGAAGAAATCGCTGTTGGTATTGGGATTGAGGATCGCGCACTGAGCGCGGCGAATTCTGTCTGTGACGAGCGGCTTGTCGAAGATGGGATCGCCAAATTCGATTTCGTGGGGTTGGGCCAACTCAGCACCGTCCTCGTCTTTTAAGATTCGGAGCGAGACTACGCAACGCCAAGGCTCATTGGAATGCGACAGCTGGCATTCGGTCGGACACCTGCGCATGGCGAATGAGGTTCATGGCGAAAATATCCAGTCAGAGGTGACAACTTACCTTGTGCAGGTACCAGCAGCGCGAGGCAAAGTGATACCCGAGATGGCCTCTATAAGCGATGATTTACCAGCGCTCTGCGATCCCAGGACGCCGATGACGGGGATGTCAAGATCCAGGTGAGCGCTGCGAGAAGATGATGAAAGATTGAGCTGGGTGGCGCAAGACCAAAGTGGGCATGATTCTCACCCCGTCGCACGAAGGCGATTCACGGCATCCAGCATCCTGCGTTTCTGGCCAGCGTATTGCGGGTCCGAGAGACCAACTGGGGCATTCGCGGTGTCAGACAAGGTAGCCTCTATGATCGATGACTGTCCAACAGTCTCCGATCCCAGGACAACGGTGTTGGGAGTGTCGAGATCTAGGTGAGCACTATGAAAGAAAATGAGACAAGTAGTGGATGGTGGATATGGGGCTGTGTTCTCACCCCGTCGCACGACGACGACGATTCACAGAATCAGCCGTGCTGACTTGAAGGTTCCGGGAAGCACGTCGGGCAACTTCTACCAGCTCACGATCGATCGGAGACGACGGTGAACCCGAGGTGTCGCTGAGGCTGCCCGGTATGTCGAGGGTGTCCATGTCTGTTCCACTGTCGGTAGAGATCATCTGCAACTTCAGGTCGCAATGAAAGAGGAGGAAGTTCGAGAGTGCTCTCAGGCTGAGGGAAATGGGTTGAAAGAACGGGCCCTTTATAGGTTTTCGGTGAGAAGATGTGACCCTAATTGCAAAGGTATCTGAATGCGGTTTGACGATACTCTACTGGTTCCCTTTGTCACGGGTGGCGGAACGTCCGACTAGATCAGGCAAAAATAAGTCCTTTTTCTTGCGACGGGCCCTGAACGTGGCGAGCGCCAGGCGGTGAACGTCAACCCAGTCACAACAATAATACACCGCCTCGAATCAAGAAGGAACGAGGCGTAGTAACAAGCGCCAACATAGGGAAAAGGAGTGACGACTAATGGAGGTCTGACGAAATCATCTAGTGGGGCCGTCGCAAGAGACGGCGCGGATACGTGGAGCTCCGCGTGCATCGGACGCCCAAGAGACGGGCAGCGGCATTCAGCATTACAAGAGGACCGCAGCGGCATTTCAGCATTACAAGAAGGCCGCATGGGCAGGTATGGTGCCACACCCGCACAACTGGGGGAAAAGGTGAGGAGGGTCGTCCATGCGGTTACAGCTCGCCACAACCTGCCAATTGTTCTGTTTGCAGGCGCGACGCCTTGGACGTGTTGAAATTTTCATGATTGATGCGCTGATGCACGTAGTTACCTGCCACCAGTATCATGAGATTGCGAAGAAAGAGGACGCCAAGACAGTGATGAAGAAAGTGAGCCTGGAGACTACAGTAATCGGTCATGTCAGCTGAACATGAAATGAGGCTAGAACGACGGCTCACGTGAGCAGCGCAACACGGTTACAAATCCTCAACCACTATAACTACAACGCGCTCAACGGTTCAACACATGCTTCGATATCGTACAGTAGTTCGAACACCAAACGGAACGTCACGAGATTGACCAACCCTCCGGCTTCGTCATTCGTCATTCAAAGGCCTGCATGAGCTCATCTCTGCCAATCATAAGGCGGCTACGCCTCTTCTGCAGCTCGTCGCGACGCGCAACGATATCTTCCGGCTCGCTCAGAAGCTCCTTGCAATGATCATACCCTCTGGATCCACTGATATCCACGCCCTTGAATAGTACCGACTCCAGGTTGACCTTTAAACCACACAACAGTGCGTGATCGATGGTCATAGGCACGTTATCGATGAAGCGCTTGTATGCAACTGTGGCCCAAGAGTCAATCACGCATGCTTGAACTAAGGAAAGGAAAGGCATTCCGAACCATGGAAATAAGCTCGGACTTCCGCCATTATTTCGATAGCTGATTCCATGGAATCCAGCGGGAGTAGCTGTGGCAACGACGAAACTGTGATGTTGTGTATGCCCAGCTCCGCAATTAAAGTAAGTATCCTTGATACTGCAACCCTCGCGTCATGTCGGTCGCTCTCTAGGTTGTCAATGAAGGTGCTCTGGGACTTTTGGCGAGTTCCTTTGTAATATCCGAGAAACTTTGAGCGATAATCCATGAAGTTGTGATCATTCATGGTGAAGGGTTGCTGCTCTTCCTCGAGCAGGAAGTCGATGCGTTGCTCGGTCGCATCTGCACATCTCTGAATGTGGCCATGCATGATGTTTCTGGAGAATGTCAACGAGGAAATTGAGCAAGAGGAATCATAAAACGCACATCACTCGTTGCTTGAGGCCGCCATGAGCATATTGGGAGAATTGATCCTCAATCAGGTTTCTGACGCGTTTTTGCAGCTCATTTTTTGTGGCATCAAAGAGTTTCTTCGAGGGTGAGTCCCATTTCTTTACTGCGGTGCCTACGAAACCTTTCTTGACGACAAACGGGTAATTATTAGGAAATTCCCGAGTCACAGCCCTGGCAAAATGTGAAGTAAGCAGTAAGCACAAATCCGAATATTGTCGTACGTCCTTACGCGTATGCCTTTCTCATAACTTCGTCAACATAGATAGCTCCACTGTCATCGATCGGCTGGTCTTGCCACTCTGTGTCTTCATCTACAAGAAACCTGGGTGGGGAAGGAATTGTCGGTATTTCAGAGCTTGTGGGGGGAGTGAGTGGCCTGAAATCAGGTGCAGTCTTCCGTATTGCCTTCTTGAACTCCGTATGAGGTCCACGAAGGGCTTGTATCAGACCATCTTCGTCTGGAACGCCGTCGACAAGACGCTCAATGGAGCGTACGAACGTGTTAATAAGCCGCATCATATCCCCAACGGGCTCAGAGGACGGGGGATTCGGAAGTCGCGAGAGTTCATGAGTCGTACGCTCTAACAGTTTGCTGAGTTCCTCCTCAAGTTCAGGAAGCCTATCAAAACGTTCCAATTAATTATCCAAATTCAGTGTAACGAATACTTGCCGTCTGGATATCAAGTCGGACAGGGCTTGTCCAAGATGTTGTGTGAGCTTCACTGTACCCAAGCGTTGCTGGTACCCCCAATCCAGGCTAGACCAAGGTTCCTGGGTTGTAAAAAATTCTACTTCCCTCTGCCGAGCCTGCTCATAGGTGATGCCACTATTTATGTCTTGTGAATCAGGGTTTTTCACGGAAAAGTACTTGATGCCGCCCTCTTCTTCATCATGAAAACCCTGAATCCTCCTAATCCAACTACCCTCTTCTCCAGTCGGGATTCGGTCGGGCTTCGTTAGAACACCTAGGTCATAAGCGTCAGTTACCTGACAGAGAATAACATAATACGAACATACCGATGGTTCGCGTGCCGCGTGGATCGTACTGAGCAGCAAGGGTATGAGCGCCTTGGTTTTCGAAGTCGGCTATAAACCAGAGTTAGGAGCCGATACGACTATAGGTCACAACGAGCGTACTTTCGCATGCGATAGTTAAGAGAATGATGCAACTCTCCCTTGAGATATATTGGGTTGCGAGCCGCTCAACCAGTACAGAGTCCCGACGGTTACCACCAGGTATCAAGCCTGCGATAGTTTCAGTCGGTCGAGAAGTCTGGACGTTCGTGTTGCCCACCTGGGAGGTCGACAAAAGACAGATCATCGACATCCCTTCCGCGTATTTCCAAGCAAACGGAATCTGAAGAAAACGACAACCGCTTCTCGTCTGGGATGTCATCTTCCAAGAAGCTATGGCTTGGAATATTTGGGTTCAGGATTGCGCACTGGGCGCGGCGAATCCGCTCTGTGACGAGGAGTTTATCAAAAATGGGATCGCCGAATTCAACTCTGCGAGGCTGGCCCAGTTCGGCGCCGTTCTCGTCTTTGACAATCTGGAGGGAGACGATGCAACGCCATGGTTCGAGAGAGTGCGAAAGCTGACATATTGTCGGGCACCTAGGAGCGTGTCACAGTTTCGTGAAATGCATTGCAGGTAGAGGTTTCAAGGTTGGACATGCGTACCTCGTGCAGGTGCCAGATGCTCGAGGGAGTCTAATACCCGAGATTGCTTCTATGAGGGACGATTTTCCGGCACTCTGAGATCCGATGACCACAATAACGGGTATATCAAGGTCCAAGTGGGCGCTGCGGAAAGAAAGTTAGTGCCAGAAAGGCGATGATTTTGAATGTATGATCATGAGCCTCACCCGATCGCGCGAAGACGGTTCACTGCATCGAGCATCTTGCGCTTACGTCGGACACACTGTGGGTCAGAGAGTCCAACGGGGATATCGCTGGCATCAGTGAAGTCAGGAGTCCCTACGCTACTTGTGGTGCCGTCGTCAGAAGCGTCCGAGTCAGTCATACTAGTAGTTCTGGGGAGAGGTGTTGAGGGAGAAACTAAGACCACAGTATGAGATAAGGAGATGGGCCAGACAAGAGGCCCTTTATATATCGCCTCTGTACCAATTTTGAGCAGTGTTTTCCTGCAGTGGATCACGGCCCAAGTGGCTGCGTGTGAGCACTTGTTGCCAAGTTGTTGGCCATCCATCCGCAGCGAAGGCGTCCGAGTCCGCTCTCCTGACCATTTTGTTTTCCACGCATAGAAGTCCAGGGCGACATTCGAGAAATACAACTTCATACTGCGGATATTGCGGACGCATAATCGACGTATCTGGCCATGACGGTATTGGGCGAGTCGAGAGTACTTTCAAGGTCGCGGCGCCTTGATAAGGCAAATAAGGTGGATCACATGAGACCACTCAACTGTACAAACACGCAGCATACGCAGCAACGTCAATACATGGCCTCTATCGATCAGAAAAACGCCTCTATGGGTCCTTGGCTAATAGGAGGCGCTGCCGCGTCTTTTGCAGCTCACTGCGGCGCTCGGTGATGTCTTCTGGCTCACTCAGGAGCATCCTGCGACTCTCGTATCCTCCAGGGCCATGGATGGCCAGACCACCGAAGAGCGCCACCTCCGAGTCGAGGTCGGCTGTCACCCCCCGCAGCAATATTGATATTCTGTCAATTCACATCGGGATGTTGCCTACAAATTGGTTGTGTGTCCCTGCGGTGCGATACGGGTTAGACAACATGATGGTAAGGACCAAACGAGAAAAAGATATGCTATGAACCTTGGAAGTACGAGGCATTCCGGCCCCGTCCTCGAGGGAGGAGATTTCGTTGTTCAACGCTTGTCTGATGTCATGGTTGTCACTAGTTCCCAAGAAGTGGAACCTGATGCCGCCCTCTTCATCATGATAACCGAATTCTTTTAATCCAACTACCTTCTTCTCCTGTCGATTCGGTCAGGCTTCGTAAGGATCCCTGGGTAATGGGCGTCATCGACCTGGCAGAATATAGCAGAAGACGAATATACCGGTAGTTCGTGTATCGAATATATCGCACTGAGCAGCAAGGCTATGGCTTTCGCATGCGATAGTAAAGAGGATGATACAACTCTCAACTCTCCTATGTTTTGGAGTCCCGACGGTCTCAAGACGACAGTCGCCTCTCGTCTGGGATCATAACTTCTTGGAAGCTGACAGGCTCAAGTTTGGAGCCTTCGGATTGCGCACTGTGCGCGGCGAATTCGAACGGGCTTGTCAAAAATGGGATCACTCTGCGTGGCCTATGAGCTATTTTTAAGTCCACCCACCTCGTGCTCAGGCTCACTGATGCAAGCCTGTGACCACTCTAACCGAGCAGAAAGTACCATAAATAACAAGGGTCACCACCGGCCCGGCCCAGGTCGTTATTGTCGACGAACGCGGGCACTTGACACCGCGAGCAGGACAACCACTAGTACTGGGCCGTGCTCCATCCCTCTTACTCTCTCCGAGACGCCATGATCCTCTTCCCCTCCCTCCTCCTCGTCTTCCTCCTCCCTCTCTCCGCCACTCCTTCAACCGCGCAAGGTCCCGCCACCCCATCGCTCGCCACCGCTCCCTTCCCATCGAGCGACCTGTCCGCATCACAGAGCAGCAGCAGCAACAACGCGGGAGCACCCATCGCCTCATTCGCGAACCTCACCACGACCAATGCGCAAGGCTCGACCATCACCACCTCCATCCCAATCACGATCGCGCCCAGCACGACCCCAACGACGACCGCTTCGACGCCATTCCCGAGCCTCTCAAATTACACCACATGCGGTACGTCTTTTTTCATCCCGAAACCACCCCCCAAAAAAAACCCACCCACCCCCCCCCCTCCTCCAAGGCCCCCCGGCGGCGCGCGGTACCGCTTTGCCGAACACCACGACACCGGAGACGTGGGGTGGTAGTTTGTTTGGGGTGTTTTTTTTTTTTTTTTTTGGCAGACAGAT
>Ga0137394_10003715_pt1 | contig 11523 bp, 12 predicted proteins | sample czobulk116metaG_FD_108278 | JGI IMG/M metagenome (GOLD analysis project Ga0137394, IMG submission 108278) | Vadose zone soil microbial communities from Angelo Coast Range Reserve, California, USA - czobulk1.16 metaG | ecosystem: Environmental > Terrestrial > Soil > Vadose zone | place: USA... | reverse complement strand
CGAATCAGATGGCCGTCTCCAAGGTACCCCTGACGTTCAGACGGTCAACTGTGATACCCAAGCCAATACGTGCGTGGTCAAAGTCCCAGCCCCGTCCTTCGCCCTCGTCTTTCTCACGAATGATGCATTGTCGGCTGTGTCAACTGATACACTCACTTTCCCCACAAGTGCAATGACGCGCACTCGTGACACGGTCTACGTTGACCCATCTATGCTTGCAACTTCGAACGGTGATTACGGTTTCCAGAACAAGAAGGGCACGACTTCTCTTGGATCGTTATCTGATGCCCGCCCGGTGAGGCAAGCGTCATCTTGTTCGATTGTTCTTTCGTTTATCATTGCGGTCTTCGCATATCTCACCCATCTTCTGTGGTGAGAGTGCTACGTGAAGTTGTTTCAGACATGCCCACTATTTTTACTTGGAGTAACTTTGAGATCATTGGTGTTACACCATTAACTACGCGTACAGTGTTGTATAGAGGTTGCTCCTCAAACTTCTCTGACGCCGAGACGGCCGAACCGCTGCATGACTGAGTAGACTAAAGAAGGAAGGGACTAGCTACTAGCGGGAGTCGGCCATTCACCGTAGGCCGGCGGTGCACGGTGATAATAATGTCACCTGAGCAGCTGACAATAGCGGACGTGGGGATCCAATGGTGTCCTTGGAGATGCGCTTCCGTTTCCTCTTGGAGTGGATGCAACGTGACATGTCCTTCACTGATGGTGTATTGCATTCATCGTCGCCACCAAGCATTCGTCGGAGCAACGAGCGTTCGCGCCGCCTTAGAAGTGGGGCCGGCTTGGGGGCAGTGGGCCGGTCCGGCTTTGTGCACTGACTGCTTGGCGCCAGGGGGCGCGCCGCGCTGAAAAGGTTCCCATCGACCAAGGAACACTCCAGGCAGTAGCACGGCGGAGACAGAGAGCCTCCATGCTCTTCCTCCATATCTCTGGTACTATCCTCGCAACGTGGCAAAGAGGGAGCCGGAGCCGGAGATGGCGATGGCGGCGGCGGCGGAGAGCGCTCATCGTCACCTTCAGCCATGATGGGCGGCTGATCGGTTTCCACGCGCCCTCTGTAAGTGGTGGGAGGTGGCACGAGCAGATCTTCGGACGACGACGATGGCGGAGCAGAGACTTCCGGTTCTTCCTTGGGTAGAGAGTCACCTTCGGACGTCACGACGATACAGGGGATCGGGACTCCAAGAAACGTCTCGTCTTCTCTGTGCACGTCCATCTCAAGGATACGCAACGAAGTACCAGGCACGTCGAGGAAGGCGTGCAAGGTCGGCGGCAGAGGTGAGGCAGGCAGAGCGTCGGTCATGTAGAGGATGTCATCACTATCGAGGTTCTTCATCGTCTTTAGTTCGTCAGCAACGGCCAGCAATTCGGCAAGCGGATCACAGCTGAGATTGAGGGGTGTCTGCGGAGAGATTGACCAGAGAGGAGGGCGGGGATGGACGGATTTGATACTTGGAGAGGCATGTAGGCAATGCGGTGCGAGAGGTGGGGAGTTGGCCAGCAGAGGGTCCAGCTTGTCGAGCTCCATAGCCAAAGCTTGCAGTTCTAGCACCGAGTGAAGCTCTGTTCTCGTTGATGGTTTCCGGAGCGTCGTCTGAGTTCTAGATGGGGCGTGATTCCGCGATCGCGAAGAAGGCGTGCGCGTCATTGCTCGAGTAGGGACTTCGTCGACTGGTGGCAGCGGCCGTCGACGAGGACCAGGTGGAGGTCGACGTTGAGACGAAGGGTGTGCGGGCGCAGACGGTTCACCTGAGCTGGAACATAGAGCGCGGACCTCCTCGACTCTTCGGAAGAAGGAAGAAGGCGAGAAGGCGACGTCATCGGTGCGTCGCAGGACCAAGGGAGTCAAAGACGCGAAACTGTCGGGTGCAGAAAGGCCAAGACCAGGAGAAGTATCCGACAGTTCTGACAGTGGTGGATTTCCCTGGTCCCTAGTAGAACATCTCCTCGGCTGGGGGACGAGGCCATCTTGTGACGTCTGCTTAGATTGTCGCAATAAGCGTGTCAAAGTCCGCTGAAGAAAAGCTCTTGCGGCTGACGGCCATACCCTCCTCCGAGTACTCGGGCTGCGCGTCTGCGTAGGAGTGTTTACAGAGATAGGCCTATCTTCTCGTCTTGGATGGCTATATGTTTCGCCACGGATAGACCTGGGTGTGCCAGACGACTCGGAAGACTGAGCAGGATTGCAAGCATCAGAGGCGCCCGCTGAAGCCATATCTAGAAAGTGTGTATGTTATCCACGGAGAAGGACCGCCGTAAGGTTCGGACTTGCTACCCGTGATTGCTCCAGTACCCACAACAGACACGTACTTGAACCGGAAGGTTATCCGAGTCGATGTTGTGGTCTTTCAATTAATTCGGCCACAGCCGCCACTTGTGTCGCTTATCGTCCACGTGATCGTGAGACATGTGTGATGGCCTATCAAATCAAGGTGTACTGCCTCGGTAACTCGGTCCCCTCCTTGACTTGTTACAACCCTCTGCGAGGTCCTGCCTGGTGCATTATACTCCCACTCCCTTTCACCCTACCGTTCCAAATGCATTTTACCGCTATTTTCGGTTTCGCCGTATTGCTTGCTGGTCAAGGTATGGTCCGCTACTGGCCGCAAGCTAAACCAACGCAGCACGCTGACCACGCATTTCCCCGAGCAGCCTTGGCTCTCAACATCGCCATCGGTGGTTCTATTGGCAGCATCCCAGCGGACCAATTTTTGACGGTGCAGGATAGTGGTCTTACTACCCAGGTACGTATCCCACCTATCTGACTTTGTGTCCTGCCTAAGAAATTCTGCAGTGTCAAGCCCCTTGCGGCTCTGCGAACAAGGCTATCCAGGTAAGCTTAGCCGACATCAAAAAATGGGTTTTTCCAACGCTGATGCAATTCGTGAAGGCCTGCGGTGGAGATGATGCGTGTCTATGCAACAATGATACGGTCACGGCCATAACCGGGTGTCAACAATGCTACTTTACAACCATCATCCAAGACAATCGCCAGATGCCCGACCCCAGAGCGGGATCAACTCCTGCACTTGCAGGTGGGTCGATGCTCTGATACTTCGGGGTGTCAGCGCTGACTTTTCGCCATGAAGCGTATGTCGCGGCTTGCAAAGTATCCCCGGCGAATGTCACCGTCCCGGCTACCTCCGTCTCCCTGACACTGCCTGCCAACTGGGATGGCCCGACTGACGAAAAGTTGAACCTCGGCGAGACGATTATCTACGTCGCGAGTGGTGCGGTTATAGGTATTGGTTCCATCACGATGCTTTGTACCATGTAGAAGCTTGGAGTGGCAGGGTAGTGTCAACTGCTCCGCGTTGTCTGTTGGTTGCCATGAGGGTTGATCGGGCTTCGGTTTCCTTTTGGGGGTGAATTACATAATGAATGTCAGGCTTGTCACGAGTTATTTGTTCGTGTGTACGTAAGGCATGTAACGTAAGAGAAAGGAGTGTCGCATTTCGCGGTCACGATTTTGCCCATCCACGGTCTCGCCACGTACTGTAGTTGCACAGCTCTCAATCTGGCTACGCGATTCTGGGCCGACGTTCGTTTCGTTTTTCGCAATTCTGGCAAGCCCCTACGAGCCTCTCCGCACGTCAAGACTGCGCTCAGTCGCTGGCCAAAGGCAAATGGTGTTCCGGGCGTGATGCTACACAGAGCGTATTCATCATGCAGATTTTCGGCTTCGTCGCGCTCTCGGACCTCCCTAATCAAACACGAACGGTCTTCTCACCGCCGACGGCTCGCAACCCACTCAGCGATGGCGTGCGCCTCTCATGACCTCTCTTGGGAGGAGGAGGCGTTACAAGACATGATATTGTCATCGTCGTCGCGTCAGGATCATCTGGAGCCATGGAAGGGAGTAGGTTCTGTCCGTGATGAATCCCTCAGAGCAGCGTCGCCACTCCGATCACCTGCACAAGGCTCTCCCTCCCCACGATTTGACTGGCGACGTAGGGCCACATCGCGTGCACCTCAACGCGATAGACACGAAATTTCGGGCGACAGGAAGGACACGAAGGGGTACATCAAGCGTTTGATGCCACAACAACTCGATATCGAGCCGGGGAAGCGTTTTCATCAAGAAGTGAAGGCATACGAGGATAGGTACGTCGTTCTATCGCGTCTGGGAGGTCGCCATGGAGCTTTTCCCATTTTAGATTTCTACCCTTGCTGGAGCTCGAGCAAGCCGAAGAGGAGAAGGAAATGCGCTCGAGGCTGGCAAAGTGGCCTCTCAAGCGATTGTGCGAAGAGGGCTACTGCATCACCGGGATGTCGGCGTTTTGGTTGCGTTCAAAATTTGGCAATGTTGCAGCTTTTGGCCTTGGCCCCGGGGTCGCTCTTCCGGATAACAAGTTTGAGTGAGTGTTTTTGCCGACATGACGGCATATCTGAAGCATGCGCCTTCCAGAGGTGGCACGCCCGTGCTCGTCACACGAGTAGACCCTCTCCAAGAAAAGCCCATACATGGTCGAGTGCTTTCGCGCACCGCCACCCAGTTACGGATATCGTTTCAAAAATTATTCGATCTCGAGGGTCAGGGATGGAGGTAAGTTACGCCGCATCCTACCCTACACGAACGTGCTAATTACAATTTTCGACTTGAAGGTTGGATCTCGGGCAGTCGAGAATTGCCTATGAGCGTATGTGTCACGCTGTCACGCAGCTGCATCAAGACCCCCGGATCCTCGAGCAAGATAACTCGAACCCGGAGAGCGAACTTATTCTGTTGGGGACGCACATGCGCGACGTTATCCTCCGTTCGTTTTCTCCGTCGGACGGTGTTTATGAACCCAAGCCGTTCAAGGCAGCAGATGACGCATCATATGCTGCACATGGGACATTGGATCACCCAGTGCAGATCGGGGATGAGACCGGAGGCATATTCCGAGATGATATGCGGATCCAGAGCTGGGCACGGAGGTATTCGCGCATCAACCCAGTACGTGTGGAGGGAGACCCCGAACTGCGTGGTTTGAACGCAACGCAAATACGGGCAGTTGCCATGATGGTCGGCGAACGAATTGCCCTCATTCACGGCGTGAGGACAGATCATTTTAATCTTGTTCTCCTTTGGGCTGAGTGACCATCATCTGTAGCCCCCTGGGACGGGAAAGAGCAAAACAATCATCGAGGCGGTCCGGTTATTGAAGGTGGGTTTCACGCAAGTTATATCGCGCGGTTTTCGAGCATCAATGGCATTACAGGCAGATTTTGAGGTCTCCGCGCCCATACTTGTCTGCACTTATACAAATATGGCGCTTGACCATATCGTTGAAGGCCTCGTCGCACGAGACCTAAAGCCATTACGCGTGGGACTCGAGGCCAAGGTCCGGCCGGCTCTGAAGGACTACGTATTGGAGGCCTACCTCGACAGACATCCACGGCGAAGTGATCTGGAGCGTCTCGTGCGCGAGGAAGGGAAGTTGCAGGAGAAAATACAGCTGCTGGAGAGAACCATCGAGGAAGCGAAGAATCAACCGAAGCGCCGAGGGGGTGTGCAGACCATAATGGCAAATGTCGACCGTCAGTTCTGGGCAGTCAAAGCGAAGCTCTTCAGGCTACGCCAAGAGATGATTACTGATGTCCTAAAGCAGGTCGACGTGGTGGGTTCACGCACTGATCTCCATTCCCTTTTTTGTTGACGGGCTTCATTACTTTAGATCTGCACCACGTGCATCGGCGCAGCGTCATCAGAACTGAGGAATATCGATTTCCCAGTGGTCTTCCTCGACGAGGCATCTATGGCCACCGAACCTGCGTCGCTGATCCCGTTGATGAAAGGTGTACGTGACGACCATCTCGACTGCGCGTGGCCATTTTATGAATTTCCTGCCTTGGTTGACAGTCCCAACATGTGGTCTTGATTGGCGACCACAAGCAGCTGCCACCCGTGATAAGGAGTCGGGAAGCCCAGATCCGGGGTTTGAACATCAGCCTCTTCGAGCGTCTTACAGAGGAAAGCGGTACGTCTCATACGTGTGTTTATGTGTATGTGTGTCTCAACGCGGCGTCTGCCAGCTGTCCCCTCAATCATGCTTGACATGCAATATCGGATGCACCCCGAAATCTCGCGCTTCCCTTCATCAGAATTCTACGCGCGGTCATTGAAAGACGGCACCGTTGATGCGGGAGGAAATGTGCTTGCCCGGCTGCAGCCTCCCGTGTCTGAACACCTCGTGATCAATGCCTCGACCGGTGACAGACCCTCGGTCGTGTTCTTGGATCACGATGGTCTCGAGGCAACCAAGGATCGCAGCAGGATTAATGTGACCGACGCAGCTATCGTGTGTGCCGTCCTTGAAGATTTGCTGTGGCAAAATGAGGTGGAGTTTAACTTTTAGTGCCGAACAATGTTCTGATCACGACCGTCAGGACCTCCGCGGCGAAGACATTGGCGTCATTTCCCCATACATAGCGCAGATTTCGCTGCTGAATTATTTGCTTAATGTGGACCCTGATTACAGAGACCGCTTCCGTAACGCTCTGGGCAACCGAGCCGAGGAGCTCGCCCAGATCGAAGTCAAAACCGTGAACGGGTTCGAAGGCAGGCAAAAGGAAGTCGTGTTGTTTTCCACAGTGAGGAACAATGCTGCCGGTGCCCTCGGCTTTCTCGCCGACCGCCGCCGTCTGAACGTGGGACTGACGAGGGCCAGGCGAGGGTTGTTCGTTATTGGAGGACTGGCGACTTTGCGTGCTGGTTCGTCGGCTCGTGGGGCCATTGTATGGAAGCACTATGCGGATTTCCTGGCCGGAGCGCGGCTCGTGCGACCACTGAAGGGTGACGCGCTGCGGCAAGTCTTGGGCGGATCTACTTTGGGAAGTAGGTTGTCTGCGAGCGAGGGTCCCTCCATGTAGGGATTGGTGGGCCTCCTAGCCTTCGGGAATCTCGGTACGAGTTGTCCGAGAGCATTTACAGTATCAGTATTCTATTCGCATATATTCATTCGCGTACATCTCGCCTGTCATTTTGTGCGTCTCTGTTTGGGTCTATCGAATTAATTGTGATGCCAAGGGTCTGGTAGCCCTGACAACTTGACAAGGCAGTGAGAAAATGCAGATAGGGCGGTCGAATAGTTCGTACATATGAATCACGGAATGATTCCGCGGGTGCCATGTCATCATCACTTGTACGGGCAAGGCCTTTCTCGTTGTTGTTAGATACGGTAACCATTGTGAAAAGGCGGGCAGGCCAGGTTGATTATGGCCCGGGGTCGATCGTCGGTGGGGGATAATGCCCTTCGGAAGCACCGGACTGGGTGGATGCATGATCACCGTTCGCCGCGGAACAATTTGCGGCGGTTTATCGAGCGCCTCGGAGCAAGATGAGCGCCCAACGGCGCCGGGGGAACAAGACCTGTCAAAATTGGATGGGGCAAAGGAGAGGGAGTGTATGCGTGGTATGATGTTTCCAAAAAGTGGGGACAGAGCGAGCGAGCGAGCGGTGATGGGTTGGTGGTGGAGGAAGAGGTCACGAGGGACATCTTGGAAACCGGATCTGGCCATATTAATCACACTCAATCTAGGTGGACAGATCTCTGGTGGGATCTTCGACTGAACAGTTCCCGGTGTCAAACAATTGCCGTTGCTGTCTGCCTTGAACGATAACTTATTATAGCTTTCGCTTACCCTTCCTGGGCAAAGAAGCTGTGGCAGGTCTCCAAGCCTCAGCCTTACTAGTACTCTCGCACACGGAGATTGGACGGGGGGTCCACTCGAGCGCTTTGCTGCTTCCGCTTGGGAAATGATATCCCCGCTGGCTATCATTTCATTCCATCATCATCAACCAGCTGGCACGGGGACAAGCACATTTAGGGACGCATGACGAAACGCTGGGAGAATGAGGCAAGTTTTTTTTCGCGCTTGACGACAGAAAAATATGTTCGTCGCCCGTTCGGCGCCTGGGTGGGGTACGGTATCGCGTATCGCGCGTATCAAAAGACGGGTTTCGGTCTTCGCCCGGGGGCTGTCAGGGTCAAGTCAAGCGAGCATCGAGAGTTGCCAGTCGGTGGCTCGCTCGTGGTCCAACGACGATCGTTCTCGCTCGCTCCCACCGTTTTTTCTTTTGGACCCTTCACTTGTCACGTTCGTTTGCTTTCCTTTTCGCCCTTGCGATTCCTCGTTTCGGAGCGCCGTCCTCAACCTAAAGAAGGCTCGCTCGCTCGCTCTCCCCTCCCGAGTCGCTCTCCCAGCACAACCCAGCATCCATGACTGTCGCTACACTCCCTCTCTCGAATATCCTTTCGTGCTCGTCTCTTTCATCTTCTCGCCCCTCGTCTTCTCCTGCCATGATCCACGTGTTTCCACCCCAAGATCTCTCCGGCACGATGTCCAACCCATCTCCCGACAGCTCGTCCCCGATACCTCACATCTCCTGTACTTCAGTCATCACCATCTGTCGACTGCGTCACTTACGTTCTTTCCCCGTGGCAGACGTGGGTGGCGCCATCCAGCGTAGACCTCCCGACGCTGTCTCAGAGCGTCATGCAGCCTTCCTTACCACCCGTTCACGAGTATTGAAAGCAAGTCACTCCCCCTCGTCATGTCCGCGTCACTCAACAGCATCTCTAGTTCTACAACCTCCCTCCGCTCTCGTCTGTTTTTCTTCGAAACCTCTTCCTCGATACGCACGTAAACAAAAGTGTACGCGACAGTCCGGCCTTTGCCGCGTTTCTTTCCATTTATCGCGTCTCCACAGCTCCTTCCCATTCCCAAGTCACTCTGGAATCGCAGAGCCGAATATGCAGGCGTTATCCCCAGTGACGGTGTTTGGGCGGTCTTTGCCACGCACGAAGAGGTGCGTAATTGGGCACAGCCACAATCACGTCAATAGAATTGGGGGAAAAGGCTATGTATGCCCGTCCGCGGCGTTCGCCACAGGCGAGATGATTCAGAGTTCGATACATTCCAACTCCTCAATATCTTTCTTACCTTTATGCCGGCTATTTTCGTTTCGCTCTTCTGTTGCCATTTATAAATACAACCGAGTGTTGACATTGTCACCTTCCCCAACTTTTGCAGGCCCGCTCCGCTCTTGCTTTGTTAAGCGCCACTGTTCCAGTTTCTCCCGCCCTCGAGTCCGACTTGGAGCCGTTGCAGAGCCTGCAGAAAACCCAGCTTCATGCCCCAGTATTCGACGTTCCCTCCTTCATGTGCCACGTCGAATTCACATGCTCCTAGACAGGTCTCCCGATGTCTATAGAGTCACCGATACCAACAGACTTTTGCGATTTGATTTCCAGACAGGTTGGGCCCTCACGATCCCTGTCCCGTCTTTCACCCGACCCCGGTGTACAAAATAACACCCCTACTGGCATCACTCTGTCAAGCAATCCACCAAATCCCAGGAATGTGTTTCGTCTGGGTGATTGGATGTAGGAAAATCCCGTTTTGGTCTCCGTCCATGACGTTGACAATTGTTTCACAATATCCGTTCAACTCGCTTTTGTTCTCCGTTATCTGACGGTCGGAACCATTTTAAAGGTGTCCCTCAACCAAGTGCGCTGCCCACAATTTTGGGTGAGTTCAGATCAGATCCCGTTTCCCCCTATCTGGGTTTCAACGTTACTTTATCCCCCCAGACGCAACTTCACTTGCATCGGTTGCGGTTACCCACGCCCTTCCACTTCACACGCCCCCTCAGCCTCAAGGACTTCTCTCGGTGCTATCAGCCCACAAGTTCCATCTCCCCGCTTCGCAGGGGTTCTAGAGCCTCAGATGCCGGCATCGCTTTCTCACAGGATTCCACATATTCTCACACCATCCGGTCGTGCTTTCAGCGTCGGCGGGCGAGTGCAGGACGTGTCTTCTGACCCTCTATCCTCATGCTTTCTGTTCTGGCCAGACAATGAGCCCCTTCCTGAGCAGGGCCAGATACGTCCGAGTGACCTTGTTGGGTTCTCTGTGCGTACAGTTGTCCCAGTCTTCAAATCTGGCTAACTCGCAGCATGCGTAGCATCCTCCCATCCTCAATACAGGGAACAAGGGCCCAATCGAGCACCAACCAGGTGACTGGATTTGCCATAAATGTAACTATCTCAACTGGCGCAGGCGAAAAGTTTGCCAGACGTGCTACCCATGTCGGTGAAGTTTCAGTATCGTTGATTGCACTGTATTCTAACATACAGATGTAAAGACGCGGAGGGCAACGGTGACTCGATTCCAGCCGCAGTTCAGGCTGATCGTATTAGGCGGCTCCGCGGCGCTCTCGCCGCATCTCTGCCCCCGTCCCTCGCTCCTCTTCAACCCGCCTCTGTGGATTATCTTCCTCACTTCCCATACGTGCACACGCAGCGTCCGCATTACTGCAACCTGAACACCTCAGCCTTCCGGGGTCGCGACCAGACACAGTCCGATGCGGGACTCAGCTCTCATTTTCATGACACTATTTACCAGACGTCCACACACTCCATGACATCGTCGTATCGGGACCCTGCAGCATTTCCCCTTGGCAGCGTGTCTGGTCATTTCCTTCCGTCCTGCCTGCAAGATATCGTACAGTCCCCGTCCTTATCACCCACATCGACCACATCCGCTGACTTGTCGGTGGACGAGAATATCTCCAGTCCAGCCTCCGTTTATTCAACAAGTAGCGCCAAGCTATACCCAAATGGCGATCGTCCCCTACGTGTTCATCGCACGCCTTCCTCTGTCAGCCTGGGTTTAGGTAATATCTGGCAACTCGACGGAGAAGAAAGCAAAGCACTTTCCAGTCCGTTGTCACCTCAGAATGAAATGTCGCGTGGCTGACGGTCGTTATTCTTCGCAATCAAGCGGATAGGGTTGTGGCTGTACATCTGTCTTCGGACATCGTCTAACTTTGCTTGTCTTCACTGACGCCAGGTCGTGTTTGTATGTTACCTATATATTGCTCTAGTTTTTTTGGAAGGTTCGAAGGATGGAATTGTAAAGCGCGGAATTGCGCTTTAGTAACTCCCCACTTAACATATGGAACAATATACTCACTGACAGTTTCTGAGATCTTGCCTGCGCACGTCAGTGCACTAGTAGTAGCTAAAGTGACTTCCTTGATGAACGAATCATACAGTTCTTGCTCCAAAACGGGAGTACAAATCGGGCAGGAAACCTTTATGTTGTCTCAACTGTGCGTTGATAAATGCCATCCAGAGCCTATCAGTGTGAGGCGAGCCACCGAGCGACACATCAGCAAATCGGGAAAATTCTTGTAAGGCAGCGCGGCTCCCGCGGCTAAGTTCCGGTACGGGATCATGCCCCTATACAACTGTTACCTCATTGCATTTTTCTTATGAGCTTGTTTTACAATTTGGTGCTCAATGCAATTTTTTGTTTGGGTTGTGATCCATTGTTAGAATGGATCATGCCAGATCAATAGATCTGATATGTGTGCACTTGGACAGAATGGTCTGGGAATGGTTAGTACAGTCATCAGTAAAAAAAACTTGTCTTATTCCTACTTATTCCCTTCTTACCCCCAAAATAAGAGGAATAAGATGTAGTAAGATTGAATAAGATGGAATAAGAAATGTT
>Ga0137394_10003714_pt1 | contig 11523 bp, 11 predicted proteins | sample czobulk116metaG_FD_108278 | JGI IMG/M metagenome (GOLD analysis project Ga0137394, IMG submission 108278) | Vadose zone soil microbial communities from Angelo Coast Range Reserve, California, USA - czobulk1.16 metaG | ecosystem: Environmental > Terrestrial > Soil > Vadose zone | place: USA... | reverse complement strand
TACCATTCTTGTTCTCCGCGACTAGGTTGTAGAATGCAACATACCCGGGCGCGGCGCTGCGGGCGGGGTCGACGCGAAAAGTAGCATCCGCCGCTTCAGGGCGTGCGCTGCGGCGCTACTTCGGGGGGCGCTAGGCCGGCGGGCGAGCAGTTCCGGCCCGTCATCGCGAGGAACTATACTGGCGCCGACGATGGATTCCGCAGCCGGCTGGATCGAGCACGAGATCGAGGGCGAGGCGAGCGTCCTCTACCTGCGCGGCGCGTGGCGACTGGCGAATCTGGGCGCGATCTCGCAGGCGCTGAAGTCGCTGCCGCTCGGCGAGCACAGGCGTTTCGTCCTGGACGGCAGCAGGCTCAAGGAACTGGACACCTCGGCGGGCTTCATCCTGTACCGTCACCTGGTCGGGGTCGGCTGCACCGAGGCCACGGTGAGCGCGCGCGGATTCGACCCGCGGCACCGCAAGCTCATGCGCCTGGTGCATGAGCGCATGACTTGTCCGCCGTCGGCAGCGCGCTCGATGCATCTCGGCTTGGTGCAGCGCGTCGGCGCGGCGACGATCATGCTGGGGCGGCTGCTGAGGACGCACAGCGCCTTCGTCGGCGTGGTGGTGCTCGAGGCGCTGGCGCTTCTGCGCCGGCCCGGCCGCTTTCGCGCCAAGGAGACCGTGGCCCAGTTCGAGGCGGTTGGGCTGGACGCCATCCCGATCGTCGCGCTGGTGACCTTCCTCATCGGCGTGGTGTTCGCCTATCTCCTCGGCGTCCAGGCGCAGCGCTACGGCGCCAACATCTTCGTGGTCGACGGCGTCGGGCTCGCGGTGTGCCGCGAGCTCTCGCCGCTGCTCGCGGCGGTGATCGTCGCCGGGCGCTCTGGCGCGGCCTTCACCGCGCAGCTCGGCACGATGAAGGTGCAGGAGGAGATCGACGCCATCAGCACCCTCGGCCTGTCTCCGGTCCAGGTGCTGGTGATCCCGCGCCTCGCGGCCATCGTGATTGCGCTCCCCGTGCTCGTGTTCGTCGGCGACGTGGCGGGAATCGCCGGCGGCATGCTGGTCGGCGCCTGGCAGCTCGACATCGGCGCGGCCGCGTTCCTCGACCGGCTGCACGCCGTGCTGCCGATGAGCGCCTTCACGATCGGCGTCGCCAAGGCGCCGGTGTTCGGCGCCTTCATCGCCATGATCGCCTGCCGCATGGGATTGCTCGTGGCGCGCGACGCGCGCAGCGTCGGCCAGAGCACCACCTCGACGGTGGTGCAGAGCATCGTCTGGGTCATCGTCCTCGACGCGATGTTCGCGGTCGCCTTCCAGAGCCTGGGCATCTGATGGAGCGGGTGCTCGAAGCCGATTCGGTGGTGACGCGCTTCGGTGCCGAGGTGATCCACGACCGGGTGAGCTTCACGGTCGGCCGCGGCGAGGTGGTGGCGCTCATCGGCGGCAGCGGAACCGGCAAGTCGGTGCTGCTGAAGGAGGCGATCGGGCTGATCCGCCCCTCGGGCGGCACGATCCGGCTGCTGGGCACCGACGTCTGGCGCGCGAGCGCCGATGAGCTGAACGCGCTGCGCCGGCGCTTCGGCATGCTGTTCCAGGACGGCGCCTTGTTTTCCTCCCTGACGGTCGCGGAGAATATCGCGGTTCCGTTCCGGGAGAACACCGACCTGCCGATGGACCTGATCGCGCCGCTCGTGGGCTTCAAGCTCGCGCTCGTCGGGCTGGCGCCGGACGCCGGGAAGAAGACGCCCGCCCAGCTCTCGGGCGGCATGCGCAAGCGCGTGGCCCTGGCGCGCGCCCTGGCGCTCGAGCCGGAGATCCTGTTCCTCGACGAGCCGACCTCGGGCCTCGACCCGGTGGGCGCGCGCGCCTTCGATGCCCTGGTGCGGGTGCTTTCCGAGAGCCTCGGGCTCACGGTGTTCATCGTGACCCACGACCTCGATACGCTGCTCTCGATCATCGATCGCGCGATCGTCCTGTCGCGGGGCAAGGTGATCGCCGACGGACCGGTGAGCACGGTGAGGCAGGCCGACGATCCGTGGATCCGCGAGTACTTCTCGGGGCGCGCGACGTTCGCGCCGGCGGCGGCCTGATGGAACCCGAAGCGAAGTACACGCTGGTCGGCACCGCCGTGCTGGTGCTCGCGGCCCTGATCGTGGGCGCAGTGCTGTGGCTGCGCAGCACCGGCGAAGAGCGCGACGACCGGTTCTACAAGATCTATTTCGTCAATCAATCGCTCGAAGGCATGCAGATCCGCAGCGACGTCAAGATGCGGGGCATCCGCGTTGGTGTGGTCACCGGCTTTCGCATCTCGAATCGGCACCCCGGCGCGGTGGAAGTGGTGATCCGCGTCGACGGAGACGCTCCCGTACGCCAGAGCACACGGGCGGTGGTCGAACGCCACCTCCTCACCGGGATCGCGAGCATCCGCCTGCTGAACCTCGACGAGACCAGTCCGCCGCTGACCGCGACGCCCGAGGGCGAGGCCTATCCGCTGATCGCCGAAGGCGCCTCGCAGCTGGAGCATTTCTCCGAGTCGGTGAGCCAGCTCGCGCAGCATGCCGACGAGACGATGCAGCGCATCAACACCACGCTTTCGGCCGAGAACCAGCGCGCCCTCACCGAGGTCCTGAAGAACCTGCAGCGCCTCTCCGCCCACGCGGAGCAAAGCCTCGCCGGGCTCGAGCGCACGTTGGAAGCCGTGGGCGGCGCCGCCGAAGAGGTGCGCGCCGCGAGCCGCAGCGTCGGGGAGGACGCGCACAAGGTCGCGTTGCGCTACGACAAGCTCGGGGAGGAATCGACGCTGGCAGTGCGCGAGGCCGCGGGCTCGATCCGCCAGATGAGCGCGGACGTGGCGCGCGTCTCGCAGCGCCTCGATGGGCTGCTTGCGACCGGCGACATGGAGCTGCGCGTGACCGCCCAGGAGCTGCGCGCCACCGCGGACTCGCTGGGCGCGGTCGCGCGCCGGCTCGGCGATCCGCGCAGCATCCTGTACGGACCGCCGGAGGGCAGCCTGGGGCCGGGCGAGGCCAGGCGTTGAAACATGGCATGCGACGGTGGGCCCTGCTCGCGCTCGCCTGCGTTCTCACGGCCTGCATTTCTTCGGGACCGCGCGATGTCCAGCGCTACTACGTGCTCGAGGATTCCAGGAGCTCAAACACAAAAGCACAGGCAGGGCGCGAGGCCACGCTGCTCCTCGCGCCGACCACCGTGTCGGGCTTCTACGATACGCAGGGCATCGCCTACAGCCGCAGCTCCGGGATGCGTGCCTATTACCAGTACCATAGCTGGACCGAGCCTCCCGGCCGCAGGATCGACGAGCTGCTCGCGGCGCGCCTGGAACGCAGCGGCGCCTTCCGCACCGTCGCGAGCGTCACCAGCGCGGTGCGCGGCGAGCTGGTGCTCAGCACCTACCTCACGGAGCTCTACCACGACGCCGGCGCCACCCCCGGCAGCGGACGTGTCTCGCTGACCGCGGAGCTGACCGATCCCGCGCGCAGGACGCTGGTGGCGCGGCGCAGCTTCGCAACTTCGGCGAGCGCCCCGAGCTACGATGCTCCGGGAGCGGTTCAGGCGCTCAACCAGGCGCTCGGCACGCTGCTCGAAGAGCTCGTGGCCTGGGTCGACGAGACGGCGCCGCGCTGACCCGAACGCGCATGTAAGATTCCTCGACGACGAAGGGAGAACCCAGATGACCAATCCGGAAATGGCCGGCGCCGCGGCGCTGCTGCTGCGCCTTGCCCTTGCACTCATGTTCTTCGCGCACGCCTGGCTCAAGATCGCCGTGTACACGCCCGCGGGGACGGTCAAGTACTTCGAATCGCTCGGCGTGCCGGGTTTCTTCGCCTACCTGACGATGGCCGCGGAGATCGGCGGCGGGGCCCTGCTGCTTTTCGGCGTCGGCACGCGCTGGGTCGCCATTGCGCTCATCCCGCTGATCCTGGGCACCATCTACCTCGTGCACGGCAAGAACGGCTGGCTCTTCAGCAACAAGGACGGCGGCTGGGAGTACCCGGCGTTCTGGGCGGTGGGCCTCGTTGCGCTGGCGCTGCTCGGCGACGGAACCGCCGCGCTTGGTCCCATGCTCGGATTGAACTGGTAGGTCGTGCGGTCAAACGGTAGGGCGCCAAGCGGCTGCGACGATGGGTCTGTAGGGACGGGCGATCGAACAGCTCCTGGCTGAGCACGTTCTCGCGACGGTATTCGCTGCCGTGCTCGTGCACCAGCTCGGCATCCCCATACCGGCGTTTCCCGTGCTGATCTGGGCGGGCGCCGTCGCCTTCGGCGATCCGCTGCTGCTGGCGCAGGCGTTCGTCGTTTCGACCGTAGCAGGTGCCGCAGGCAACGTTCCTGGGTACTGGGCCGGACGCCGCTACGGTTACCGCGTTCTGAAGCTCCTCTGCCGCATCTCGCTGTCCCCGGATTCGTGTGTGCGGCAGACCGAGGTTGTCTTCGAGCGGCGCGGCCCGGCGATGCTCGTAGTGGCGAGGTTTCTGCCCGGCTTCGAGACCGTCGCGCCGCCGCTCGCCGGCGCCCTGCGCGTAAGGGCGCCGGCCTTCCTGCTCTACGATTCGGCGGGCAGCGCCCTGCGCTCGGGCGTCGGTCTCGGGCTCGGGGTCGCGTTCCACCACCAGATCGGCTGGCTGCTCGACTGGCTCGCGGCGCTTGGCACGAACGCGATGCTGATCGTCGGCGCTCTCCTGCTTGGCTACGTCGCGTATCGCTTTCTGCAGCGCCGGCGCTTTCTGAGGTCGCTCCGAACCGCTCGCGTCAGCGTGCGCGAGCTCTACGACATGATGAACCGGGGCGAGCAGCCGGTGGTGCTCGACGTGCGCACGAGGGCGCATCGGCGCCTCGACGGGCGTCAGATTCCGGGCGCGCATCCGGTGGATCTCGATGCGCTGGAGCAGACGCTGGCCCGCGTTCCGCGCGATCGGGACGTGGTTGTCTACTGTGCGTGCCCGAACGAAGTGACCGCGGCGAAGGTCGCGCTGCAGTTGCGCGCGCGCGGTTTGCGCAAAGTGCGACCTCTGGCCGGCGGCATCGACGCCTGGGTGTCGGCGGGTCTCGCCGTCGACAGCGTGGCGAGCGACGTCAGATCGACTTGAGGAACTCGATCAGGTTCCCGGCTTCGCTCCGGAGTCGGATTCCTGCTTGTCCTCGGTGCTTGCCGGCGGTTCCGTGGTCGCTCCCGCGGAGGCCTGCGCAGCCGCGCGCCGCACCCCGAGCTCGGCGAGCGTCTGGTCGTCGAGCTGGCCGCTCGCCGGGACGTTCCTGGAGAGCTGGAATTGGGTCAGCGCGGTTTGCGTCTTGGCGCCGAAATCGCCGTTCGGGGGCCCGCCGTCGAACCCAGCCTCGCGCAGCTTCTCCTGCACCCTGGTGATGAAGCCGCTGTAGGGATCCGGCGAGGGTTGCCCGGTCGGATCAGGATACGCTTCCTCCGGATGGAGCGAGGTGAAGGCTCCGGCGCCGAAGGTGCCCAATGGGGCCAGCAGCAGCAAGGCAAATGCAAATGCAAGGCGACGCAAGCTCATATAAGCGAGCGAGCAATCTGGGTGCCTAACGCGGAGCTAGTTGAGCAGGCCGATCTGAGAGAGGAGCGCGCGGCCCTTTTCGGCCATGGCCGGCCCGCCCTGTGCGTGCAGCCGGCCGAGCTCCATCTGCGCGCAGGCGGCGAGGGCGCGCCGGCCGGCCTCGTCGCCTTCGAAGGGAATGGCCACGCTCTTGCCGAAGCATTCCTCGATGCCGAGGTACAGCCGCGCCGGCACCGGGCTGTCGGAGCTCATCGCCATGATGCGCAGCACTGCGAGCTCGTTGGCGAGAAAACGGTCCGCCGCCTCCCGCTCCGCGACCGCTCGGTCGATGGCACCCTCGGTCATGCGAAGCGAGGCAGCGACCACCGCGACCGCGACCACGACGGCGATGCCGGCGATCGCGAGCCAGTAGCCGCGGAGCGGCTTGTCCTTACCTGGGGATCTCTTGCCGGCGACCGCGATTTCATCGCGAGGCGCGGCCCCTGCGCCCTGCATTGTCGTTCTCCCGGCGACATCTTAGCACCCGGGATCGAGTGCGGAATCGAGTAGAATCGGCGCCCTCGCTCATGTTCGACCTTATGTTCGACTGATGTTCGACTGATGTTCGATCTTGTCCATAAGAACAAGCGCATTATCCAGATCTTCCTCGGCCTGATCGCGCTCACCTTCGCGACCTGGGGGATCGAGTCCTACACCCGCATGCGGGGCGGGCAAGACACGGTGGCCACGGTGAACGGCCTCGCGATCTCGGCGCGCGAGCTCGACGACGAGCTGCGCCGGCGCAACGACCAGCTGCGCCAGGCGCTCGGCGGCAATTATGACCCGTCGCAGTTCGACACCCCCGAGATGCGCCGCGGCCTGCTGGAATCGCTCGTGTCGCAGCGCCTGGTCGCTTCCGCCGCGTACAGCGCGCACCTCACCGTGACCGACGACGCGCTGGTCGACGCGATCCACTCGATCGGCGCGTTCAAGGGGCCCGACGGCAATTTCTCAAAGAGCGCCTACGAGACTGTGCTGCGCCAGCAGAATCCGCCGATGTCGCCGGCGCAGTTCGAGAGCCGGCTGCGCTACGACCTCTCGCTCGCCCAGCTCACGCGCGCGGTCGGCGAATCCGCGATCCCTTCGCGCACCGTGGCCGAGCGCCTGGGCGCGCTCGAGGCGCAGGGACGCGAGATCTCGGAATTCCGCATCCCCGCCGAGCAGTTCCTGGCGCAGGCGAAGGTCGACGACGCCAAGATCAAGGCTTTCTACGACGCAAACCAGGCGCAGTTCCAGACCCCCGAGCGAATCCGGGCCGAGTACGTGGTGCTCTCGGCGCAGGCGATCGCCGACCAGGAGCAGGTGAAGCCCGAGGAAGTGCGCGCCCAGTGGGAGAGCGCCTACGGGCCGAAGCTGCGCGCGAAGGAGGCGGCGCGCAAGAAGGCCGATGAGATCGCCGCGGCGGTGCGCAAGAATCCGGCGAGCTTCGCCGAGGTGGCGAAGAAGGAATCGCAGGACCCGGGCAGCAAGGACGCCGGCGGCGACCTCGGGTTCGCGCCGCGCGGCAGCTTCGTCAAGCCCTACGAGGACGCGCTCTACCGGCTGAAGGAGGGCCAGATCTCCGACGTGGTGGAAAGCGAGTTCGGCTTCCACATCATCCAGCTCACCGGGGTGCGCAAGCAGGACGGCAAGGAGGAGCGCCGCTCGAGCCATATCCTCATCCCCGCGCCGGCCGACGCGAAGCCGTTCGAGGCGATGCGCGAGCAGGTCGAGGCCGAGCTCAAGAAGAGCCGCGCCCAGCGCAGCTTCAGCGAGGCGGCCGACGCGTTCCAGAACGTGGTGTACGAGCAGCCCGACAGCCTGAAGCCCGCGGCCGAGCGCTTCAAGCTCAAGATCCAGACGAGCGGCTGGCTCACCCGCGCCGGCGGCGAGCAGCGCGGGCCGCTCGACAACCGCAAGCTCCTCGCGGCGTTGTTCTCGTCCGATGCGCTGAACAACAAGCGCAACACCGATGCGATCGAGGTGGCGACGGGTACGCTGGTCGCGGCGCGCGTGCTCGAGCACCAGCCCGCCGCGCAGCGCAAGCTCGATGAAGTGAAAGACGAGATCGCGGCGCTGCTGCAGCGGCAGGAGGCGGCGGCGCTCGCGCGCAAGGATGGCGAGGCGAAGCTCGAGCAGCTGCGAAAGGGCGGCGCGGCGGCGGGCGTCAAGTGGAGCCCGCCGATGACCGTGTCGCGGCGCGATCCGCAGAAGCTCCCGGGCGAAGTGCTGCGCCCGGTGATGGCGGCCGACACTTCGAAGCTTCCTGCCTACATCGGCCTGCCCGCGGGCGACGCAGGCTACATGCTGGTGCGCGTCTCCAGGGTCGTCGAAGGCGATCCGAAGCAGGGCGGGGATCCGCTGCCGCGTGCCGCCGGGTTGGCGGGCGCGGCGCAGTTCGAGGCCTACCTCGCCAGCCTGCGCAAGCAGGCCGACATCTCGGTCAACCCGTCGAATCTGGAGAAGAAGTAGCGAGCGCCATTCCGCCGACGACCTGGCTGAAGCCCGAGTCGACGTAGAGGATCTCGCCGGTGACGGCAGAGGCGAGGTCTGAAAGCAGGAACGCAGCCACGTTGCCAACCTCCTCTGTGGTCACGTTGCGCCGCAGCGGCGCGTGCTCCTCGACGAACTTCAGGATCTTGCCGAAGCCCGAGATGCCGGCCGCGGCGAGCGTCTTGATCGGGCCGGCCGAGATGCCGTTGACGCGGATGCCGCGCGGGCCGAGGTTGGCCGCGAGATAGCGCACCGCGGCCTCGAGGCTCGCCTTGGCGAGCCCCATGGTGTTGTAGTGCGGCACCACGCGGACGGACCCGAGGTAGGTGAGGGTCACCAGCGAAGCTTTCCGGCCCTCCATCATGGGCAGCGCGGCTTTGGCCAGCGCCGGAAAGCTGTAGGCCGAGATGTCGTGCGCCTGCGCGAACGCCTCACGCGAAAGCCCGTCGAGCAGCTCCCCGGCGATCGCCTCGCGCGGCGCGAACGCGATGGCATGGACGAGGCCGTCCAGCCCATCCCAGTGGCTTCTCAGGCTTTCGAAAAGAGAATGGATCTCCGTATCGCTCGTGACTTCGCATTGCAGCGCGATGCTCGAGCCGAGCTCGCGCGCCATCTCCACCACGCGATCCTTGAAGCGCTCGTTCTGGTAGGTGAGAGCGATCTCGGCGCCCTCGCGCCGCGCCGCCTTGGCGATGCCGTAGGCGATCGAGCGGTTGGAGAGCACGCCCGTCACCAGGATCTTCCTGCCCGCTAGGAACCCCATGCATTTGATTATACTGGTCGCTTGCGCGTCTTCCTGATCCTCCTCGCCGTGTTCGCGGCGCTGGCCGCCGGGTGCGGCGAGGTCTGGAACGATCCCTATCCGGCCGCCGAGCGCGGAAAGAGCATCCTTTACGCGAGCTTCGTCGCGCGGCCGAAGCACCTCGACCCGGTGCAGTCGTACACCGAGGATGAAGCGCAGTTCACGCAGCAGGTCTATGAGCCGCTGCTCCAATATCACTACCTCAAGCGCCCCTACGAGCTCATTCCGCTGACCGCCGTTGAGATCCCGAAGCCGCGCTCGATCGAGGGCGGCAAGTACACCGTCTACGAGATCCGCATCCGGCCCGGCATCCGCTACCAGCCGCATCCGGCTTTCATTCCCGGAAACCGCAAACTGGAAAGAAGCAGAATCGATCGCCTGAAGAGCCCGTATCAGCTTGCCACCGGCACGCGCGAGCTCGTGGCGGACGATTACATCTACCAGATCAAGCGCCTCGCCCATCCGCGGCTGCACTCGCCGATCTTCGGCCTGATGGCCGAGCACATCGTGGGCATGGCCGAATTCGCGAAGGAACTGAAAAGCGCCGATGCCAGGCAAGGCTGGCTCGATCTCAGAAAACACGGCTTGAAAGGCGTGGAGCGCGTCGACACGCACGCGTTCCGCGTGACCCTGAACGGCACCTACCCGCAGTTCGTCTATTGGCTGGCGATGCCGTTCTTCGCGCCGGTGCCCTGGGAAGCGGATCAGTTCTTCTCGCAGCCGGGGATGGAGCAGAAGAACTTCACCCTGGACTGGTGGCCGATCGGCACCGGCGCCTACATGCTGACGGAGAACGATCCGAACGCGCGCATGGTGCTCGAGCGCAATCCGAATTTCCACGGCGAGGTGTATCCGGGCGAAGGCGAGCCCGAAGACGCCGCGGCCGGCCTGCTGGCCGACGCAGGCAAGCCGCTGCCCTTCATCGACAAGCTTGTGTTCAGCCGCGAGAAGGAAGGGATTCCGTACTGGAACAAGTTCCTGCAGGGCTACTACGACACTTCGGGCATCGGCTCGGATCAGTTCGACCAGGCGGTGCGCGTGTCGATCGAGGGCGATACCAACGTCACGCCCGAGATGGAGGCCAAGGGCATCCGCCTCTCCACATCGGTCGAGACGACGATCGGATACATCGCGTTCAACTGGCTCGATCCGGTCGTCGGCGGGCAGAAGGGAGGAGAGTCAGCGGAGCGCGCTCGCAAGCTGCGGCACGCGATCTCGATCGCGTTCGACGTCGAGGAGCAGATCACGATCTTCGCCAACGGCCGCGGCATCCCGGCGCAAGGACCGATCGCGCCGGAGATCTTCGGCTACCGCGAGGGCCGGGAAGGCATCAACCCGGTGGTCTACGACTGGGTCGACGGCAAGCCCGAGCGCAAGTCGATCGAGGTGGCGAGGCGGTTGCTCGCCGAGGCCGGCTACCCGGACGGCCGCGACGCCAGGACCGGCCAGCCCCTCGTCATCTACTTCGACACGGTGGTGCGCGGCGCCGGCGACAAGGCCTCCTTCGACTGGATCCGCCGCCAGTTCGAGAAGCTCTCGATCCAGCTCGTGATCCGCGACACGGACTGGAACCGCTTTCAGGACAAGATCCGCAAGGGCGACACCCAGACCTTCCGCCTGGGCTGGAACGCCGATTACCCGGACCCCGAGAACTTCCTGTTCCTGCTCCACGGACCGCAGAGCCGGGCCAAGTCGCAGGGCGAGAACGCGGCGAACTACACCAATCCGGAGTTCGATGCCCTGTTCGAGAAGATGAAGAACATGCCGAACTCGCCCGAGCGCCAGAAGATCATCGACCGGATGGTGGACATCGCGCGCGCCGACGCGCCGTGGATCTGGGGAGTGAATCCCAAGAAATACAGCCTGCGCCATTCCTGGATCGCCAACGACAAGCCGAACACCATGGCGCGCAACAACATGAAGTACCTCAGGATCGATCCGCAGAAGCGCGCCGAGCTGCGCGCTGCATGGAACCGCCCGGTGCTCTGGCCGCTGGGAATCATGGTCGCGGTTCTGGTGATCTTCAGCCTGCCTGCTCTGGTGAGCTACCGGCGCCGCGAGCGCATGGCCGCACGGCCGGTGTGAAAACCGAGGGCTAGATGCTGGCCTACGTCGTCCGCCGGGTCCTGTACGCGCTCCCGATCCTGGTCGGCGTGAACCTCATTACGTTCACGCTGTTCTTCGTCGTGAACACGCCCGACGACATGGCGCGCATGCAGCTCGGCACCCGGCGCGTGACGCCCGATGCGATCGAAAAGTGGAAGGCGGAGCAAGGCTATGACAAGCCGCTATTGTGGAATTCTGCGGCGCCAGGCCTCGCCAAGGCGACCAACACGATCTTCTTCGAGCGCTCGGTGCGCCTGTTCGCCTTCGATTTCGGCCTGTCGGACGACCAGCGCGACATCGCCAACGAGATCAGGACCCGGATGTGGCCGAGCCTGGCGCTGGCGCTGCCGGTGATGCTGGTGGGGCTGGTCGTGAATATCACCTTTGCGATGTTCATGGCGTTTTTCCGCGCCACCTACCTCGACTTCTGGGGCGTGGTGGTGTGCGTGGCGATGATGTCGATCTCGACCCTCTTCTACATCATCGGCGGCCAGTACGTGGCCTCGAAGCTCTGGCATCTGGTGCCCATCTCGGGATACGACGGCGGCTTCGATGCGCTGAAGTTCGTGCTGCTGCCGGTCCTGATC
>Ga0137394_10003713_pt1 | contig 11523 bp, 10 predicted proteins | sample czobulk116metaG_FD_108278 | JGI IMG/M metagenome (GOLD analysis project Ga0137394, IMG submission 108278) | Vadose zone soil microbial communities from Angelo Coast Range Reserve, California, USA - czobulk1.16 metaG | ecosystem: Environmental > Terrestrial > Soil > Vadose zone | place: USA... | reverse complement strand
GGGCATGAACGGCATCTCGTACTACGCGAGCAACCAGTGGCGCGCCGCGGCGGCGAAGCCGCCGCATCTCGCCGCGATCTGCGTCTGGGAAGGCTGGAACGACGCCTACCGCGAGAGCGCGCGCCACGGCGGCATCATTTGCAGCTTCCGCAAGAACTGGCAGGACATGCAGGTGAAGACGGTGCAGCACGGGCAGGGCGAGCGCGGCGCCAAGAGCCGCGTCACCGGAGAGCTCGTTTGCGGGCCGGAGACTCTCTCGGAACAGCAACTAATCGAGAATCGCGAGGACATGTGGAACGCCTTTCTCTCGCGCGAGCTCTACGACGAGTACTACCGCGAGCGCAGCCCCGATCTTTCAAAGGTCGAGGTTCCGCTGCTCACGGCGGCGAACTGGGGCGGGCAGGGGCTGCACACGCGGGGCAACTTCGAAGGTTTTACCAGGAGTGAATCTGAACAAAAATGGCTTGAAGTCCATGGCGGCTCGCACTGGGCGCCGTTCTACACCGATTACGGCGTCGCTCTGCAGAAGAAGTTCTTCGGTTATTTCCTGAAAGGCGAGAAGAACGGCTGGGACAAGCAGCCGCCCGTGCTGCTCAACGTGCGCCATCCGGGCGAGAAGTTCGTGCAGCGCGACGAGAGCGAGTGGCCGCTGGCGCGCACGCAGTGGACCCGGTTCTATCTTGATCCGGCGAACGATGCCCTCAGTAAGGAAGAACCCTCTTCTGTTGAAAGCATTACGTACGACCCGAAGGGCGACGGGGTGACCTTCTCGATGATTGCGCGCGAGCAGACCGAGATCACCGGGCCGTCGGCGCTCAAGCTTTTCGTATCGTCCGAGACGACCGACGCGGACCTCTTCGTCGTGCTGCGGGTGTTCGAGCCGGGTGGAAAAGAGGTGCTGTTCCAGGGCGCGCTCGACCCCAAGACGCCGGTGGCGCAGGGGTGGCTGCGCGCCTCGCACCGCAAGCTCGATCCCGGGCTCTCGCTGCCTCACCGGCCCTGGCACACGCACGACGAGCTGCAGAAACTGACGCCCGGGAAGGAAGCGGAGCTGGACATCGAGATCTGGCCCACCTGCATCGTCGTGCCCCTCGGCTATCGCATCGCGCTCAGCATCCGCGGCCGCGACTACGAGCACGACGAGGCCGCAGCCGCGCTCTCGAACATGAAGCATCCGATGAAGGGCTGCGGCCCCTTCACACATGACGACGAGACCGACCGGCCCGCCGCCGTGTTCGGCGGCAAGGTGACGCTGCACTTTGCGCGCAAGCCCTACGTGCTGCTGCCTATCATTCCGGAGAGGAGGAGACCCGTGCTGAGACCGATGGTGACCACTACCATTTTGGGATGGTTGTCCGCGGCGCTCGCGCAGAACCGAAAATGAACCGATGAAACCCTGTCTGCCTTTGTTCGCGCTCGCCCTGGCCTGCGGCATGGGCGCGGCTGGCGCCCAGCCCGCAGCCTCCTCGTATCCGTCCAGGCCGATCCGCATCATCATCCCGTTCCCCCCGGGCAACACCACCGACATCATGTCGCGCCTCATCGCGCCGAAGATGGCGGAGCGCCTCGGGCAGCAGGTGATCGTCGAGAACCGACCCGGCGCGAGCGGAATGCTCGGGCTCGACTACGTGGCGAAGCAGCCGGCCGACGGCTACACCATCGCCTGCGTGCAGGGCGGCAACATGGTCGTGCTGCCGCATACCTCGAAGAACATTCCCTATGACCCGCTGAAGGATTTCGCGCCGATCTCGGTGACGACCTTCAACTACCTCGCGATCGTCGCCAACCCCGACGCGCCGTTCAAGACGATCGGCGAGATGGTGCGCTACGCGAAGGCGAATCCCGGCAAGCTCACCGTCGCGACCAACGGCGAAGGCGGCTTTCCGCACCTCGCGTTCGAGCACCTGCGCACGATGGCCGGGTTCACCTACACGCACGTGCCGTACAAGGGCAGCGCGGCGATCGCCACCGACATCATCGGCGGGCAGGTGCAAGTGGCCATCGACGGCATTACCGGCATGACGCCGCACATCAAGTCCGGCCGCCTTCGCATCCTGGCGACGACCAACAAGACCCGGCCGGCGCTCTGGCCCGATACGCCGGCGGCTTCGGAGGACGTGCCGGGATACGAGTCGGGCGGCTGGTTCGGCTATGCCGCGCCGGCCAGGACGCCGCGCGAGGTCGTCCTGAAGCTGAACGAGGAAATCAACCGCGCCATGCGCGCACCGGACGTCGCCGAGAAGCTCGAGGCGGCCGGCCTCATCATCCGCGGGGAGCCGCCCGAGTTCTTCGCGCAGGTGCTGAAGAGCGACTACGACAAGTACGGGAAGCTCGTGAAGGACATCGGGTTCCAGCCGCAATGACCGCTTCACGCTATGAGCCGTTCGGCTGGCACCACTGGCCCGAGCACTTCTTCTGGTCGTACCAGTTCCGCCGTGCCCTGGGCGAGACGCAGGAGGGCGGCGGCGCGGTAAGCGAAGTGTTCCAGGCGGCGAGCCGCATGAAGCCCGGCGACGACGACAGCTGGCACGAAGAGTGGCTGCGCGTCGCGGAAAGAAACGACCGCCGAGGCGATGAGGAGGAGGAGAAAGGGCACATCCGCACCGCGATGAACTGCTGGCTGCGCGCCGCCGACTACTACCGCTCGGCCGAGTTCTGGCTGCTTCCCGGCGACCCGCGCCGGCTCGCGACCTTCGACAAGTGCGAGCGCGCGAGCCGCAAGTGGCTGCGCTACCTCGGCGGCGAAGTGGTCGAGATCCCGTACGAGAACGGCGTGTCGATGCCCGCCTATTTCGTCAAGCCGAAAGGCCAGGCGAAGAGTCCTGTCCTGATCTCGTTCGGCGGCCTGGATTCCTTCAAGGACGAGCTCTGGTTCATGACCGGGCACGGCGCCGTCCAGCGCGGCATCGCGGCGCTCATGGTCGACGGGCCGGGCCAGGGCGGCACGCTGCGGCGCCACGGGATCCCGACGCGCTACGACTATGAAGTGCCGGTCGGCCGCTGCATTGATTTTCTTCTGCAGAGAAGCGACGTGGATGGCAGCCGCATCGCTGTCAGCGGCTCCAGCCTCGGCGGCTACTACTCGGCGCGCGCAGGGTCGAAAGAGCACCGCCTCGCCGCGTGCATCTCGCATGGCGCGATCTGGGACGTCGAGCAGCGCTGGCGATCCCGCGGTGAAAACCACGCGCTCGCCAACCACATGAAGTGGGTGTTCGGCGCGAAGAGCATGGCCGAGGCGATCGAGAAGGCGCGTCCTTTCAAGCTCGAAGGCGTGCTCGGCGAGATGCGCTGCCCGTACCTCGTGCTGCACGGCGGCCACGACGTCCTCGGCGTGGAGAACTCGAAGACCGTCTACGAATACGCGAAGTCGAAAGGCGTGAAAGTCACGCTGCGTTTGACGAGCGCAGAAGAGACCGGCGCCGAGCACTGCCAGCACGACAATCCAACGCTCGGCCAGGAGCTGATGATCGACTGGCTCGCCGACGTCTTCGGCATCGACCAGCGCAGCATTGCCTTTCCTCCCTAGGAGGAAAGGGGCATCATGGCGGCATCCATTTCGAAGGGAGGTCCCATGGACGCCGCGAGCGACAAGCTGATGGAGGAATTCCGCGAGGTCGTTGCCGCCGCCGAGGAGCTTCTGAACGCCGCCACAGGGGGGGACGCCGAGCGCATGCAGGAGCTGCGCGGGCGCGCCGAAGAGGCGCTGCGCAAGGCGCGCGCGCGCATCGAAGGCGCCGGCTTCCAGCTCGAGGCGCAGGTGCGCGACCACCCGCTCGCGGCCGTCGGCATCGCCGCGGCGGTGGGGCTGGTCGTCGGCATCCTGCTCGCGCGCAAATGAGCGCCAGCGTCCTCGAGTCGGCGCGGACCATGCTCGCCGACCTGATTTCGCTCGGGCAGACCCGCTTCGAGCTCTTCAGCGTCGAGCTGCGCGAGGAGCTCGCGCGCATCGCCACGCTGCTTCTCGGCGGCCTGGCGGCGCTCATCCTCGGCATCCTGGGCATCGCCTTCGCCGCGTTCGCTGTGGTGGTCGCCATGGCGCCCGAATACCGGCTGCTTGCGGCGGCGCTCGTCGCCGGCGGGTTCATCCTGGCCGCGGTGCTGCTCGCCTTCGCCGTGCTGCGCTTCGCGCGTTCGAAGCGCCGCGCCTTCGGCGCCACGCTCGCCGAGCTGCGCCGCGACTACGAGGCGATCAAGCCTTGATCTTCGGGGCGCGCGAGCTGCAGCGGCGCCGCATCGGGCTGGTGGCGCGCTGCTCCGCGCAACGGGCCTCGATCGCCGCCGCCGCCGGCCCGCTCACCGCGAAGGCCGCCGCCGCGGACCGGGTTCTGACCGCGCTCCGGGTCCACCCGATCATCGCCACCATGGCGGCGGGCGCGGTCGCCGGGCTGGTCCCGCGCGTCCTGCCGCCGTGGCTGACACGGGTGTGGCTGCTCTACTCATTGCTGAGGCGGTTTGTCGGCTGACGCACAGTCAGAAAGGAAAGATGACGGCGGCGCGGAAATACTGCCACGTGTAGTGGCCGCTCGTCGAGGCGTCCGAGGTGGAGCTGTGATCGACCACGTAGTGCAGCACGAGCCACAGGTTGTTGGCGAAGCTGCGCTCCATGCGCGCCTCGAGATAGCGGGTCGGCTCCTCGTTGTGCCGGTCGATGTTTTCCCGGCCGACGCCGGCCGCGGCGAGCACGCGCCAGTCGCCGAGCGACCTGCGCAGCCGCAGGCCGACGTCGGCCTGGGCAAAATTCTCCGGATTGAAGTAGAGCGCGCCCCCGGGCCGGCTGCTCTCATAGGCGCGGGCCCTGACCTGCACGCTCAGGCCCTCCTGCGGAACGAGCGCGTAGATCGCGCGCCCACGCAGATGCCAGCGGCGGTTGTCGTCGGAAAAGTACTGCAGCGCGCCCAGGCCGATGAGGGTCAGGCGCTCGGTGGCGGCGTAGTCGACGCTTGCGCCGGCGAAGTTGGTCATCGTGCCGGCCTCCAGTCCGGCACGCGTTTCGACGAAATCGCGCTGGCCCATGAGCTCGACACCCGTCGACTCGGAAAGACGCGCATTCCACGTGGCGTCGAGGAACGCGCGCAGGCTGTCGCCGACGCCCGAGAGCCCGCCGCTCGCGAGCAGGCCCGATCCGGTGGCGCGGTCGACTTTCTTTACTACGCCCCCGAGCGAGTAGCGCTCGGCGGACCAGTCGGCCTGCTCGTATCGGGTGCCGCCGGCGCTGATCGCGACGAAGTCGTAAGCCGACTTGTAGTCGACCAGCACAGCGGCTTTCAGCCGTACGCTGCGCAGGTGGTCCGAATCGGTCGTGCCGAGCAGCTCGACCGCGTTCCCCTGGATCGCGTCTTCGTAGTCGCCAATCAGGCCGACGCTCGAGGCTCGGCTCGGCCGCGACGACTCGGGGATCTCGTCGGCAGTCCAGGCCGGCTGGATGCAATGCGCCAGCAGCGTCGCGGCGAGCGCGGCGCGCTTCACTTCGTTCCCCACGACTTGCGCTTGCCGAGCAGCTCGGCTGCATAGCCGCGCACGCTGGCCGGATGCATGATGAACCCGTAGCCCAGCGTGTAGCACAGCCACGCCACGATGTCGCGGCGCATACTCAGGCCGTGCGCGGCGAACACGCGCGCGCTGCAGCGGTACATCACGCACCCGAGGAGCAGCGCGGTGGGAACGAGCGCCAGGCTCGCCGGGCCGACCAGCCAGTAGATGCCGAAGAGCGCGAGCACCACGCCCGGGATGAAGCCGAACGTGAAGCTCAGGTCGATCCACGGAAACATCAGGCTCCAGCTGAAGAGAAACGTGGCGAGCCTGCGCTGCAGCAGGACGCCCGGGTGGTAGCGCAGCGCCTCGATCAGGCCGCGCGCCCAGCGCTTGCGCTGCTGCGAGAGGCTCGCGAGCGTATCGGGTACGCGCGTGAAGCACAGGGCATTTGCCGCGTAGCCCACGGTCCAGCCGCGCTTGAGCAGCGCCCAGGTGATGACGATGTCCTCGCCCACGCATTCGCTCCAGCCGCCGACTTCGCGCAGCGCCTCGCGCTCGTAGAGCGAAAACGCTCCTTGGGCGACCATCGTGCCGCCATACGTGCTCTGCACGCGCTTGGCCGCCGCGATGCCGTGCAGGTAGTCCCAGTATTGGAGCCGCGCCGCCCAGCTCGCCTGCGCGTTGCTGACGAATACCGCGCCGGCCACGGCCCGCATGCTGTCCGGTCCGTGCAGGTACTCGCGGACCAGGAGGCGAAGCGCATCGGCGTGCAGCCAGCTGTCCGCATCGAGCGTGACGACGAGCTCGCGGCGCGCTGCCGCCAAACCGCGGTTGAGCGCGGTCGATTTGCCCTGGTTGCGGGTCAGCGTCAGGAGACGCACCGCAAGCCCGCAGTCGCGCACGGCCGCGCCGGTCCCGTCCGTAGACCCGTCGTCCACCACCACGATGTCGATGTCGGCCGGGTAGCGCTGCTCCGCGATCGAGCGCAGCGTATGGCCGATCGAGGCGACCTCGTTGTAGGCGGCGATCAGCAGCGTGAGCGGCGGATAGCGCACCGGTTCGCGCGCCGGCGGGACCTTCCTCGCCAGGAGCAGGCTCGCCACTTGGAACGCGTTCATGCAGCCCGGGATCAAGGCCACGCCGGAGATCAGCAGCCAGGCCGGCACGCTGCCGACCACCGCGGCCAGCTCGCCGATCCACGGCCACGCCGCCCAGAGCGAAAACGCGGTCCACGTGGCCGCCAGCGCCAGCGCCATTGCAAACTGCCGACGCACGCGGGAACTGCACGACTCTCGTCGGGTCAAGCGAGGCGCCCGTTGTGCCTATTCGAGCTTCATTTCCATGCGCACCGCGCCGGTCGCGGAGGTCGCTTCCATCGGCTTCGATACGATGAAGACCCGCTCGGGATTCAGGTCCTTGTTCGCGAGCAGCGCATCGCGCACGGCACCCGCGCGCTGCTGACCCAGCGCTTCGAGCGCGGCGGGCGTGGGCTTGAGATGGTCGAGCAGCGCGCCCTGGACCCAGCCGAGCTTCGCGTCGAGATTCGGGTCCTTCGCGGCTTGCATCTCCGCGGGGTAGGCCGGCATGGTCTTGAGCCGCGCGCGATACACGATCTCGAAGGCCTCGAGGCGCTTGCGCTTGGCGACATCGTCGAAAGGCTTCGCCGGGTCGACCGGCGGCACGAGCGAGGTCAGCGCCTGCTTCGCCACCACCTCGCTGTCCGCAGCCGTCGCCACCGTGAGCGGCAGGTTCAGCCGAACCTCCGGCCGCTCTGCCAGCCCCTTGGCGAGCGTGTCCAGCTTCTTGGTCTCTGCATCGCTGAGCGCGGCGGAACCCGGCTGGAACTCCACGAACTGCAGGTCTTCCCCGCTGCCGAACATCGCTCCCAGCGCCGCGAACGGCGCGGTGACGATCTTGGTCAGCAGGCCCACCACCGCTTTCCAGATCAGGGGTCCCAGGCGGAATTGGGGATCGTCGAGCGTGCCGCTCACCGGCAGGTCGACCTCGATCACGCCGCGGCGGTCCTTGAGCAGCGCCACGCCGAGCTTGATCGGAATCGGCGCGGCGTCCTTGGAGTGGGTCTGGTCGCCGAACTCGAGGTTGTCGACGACGACGTGGTGGTGCGCGTCGAGCTTGCGCTCCTCGACGCGGTACTTCATCTCGGTCGACAGCTTGCCCTTGCTGATGCTGTAGCCGGCGAACTTGCCGGAATACGGGTTGAACGTCGTCAGCTCGATGTTGCGGAAATTCAGCGCGAGGTTTGTGTACACATCCGCCGAGAGCAGATTCACCTCGCCGGTGAGGTCGACCGGCGAATACTGGTCGACGCTTCCGCTCAGGGCGACCTGGGCGCGCGATTTGGGATCCGATGACAGTCCCGTGACCTGCCCGTTCAGCGCCCCGATGCCGGTAGCGAAAGAGGGCTGTATTGAGTTGTCGGCGAAGTTCGCCGAGCCGTCGATGACCTGGACCGTGCCGATCGCGATCGGAAACGGGCTAGCGCTGGCGGCTTTGGGCTTGGGGGCATCGGTGTTGCTGCTTGCGTGCGGCGCCAGGACGCGGGCGATGTTGACGCTCGCATCCTCGGCGATGATGACGCGCGCGTAGGGCTGGCGCGCGACGATGCGCTCGATGCGCAGCCGGTCCGGGCGCTGCTGGAACTGGATGCCGGTGACGGCCAGGGTGCGCCATTTCACGAAATCCTCGTCCGGCTTGTCGTCGGTGGTGCGCAGGTCGTCGATCCTCACCTCGCCGGAAAATTTCGACGTCGGCGGCGCAGCCGCGGGCGCCGTGAAGCTCAGGTTCCCTCTGGTCGAGAGCCGGCCCGAGTGCAGGGTCATCGCGGTCGACTGCGCGAGATAAGGCTGCAGCGCGGGCAGCGGGAAGTCCTTGAGGTCGAGCGCCAGCGCCGCGCTCGGCGGTTCCAGGCCGAAGTCGCCGCGCACGGAAAGGACCCCGCGGCCGTCGATTCCGATCCGCACGTCCACCTTGGGACGAGCTTTGGGCGCCGTGGTCCAGTCATTGATCGCGACTCCGATCGGCGTGAGCCGCATGCGGGCCGGCGGCGATGTGGTGCGGTCCTCGGCGGCGAGCGTCGCGGCCTCGAGCGCGATGACGTCGGCATGGACGGTCCACGGCGCGGCCTGGCGCTCGGACGATTTTTCAGGCGGGGCGGGGGAGGGTGGCGATGTCTTGACGAGGCGCGCCAGGTTCAGGCCGCCGTCGCTCTCGCGCACGAGCTCGACGCGTGCGCCGTGCACGCCGATGCGCTTCACGCCGACGTCGCGGCGCGAAAGAGAAAACGCGAGGTCGTCCAGGTCGATCTGCGGAATGACCACCGGGGCGGCGGCCGGGGCGCCGCGTTCCGCGAGCGACAGGTCGCGCACCTTGACCGACGGCAGTGCGATCTCGAGCGACAGGGGCTCGAGGTCGAACTGGTAGCTGCCGCCGAGCTGCAGCGTGCCCGACGCGAGCTTCACAGGCAGGTTGTCTTCCAGATAAGCGTCGATCGTCTCGAGCCGCAGATCGCCGACGCTGAACGTGCCGCTGGAGCCGAGCGGCTGCACCGTGAAAGCCCCGCTCCACTCGAGCCGCTCGGCTGCCTTGGTCGTTCCGGAGAAGCTGTAGGCATTGCGATGGCCGACATCGGTGCGAAAGTCGGTCAGCGAGAAGCGGATGGGCGTGATCGCGGCGCTGAAAGGGCGTGCATGGGTTCGATCCTCGAAGCCGACGCGCCCGTCGATGACTGCGAGCGTGCCGATGTGCACGGGCAACGGCCGCTCGTCGGCCTTGGGCTTGTCCTGCGGCGGCCCGGCCGGAGGCGCAAGGCTCGCCAGGTTCACGCCGCCGTCCGGCGCGATGATGACATCGACGTCGGGTGCGACCAGCTCGAGCTCTTTGAGCACAACCCCGCGCCGCCACAGCGAGGCGATCTCGGCATTGACCCGCAGATGGCGGAACGAGACAAGCGGCGCACCGTCGGCCTCGGTGAGCTTGAGGTCCGCGATGTTCGCTTCGAGCGTGAACGGATTGAAAGCAATCTCGCCGAGCTCGATCCTGCGATGCAGCGTCTCGAGGACGAAGGCCTCGATCTGCGAGCGGGCTACGCGCGGCACGATGAAGAACCCGGCGGCCGCGTAACCGGCGAGCAGGAGCGCCGAGACTCCTAGCAGAATCCAGCGAGTGCGCGGCCGCAGAGTCATCGTCTAGTCGTCACACTGGCGCAAGCGCCGACCGGACGCAATACGTCGCGGTCGGGGGGTGTTCGAGCAGTCGAAGCGGCTACTGGCCGTCCACGGCGCCCTTGACCATGATCTCGACGCGCCGGTTCTTGGCCCGTCCATCCGTAGTCGCGTTGTCGGCGATCGGCGAGGTCTGGCCCTTACCGAAGATCGTGATCTTGGAGGGGTCGACGCCGTTCTTCACGAGGAAGTCCTTGACCGTGGCGGCGCGCTGCTCGGAAAGCTGCTGGTTGTAGTCCGCGGCTCCGGTATTGTCGGTATGACCCGTGATCTGCACGGCCTCAACCGAGCTTACGCCGCGTACGCGCGTCGCGAACTTCTCGAGCTCGGGCTGTGCTTCCTTCCTGAAGGACGCCTTGTTGGTATCGAAGAACGCGTCGCCTCCGATCGTCACCGTGCGCATCGGCTTGTTCTGGGTCGCGGGCGCGGCAGCGGCCAGCGCCGCGGCGGGTACGACCGCAGCAGCGGAAGACGCAGAGGACGCGGAAGCCGCGGCGGCCGGGGTTGCAGCGGCGGCAGGCGCGGCCGCCGGTGCTGCAGCCGCCGCGGGCGCGGCAGCTGCGGTGGGCGCGGGCGGAGCGGCCTGGACGACCGGCGCCGGCTTCTGCTTGCCGCAGCCTACGATGTCCTTGTCGAGGTTCCATTGCGTCGTCCTGACGCAGTTGCCATACGTGTCCATGACGACGCGGCCATTGGACGGGGCACCCAGAAACGCTTCGGTGGGAAGCTGATCCTGGGCGATGGCGGAAAAGCTGAACGCGAGGCTGCTCGCTACGATACTCAGGGGTAGTTTGCTCATACGGTCCTCCGGACCTTCGATCCTGCCATCTCCGCCACCTTGCCGCACATTGGACCAAGTGCCTATACCGGGGCGGATTCGGCGTAGAGTGCGTCCCAGCGGCGAGCGCCGCACAACAACAACAAGGAGAAGTAAAGAATGAAAACCGAGCTGCTATACCTTGTATACGTTACGGTCCTGACCGGCCTGCTCTGGGTTCCCTACATCCTCGACCGGATCGCCACCTGGGGCCTGACCGCGGCGGTGGGCTACCCGCAGAACCCGCCGGCGCAGTCGGCGTGGGCGCGCCGGCTCATGAAGGCGCACACGAACAACGTGGAGAACCTCGTGGTGTTCGCTGCGCTGGTGCTCGCGGCCCAGGATCTGGGCATCAGCAACAGCGCCATCGCCACCGCGGCCATGGTGTACTTCTGGGCGCGCGTGGTGCACGTCCTCGCCTACACCTTCGCGATTCCCTGGGTACGGACGCTGGCCTTTACGGTCGGATTCTTGGCGCAGGCGGTGATCGCCTGGCAGATCCTTGCGAAGTAGCTAGTCCATCAGTCCCGCGTAAAGAGGGGACGTGAGGTAGCGCTCGCCAAACGAGGGCAGGACGGCGACGATGAGCTTGCCCTCGTTCTCGTTGCGCTTGCCTACCTGGAGCGCGGCCCATACCGCCGCGCCGGAGGAGATGCCGACAAAAAGGCCCTCCTCTTTTGCGAGGCGCCGCGCCGTGTCGAGCGCGGCATCGTTGGGCACGCGCACGATCTCGTCGTAGATCTCGCGGTTGAGGATGTCCGGGATGAAGCCCGCGCCGATGCCCTGGATCACGTGCGGGCCCTTGGGCGAGCCCGACAGCACCGCCGAGGCGTCGGGCTCGACCGCGACGCACTTGAAGCCCGGTTTGCGCGCCTTGATCACTTCGCCCACGCCGGTGATGGTGCCGCCGGTGCCGATGCCCGCGACGAGGATGTCCGCCTTGCCGTCGGTGTCGTGCCAGATCTCCTCGGCCGTCGTCTTGCGGTGGATCTC
>Ga0137394_10003711_pt1 | contig 11525 bp, 14 predicted proteins | sample czobulk116metaG_FD_108278 | JGI IMG/M metagenome (GOLD analysis project Ga0137394, IMG submission 108278) | Vadose zone soil microbial communities from Angelo Coast Range Reserve, California, USA - czobulk1.16 metaG | ecosystem: Environmental > Terrestrial > Soil > Vadose zone | place: USA... | reverse complement strand
TCATTCGTCAAGAATCCCATCCCCAAATCCAAACCTAGATATCTAACATCGGACTATGTACCCGCGGTAACTTCCCCCCCACCTCTCCTACCGACATCGCAGCAGCGAATCCCGCGTTGAAAAACCGTTCAATCGATCTTCCTTGTCTCGGTAGCGTCCACGCCAGAATCCCCGTATGTCAGGCGCTTGGTCGGAAGAAATTGGCTAGATGCTTGTTCCTTGGTCTATTTACTTGGTCTATTCTCTACCACACCGGCGCTTTTTCTCTGCTCTTCTTCATGTCACACCTGGTCTAGTCTGCACAAACGCCTACTTGGGTGATAGGGGTAGTGAATAGAGTGTCAGGTCAGATCGTATGAACTCTAGCGTCCACCGCTGCCCCCCCAAATTCCATTTTGCTCTTGTCACCCACACGTGGTGTCGACCACACGCCATCTCCACGCGCACAGAACAGTGACAGGGTGCGCCGATGGCTCAATGGAAAGGGTCGAGACAGAAGGTAGGCACGCGTTTCCTCGAACGTTCTTGGCATTCCATCTCACCTTCTTGACATCTTCAGGCTTCAATGGCCCCCAGTACCTCGCGAGAACATGATCGGCATCCGCGAGCGTCCGTTGTCTCCCTGTGCGTTGTCTCGCATGTGAAAAGATCTTTTACGCGCAATGATGGCGTGTTGAGGCCTTGTCTCGTCGCTTTGGACATAGTCCATATCGCCGGGTACGTACACCTACGTAGACCAACGTACCGTGAAAAGTGTGATGGTCGATTTCCTCCCTCTTTGTTGTTCCGTCGGGGCCGCTGCGGGGTAGAATTCGGAGTACCATAAGGGTACTCGGGCCGGGCGTTGTACGGTATGTCGAGCGGGGGCTGACCTTCGTTCTGGTTTCATTACTCATATTAATTGTATTCGGCGAGGAGAACAAATACGGGGCACAATCGGACGGCGGTTGATAAGCGCGTACAAGTAGGTAATGAAACACATTTCTTTCTCTTTCAGGAGGGGATGGCATCAGAAAGGAACGCCAAGTTTTCTAGAAGGGAAGGGCGAGACAGAAAAAGAAAGGTAAGATAGCCGGATGAACTAATACTTTGTAGCGCGCTGCTGTTCTCGTGAGTCGTTCACATTTCCCTACGGTCTTGATCATTGTGACATGAGATTTGTGTCGTGTGGGCGAATGGAGATGTCCTGAACCTGAACACAATGTTTTTTCTTGTTTTGATATCCTGTCATAGTAGGTTGAGGTAGTATTATGTTTTCGGCAGTGTCGCGGGACGTGCCGTTTTTGGGCGTGCGTAGCGGCGAAAAGGGCCGAACCGGGTTGTTATACTTATCTGCCCTCAGGGACGTGCGCAGCAAGACAGCGGGCGACGTGTACCAGACAACCATCGTACGAGCGCATCACCGCGAAGAGAATCAAGGAGTGATGAAAGATGATGCAAAAACCCGAATCGTTGGCAACGTGAAACCAGAGCGTACCTTATCAGCAGGGTTGGTCCATTAATTGATTTGACGGAGCCACCATCTGTTCATCCCTATCAAGGGTTAAGGGCAGAGGGAAGCATACGATCCTGCGTCGGTGTCATGTCATGTATGAACGAGAAAAATGGAGTCAGTTGGCTGGGCATATGATCTGGTCTGAGCGCGAATGAAAGGCGAAAAAAAAAAGGAACATTTCCGATCGAAGGGCAAAAGGGAACGCACACAAGAAGAAGGGGAAGAAAAAGTTTTCCCGGAGGCTTACTTGGTGTAAAGTAGGAAGGGTCGGAGAACATGCCGTCATCGGGCGGCGGACGTGAAACGACACAGTTCCGAATTCTGTGGCTGCATATATCTGTTTGATTGATTGACGTGCGATCCGCGGGCGACCACCAACCTTGATTAGTTTCCCTATCATCCATCTTCTTACAGCAAACTGTGCCCGCGAAACTAGTGCTGTAAGTTTACAGTAGTATGTAGAGGAAGCTCTCAGCGATTAACGTTTTTCTTTTCCCTTTATTTACCCTCCAATTTCCGAGTCGGGGATGTCCGAGCGAGCGGGAGCGGAGCGAGTGGGGAGAAAAGAAAAGAAAAGGAGAGGCTCGGTACATCGAAACGCCGGATCGGCAGCGTCTGTCTGACTGACGGGATCAATCAGTTCAGTCATTTATTCCGTGGTGACTCGGATATGCTGTATACGCCACAGCATGGTTGTAGCATGGGCAATTATACCGGTACAAATGACGAAAGAAGCGCCGTGGAACCATGATATTGTATGGTTCTCTCATGATAAGACTGTGTCGATGAGGTCTGGCGGCGATTCGGAAAGGGAGGTTCGGGCACGATCGGACGATGGAGCGATGGAGCTTGATTATTGGAATTCGCGTATGCGTCCGGTGTGCTACGGTGTCACAGTGTGGTTGTACAGTATTTTACAGTAACATTAGCGTTGTCCTGAGCGCCGTACTGTACCGTACCCGGCAACTTTCTTTGCTCGCAGTGTCGCACCGGACGACCCACGCACTGCCAGTCCTCCGACTCTCTCGTATCCGAGTCGCACGCGCACACCCGAGGCGGCGGTGGCGACGTGCGGGTTCCGCATGTCCTTTTCATCTTTCATAACAATACTGTACTGCCAGTGGGGCCGGGACTGGATCCGGATCCAGCACAATATGAGTGCTGTATGCAGCACGTATCACCAACAAATCACAACTTGAACGGGATAGGGTAAAAATCGATGATTTGCGTTCAATGAAATAACATAACAATTTTTCTTTTTTTTTAGTTATAAAGAAGGGAAGCAGGAGAAGGAGAGCGGGAGAGAAGAGAAAGGGAAGGTGAGAAGAAGGAACGTTCAACGTTTTCAGCGGTTTGTCGTGGCTGTTTGTCATGATCGAGAAAGAACAAAGTGATCATCATACTGCATGATGGCGTGGCAACTGGCAAGCTGTTTAGTGCCGGTGTCGGCCGAAAGACGGACGATAGACGAATGGTGCCTTCGATGATTTTCAAAAAAGATGACGGAGCGCGATAATCGCAGCACTTGTTACAGTTAGTAGTAACTTTGCTATACAGAAGCCATGGGAAAAACAGCAGAAAGTTTGTCAGAGACAACAGGCGCGTGGGGAAGGGGGTGGCGGTGGGGAGCTCGGGGCGCTCTATTACGGTACGGTGCGATCCATCAACAGCGTCACGATGGATAGTTCAAGCTAGCCCCCGTCGTCATGCGCTACATCTGCAAGGCGGCCGGTCGCTGCCAGATTTATCCTCTATATGCTGTCTGCTTGTAGTGGCGTCCTACGGCATTGCTGTTACTATAAAGAAACACGGAAGGCGCACAGTGATCATGTATGACAATACGCGCGGGAACTCCGCCACAGGGCGGCCCCTCACAGGGTCCAGCCCTGCTCACGATCCGTGTCTTGTAATAGGTTTTGATGATTACAGTACTCGGGTGCGCGGGGAGGTAACGATCTGGAATACGGTATCATATGGCAGAGAGATTACAAATGACGTGCCAACCCAAAGCAGCTAAAGCGCAGGTAACGAGGGCGCAATCGCCTGCAATCGGCGGTGGGAATAATATCATTCGGGTTCTCTATCGAAAGGTTGATGCTCGGATAGATAGAGAGAATAAAAGTGGAATGAGTGGAGCGGTAGCGCGGCGCGAAGCGAGCACAAATCGCCCTTGTACGTACGTACGCAGTGGCAAGAATTGATGGGTCCGCGTGCTAGAGTTTTAAAGGAGACGGACGTTGCTTGCGCCATACGCTTTGCATCTCGGCTATATCAGTGTCGGTGGGTAACTGCGAGACGGACCGGATGGCATCTCATTTTGGGGGCACGCCAGACTGACGCTGTGAGGTACGATGCTTGGTCATGAGTTAACGTAGCCTGAGGTGACGTGTCCGTTACCCTCTCAGCACGCAGCTCCAAAATCTCCAATCGTAGCGCATAACATTGACGGGGAAGGCGTTCAAACCCAGCAAGCGTTTTGTAAAATTGCTGGGGCTGCTCCCCTCCCTACTACGATCGATCGCTCAAAACAATGCGGAAGTCATATGGGCTGGCGACCAAAAGGCATAACCGAGAATGCCTCACGCCGTGTCCGATTGTACCTCGGACAAGGGTGAAACGCGAGATCTGACTCCCGAGTGGGATTTGCGTGCGTGAGTTCGACTAGGGAAGAAGAATGCGGCAAAATCACTGGGACGCGCGAGTGCGTGTTTATGTGTGTATGGGGGAGAGCCCAAGCTGAGCGAGACGAGAGATGGGGACTACAAGAAAGCGGCGCGGCATGATCTTCGACGGCGGGAAGGACGCGAGAGACGAGCCGTGGCGAGATGAGAAAGAAGAAAAAGAAAGGAGCGTGGGAGGGGGAGGGATGAACGTGAACGAAATCCGGCACGCACGTGGGAACTTCGTCATCCCAGGGTCTTCCCCTTTTCGACCAACGCGACCAATCCTACCAATCACACCAATCGACTACCAATCCGACCAAAAACCCACACGTGACCGTGCACGTGCTGCCTCCCAGCCGACGAGACAGGTCTACCGTTCCACTGGCATGTGGTCCATCGATTCGCCCCGAGTCCGACCCAGCGCGCCTGGACAACAATGCAACACAGTATTGAGGGGTTTCATCCTGGCTCGAGTAAGGCCGGTCCTACTTTGGACCAGTCTTTGGTGGTTGTCGGCCATCTCGTTAATCCGTGCAGTGTGTCACGGTGCGTCTCTTTTCTCTTTGTCTTGCCTTTCCCTTTGCCTTCAAGTTTCCTTTCCCCTTTCGGAGGGTCGTGAAGCAGCCGAGGAAAGTGTGGCCAAGTATAATGAAGACTTTTTTATTGGTAACAAAAATCGCGTGGAAATCTCCCATGGTGAGGGGCCACGTTTCGCAAAATTCAGTGGAGATCCAGGTGCATGTTTCGAGTGCGGGCAAATGGGCCATTGGGCTAGGTGAGCATGAATTTTCTGTTTCTGCCCCCGCCCCTCCCAGTGCTTCTCGTCTGATGTTCCTTCATCGCCATGCCCTCTGTCCGCCTGTCGCCGCCAACCTTTGTGCTCGCCCTCACCGCCAGCTTCACACATCTGACTCCTCTGTTGCACATTGCCCTTCTCCACCATGCTCACCACCTATCTCATCCACATGTGTCGACATTGCGTTGCCTCGTCCCCTTTCGCCACTCGTCCTGATGCACCACTAACCCCTCCACTTTCCCCCTTGCCACACACAATTCCAATGCCAGTACAATCCGAATACATGACCGACATCGCTCTTCCCTTGTCCACTGATCCGTCGCCCATGCCGTCTCTGCATCTCAACCCCACTGGCACTGTGCACACTCCCCCTCTTGCTGCAGTTTCCTCTCCAGCCCCTTCCCTTCCTGCCCTCTGAGCCCTGATCCTACTGTCAACAATGCCTGCCATCTCTGTCCTTGCCTGGAAGGGCCCTTGCACATCAAGTATAATATTTATGTGTACATAAGCATTTTCTTGTGTAGTACTAGTCTTTCATTACATGTTGGTGCAGACTGGTGCAGGGTGCAGATGTTGGGTGCAGATGTTGAGTCTGGGTTGTCTGATGTATCTAGCTGCTCTCCCAATAGACTTGCATTTTGAATACAGTACCTCTCGAAAAGACTGACATGCCTGGCACACCAGGCATGCTTTGTGACCCTAATCCGAGGTCAAGGCCAAACAGGCCAAACACGGCCCCTGGGCACTTTCGGAACTGACCGAAGCCCAGCCACGTGACTACGGTTTGTCATCGGCCTCGGACGATTTTTAACCAAAACTTGAAATATTACCAGTTCAGGTGCGAGAGCAAGGTGAAGTTGGAGGATCAACATAGTGACCCCAGCGCACCTCGGTGTAGATAAATGGAATTTTCAATGAACATTACCTGGGGGGTTGAGCTGGAGAGTGCTGCACCTTGGTGCGGTGCAATCTACGGGGGCGCTCATGTGCTCATAAGGCTACTCCCTATGGCAGGGAATGCAGGTCCAGGAGAGACTTGCGACATCTCATGGCTGAGTGTTCCACTCTTATGTTGCTCGCAACAATGGGTACCTCTATGTGGGAAGCAGGGGAGGTGCCAAAGGGAAAGGAGCATGCAGTTGGAGGATAGTTATCATGATGGTGAAGAGAGAAAGGGCATGTATCACGAGAAAATCCAAACTGCATGGAGTCAGAATCATAACAATCAAACATGGCGGAAAAAACAGATCTCACCAAATGTGGATGTGGAGCAGGCACCGATATGCGCAGATTTGACCCGATATGAGTACTGCGTACTTGAAAGGCTCCCAGTGGTGCCCGTGCAAAGCACGGGATCCCACTAGTGATATTGAAAGATGAGACTGCGCGCACTAGCACCAAACGGAAAGAGCATGAAAAGGGGAACGGAGCTGCGCAACGCGGACGTGGTGTGGGACGCAAGTCGGCGAGGAGAGATGGGGCCGTTTTTGAGTGTTACGAGAATGGCAACGCCTTTGTGAGATCTTCCAGTGAGGATATGGTTCTGGTTCTGTATGAGGGCGTGCCAGGGTGCGTCACGTCCGGCTTCACTGATCATGCGCCATATTGTGAGCACGGGGAAGGCCTCAGTTCTTGATAGGGTTACGGTGAGGTCAGAGTGACGAGAAGACAGGAAAGTTACTTGTTGGCTAAGTGGGACGTTGTGCAGTGTCGAGAAAAGACATGGCAACGGGAGCAGGTGCCAGGGTGCGAGTAATGGGGATATGTCGCTCCCGGGTTTTCTCCGACGTCCTACTTTGTGACGTCCACTCAAGGTGACGGCTGTCTGATTGCGGATCACTCTTGCAGAAACGCGCGGCATAAACTGCGGCCAACTGGTCATCAATTGACCAATGGCAAGTCAGTCTAACTTCGTTCAAAGAGTACCAGGTTAACCTTCATCGAGGGACTCGAGGTCTTTGCGGCCAGTACGACAGGTCTCAAGTCATCCAGTAGTACGGTGTGTATTTCGCCTCAAAGGTTTGATCGAGTACTGAGAACCGAGAGATTGAGGTGTTGAGTAGTCGCTGGCAAGCGGCACGTGCGGCACATCGAGTCAGCTTATGTAATGTCTCATCACGAGCCCCGGCTGTAGGCCTAAATCAGGTTACCGGCTCAACTCACCGAGTGACAACCAACTCCTGTCCTTTGATTCGTTTCTCTTCGCGTCCATTCACCCATGCTGACCCACACGCTGCTTTGAATTTGGCGAGGCCCTCATGACCTCGAAAAGTGACGTTTATCTCTCTTCCGATCAGCGAAGCACCCACCTACAGTATTATTTTTTAAGTCTGGTGATTTTTCGGCTGCGTGATGCCTCTCATTAATCTGCCAGAAATTCGGTGTTCCTCGGCCCGCTTTGGAGCAAGCCACTTCCATCTTTCGGAACCTCTGATGACCTCGTGCTCGTCCTTCTGGCTACTCGAGCACATTGTCCCGACGCCGAAAGAGTATGTCCTTCTCCTTTATCCTTAGCTAGGGTACTTCGGATGGTTCCTAACACGAATAACGTTTATCCGAACGGCTCCTCGAAACAAACTGCAAGGGTGTTGTCCTATGTCGAGTTCTCAGGACCACGCGTGTCTCCTTTTCTCCAGGCTTTCATTCTCCACCACGTGGGAAGGAGGAGGTGCCGGTTAATCAACAATTTAGACAGCCCGGGCTGAGAATCACACAAAGAACCATCTCCAGGATGACGAGGCTCAGTGGTCATGGTTCACTCCCTCTGCGTGGCATGCTCGTCGCTATTCCTGTACACTTGTAGCCTCCAGGTTCAGCTCCGTTCATGTTGCTTCTCCTCGCAACGAAGTTTTGCGTACCCACGGGACATCGGAGAATCCATGGCTCCTCCCACTTCTAGCGTACAGTTTCCACCTATATGTGGCCACAGCTCGCGATGATCCTTGTAATCCCGTCTTCTTGGGATATCCAGCTTCCTCCTGGGTTTGCATTTTGAACGAGTAGTCAGCCATTGTCAGCCATTGTGATCCCGACGAGGAATGCAGCTGCCCCTGATGAGACTCCATGACCACTCCTATCGAGCAATTCGTTTCTCTACCTCTACCCCTGCACTCTAGCGTACTCCTACAGCTTCAGCTGTCTCTCTCGAGAAAGCCCATCCTCGTGAGTGGCCCGAGTCCCGATCTTTGCTGCCAGTGCAAAGCTTGTCTGTGCAGCATAAAAGAGCCGTCTAACTCTGCTACGTTTTTGACCAGGTGGCTACGCCTACTCACTGTGTTCTCACCCGCCCTTGCGATGAAGTTCATCTCTGCTTCGACCATTGCCCTCTCCATCCTTCTCGCCGGGGGCGCCCGCGCGGCAACATACAACGTCGCCGAGACTTTCCAAGGCCCCTCGTTTCTCTCAGGTTTCTCCTTTTTTTCCGCGCCCGATCCGACGCATGGACGCGTGTAAGTGTATTTGTCATCGACTCTTCGCCAAGAGTTTTGCTGACATGGACGGTGACCGCGCGCGCAGTAACTATGTGACGCGGTCGGAGGCGCTAAGCCTCGGACTTGCCACCGTGGACGGCGACAGCTTCATTCTGCGCGCCGACGACACAACAACGCTCAGCCCCGGCGGGAAAGGCCGCAACTCGTTCCGCATCATCTCGAACAACCGGTACGGCACGCATGTCTCCGTGTGGGTAGTCCATTTCGCGTTCCCGTTCTTCCACGTAGCTCGGTGTTCATGATTGGTGGTGGCCACACAGTTTCAACATGCAGCACATGCCGCAGGGTTGTGGGTGAGTCTGTCTGAGCACTTTTCCTTCCTATCGTCGTGGTAAGACGGCGCGACCACACAGGACATGGCCCGCAATCTGGGAGCTCGGTAACACCTGGCCTGAGGGGGTAGGTATTCCAAGCTTTGTAGAGTCTCAAGTTTGTGATGGTGACCCGCATAATGCTTTCAGGGTGAGGTTGACATAGTCGAAGGAGTCAATGACCAAGTGCCAAATGCCTCATCTTTGCACACAGGCCCTGGTACGTGTCGCTGTCACTGTCGTCATCTGATCACGCGTTGACAGAGGATCACTTTTTATTTTTCAGGGTGCTCTATGCCACAGCAACGCTCACAGACCGGGTAAGGGCCCAGTTCACCTCGTAGCAAATTGAAATTGCTGAACACGGATATTTTTTTCCCTCGCTCTGGCAGCAACCCCACCGGATCGGACTGCTATGCATTCGCAAACGGCAACGCCGGATGTGGCGTGCAGACTACCTCCCCCAACAACTATGGTCCGGCATTCAATAACAACGGCGGTGGATGGTGCGTGAACTGCCCTCTTCCCTGCCCTCCCCATAAGATTGATTAATGAGATATGATATTCCCGTTTTGCAGGTATGCGATGGAGCGCACCCCGAATTTCATCAAGGTCTGGTTCTGGTCACGCCATGCGAGCAACGTCCCATCGGACGTGCTGAACGGCTCCGGATCGATTAATACGGACGCGTGGGGCACGCCCACCGCGTACTTCCCGAACACCCAGTGCAACATCGACAGCCATTTCACTCCTTCGAACATCATCATCAACCTGACGTTCTGTGAGTTGGCGCTCGTCCAGCGTTGTCTTTCTAGTTTCAGAGGGGGAAAAATTACCTCTAATGATTTTTCTGTTGTACGTATCACACAGGTGGAGACTGGGCCGGCGCTGTCTACGGTTCCTCTGGTTGCCCCGGGACCTGCGAAGGTATGTTATGATACTACTACGTTGTGTGCAGCGTGGAAGCCCTGACTTTTGACCCAAACGTAGATTTCGTCAACAATAACCCCGGCGCGTTCGCGGATGCCTACTTTGAGTTCAACTCGGTGAAAGTGTACGAATAGATGGACACCTCACGGGAGTGTCCTCATTCGGAACGATGTCCTGCGCTGAATCGCGCGAGACTTTCGGTAGGTGTGGAAGTTGGCCGTCACACGGCCACAGGCGTAGTTATTTTCGGACCCTGTGTTTGCGAAAAACAGTTTGTTAAAAGTGGTGAAATATACATCTATTAGGTTTTGTGCCCCAAAATCCGCATGAATAGAAGTCAGAGAAAATAACCGTGTGAAACATCGCAGACGTAGTCCATCGTCAACCCATAGAGGAACGTGGTCCCGAATTAGAACAGGAATAGAAACCTGTGTTGCTCCCCTTGAGCGAACTATGACTGTATGCATGTTCCTCAGATTACGCTTTGATGGAACACTTTTTTTTTTAGAAGACATGTCGCGAAGGGGGAAAATTTTGACGAATCTGCGTGCGATGCCTTTGATTGAGAAGCGGATGGTGCGGCTCTGATCAGAAATATCAGAATACCACTGGCGCCCGGGACGTGGTGCCAGTGAGGCTGCCTTTCAATCACTGGTGTACGACTTCTTACGGCCCTGCCAGACCGTGACGTGACTACTACACATCAGCAAATCGGGGAGATTCTTGTGAGGAAGCACGGCTCCGACTCGGAGTCTCACGAGTTCGATACTACGGGCCGGTACGAGGTATGGGGGCCATCACGCCACCATGATACAAGTACAAGGTTAATAGGATCGCCTTCGGAAAAAACTAGCTGCGGAAATGGGAGACAGTCAGGGTTGACAGATCTGTTCGTCGTGTGGAAAGGTCAATGGTGGTCGCACGTACTACCAAGCGAGGCCGCACTGCCGGTGCAGCGATGAACAAAGAAAAAAAAAGGCGACCGGCGATGGATCGCATAACTAGTAGTACCAGTACTAGTGAAGGAATAAATCGAACGTCGCGCGCCAGGTATGATACAGCATCATGATTCATGATGCCTTATTAATGTCTGATTAATTCCTGTTGATGGCCCGAGGTTCCGCTTATCATCGGTCCGTTTGATCCTAGGATCGAGTACTAGTAGGCGCCGTACAGCCGCATTTTTGGAATGCCCATTAGCTGCGGCGCACCCCTTGATGAAGATACACCACTGTAGCTGGCCGACCGACCCCGAAACTTCCGAAAGAGTGCCAGTGCCATGATGATCTTCTAGATCATATCGATCACTGTTCCCGATCCAAGGATAACTTGTTTGCCTTCGATGGGCGTGGGTGTATGAATGACTGATGCGGGCAATCGTATTGATGATCTGAGATGACATATATCATAGTCACGGTGGTGATTGAACGTGGGAGGGAAACAAATATGTTTGTTAGGTACCGCTAGTGCGGCTTTTCCCACGGGCCCGACAGTGTTGGCCCCAGTGAGTGAGCTCTCACAGTACAGTACTAACTCTCGGGCTCTCGGTCGTAGTAAGCCCTAATCAGGTTACTAGCGCAACACACCGACTCGACGTAGACGATAGCGGCTCTTCGCCCTCGACTCTCTTCTTGTCGTTTGCTCATATGCTGACCGTAGTCCCTGGCACCGTCCGCTGCTTCGAATTCGACCAGGTCTCTCTGCTCTGTTTCAGGTGGCGTGTCAGTGATCCTCTCACATAAATCTCCCAGACTCGGTGCCCGTCGTCCTGCTTTGAAGCAAGCCACTCCCCATGTTTTGGAACTTCTGATGGCCCGGTGCTCCGTGCTCATCCTTCTG
>Ga0137394_10003710_pt1 | contig 11525 bp, 10 predicted proteins | sample czobulk116metaG_FD_108278 | JGI IMG/M metagenome (GOLD analysis project Ga0137394, IMG submission 108278) | Vadose zone soil microbial communities from Angelo Coast Range Reserve, California, USA - czobulk1.16 metaG | ecosystem: Environmental > Terrestrial > Soil > Vadose zone | place: USA... | reverse complement strand
TGACCGGCATCATGGCGAGCATGACTACAAGCCAAACGTTGAATTTCATTTGTCTCTCCTGCGATGAAGATCTGTCGCCGGATGTGTTTGAACAACGCGGCGCGCGTTGGTTCCTAGTGGAAATCAACCTGCCAGCCCACGGTTGATCGTTCAACCGAAACGACGAGAGGCGGGTCCTTGCCAGCGAAGCCGTCGGCTCTGCCTACGCGCTCGTTAGACTCCTCGCGTGCGCGCTTCCTTCACTGCCTTCATCGGGCGGATCTTTGCGGATTCACCGCTGCGTCATCCGCGGTTCCGCCTGTTCTACTTCGGTTCGCTCGGAACTGCACTCGGCTTCACGATGGCGACGACGGTCGCCGCGTGGGTGATGGCGACGCTGACGCCGTCCGAATTCATGGTCGCGCTGGTGCAGACAGCGGCCACGGCGCCGGCGCTGTTGTTCGGCCTGGTCGCAGGCGCGCTGGCCGACATCGTCGATCGGCGCCGGCTCATCCTCGCCACGCAATGGTTGCTGTTGTCGGCCACGGCGCTGCTCGGCGCCGCCGCGCTGGCCGGCTTCGCCGGTCCGTCGACGCTGCTCACGCTGACATTCGTGGTCGGCGCCGGCCTCACGCTATATCTGCCGGCGCAGGCCGCGAGCATCAACGATCTCGTTGCGCGCGAAGACCTGGCGCGCGCGGTGGCATTGGGGGCGGTGGCTTTCAACGTCGCCCGTGCGGTCGGGCCCGCGCTCGCGGGCGGCCTGGCCGCGTGGGTGGGTTCGGGCAGTGCGCTGCTCGCCAGTTCCCTGTTCTTCGTGCTGATGATCGTCGCGGTATTGCGGATGGAGCGGCGCCGGCATGCGTTGCGGGGCGTACCGGAAACCGTGTTCTCGGGTGTGCTGAGTGGACTGCGTTATGCACGCCATTCGCCGGCGATGCGGTCGCTGATGATCCGCAATGCCAGCTTCAGTCTATGCGCGAGCGCGTTCTGGGCGCTGCTGCCGGTGATCGCGCGCGACCAGTTGCATCTTGGTGCCGGCGGTTTCGGCCTGCTATCGGGCGGATTCGGCATGGGCGCGATCGTGGGCGCGCTGTCCATTCCCGCTCTGCTGCAGAAGCGGTCGCTGAACTACATCGTCAATGGCGCGACGCTGTTGTGGCTGGCCGCGATCGCGCTGTTGGCCGCGACCGATATCGTGGCTTTGGCGATCGTCGCGGCGTGCTTTGGAGGCGCCGCGTGGGTGGCGGTACTGGCGGGTCTGTCCGCGGGAACCCAGAGCAGTGCGCCGGGCTGGGTGCGGGCGCGCGCAGTCTCGGTGAACCTGGTCACGATGCAAGCGGGCTTGGCGGCCGGCAGTGCGGTGTGGGGCGCGGTCGCTGCGACGGCGGGAATTCGAATCGCGCTGCTGACGTCGTTGGTAACGATGCTCCTGCTGCTCGCGGTCAGTCGCCGCGCCCGCGTGGCGATGGGCAGCGAAGCCGACGTCACGCCGGGCGCGCCGCTGCCCGAACTGGCCATCGCAGTGGAGCCGCAGCCGACCGACGGACCGGTCGTGATTCAAATCGAATACCGGATCGACGCCGAGAATCGCTTGGAATTTCTGCGCGCCATTCACGCCGTCGAACCCGCGCGCCGCCGCAACGGGGCCAGCAGTTGGCGCGTGTACCGCGACCTGGCCGAAGACGGGCGCTTCGTCGAGCGCTTCGTCATCGAGTCGTGGGCCGAGTACGTGCGCCTGCGCACACGCTCAACGATGGCGGATCGAGCACTGGATGCGCGCATCCTGCTGCTGCAGCGGGCCGACCTGCCCGTCCAGATTTCGAGGTTGATCGGCATCGATCGCGAACGCGAGGGCATTGTCGACGAAGAGCGGTCCGCGTAACGCCGCAGATCCAGCAACGACCTGCCTTTCCGGATTGAATGTGAGTCCTGCCGGCGGGACCAGGTCAGCGCTACGTTTCGTAGTCGCTGAACGCGCGCAGTACGGCCTTGCTCAAGGCGGTCAACTCGCTCCTTGCGGCTTCGCAAAGCGCGGTCGTTGTTTCTGCAGCGACCTGCATCGAACCGGCTTTCACGAGCGCGCCCTCGAGCTCCGCAGCAAGAGCCTGGACGTGAATTGCGCCAAGGGTCCCCGCCATGCCGTTCAGCGTGTGCGCAATGGCCCGCGCAGCCGCGATATCACCGGCGGCCACGCGTTCCTGCACGCGATCGATATCGGATCGATTTTCCTGCGCAAACTTGCGCAACAAGCGCAGGTAGCTCGGCAATCGGTCGTCGAGATACCTGAGTCCTGCAGCGAAGTCCAAGCCGGAGATGCTGGACAGCCGCAAACGCATCTCGTCGGCGCTGGGCGCAGCGGCCGCCGGCAGGGATCGTCCATCGCCGCCGGCATCGCGCTGAGGTAGCCATTTGAGCAAAGCGGCGTACAGCACCTTCGGCGCGACGGGCTTGGCAAGGTGATCGTTCATGCCGGCAGCCAGGCATGCCGCGCGGTCTTCGCCGAAGGCGTTTGCCGTCATCGCGAGAATCGGGGTTTTTTCGCCGCCGGGCAAAGCTCGGATGGTGCGTGCCGCCTCCATGCCGTCCATGTTCGGCATCTGCACATCCATGAGGATCAGATCGTAATTTCCGGTGCGCGCTTTCTCGACCGCCTGCACGCCATCTTCAGCGACCTCGACGGAGAGCGAGGTCGCATGTAGAAGCTCGATTGCTACTTCTCGATTGATGGCGGAGTCATCCACCAGCAGAAGACGCGCACCGGCGTGGCGCCTGCGAAGTTCCATTTCGGGACCTTGCCCCGGTATCGCCCTGGGCGCAGGAGTGGCGCGGCGCGCGCGTGCGAGGCGCGCCGTGAACCAGAACAGGCTGCCACGTTCGGGTTCGCTTGCGACGCCTACATCACCGCCCATCAGCGTGGCGAGGCGACGGGTGATGGCAAGTCCAAGCCCCGTCCCGCCGTACTTGCGCGTTGTCGATGCGTCGGCCTGCTCGAACACTTCGAACAGTCGCGGCAGGGTTTCTGCGGCGATGCCGATGCCCGTGTCCTGCACCTCGAATCGCACCAGCAACTCGGCGCCCGCTTCCTCGAGCAGGCTCGCGCGCAAGGTGACCTGACCGCGATCTGTGAACTTCACCGCGTTGCCCGCGTAGTTGAGCAATGACTGGCGCAGCCGGGTTGAATCGCCGCGCAACCATTCCGGCACGCCTTGGTTTTCGACCTCGAGGAGCAAGCCTTTTGCCGCCGCCTGCTCCGTCACCAGCGAACGCACATGGTCGAGCACCGCGCTGAGGGGAAAGTCGGTGCGCTCCAATTCCAGGCGCCCGGCCTCGATCCGGGAGATATCGAGCACGTCGTTGATGATCGCCAGGAGATGGTGGGCGGCGGCATCGATCTTGGCGAGCCGCTCTGCCTGCAGCGAGGTCGGATCGGAGTGCTGCAGGAGATGCGTCAAGCCGATGACGGCGTTGAGCGGCGTACGAATCTCGTGGCTGATGCCGGCCAGAAACTCGCTCTTGGCCCGATTGCTGGCTTCAGCCCGCTCGCGCGCGTGCACCGCTTCTGCGTTCTGTGCCGCGACTCGAGCGGCTTCGGCGTCCCGCCGCAAGCGCGCAATCTCGACCTGAGCACTGACGACCGCGAGAAGTTCACGCGCGCTAAAAGGCTTGACGAGGTAATCGTCGGCGCCGGCCGCCCTGCCCTCGACACGAGCTTCTTCCCCCGCGCGCGCAGAAAGCAGGACGACCGGAATTGCACGCGTGCGTTCATCGGCACGGAGCTCGCGCAGCAGAGCGAAGCCGTCCATGCGCGGCATCATGACGTCCGAAAGAACGAGATCCGGACGATCGCGGCGCGCGGCGGCGAGCGCCTCCTCGCCGTTGGCTACCGCTATCACCAGGAACCTCGACTCGAGCAGGCGCCGCACGTAGTCGCGCATGTCGGCGTTGTCGTCGGCCCAGACCACGGTCGCGCGCGTCCCTGCAGCGCCTTCCCCACCATTCAGCGAAGCCGCTTGTGCGGTCGCGGTCGGCACGTGTTCGGGTCGAAGCTGCTCATCCACGGTTGAAGGCGTCGGTCGTTTCGATTTGGGTAACCAATGCAGCGCCTCCTCGACGTACGGGCCCGCGCCGAGCGCACTCGAAACCGGCTTGCCGGCGGCGCGGATGCGTTCCGCTGGCAAATGCGCCTTGCCGCGCGGAATGGTCACTGTGAAGGTCGAGCCTTGACCTGGAGCACTCGTCACGCGCACCGCACCCCCGTGCAGAAGTGCCAGTTCGTGCACCAATGCAAGCCCGATACCTGTTCCTTCATGGGTCCGACCGGTGGCGCCTTTGACGCGATAGAAACGTTCGAACAGGCGCGGCATTTCCGCCGTTGGTATGCCTGTGCCCGTATCGCGGATCGCCAATTGCGCCGCGTCGTCGGTGAGCTCGAGATTGACGGCGATTTCTCCAGCGAAGGTGAACTTGAATGCGTTGGAGAGCAGATTCAGGACGATCTTCTCCCACATGTCATGGTCGACGTAGACCTGCTCGGGCAACGGTGGGCAGTTGACGACGAGGCGCAGCCCGGCGCGGTCACACGCGGAGCGAAAGTTGCTGGCCAGTTCGGCGGTGAATGCGGCCAGATCCGTGGCTTCATAGACGATCTCCACCCGGGCCGCCTCTATGCGCGCGAAATCAAGAAGCGTGTTGACCAGCTTGAGCAGTCGCACGCTGTTGTGATGCGCCGTCTCCAGGCGCGCACGGCGCTCGGTGGAAAGTGGATGGTCGCGCTCGGCCAGTTCATCCTCGAGCGGACCAAGGATCAGCGTCAACGGCGTGCGAAATTCGTGGCTGACATTGCTGAAGAATGCCGTCTTGGCGCGGTCGATTTCGGCCAGCGCCTCGGCACGCTTCTTCTCGGTCTCGTACGCGCGCGCATTGGCGATGATGTTCGCCACCTGATCCGTGGTCGCTCGATAGAACCTGCGATACCGATCGTCGAGCTCGCGGTGCGGACTGATCCCGGCGACAAGGAACGCGTAAGGGCGCGCATGTCCTGCACGAGACAGAGGCAACACGATCGCTCGTTCAGGCCGCGCGTTCCAGCGGCCTGGCGGCAACGGACCGAAGCGGCTGGCAAGATCGTCGATGATCAGCTCGCGCGTGGACCGCAGTCTCTCTTCAAAAGGCCATGACGGCGGCCGCGAACTCTCGCCGATCAATACGCGGGCGACCTTCGCCGGCCCCTCGTAGTCCCCGAGTCCGCCCGCCCCAACCAGACGCGCGTAGCCAGCGTCGTCGTCAAGCAGGTAAAGAAGAACAAAAGGCAGATCCAGTTCGTTGGCAGCCAGGACCTCCACTGCGACGCGGTGTGCTTCCGCTTCCGTTTTTGTTTCGGCCGCACGCGCGGCGAGATCGTGCAGCATGTGGATCTGGCGCTCGCTCTGCACTTTCGCGGTGGTCTCCTGCACCGTGTTCAGCAGCCCGCCGACCTGGCCGTCATCGCCGGGGACCGGACTGTAGGAAAACGTGAAGTACGTTTCCTCGGCCATAGCCCCGCTCTTTATGAACAGTTGCAAGTCTTCGGTCCAGGTTGCAGGGCCTCCTTCTTGCACGCTCCTCGCCATGGGGCCCGCGACGTCCCAAACTTCGGCCCAGACTTCGGCGGCAGGCGCGGCGAGCGAAGCGGGATGTTTGTCCCTCAGGATGGGGCGATAAGCATCGTTGTATAGATGCAGCAGGTCCGAGCCCCACCAAAGCAGCATTGGAAATCGGCTGCCGAGAATGACACCCAGCATGGTTCTGAGGCTGCGCGGCCAGTCTTCGACCGGACCGAGCCGGGTCTTGGACCAATCGGTCGAGCGCATGAGCGCGCCCATCTCGCCCCCCGCTGCGAACAGCTCTGGCGCGGCACCGCTCGCAGAAGAGACGAGGGCGCCGGCTTCCTGCTCCGTCGGTCTGTCCACAGTAAAGCGACCTCCGTACACGACGTTAGCGAGAACGACGCATGCAGGATCTCACAGCTCAAGCCGGTGCTGAACGTCACGCCCTCGATGACAAGGGCAACCCCTAGACAGCGTGCACCACGCGTCCAAGCTCCTCTAGCGCTACGCCATGAAGAGCTTCGGCTCAGAGGGCGGCGCCAGCGGCTGCAGGCCGCGCTGCCACCACCCCACATCGTGCCAGGCGCCCATCTTGAAACCGACGTTGCGGTAGACGCCGATCGGCTGAAACCCAAGCGCTTCATGCAGCCCAACGCTCGCCGCGTTGGGCAACGTGATGCCTGCGAACGCCTGGAAGTATCCAAGCTGCACAAGATGCTCGAACAACTTCTCGTAGAGTGCGCGTCCCACGCCCCGGCCACGCACGTCGTCTCGAACGTAGACCGTGGTGTCGACGGCCCAACGATAAGCCGGGCGCTCGCGATGCCTGCCCGCGTAGGCGTAGCCGCTGATGCGCTGCTCGTTGTCGACGTACACGAGCCACGGAAAACGCTGCAACGTGCTCGTGATGCGTTCGCGCATCTCCGGCACGCCGGGAGGCTCGAGCTCGAACGAGATGGCCGTGTCGGCGACGATCGGCCGGTAGATCGACGCCACGGCGTCGGCATCCTCAGGCGCTGCGACTCTGATGTTCAGCGTCGTCATGATCCGGCGCAGCTTAGTCCGCCGGGGTATCGGATTGCGCCTCCCTGCTGGCTTGTCTCGAAGCGGTCACCGCAGGAGAGAAAGCGCGATGAGCGAGAACCGCGAGACCAGCGCCGGCGAGTTGAGCCAGCACGAAACCCGGGACGCTGGAGGGAGCGATCCCGGCGAAACTGTCGCTGAACATGCGGCCGAACGCTGCCGCGGGGTTGGCAAACGACGTCGAGGCGGTGAACCAATATGCCGCGCCGATGTAGGTCGCCACCATCGCAGCGACGCGAGACGGCGGTGCACGCAGAATGATCAGAAGCAGGCCGAACGACGCGACCGACTCGGCGATCCATTGCCCGGCGCCGCTGCGCACCTTGGTGGAGAACTGCACGATGGTCAGGTCGAACATCGCGTGCGCCAGCCACGCGCCAAGCACCGCCCCAAGCAGCTGGGCAACGATGTAGGGCACCAGGAGCGAACGCGGCAACACGCCGCGGGCCGTCATCACGATCGAGACCGCGGGGTTGAAGTGCGCACCGCTCAGTGGACCGAACACTTCGATCAGGACGTAGAGGCCACCGACGGTTGCGAGCGCATTGGCCAGCAGCGCCACCGCCATGTTCCCGCCGGACAGCCGCTCAGCCATGATGCCCGAGCCGACGACAACGGCGAGCAACAACGTCGTGCCAAGCAGCTCCGCGGCCAGGCGCCGCGGCCGCGCCACCGTCACCGCGTCAGCGCTTTCCAATCTCGTCCAGCCTCTGCTTCAACGCCACCCGATCCAGTTTCAGCAGCGGCAGGTTCAGGAACAACTGGATCCGGTTCTGCAACAGGCTATAGGCCTTGAAGAACGCACGGCGCTTGTCGTCGTCCGAGCCTTGCAGGGCCGCCGGATCCTCCACGCCCCAATGCGCGGAGATCGGTTGCCCGGGCCAAAGTGGACAGACCTCTCCTGCCGCGCTGTCGCACACGGTGAAGACGAAGTGCAACGCTGGCGCTCCCGCCACGGCGAACTCGTCCCAGCTCTTGCTCCGCAATCCTTCAGTGGCGATCCGGTTCTTGCGCAGCAATTCGAGGGCGAACGGATTGATGCTGCCCGTCGGATGCGAGCCGGCAGAAAAGGCCTTGAAGCGTGAGCCGGCCATCGCGTTCATCATCGCCTCGGCCATCACTGAGCGCGCCGAGTTACCGGTGCAGAGAAACAGGACGTTGAAGGTCTGAGCGTCGTTCATGCGATGCAAGGTCAAATCGATCGGGCGTTCATCGCAGCGCCTTCACCATGTAGGTTGCGCCGGCAGGACAAACAAAAGCAAACTCGCTGCTTTGCTGGACTGCCCCTGGTGCCTCGTTGCGCGCCGCCACGCCATAGCCCATCCGGAGGAAAAACTCCCTGGCGGTTTCGGTCAGCAATACGAGCGAGCTAAGACCGTCGCCGCGCGCCTGGTGCTCGACCGCATCGACCAGCGCGGCACCGATGCCATCCTTGCGACGATCGGGCGCTACGACGAGAGAGCGCAACAACCCGACGTCGCCGTAGCGCTCCAATGCGACCGCCCCCGCCAGTTCGCCCGCGACCGCCGCCACGAGGAACGTGTCGATCGAAGCCGGGGTCAAGTCGCGCGTCGGCAGCCCGGCACACGCAAGCATGGCAACAACAGCGTCGAAGTGAGACGCCTGCGCCGCGCGTATCGATAACGCCGTACCGTGCACAGCGCTTGGCCTATCCGCAGCAGGCTGCCGCTTTGGCTTCCGCTCCGCTTTGGGCCGAGGTTCCGCACGCGGCCGTGCCGCAGGCAGTCTGCGCTTCGAGCGCCTCACTCGATTCGCCGTAGATCGGCGCCGCGCCGAGCGAGTGGAACGTCTCCCAAGCGACGCCCGCCGGGTCCTTCACCCAATACTTGTTCGAGCGGGCGTAGCAGCAGGTAACGTCCCTTTCTGCAGCGGTCTGCACGTCGGCGCGTTGCAACTGCTCATTCAGGCTGTCCAACTCCGCATCGCTATCGGTCTGCAGGCCAAGGTGATTGATGCCGACGCGCGTGCGCCCGGTGGAGATCGCGAAATTGACGCGCGGATCCTCGAGCATCCACTTCGCGTAGTCAGGCTTGGTCACGGCCGGGTCGGCGCCGAACAACGTCGAGTAGAAACGAATGCTTTGCTCGAGGTCACCTACTGAAACGTGGACATGAAAGCGCTTCATACCCTTTCCTTTCCCCGCGCCTTGCGCGTTTTGGTGGTGGCAGCTGAGGGAACCGGCGCGCAACTTGCACAGTCGGCGGCGCAGCAGTTTTCGGTGAGGAATCCGAGCAAATCGTTCATCGCGGCAAAATCGGCCGCGTAGAAGATGAACCGGCCGTCCTGCCGGGTGCTGACGAGCCCGGCATGGCTCAGTTCCTTCAGATGGAAGCTCAACGTCGCAGGGGCGATGGAAAGCTTCTCGGCGATTTCCCCCGCTGCAAGACCGCTCGGCCCCTGCTGAACCAGCAGCCGAAAAACGGCCAGCCGCGTTGTTTGCGCAAGCGCCGCGAGTGCAGTCACGACCTGAGTCGATTTCATATTTCCATTTTTATCGAAATGTCGAACGCTTGTCAAGCGCTTCGGTTGTCACCGGTACCATGCGCCCCTCCCTTGCGAAGGAAACGCGCCAACATGAACAAACGCTTCTTCCTCGTCTCGATCGGTGCGGCGGGTCTGCTCCCCACACTCAACGCTGCTGCTGCAACCACGATCGTCCGCCAGCCCGGTCTGCTGACCGTCAGCGGTGCGATCGGCAAGGGCAACCGTGGCGCGTTCGATCCGGCGCTCGATCAGATGATGAACAAACACGGCGTCCGTTTTGACAAGGCGCACGAGTTCGACGCCCCAGCCCTGCGCCGCCTGCCTTCGGTGACGATCAAACCGACACTGGAGTACGACGCAAAGAAGCACACGCTGCAAGGTCCGCTGCTGGTTACCGTGCTCGAGGCGGCGGGCGTGGCTCCTGGCAGCAAGGTGCAACTCGGCATGCGAGCGGTCGACGGCTACAACGTGAAGATCAGTCTCGCTGACGCTTGCGCCTACCGCATGGTGGTCGCGACTCAGATCGACGGTCGCCCGCTCGCGCTCGGTGGACTTGGTCCACAGTGGGCGTTATACGACGCGGACACGGTAGCGGCGTTCAAGGACAAGCCGCTCAACGAACGCTTCGCGCTCTGCCCCTGGGGCCTTTATCACATCGATGTACAGGTGACGTAAGAGCAGCGGACCGCGCTGCGTTAAACGCTACGCGGTTATCTCCACGCGCCAGCCAGGTCAGTGAGTTAGACCCCGTGCGGCTGCGTCAGGCCGCGCGCCGTTTCGCCCGGGTGGGCTTTTCCGGCCACGCGCGCATCGCCGCTGCGGCCGTCGCCTCCAGGCTCTTGCGCGTCGCCCCGTCGCGGGACTGCATCGACATCCCTGCCAGCACTGTCGTATAGAACTCTGCCAGCGCCCCGGCATCGGTACCCGGCTCCAGCTCGCCGTCGGCGATGCCCATCGCGATGCGTTTTTTGATCAGCGCTTTCGACTCGGCACGGCGTTCCGCGAGGGCAGTCTGGATCGACTCCGCCGAGCAGTTGGTCGCGGCCATCATCAACATGCAGCCCCTGGGTTGCCCCGGCTTGGCCAGTTCGTCGACCGCATCACGCAGCACGCGTTCAATTGCACCACGCGCCGTGGGTTCTTCGCCGAACATGCAACCGCCGGCCGCGGAACCGCGGTGACAGCTTTCGTAGCGCTCGACCGCTTCGAGAAAAAGCTGCTCCTTGTCGCCGAAGGCCGCATACAGGCTGGGCGGGTTGATGCCCATCGCCGACGTGAGATCGGTCAGCGAGGTGGCTTCGTAACCCTGGCGCCAGAAAATTTCCATCGCCCGCTCCAACGCCTGGTCGCGATCGAACGACCGCGGGCGGCCTCGCGTCTTTACGGACTTGTCTCCATCGTTTTTCATAGTGATCAATACAGAATCACGTCTTTTATGTAGTGCTTGATACTAAATCGCTTGACACGGTTGCGCAAGGGCCGTTAGAGTCCGCCTTCAATTTGTAGCGGTCGATACATAACACAACCGTGCGGCCGCGGCGTCATGTTCCTGCTTGCCTTTCTTTTTGCCATGTTTCGATTTCGAGGACCCGTCGACATGAATTCCCTTGCCTCTCGTCGTCGCAGCCGGCTGCTGTTCGCCGGCACGGCGCTCGCCGCAGTTGTTGCCATCGCCGCAGGCGTTATCGGCCTGCGCACCTCCAGCGCCGAACCTGCTGCCGCGCCGGCCGCGCCTCAGGCCACCCCCGTGGCCGTCGCGACGATCGAACCCACCGACGTGAGCACATGGGACGAATTCTCGGGGCGCCTGGAGGCGGTCGAGCGCGTCGATGTCCGCTCTCGTGTCGCCGGCGCCGTGCAATCGGTGCACTTTCAAGAGGGCGCGCTGGTCAAGGCCGGTGATCTCCTGATCACCATCGATCCGGCCCCATACGCCGCCGAGGTCGACCGTGCCGATGCACAAGTGGTCGCGGCACAAGCTCGCGTCTCGCACGCCAACAGTGAACACGAGCGTTCATTGCGCTTGTGGAACGAACGCGCGATCGCGCAACGCGAAGTCGATGAGCGGCTCAACACCTTGCGCGAGGCCGAAGCAAACTTGCGCGGTGCGCTGGCAGCGTTGCAGGTGGCGCGTCTGAACCTGGGCTACACGCAGGTGCGCGCGCCGGTTGCAGGACGCGTCGGCAGGCTGGAAGTGACGGTCGGCAATCTTGTAGCGGCTGGTCCCGGAGCGCCGGTGCTCACCACGCTGGTCTCGATCAGCCCGATATATGCCAGCTTCGATGTCGACGAACAGGTCGTGGGTCGTGCTCTGAAGGACCTGCGCCGCGGCAGCGACGCGTCGGTAAGCACGCCGTCCCTCCTGGCCCG
>Ga0137394_10003706_pt1 | contig 11529 bp, 9 predicted proteins | sample czobulk116metaG_FD_108278 | JGI IMG/M metagenome (GOLD analysis project Ga0137394, IMG submission 108278) | Vadose zone soil microbial communities from Angelo Coast Range Reserve, California, USA - czobulk1.16 metaG | ecosystem: Environmental > Terrestrial > Soil > Vadose zone | place: USA... | reverse complement strand
GAGGACGCCAATGATCTTGCCCAGGAGACGTTCATCAAGGGGTTTCAGGCCATCAAATCTTTCAAAGGGGATTCGAGCTTTTATACTTGGATTTATCGGATCGCGGTCAATAAAACGATCAACTTTCTCAAGCAGCGGAAAAATCGGACTCACATGAGTCTGAACGACATAGATTTCAACGCGGAGAACGATCCAGACCTCGTGGCCCTGATCTCCGATCGCACCCCACGTAGGGACATTAACCTATCCGAACTGCAGGAAAAATTGAACGAGGCCATGCAGAAACTGTCTCCTGTTCATAGATTGGTTGTGACATTGCACGATGTGCAGGGTCTTTCCCATGAAGAAATTGGCAAAATCATTGATTGCAACATCGGGACAGTCCGTTCGCGACTCTTTTATGCCCGGCAGCAATTACAGGCCTATCTCTCAGACTACCTGAAGTAACCATGAATGCAGACCAAAACGATTCCGAGCAACTGCGGAGGCTTCTCGCCCTCAAACGCTATGAGATTCCGCCACCCCGCTATTTCAACGAATTTTCCGGCCGAGTCATCGCCGGTCTGACCGAGCCCCGCCGCGAATCAATGACCTGGTTGCAACGGCTCGGCTTCGATTTCGATCTTCAGCCCGCGATGATGTGTGGTGTGGGCATCCTTGTTTGCGGATTGCTTTCTTTTGGCATCATCGGCGCCATGCAAATCAGTGACCCGGATAGCGGCTCGTTCGCAGCAAATTCCTTCGCGATCGATCCTATGACTCCGACCTTCGCGGGCGTTGCTCCCATGTCCAGTCCCACTGAGCAGGCGAGCATCACTCCGTTAATCAGCAGGCAGGCGGCCTCGCCCTTTAACCAATTCGCCCTCGGCGCCACTCCCGTCAATTTCACTACTTTCGGCGGCAACTAAGCGAACATTCTTTCTCGCGCCCGCCGGCAAACGCCCGCGGGCGTTTTATTTGTACACACCGCCCCCCCGAACATCCGCCAGGTTTTGGACTGCGGCAGTCCCCTGCCGCTTTGGCTTGGACCTTCCGACAACCGACAGTGTGCACATCACGCGACGCCTTACCGTCTAATGTCAAAGCGCCAGAGGACTGGCGCACTCCAAAACGCTGCCGCGCCATTCGTTGACGCTTAGTCATTCGTGCTTCGTCATTAGTCATTAACTCCGCATTCCGCCCTCGCCACTCCGCCCTTCCCCAGCTACCTTTCCACGCATCATGGACGAGTCACTCCGCATGGCCGTAAGCAAGCTGGGCCTGGAAAAATATCATCGTCACATTTTTCTTTGCGCCGACCAAACCGAACCGCAATGCGCCCCTCGTGAACAGACCCTCATCTCCTGGGAGTACCTCAAGCAACGCCTCAAAGATCTGAAATTGGTCGGGCCCGAGCCATTAGTCTACCGCAGCAAAGTCGATTGTCTCCGCATCTGCACCAAGGGACCAATCGCCGTCGTTTATCCAGAAGGAACCTGGTATCACTCCTGCACGCCCGAGGTCCTCGAACAAATCATCCAGCGGCACCTCATTAAAGGTGAAATCGTCCCCGAATACGTCTTCGCCCAAAATCCGCTCCACGAAAAATCCACCGAACCTCCCGCCTCCCAATCTTAGAGCTTAGTCATTCGTGCTTCGTCATTAGTCATTCGACCGTCATTCGTCATTTTCGGTCTGCGCCTTTGCGGTGCTCCACACGCGGCACAAAACTCGCAATCCGTTTCTTCGCCTCTTTCAGTTCCTCCCCCGACATCTTTTCCTTCAGCTTCTCCCGCCGCGCTCGCGCATCTGTGATCCCCTGCCCCGCGGCCAAACTGAACCACTTGAATGCCTCCACGCGATCCTCAGATACCCCGACTCCAAGTTCATAGCGTTGTCCCACATTGAACTGTGCCTGCGAATCCCCCTGTTCCGCTGCCGCACGAAATAATTTGCTCGCCTCGACTTGATCCGAAGGGACTCCGCGGCCAGCCTGAAGCATCGCCGCTAGATTAAACTGGGCCGCGAGATTCCCCTGATCCGCCGCCAATCGGTAAAGCTTTGCGGCCTGGGTGAAATCGAGACTGACGCCCCGGCCGGCCTCGTAGAGTTCACCCAGGGCACTTTCCGCTTCAGCATATCCTTTATCCGCGGCCTGCTTATACCAGCGGGCTGCCTCACCAAAATCGCGCTTCACACCTTCCCCATTGGCGTAAAGTTGCCCCAACCGGACCTGCGATTCGATATCACCTTGCTCGGCCTTGGTCTTTACCGCGCCAAAATCAACCGGCACCGGCGGTGGTGCCGCCGGCTTCTCATTCGAGCGAGAGCAGCCGATCAGAAACAGAATGCCAGATACACAAACGACCAGTCCTAAATCATTCGGTTTCTTCATTATATTTTCCTGACATCTGCGGGCACTCCCCTGACATGCGTGATCGAACGGTCTCTCCCTATATAAGTGCGGTGATCCTATCGCGACAAGCGCCGTTATGAAGTGGTTTATGTCAGTTTTCACTTCCGGCACCGGAATGACCGTTGCGGTGCATTGAGGTTACGGACCTGTGAAATTCCCGCGCAGAGGCGACCGGAGCCAGCTTTTGGCTTGCATTTGGACCAACTAAGGAGCCTAAATAGGTCGGCGAGCAAATCCACTTGAGCAGGATGAACTCTCCCCATGTTTGCATGAAATCTGAATGGATTTGGGCGCGACCTGAGGGGATTTCCATATCATTTCACAAACGCAATCCTTCAACACCACACGCATTCACCCTGATAGAACTTCTGGTCGTCATCGCCATCATCGCGATCCTGGCGGCTCTCTTATTGCCAGCCTTGGCCAGCGCCAAGGAAGAAGGACGCACCGCCAAGTGCAAAAGCAACCTGCACCAGATCGGAATCGCAATCCTGATGTATGCCCATGACAATGACGATTTTTTCTACTGGAACACAGTGACGGGAAGCCCGGAGATTCCAAACGGCGGAAAGTGGACCAGAAATCCTAGGTCTTCGGTCATACTCGCTCCCGACGACCCGCTCCCGTACGCAGAAAATTATTGGGGAGTTGCATACTACGACCTCTTGGGAAGGGCGAAGGAAGTTTTCCGTTGCCCAACTGCGAAGCATGCCGATGAGTGGCGCGAGACTGGACTAACCTACCCTGCTGAGTTTTGGCTTAATTCTAGTTACGGCACACACAGCTTCCTGGTTTCTCCTTATGACGGCACCCTACAGGCGCCGATCAGGCTCACTTATTTCAAGGACCCAAGCCGAGAAATCGTGGCTCAAGACGCTGCGGAGCAGAAGATGGAAGGAAAAACTGATAGCATTGGGCTATGGCCCGGTGCGGCCAACATCCTCTCCCAATGGATAGACAAGGGGCCCAATCCTACCCGTGGGGGTCTGGCAGACCTTTATGAAGGAGGTAACTACCCCTTCGAATGGGAATGGTATCGACACAAAAAGGGCTGTAACACCCTCTGGCTCGATGGGCACGTTTCCAAGATCCGATACACTGGGCTTACGATCGGAATCGACTTCCGTTACTACACCGGCCACGAGCCACCCCTAACTCCCGTTCCGGACTCATAATGAAAAAGTCTTCTGCATGCCTCAGTTTGTTTCGAGTTTTGCCGTTCTCCGCGACCTCGGTCGCCCTGATTTCGCTTTCGCTGTTTGCCACTGCGTGCCGCAAGCAAACGGCTGCAAAGCCTTTGCCGATCGATGAAGTGCCCAAAACCATTCAGAACGCATTCAAGGAATCAACTCCGGAGGTAAGCAACGTCGTCAGCGAAGTAGTGACCAGCGTTCACCAGGACCAGGGGAAAACTCTCGAAGAACTGCAGACATTGAGCGAGCAACCCAATCTCACGGCCGAACAACGCAGAGCTACAGAGCGCGCCATGTATTCGGTCCTCAACAAACTTAGCCAATCCGCGGCCAAAGGCGATAAGCAGGCCGAAGAAGCTATGAAAAAATATCGAGCGACAAAGTAAATGAAATAGAAACAACAAAGTCGTGCCGTTCTTTTTCCCCTACTCAGAACGTCCCTAACCCAAACCCACCCATGCGTATGAAATCAGCAACCAGTCTCATTGCCGCCATCGGCAGTGCCCTTATCGGATTGCTCTGCTCCAACTCCCTGATTGCCGCCTCCATCGGCCAATGGGATTTTGATAGCGGCAATCTTTCCGCCAGTGCCGGAGCCACCCTCGGTCCTATCACCTATGCGGACGGCCCCGGGGGCGCCACCCAGGGCGCCACAGTATTTGGCAGCACCGCCACTCTCGGAATTCCCGCGATTAACGGGACCGTCGCCAACGTCATGAAATTTCCGGGCGCGACCTCACCTCGCGGCTACTTCATGCCCGTGCCGCCCTTGGCGAACGGCGGTGGATCCACGGTCGAAAACTATACCATCCTCTTCGACGTGCTCTATCCCAGCAACGGCCTTTTCCGCCCGCTCATTCAGACCGACGATGGCGGCGACGGCACCATTGCTTACCTGGCCATCAGCAAGGGCGATCAAATTGGCGCGACCAATAATCACACTATCCTGCCCTCCGGTTACAGTGGCCAGATTCTCGCCAACACATGGTATCGCATTGGTTTCGTTGTCAATCAAAGTGGCGGACAACTCATCTCGTACATCAACGGCGTGCAGGTCGGCGTTCTCAACGGTATTGGCGCGATCGACAACCCTTACACTCTGGTTCCCGGTTTGGATGTGAAGCTTCTGAGCAACATCGACACCAATGTCGCCGCCGGATACGTCAACAGCGTTCAGATCCGCGATGTGGCTCTCAACTCAGGTCAAATGTCCGCCCTCGGCGGCCCCTCAGCCAGTGGCATCCCGATCACCATCCCTGCCGTGCCATCCTTCATCGCCTCGCGCAAGCCAGATCTTAACGACACCGGCATCCATCCCACACCAAACCTTCACGTGGTCATCGATCAGGGCGACACAACGATCGCCTCCGGGACCGTTTCGTTGGCGCTGGATGGAACGACTTTACCAGCGAACATCTCCGGCCCGGCGAACAACCAACTCGTCGTGGACTACAACTACCCAACGATTCTCGACCCGCTCTCTTCGCATACACTTACGCTGCGCTATCAGGACAGTGTCGCCGGTTTTAAAACCAATACTTGGTCTTTCACCGTAGCCAATTATCAAAACGTAACACTCCCTGCTCCCATTTATCTTGAGACCTTTGATGAACTTGCCGAGGGCGCCTTGCCCACCGGATGGAGCGTCACAAACAACACAATTCATCAAGTCGCCGGATTCGACCTTAACAATCCAAAATCTGACGCCTACCTGGATTGGGTTGTCATTACCAGCAACCGCCTCGCCTCAGTGTTTCCCTTTGACGGTTATCGTCGTTTGATACTTCCGCCCATCGTCCTCAACGGTGTGGTCCTCGACCGGCTGGTTCACGGAAATCTGGCCTGGGCCGAAACCGACCAGCGATCCAACGACGGCGGCCAGGTCAACGTCATGTTCACCAGCGACTACGATCTTACCGGCAAGACCAACGTCTTCGTGGCTTTCAAAAACACCTACGAACAAAACCAGGACAACATTAATTCTCTCGAGTATTCCATCGATGAGGGCGTCACCTGGCTGCCGGTTCTCTATTTCTTTGACGATGGCAATTCCAATCCGGCCGATAATGACATCGTGCGCACGAACGGTGTGATCGACGTCGGCGCAACCTTCAACACAGCCCGCGGTGACCAGGCGTGGGGATTGCCCTATAGGGCTTTCATCGGCGCCACCGTATCCACAAACCTGATTCCCGCCATCAAAGGCCGCCTCAATGACGACCCGCTCGACGGCAAGCGCATTGAGGTCGTTCGCCTCGCTCAGGCCGATGGCAGACCCAAGGTCCGCTTCCGCTTTGGCCAGGCTGGCACTTCAAGCTGGTACCAGGGAATCGATGACTTCGGTCTCTACAGCATCAACACTCCGGTTATCTCCGTTCCGCCTCTGTCACAGACGATCGATGCTGGAACACCAGTGACCTTCAGCGTCACGGCCGTCGGCGGCGGGCCCCTTACCTATCAATGGAAGTTTAACGGGAACACCATCAATGGCGCGACCAGCCAAAGCTACACGATCGACAGCGTTTCCCCTGCTGATGCGGGCAATTATACGGTGGTGGTCAGCAACCCAGATGGCCCGGCTCAGAGCCCTCCTGCCCAGTTGACTGTCATCACGCTTCCCTCGATTACGGCTCAGCCTCTTTCGCAAGTGGCTGATCCTGGCGCGACCATCACGTTTTCGACCAGCACACGCGGTGGCCGGCCACTGACTCACGTCTGGTACTTCAACGGCGCTCCAGTGGGCGGCAACACCAACAATCTGGTTCTCAATAATGTGCAGGCCGCCAATTCCGGAACTTATCAGATGATCTTGAGCAACGCCTACGGCTCGGTTACCAGCAGCGTTGTTCGCCTCACCGTCTTCTCTGGCGATATCACCAATTGCCTGGTCGTCCACCTCGGATTCGACAGCACCTTCACCGACACCTCTGGTCGAAATAACAACGCCACCTACGCCCACGGGGGTGTCAATGGCGATCCAACACCGACCTTCGTGGCCGGCCAGATCGGCCAAGCCTTCCAGTTCACCACCCTGCAGGATGGAACCAAATTCAATTACGCGACGTTAGGTTATCCAAACGATCTGAAGTTCGGAGCTTCGAACGACTTCTCGGTTTCGATGTGGGTCAATTATAACAACCAGATCGATGATCCTCCCTTCATATCGAACAAAGATTGGGCCAGCAGCGACAATCCGGGTTGGGGCATCTTCACCCAGGGCGGCCCGAACTTCCGCGTTAATATCACCGGCCTCACCACGGCTAACAAGATGAGCACCACTGCCACCGCTCCCGTCCGGGACGGCACCTGGCACAACATCGTCGTCAGCGCTTTGCGCAATGGATTGGTTTATATCTATGTGGACGGCGCTTTGGTCAACACCACCCCGCTTCTTGTCCAGGGGACCATCGACACCGATGCCGCCCCCCTCAACTATCGTGTCAACATCGGCCAGGACGGTCGAGGCGACTACACCGACGGCGGAGGCGCCCAAATCGTCGACGCAAAGATTGATGATCTCGGTATCTGGTGCCGCGGTTTGACCGCCCACGAAGCGGCCAGCATCTATGCGCAAGGCCTCTCGCACAACGACCTCTCAACCGCCAACGGCTCGCAGATCACTCCACCGACCATCGGAACACAACCGATCAGCCGCATTGTCACTGCCGGCGGCTCGGTTTCCTTGACTGTCGGCGGTTCCGGCATTCCTCCTCTCACTTATCGCTGGCAACGCAATGGCGTTGACGTTGGCGGTGCTACGAGCGCTACGCTCACAATCGATCCCGTCCAGGTGGCCAACGCCGGAGCTTACCAGGCAATCGTCACCAACCCCGGTGGCTCAGTCACCAGCAAAGTGGTCCAGGTCTCCGTGGTCACCTCGACCATCTGCCAGGGTCTGGTTGCGCACCTTACCTTCGACAACGATCTGGCCGATACCTCGGGACACGCCAACCATGCGCAGTACGCAGGGCATGGCGCAAGCGCCTCTCCCACTCCTTCGTTCGTCCCTGGAAAACTGGGACAAGCGTTCCGCTTCACCACCATGCTGGATGGATCGAAGTTTGAATATGCCACCTTCGGCTACCCGCCCGACTTGAAGTTCGACACCAACGACTTCTCCGTCTCCTTCTGGGTTAATTACGACAATTCAATTGATGATCCACCCTACCTTTCCAATAAGGATTGGAACAGTAGCAACAACACAGGTTGGGGTTTGTTCACCCAGGAGGGTGGGAATCTCCGCGTCGTTGCCACGGGGACTCCTCGCGGTAGTGCAAATAAAATGGATGCGGTTCTCGGTCAGATTGTCCGTGACAGCACCTGGCATCACATCGCCGCTTCCTTCTGGCGGGGCCAGAATACCTTCACCTACATCGATGGCACCATCGCAAATGTCGCGCCGCTGGTTATAAGTGGCTCGGTCGATACAACCTATTACACCAATGTGGTCGGGACTGTCACAAATGTCTTTCCGTTTGCGGTCAACATTGGCCAGGACGGGAGAGGTGACTATACCGACAATGGTAGCGCTCAAATCGTCAATTGCGCCATCGACGATCTCGGCATTTGGAGACGCGCGCTCACTCCGCAGGATATCTCGGGCATCTACACCAGCGGTGTGGCCGGTCGGTCCCTGCCCAGTGTTCGCTTCCTGAACATCATCAACAACGGCGCCACCATGACCCTCAATTGGGTCGGCACTTGTTCGTCGTACACCGTCCAACACAAATCGGCGCTGACAGACCTTGTCTGGATCGATGACGGCACCACCACTGCGTCATCGCTGACCGTGCCCAAGTCCGGTAATGCGCGGTTCTACCGAATCAACGCGAACTAACTTTCCTTCCGGTAGAAGGAAACCCACGGCGGGTTTTGGCGGTGTAAACTGTGTGTCACCCCAAAACCCGCCGACTCTTTTTCGTCCGTAGATGCGTCTGGCCTGACCAAAGTCGCGCCACAAGCCATCTTCTACCTGCCTGCCGCAGGTACGCTTATCCATCCCATCGGGACGGAACCTTTATAGCCGCCCTGCCGGCAGGAGATTCTCCCTCTCCTCCCCAAAGGGAGGAGAGGGCTGGGGAGAGGAGGCCTTCTCATCGTCTCCAACAATCGAAGCGAGTCTTTCGAGAAGCTGCACTTTGGCGGTGTGAACTGTGTGTCACCCCAAAACTCGCCGACTCTTTTTCGTCCGTAGATGCGTCTGGCCTCACCAAAGTCGCGCCACAAGCCATCCTCTACCTGGCCTGCCGCAGGTACGCTTATCCATCCCATCGGGATGGAACCTTTATAGCCGCCGTGCCGGCAGGAGATTTTCTCCCTCTCCTCCCCAAAGGGAAGAGAGGGCCGACCTGCCCGCCATAGCCTTTGCGACGCGTGGGAGAGGAGGCTTTCTTCTCCCATAGAAAATCGTATTCGATTCGTTTGACCTCCGCGTCACACACACCTTCTATGCCCGCCTCCGCCATTTGAGCCCAACGGGCTCTTCCATCGTAGCAGAGAGCAACCGCCCTCGGAACCAAACCGCCCTGGACGGCGACTTTCTTCTTGTGCATTGGTCGCCACTGCCACACGGTCACCGTGCCCTCGAAGCTTCTGAGCCGTGGCTCAGAGTTTTCGAAGCATTAAACCAAGGCAGGACCTGTTTCCTGGGAAACCACTCATAACTTTTTACATATGAAAAGACCGCTGAATCTGCCCCAAGATTGGCCGCAGCTCGCGCGAGACGTTAATTATTCCGTAAGCGAACTCTCGAAACGGCTTGCCCGGAAATACAAGGCGGTCTACCGCGTCACGCAACAGAAAGTTGGTATGTCTCCCAAACAGCTCCTCCTCTTTCGATGCATGTGCGATGCCGGCGAAGCTTTGGCCAGCGGCACACAAGTAAAGCAGATCTTTGACCAATTTGGCTTCAGTGACTCCGCTCATTTCAGCAGAGCGTTCACACGAATATGGAAAATGTCGCCGCGCGAATTTCAAAGAATCTCAGCGAACGTCCGCTTGTCCGAAACGGGCAACTCATAATCCTCGTATCTCAAACGTAGCGGCCTAAGCTCTCCGCAACGTTTGATGACAAATTGCCGCTATAACAATTCAATCGCGCTGAGACGGACTCAACCGATGGACGGCATCGGTATTCGTCATTCCGAACAAAGCATCGGCCTGAGCACGACTCCCTCACAAGAGGCCCCCATCGATTCCTCAATTATCCCACTTCCGCTCGCGGCCACGGAATGGGACAGACGAATCAAGAGTTGCCACAACCGCGGCAAAACTCACACCCTGGAACTTTGCCGGATCACTTCGATGGCACGCGATGGCCTCAAGCGCGGAGAATGGTCCACCCTCTGGAGAAAGGAAGACGCTGCCTTTTCGAAAAGCAAGGCTGACAAGCTCGCACGCGTCGGAGACTGGCTCAAAAACCTGAACGCTCACTCGTGTGAGCATTTGCCGGCAGGGTGGCAGATCCTCCATCTCCTCTGCCGCCTCGACCCCCGGATTGTCCCCGCTTTGATTAGAGACTCCGAAATCAAGCCCAGCTTGACTTTGGTCCAGGCGCGAAATCTGGTCAACAGACTGTTGCGGCGCGTTGCGCCGCGACGGCCTCGCTCCGCGGCCCAATGCCGCGCCGCTCGTTTCTGCGCGTTCGTTCGTCAAAGCGTCGGTAACTGGTCGGAGGACGAGCGCAATGCCATCACGACGGCGCTGACCGAAATTTGCTCATTCATCCATGGATATCCAGCCAAATTGCCGCGCCAGGTTCTAAGCGCGGATCAAACTTTACCGACTCAACAACCGCGATTAGCCACGGTCGGCTAGTCGATTCATCTCACACTATTATGACAATAACTACCTTGGCCAGCAGGGTCTTCCTTTTCACCCTCGTCGCCCCACTGCATGCGGCTATTACACAAATGCCAGCATCCGTTATCGAGCGAGGACCGCACCATCGTATCGTCCAGACCGTTACGTGGCACGATGACTCAAACGGCGGCGCAGTATCTCTAACCAATCGCATCGTTGAGCTCGGGACAGGAATGCATTACTGGAATAACGGGGCATGGACTGAATCAGATCAACGAATTGAGCTCGTGGACGGCGGCGCGTTGGCTCTCCACGGCCAGCACCGAGCCAGCTTCGCCGCCAATCTAAACTCAGCGTGGTCATTGGAAGTCCAAACTGCGGACAGCAAGCGATTCAAAAGCCGCATCATAGGCATCGCCTACTTCGATTCGTCTACAGGAAACAGTGTCATGATAGCCCAGGTGAAGGACACGATAGGTCAACTGATCTCCGAAAATATCATAGTATATCCAGACGCTTTTTCCGACCTTCGCGCCGATGTTCGGTATACCTACACAATCTCAGGAATCGAGCAAGACCTTGTCTTGCAAGAAGCACCACCGACCCCCGCTCAGTGGGGACTAAATCCTGAAACCAGCAAGTTGGAATTATACACCGAATTTATCGATGCCCCTGCTCCGACTATCCGATCGACGATTCTCGAGGGGCAAGCCGATCCGCGATTGAGGAACGCCATGGTTGAACCTGATTTTAACGACCACTCTCTTAATTTTGGAATGATGAATATTGGCCCCGGAACAGCCTTTAACTTCGCCAACGGTGAACAAGACGATTCGCCAATTGCCGTGGGCAAGCTCTGGGAAACAAGGCAGGGGCGCACGTTTCTGATCGAGCGTGTCAGCTACCGATCTCTTGAAACCAAGATAAGAGCGTTGCCGCAAGCAGCAGCTTTGAATGGAGCAAATCAAAAACCCCAAGCTGCTCTCCAGCGGCCGATCGCAGGCCGACATTTCCCCGAGCTTCGCGTCGGAAAATCCAGGGCGGCTGGTTCGATCCAAATGGCAAAGACACGATTGCAACCTCGATCGGTGGTCATTGACTATGCGCTTTTGAATAGCGACACAAACTTTACATTTAAAG
>Ga0137394_10003705_pt1 | contig 11529 bp, 6 predicted proteins | sample czobulk116metaG_FD_108278 | JGI IMG/M metagenome (GOLD analysis project Ga0137394, IMG submission 108278) | Vadose zone soil microbial communities from Angelo Coast Range Reserve, California, USA - czobulk1.16 metaG | ecosystem: Environmental > Terrestrial > Soil > Vadose zone | place: USA... | reverse complement strand
TTCACCGCCGATGCTTCGCACGAGCTGCGCACTCCCATTGCGGTTCTGATTTCAGAGGCGCAAACCGCCCTGGCCCGTGAACGGACCTCCGCTGAATATCGGGAAACAGTCGAAGTCTGCCTCGATATCGCGCAAGAAATGAGGCGGCTTACGGAGTCGTTGCTTGAACTCGCTCGCCTCGATGCGGGCCACGAAAAGATCCAGCGCGAACGGCTTGACCTGGCGCAGAACGCGCGTGCCTGCGTCGAACGGGTCCGCTCGCTGGCGAACGAGCGTGGCATCCGAATCCAGAGCGAGCTCGCGCCTGCTGCCACGTTTGGGAACCCCACGCATCTCGACCAGGTCATTATCAACCTGCTCAGCAATGCGATTTACTACAACAATCCGAACGGTGAGATCCGCATTACAACCCGCACTGAGGACAACACCGCTCTGCTCATCATCTCCGACACCGGCAAGGGCATTGCGCCCGAAGACCTCCCGCACATTTTTGAGCGCTTTTATCGCGCGGACAAATCGCGCTCCCGCGCCGAAGGTCGCTGCGGGCTGGGGCTGGCGATTTGCAAGGCCATCGTCGAAGCACATGGCGGCACAATTAAAGTATCGAGCCCGCCAAACAGTGGAGCGACTTTCATCGTGAAACTACCGCACTTAAGTGACATTATCGGCGGAAAGGCCGCCGCAGTTTCATGAGGGATTTCGTCACAAGATCAATCCAAAACATAATCCAGTCAGCGCTGGCGCTCGGTCTGCTGGCGGCGGGGCTTGCAGGAAGCAGTTGCAAGCCGCGCCCGACTGCCAAACCTGATCAAAATAGCGGCCCAACAAAGGTCGAGACCTGCCTGGTCGCGATCAACAACGACACTAATTCGGCGATAGAGCAATTCCTCGAGGCCGATTTGACGCAAGGGAAACTTTTTTCGAGAGAGAACCCTCTCTCCTATGCGGAAGCCGATTTTGCCAAACTCGATAGGTCGTCGCGCGATAAGGTGTTTCAGAAAGCAACATCGGAGTTGACGGCGGCCAAGAAATTGGCGCGCGCAGTCAAGGAGCGACGTGATCACGCAAGAAGCTCCGGCGACACCGCGCTCGCCACGAAATGCAATGCGCAACTCTCGGGGTTCGCAGAACGTCTTCAGGGTCCGGAGAACCTCAAACTGACGCAACTTGTCGGCGCGGCGATCAAAAAGATGGCTGCGGAGTGATTGCCTCGAGGGCGCATGTCCGTTGAGAGCGCCCGACCAGGAAGGCAGGACACTGTCCAATTCCTGGATGGAGGGAAGTATTGCTCATTGCCGCTCTTGGCCTGAAACTGCGCGGCATTCAGGAATGGCTCTTGCTGACTGATCTGTCATACTTTCGAAGACCAAACGTCTCGTGATTGCCTTTATCGTGTATCCTTCTTTCCGGATGGCCGCCTTTGTGCGGCCAATCCGCGTCTGCATCCTCGCGGCCCTGGCACTGGCCTTGACTGGCGGACCAAGCCGGGCAGCTGGTTATCTACACGCCAGCGGAACGCGCATCGTGGAGGGCAACAACCAGGTGATCCTGTTGCGCGGGGTCAACCTGGGTAACTGGCTTTTCAATGAAGCCTATATGACAGGAGCGCCGTTCGAACAAGACACCTGGCCGGGCGGGCTGAAGGATGTTCTGGGCACTGATAGCAACGTGGCGGCCTTTTACGCCGCCTGGCGCTCCAATTACGTCACCCAGGCTGATATCGTTCGCATCAAGGCGCTCGGTTTTAATTCGGTCCGGGTGCCCTTTGACTTCAGGGTCTTCTATGACGAGACGACTGGCCAGCCTACGGATGACGGCTTTCTCTATCTCGACAATCTGCTGAATTGGTGCGCGGCGGCAGGACTGTATGCAATTCCCGATATGCACGGCGCGCCCGGCGGACAAAGAGATCCGGGAACGTTCTTCTTTGACGCTGCCAAACAGACTATCGCCAGCAATATCTGGCGGCGCATTGCGACGCGCTACGCCACCAACCAATGGTTAGGCGGCTACGATCTGGTCAATGAACCTTTCCTCAATACGCAGGCAGAGAAGTGGCGGGTGCGCGACGCATATGTTCACCTCACGGCCGGGATACGGGAAGTAGACCCAAACCACCTTATTTTCGCGGAGGGCAATTATTACGGGGCAGATCTGTACGACCTGGATCCGCGCTGGGACTCGAACATGTCGTTCTCCATCCATAATTACTGGACACCGGTCCCGAGCACCGGCGTCTTTTCCATCGACAGCCAGGTAAGCCTGGCCAATACCGCCAACGTTCCCCTTTGGGTGGCAGAATTCGGTGAGAACTCCAATCCCTGGAACAATGCCGAGAAGCGAAGCGTGGAAGGTTACGGAGTCGGCTGGGCGGTCTGGCCGTACAAGATTTGCGGTGAATCGATGAAATGCGTCCAGTCGACTGCGTTTACTGCCGGTTATCAGGCCGTCCTCGATTACTGGCGTGGGACGGGAGTGAAGCCCACGCAAACCGCTGCTTACACTGCGCTCCTCGACATGGCTCAGCGCACTGCATTGCCATATTGCGCCGAGAACAAGGATTTCGTGGATGCACTCCTTCGACCCGATTTTGCCACGGCAAACATTCCCTTTGTTCTGAACACTATGCCTGGCCGAATTTACGGTGTGGATTACGACATGGGCAACCAGGGCGTAGCCTACAGCGACGTTGTCTATCAAACCACCAACCAAAGCGGCACCGCCTGGAATAACGGATGGCTCTACCGAAACGACGGCGTGGACATCGGCTCGATTCTCGACAACGGAACCAAATACTACGTCGGCTGGATCGATTCCAACGAGTGGCTTTCGTTTACAGTCGTCGGTTCGGCCGGACGGCCTTCCCTTAACATCCGTTACTCCTCTCCAAACGGCGCCCGCATTCACATCGATGTCGATGGACATGACATAACCGGCTCGCTGGCATTGGCAGCAACCGGTGGGTGGTTCAACTGGGTGACGACGAACGTGATGGCAACCACTAACCTCACGAGCGGCGTGCATACCATGAAGGTCTTCTTCGAAACCGACAGCCTCAACTTTTACTGGCTTGAGTTCAACGGTCTGCCGCCGCTGAGACCTGGTGAGTGGATCGATGCCGACATCGGCGCGCCCTGGCGGTTCGGGTTCAGCCTTTGGAACGCCAACACCGCCACCTGGACCGTCACGGGTGGCGGCACGGACATTTTCGGCAGTTCCGACCAGGGACACTTTCTCTCTCGACCGTTCTCGAGCGATGGGACCGTGGTTGCGCGCGTCGCCACCTTGCAGAACACCGACCCACAGGCCAAAGGGGGCGTTATGTTCCGCGATTCCTCTGCCGCAAATACGCCGTATGCTTATGTTTTCGTTACGCCCAACGGCGTGCGCTTCGATTGCCGCACCAATACCGATGCAGCAGCATTTACGGTTGGCTCCAGCACCAGCCGGACGGCCAAGTGGGTAAAACTTATGCGCAGCGGCAATAGCTTTCGCGGCTACTTCAGCACCAACGGCATCAATTGGCAGCAACTCGGCTCCGCAGTGACCATTCCGTTGGCGACGACAACACAGGCTGGCCTCGCGGTCACAGCCCGCAACAATAGCGCGCTTGCCACGGCTACGTTTGACAACGTGAGTCTGACCCCGGCCATGACTACGCTGCTGGTTTCCGAAGGCAGTTCGTGGAAATACAACGACTCCGGTCTCAATCTGGGCACTGCCTGGCGCGGCGTAGCTTACGACGATAGCTCCTGGCCGAGCGGTCCAGCGCAGCTTGGTTTCGGCGATGGCGACGAGTTCTCGCTCATCGCCAGCAATCGTCAAATCACCACCTATTTCCGGCGCACTTTTGCCGTGAGCGATCCTTCTGTATTTACCAATGGCATCGTCCGCCTGTTGCGCGATGACGGCGCCATTGTGTATCTGAACGATGTCGAAATTTTTCGAAGCAACATCGGAGCCGGTGCGGTCAATTACCAGACCCCTGCCCTAACGAGTGTCCCTCCGCGCGACGAGACCACCAACTTTTACTCGACAAACTTCAACGCGACTCTGCTCGTTCCGGGGCTAAACGTGATCGCCGTGGAAGTTCACCAGAACGCCGTCACCAGCACCGATCTGAGTTTCGATTTATCGCTCGAAGGCAGGTTCGGGCCGCCGCTCCTTTCTATTACGTGTGAGGCTGGCAGTATCAGTCTGCATTGGCCGAATGTGGGAGCGTTCACTCCCTACTCCAGTCCAACCCTCTTGCCCCCCGTTAATTGGTCGCCCCTTCCGCCTGGCGGGACGGTTTCGAACGAGAGCTGGACCGTCACGCTTCCTTTACCTTCAGCGGCGCAGTTTTATCGGCTGCAATCGCCGTAGCATGGAGCCAGGGGCGCGTCAGGCTGCGAAGGCACACAGCCCCTTTATCTTCTGGCGCTGGTTCCGTGCCTCGTCGTCAGCACGTAAGACAAGGTTTGTTTCTCTCCGGGCTTGAGCGGAACCAGGAACTTAATCTTCGTTGCGTCCACTTTTTCGTACATGGCCGCGGTCTCAAGGGCCCAGTCGCCCCCAAAATTGCGGCGGATGTCGAGCACCACAGCGATCTGCCTGGAATTCTGCACTTCGATCTGCCACGTTTCCTTAGTAGTCCAACCTTTGATGTTCCCGCGGTTATCAAATTGCAAGTTCACCTTTTCCCAATTCATGAGCGCAGGTTTAACACGTACTTCCAGGTCGCGTCCGAGTTCGAGATCCACCTGTTCATTTACCGGGATATATTTGACAGACGTACTCCCTACGAAGCCATAAAGCTTGTCATCCGTGACAAAGCGGAAGGCCTTCACCGCGCCGTCGGGGAGCGGCTCGGTCCCAAGCCTGGCTGCCGTTGAATTGGTGAAGCGATAATAGCGCATCACCTTGTCGCCCCACTGTTCGCGCTCATATTTGTAGAAGCTGATGATCGGGACCTCAGCCGCATTGAAAGAGGGGAGCCGCTTCGACCAGCCACTGGGGATCGTGTCCCGGCCGCCCACGGTATAGAGAAAGTATTCCGAGAGACCTTCCTTCACGATTTGTCGCTTCTCACCGGCTTGACGTTCATAGAAATCAAATCGGCCGTTGAGCTCGCGCTGGGCATTCTGCCGAAGCGAGCCTTCTACACCGTCCCAATCCATCAGTTTATCTTCCTCGCGTTTTCCCTGGCGACGCCGGGCCAGGCTGGCAATCTCTTCAACCAACCGAATGACGCCCACGACCAATCGCAACTGGGCGTTTTCATAATCTTCGCCACTGTTGTTAGTAACGCGAACGTGCCCGCTGAGGTTCATCAATTTCTCATTACCCCCAGCTTCCACCAGGTAATCGGCGCTCCAACGAATGCCGCTCGTGAAATAGCGAATTTCGACCTCCACTTCTCCGGCAAAATCGCTGTTCACACGCCACTCCAGCGTATTGGTAACGCGAGCGGGGAAGCTCACGTCGAGCACATCGACCGCCTCCGGGTGCGTCACAGCACGCAACTCGACGGAGGTTGGATCGATCAAAGTGTTGGCCCAGGAAAATTCGAGGCGGTTAAGGCCTTTGCGGAAGGTCAGAATCCGCATCTCTCGAACCAGGGTTAGGTCCACAGAGTTGTAAATGGTGAGTTGAACCGAGTCGCGTCCCGGTAGAGTAACCACATTGACCCGCGCCTGAGCAGCCGCCGCGCCCAAGAGAAGCAGAATCAGGAAAGCCGTGCATTGCATGGCAACCATCCATTTATGCGGACTCCGGCTTCCTTGCACCCGGCAATCACCTGGTAGCGTTAGTTCCATGGCGGGTAGTGACCGTGTAGGAAAATGTCTGTTTCTGCCTGGGCTTCAGTGGAAGAACGAACTTAATTTTTGTGGCATCGATCTTTTCGTTGGACGCCTCCGTTTCAACCGACCAGTCACCACTCAAATTGCGGCGGATATCGAGGACTATATCGATTTCTTTTGAGTTCTGCACTTCCATGAGCCAGCTCTCTTTGGTGGTCCAACCTTTGACTTCAGCGTTATTGTCGAATTGCAGATCGGTCTTTTCCCAATTCATGAGCGCGGGTTTGACGAGCACCTCCAGGTCGCGGCCCAGTTCAAGATCCACCTGCTCATTAACCGGGATGTATTTGACCCCGGTGCTGCCAACAAAGCTGTAGAGTTTGTCATCGGTAACAAAGCGAAACGCTTTCACCGCGCCGTCAGGCAATGGTTCGTTGCCAAGTTTGCTGGGCGTCGAGTTTGTGAATCGATAGTAACGCATCACCTGGTCCCCCCACTGCTCCCGCTCATATTTGTAAAAGCTGGTGACAGGCACATCTGCGGCAGTAAACGACGGCAGCCGCTTGGACCAGCCGTTTGGTATCGTGTCGCGTCCTTCGACCGTGTAGAGGAAGTATTCGGATAATCCTTCCTTCACAATTTCCCGTGGCTTCTTTGCCATGTGCTCTTCGGCCTCGGAAATCTTATCTCGGACCAGGCCGCGAAAGGCCAAAGCCGCAGGGGCAGTCACGCTGGCAGTCAACACGGGCCCCGGTCGCCCAGCTCGCGCCAGTTCCGCAATCTCTTCCACAAGGCGGATCACTCCAACCACGAGACGAACCTGCGCGTTCTCATAATCTTCTCCGCTGTTGTTGGTAATACGAACGTGGCCCGCCAGGTTCATCAACTTTTCATTGCGGGCCGCTTCAGCCAGGTAATCGGCGCTCCAGCTAATGCCGCTGGTGAAATAACGGATCTCGACCTGCACTTCACCCGCAAAATCGCTGTTGATTCTCCATTCGAGGGTGTTGGTAACGCGCGGCGGGAAGCTCACGTCAAGGACGTCGACATCGTCCCCGTGAGTGACAGCGCGAAACTCGACGGAAGTTGGATCGATCAAGGTGTTGGCCCAGGAGAATTCGAGCCGGTTCATCCCTTTGCGAAAGGTGAGCAGACGCGTTTCTTTGACCAGCGTAACGTCGACCGAGTTGTAAATCGTCAGTTGCACTGCGTCGCGACCCGGTAGCGTGACGACGTTGATCCGAGCCTCGGCGCTTTGCGGCAGGACAACAAAAGCGAGCAGCACTATTGCCAGTAGGACATTGAGAGCCATAGCCTTCATAACAAATTTCCTCAGCCGCGGTTTCGGGGCTAATAGCTGGTTGGCTCATTTCCCTGAACATTCAACCGATTGAGATTGAACGTGACAGTAGTCTTCTTAGCGCCTGAAGACTCTGCGGGCAGCGCTAGCCTATACTCGATCGTGAAAGCGTCCTTCTTCTCGAACTTATGCGAGCTTTCCACCATCTTCCAATAGCCCGGGATGTGCTCGACCAGCACCAGGTCGATCGGCTGTTTTTTGAAATTCTCGACTTCGATTTTGTAAAGTTCGTCCGTGTCGTTCACAACCACAGTGTTGCCACTGTTTCGCCGGATATTCGTGCGGTCGTCCCTGGTCTTTCGTTGCGTCACTTTGACATCACGGCTTTGTCCGATGTAGAGCTTCATTTCACGATCCACCGGCGTAAGCTGCGCCCAGTCTTCGCCTGTGAAGGCAACGCCTTCGCCAACAGGGCCGCCTTGCTTCTCCGGCTGCTCTTTCGTTTTGATAAAGATGCGAACTTTGCCCGGCAGCATGGTGTGGAGACCCAGCTTTGATTCTTTGTCGTTTTTGATGACGTAAGAGAGGGGAATCCCGACGGTTTTTTTCTCGTATTCAGGGTCCCAGGGAAGAGTAGCTGCGTCCCAGGTCAGAATTTTGTTAATCCGCAGAGCCTCGATCCGCTCCGAAAGCATTTCCAGAGTCTCGCCATTTTCGATCGTCTTCTTGAAATCTGAGCCGTAACCAATGCCGATTTCAGCGTTGCTGAGGTCTTCCCCGGATTCGTTGCGCAAACGAAGATAGTTTCGCAAAGTTAAAGCCGTTTCGTTCGGTTCAGCGACCGCTTTGTAGGTCACTTCGCGCGTGAGACCAGAAAGGAGATACGAAATCCGGACCCGTTCTTCCTGGGCTTCGTTGCTATTGATCTCCCAAATGAGCGCATTTTCGTTCGGAGGATAGCTGGTATTCAGGATCGTGACGTTATCCCCATGCGAAAGCATTCGCGCCTGGATCGACGTGGAATCGATGTTTACGCCGCGCCACGAAAAATCGACTTTGTTGACCCCCTTTTGCAGCGTGATCAATCGTTCCTCTTCAACGAGCGTAGCCTCGGGATTGTTCAGTGAGACCACAACTCGCGCGCGCTCTGGCAGCGCCACCAATTTGATGCGAGCCTCAACGGTCAACGTAGTTACAAAAACCAGTGTAGATATAAGGCGTTTCATACGGACAACGGCACGAATTTACGTGCGACAGAATTTTCAAAGGTAGAGCCAAAACTCATACAAAAAGTTAGACGGAACACCCGCGAAAATGCTCCTGGGCGCAAGGCCGGCAAGCGCGCAGTTTCGTCGCGATAAAACCGACTATTTACAAAGCCCAGCGGACGGAGTGCGGACAGCCTGGCCGGCAGTTCTGTTCGGACTGTCGCGGACAAGCTGTCCGCGCTCCACCCCCTGGCGCAAAAGGGAACCATATTTCCAACGCGCTTCCTATCGACATGTCACTCCTACCGAGTTATGAATGGCGCTATCCTATGGCAACAATCGCGGTGCTCGGCACGATGGACACGAAAGGCGAAGAACACCGATTCGTCGCCGAACAGATCCGGCAACGTGGCCACAGTGTCTTGATCATAGACACAGGCACGCTCGACGCGCCGAAGTTGAAGCCCGACATTTCCCGCGAACAAGTGGCAGCAGCCGCTGGCGTTGATTTGAAAGCCGTGGTCGCAAAGCGGGATCGTGGGGAAGCAGTGGCGGCGATGTCTAAGGGAGCGCCGGCGCTGCTCATGCGGCTGGTGTCAGAGAAGAAGATCAATGGAGTGATTTCGCTCGGCGGTGGAGGAGGAACGGCCATTAGCACCGCTGCGATGCGGGCGCTTCCCATAGGATTTCCGAAAGTAATGGTCACGACGCTGGCGAGTGGGAACACGGCGCAATATGTGGGGGTGAAGGATATCGTGCTCTTCCCGAGCATTGTCGACGTCGCGGGTTTGAACCGAATTTCACGCGAGATTTTGAGTCGCGCGGCGGGAGCCATTTGCGGAATGGTCGAAGTGCACCCGCCAAAGGGAGCCGATAAGCCGATCGTGGTCGCCAGCCAGTTCGGCAATACGACCGAATGCGTCACCCACGCACGGAAGCTTCTGGAACAGGAGGGTTACGAGGTCTTGGTGTTTCACGCCACCGGCACCGGCGGGCGGACGATGGAGTCGCTGATCGAATCGGGCATGGTCAGCGGTGTGCTCGACATTACTACCACCGAATGGGCGGATGAATTAGTTGGCGGAGTGTTGAGCGCCGGGCCGACCCGGCTTGAAGCAGCGGCGCGAGCGGGTGTTCCGGCTGTTGTCACTCCGGGTTGCCTCGATATGGTGAATTTCCACGGGCCTGAATCAGTTCCGCCCCGGTTCAAAGGCCGAAATTTTTATCAACACAATCCGCAGGTCACCTTGATGCGGACGACGCCGGACGAGTGTCGTGAGTTAGGGAAGATCCTGGCGCAAAAGGTCAATATGAGCACTGGACCAGTCACGGTCTTGCTGCCCTTGCGCGCCATCAGCGTGATCAGCGCTGCCGGACAAAAGTTTTGCGATCCTGCGGCAGACCAGGCGCTCTTTACGGCCATCAAATCAACTTTGCGGAAGAATATTGAAGTCATTGAGCTGGATTGCACGATCAACGATCCAGCTTTTGCAGAAGCATGCGCCAAAACGCTGTTGCAGAATATCGCAAAAACAAAGCGCCTTTAGGCACCTGCTATTCGACCCAACATCACGAAACTCAGGATCGACGCTTTTTTCGTCTACCCTCATCACCTCGTAGAGGTGAAAGCTTCTACGAGGTGATGAGATTGCCTATCATCGCGGGCGGCTGAACACGAGGCGTCCATCCAGATAAGTCCTCCAGACCTTTGCACTTCCGATCTGGTCGGCCGGGCAGGTGAGCAGGTCGGTGTCGAGGACTACCACGTCGGCAAGTTTGCCCGGTTCGAGCGAGCCAAGCTTATCTTCACAGAACAGTAAGTTGGCGTTGTTGATCGTGTAAAAACGAATCGCCTGTTCCCGCGTCAGGGCTTCTTCCGGATGCAATGGCGCATCCAGCCATCGAGCTTTGCGGGTAACCGCCGTCGCCATTCCCAGAAATGGGTTATAAGGGTTAATCGACCGAAGCGAGCCGATCTTCTGCATGTGATCAGAGCCGCCGCCGACGATACCGCCTGCTGCAAAGATACTCTTGAGCGGTTGAAACCAACGCAGCCGTTCGCTGCCGAATTGCTTGAGCAAGGTGGCGCCGTCGAGGTAAAGCCATACCGGCTGGATATCGAGTAAAACACCCAATTCGGGCAGTTTTCTCAAAGCCTCTGCTGGCATGAAGTTCGCATGCGTAATGCAGGGGCGAGTGTTGGCAATCGGCATTTCGCGGGCGATCTCCTCGTAAACCTCGAGCAATGTGGAGACGGCGCCGTCACCTACAGAATGCGCCGTGAACTGCAGTCCGGATTGAATGGTAGCCCGGACGATCGGGCGAAGCCGCTCTTTAGGAATGAAGAGCACACCCCGATAGTGCGGATCTGAAATCGAGTAGATGTCGCTCACGCCCCAAGGCTCGCGCATATAAGCGCTGCCAGTAAGCATTCCTCCGTCCAGGAACATTTTTACTCCGATGATCCGCAACATCTCATCGTTGGTCTTTGCGAGCGCGTGCCTGGTGATTCGTTGGACGTTTTCCAGGATGTTGGTCAGCGGACCGAGCGAGTTGAGTTCGTGCGAGAGGCTGAGGCGCACAGACAACTGCCCACGACTGCGCAGTCCACGATAAAGATCGAGTGCAACCGGGCTCGCGTTGCGGTCTCCGATACTCGTCAGACCGACGGAATTATAGTCCTTGAATAACTCGACAAGCCGTTCTGCCTTTTGAGCATCTGTGCTCGGTTTGCTTCGTTCCGGTATTTTCGTGTAGTTCGCCAAATTGCGCAGGATACCGGTTGGTTCGCCAGCAGAATTTTTTTCCACTTTACCGGCGACGCCCTCGGGAATTTTAAAATTGCGGTCGATGCCCAGCAATTCTAAGGCGCGCGTGTTCAAAGAAGCATCCGGACCGGTGCGGAAGGCGGCAGGATTGTCCGGAGTGGCGCGATCCAATTCCGCGCGAGTGGGATAACGCTGTTCGCGCAACCTGGTGATAAAGACCTGCTGGAGCACGATCCAATCGCCCGGTTTGGAAGCTTTCGCTCGATCTCGGAAATAGCTCAGGACGTCCTGGATCGAAAGCATATCAGGAATGGGCTGATCGAACTCCGTCATGGCCGCGCCGAGCGGATGGGCGTGGGAATCCATTAAGCCGGGAAGCACCATCCGCCCATTGAGATCGACCACTTCAGTACTGTCGCCGCGCAGTTTCAGAACTTGGTCGTTCGGTCCGACTTGCACGATACGGTTGC
>Ga0137394_10003704_pt1 | contig 11530 bp, 7 predicted proteins | sample czobulk116metaG_FD_108278 | JGI IMG/M metagenome (GOLD analysis project Ga0137394, IMG submission 108278) | Vadose zone soil microbial communities from Angelo Coast Range Reserve, California, USA - czobulk1.16 metaG | ecosystem: Environmental > Terrestrial > Soil > Vadose zone | place: USA... | reverse complement strand
TCCATTAGGGTCGCGTGGGTTCGCATTGGCCCATGATTCGGATTGAGTATTACGATTCGACGACCGTCAGGCAAAGGGCGAGAGCAAGCGCCTCCGGACCATTCCTCTGACGCCGATCCCAGCCGATGTGTTCTGTTTTTTGGGCTAAGGCCCCTGCTCTGATCAAAATCAATCACCACCAGGTTGGCGAATTTCGCCAGGCGAAACGGATTGAGCGGCGCGCTCGGTGGCACGCGCGCAAAATCACGAAAGCCCAACCCGTGCAGCTCATATTGCCGCCATTTTTCACCCGGCGGTAACTCATGATTGATCATCACCGAATCATAACTTTGAGAATTGAGGTGAGCGGTCAGCGGCGCTTTCGCGCGGATTTTACCGAGTCAGTTCTACTAAATTGTGAGTAGGCGACGCGAAACAATTCTGATAATGCATCCGCAGTTTCTGCAGTGAGGTTACGGTCAGCACGCAGATGAGCCTCGACTATTTCCGGTGTCGACTCATGTGGAAAATAGACCACCGCCTTTGCTGCATTGCGGTCCTGGCCACCTCCGCTGAGAATCCTTTCCAGCGGGACGTCCAACCACGTCGTTAAACGTGCGATGTTGTCTGCGTCGGGCTTACCTGTTCCGTTTTCTATACGAGACAAAGTAGATGCTGAAACGTTGGTCCGGTCCGCCACATCGCGCAGACTAAGGGCCAACTCCTCGCGGCGACGGCGAATGGCACGTCCAAGTTCTTCGGTATTAATCAGCGATTTTGTGGTTCGCGGCATAAGGGTTTCCTTTCGCCCGAACCATATCACACCCAGGTTTTAGAGGCAAGATTCTGTTTTATGGCTGAAACAAGCAGCAGCATCCCAAAATAGAAAGGCCGACTGCGTAAACAGTCGGCCCATCGCCGGGGGCGATTCGCTCGTCCCAGATTAAGGTTGTACGTGCTGTCCCGTCGCAGTCATCGCGAGATCCCGAGCACGCGGCAAGACGTCAACAGACTTAACCACTTGTGGGTCGTCGCTCGTAATAAAAACTCTGTCGGCTATCACACGACCATAGGCAGCAGTGACTATATTGAACCGCAACTGGAGCTCGATAAACGATCGGTTGCGGTCGACGGTCGGCGCCAGGCTCTTAAATGTCGGATCGCCTGCGACAAATTCTTTGAAGGCTTTGAAAGCGAGTTCATTAATAGAGAAGTCGCCTGCTTGAAGCTCATGATCAAAATCGATGCTGCCCGGTACCTTGTACTCCGCCAATCCGGGCACGCGGCCATTCACCAAATCGCGCGCGAAGGCAAAGACGGGGTTCAGCAAACGTCGTTGCGCCGCTGTAATGGTCCGCGACTTCACAGGTTCATCGGGGGCAATGCCGCCTCCTTCATAAACCGGACGGCCGGTATCAGTTTTCTTCTCTAGTCCGGCGGGCCTTGCATCTTCCAGCTTCAAGTCAAGACGTTTAGAGCCACCGTGCGTGTAGTAGTCATAGAACCCACCCCCTGAGTAATTGCGCTGTATCAGGCGGCCGGAGGGCGTGTAATACTTCGCGGAGGTTAGTGTTAATGCGCCACCGTAGTCGAGCGGAATAATGCTTTGTACCAGGCCCTTACCAAAACTTGTCTCACCCACGATCAAAGCTCGATCGTGGTCCTGCATTGCGCCGGCAACGATCTCAGAGGCTGATGCCGTCCCTTCATTGATAAGAATAACGAGCGGAATCGGATCGGCTGATTTGTTTCGTGAATGGGGGGTACTGTCGCGCAGTCCGTTGCGGCCCTTTTGGGTGAGAATCAATTGGTTATAGGGCAGGAAAACTTCAGCCACCCTAATCGCCTGATCAAGGAACCCACCGGTATTATTTCGCAAGTCCAAAACGAGCGAAGTCGCGCCTTTAGAGTGCAGCATTTCGAGCGCGTCCTTCAGCTCGTCAGTAGTCGAGTAGTTAAACCCCCGCGTCATATCTATATAACCGACGCCGGGTTTGAGCAGATACGCATCCGGCACTGAAGGCTGCGGCACGGAGTCACGCGTTATCTCAACCGTCTGAACTCTGTTGTCCGCAGCGCGTTCGACAGTAATCTTAACCACTGAGCCGCGCGGGCCGCGAATCTTGTCGCGCACTTCCATCGACTCCTTGCCCGTCATTTTCACACCATCGACAGCCAGAATTCGATCCCCAAAGCGCAGTCCCGCTCGCGACGCGGGCGAACCTTGAAACGTTGCGGTAATAAACGTGTCGGCCTGTTCGCCGATTACATACTTTAAAATTGATGCACCTATTCCAAAGTATTCGGAACGTTGGTCGGTTTTGAGTTCTTCATACTCCTCACGGTCGTAATAGTTTGAGTGAGGATCGAGCGAGCGCAGCATCCCAATGATCGACGACTTGAATACTGCGTTGTAATCCAGCTTCTTGCCTTCGATATAATTCTCCTGGATCACTCTAATAGCCTCACCAAAGTCTTTTTCGATAAAGGGAATCGAGGTGGTATTGGTGCGTGCATTGCGACGGCTTGTCACAGTCGGCCCTGAGGGCGGCTTCCCTGATGTGGTTCCGATCGTCGACGGGGAAGTTGGTTTTTGTTGCGCAAAAACAACGGGTTGAACGTTAAGTAAAAACAGCGTTATTAGCGCGAGAGAGAATGTCTTTTTCACTGCCAAGCCTCTTGAAGAATCCTAGATTGGGGCTGTCACTAAAACCCACACGCAGGCGGCCAAAGGGCTCCTCCGCGCGTGTGGCGGTTTGCAATACTAACGAATGGCTCACCACCGGGCAAGGGTTCAGATTCTGACATTCGGGTCGGGTGCCGTCAGAACTCTGTCTCTGCGACCAAATAGTAACCTGGAGATTAGCAGTAGGATGATCTCAAGGTGCTTGGAGGCTGGCTTGACGGCCCTTCTCAGGCATCCGTAGAATGAACTTAACAAAGAACGCAGACGTACTTAGAGGCGAGTTACTGAATGCCTATCTGTCTAAGGAGTTTTTAGAGTATGAGCAACCCGTATCAGAGCCAATCATATAAAAAGGAAGAACAGCAGCCGTCCGAAACCGTTGACGACTTGATGTTAAGAGAGGGTGAAACTGAAGGCGATTCCGAAGAGCGCACACGGACAGCATCGTCAGTGCGAGATATCGCCTCGCGTATCCCAGAGTCACTAAGCGCCATTGGACGCGACATCAGTCGCACCATAGAGCGCGCCATGTCAGCCAAAGATGATTACGTAGTGGCTGTAAAAGTATCCCCTGAGGCGCAGGAAAAGGTCGATCAGCTCGTGCAGGCCGGAATTTTTCGCAATCGCGCCGAGGCGGCCGGTTTTCTAATCGAAGAAGGAATAAAAACGCAGTCGGCACTTTTTGAGCGAGTGCAGCAGAAACTCGCGGAAATTGAACGACTACGCGCCGAGTTGCGTGGAATGGTCAACGAGAAACCGGCCTGAGCGACGGCAGTCCCCCTGATACCGCACCAATCTGAAAGTGCTCCCCACCTGGGGTGGACGCATGCTCAAAAGAAGTCTAGACGAATCGAGATAAAAGTGTCCGAAAGATTAAAACTCCCACCAACTCCTATCACACAATTTAGTCTTGCCAACGGTCTGCGCGTTATTCTGTGCGAAGACCATGCCGTACCTGTAGTGTCCGTGGCTCTTTATTACGATGTCGGATCGCGTAATGAAAAAGAGGGACGAACCGGCTTCGCGCATCTTTTCGAGCACATGATGTTTCAAGGCTCCGAGAATGTTCCGAAAGCGGCACACTTCCAATACATCTTCAATGCCGGTGGAACTATGAATGGTACGACGTCAACCGAACGTACCAATTACTATGAGACACTGCCGGCAAGTCATCTTCCGCTCGCGCTCTGGCTAGAAAGCGACCGCATGCGTTCGCTGAAAGTGACCCAGGAGAACCTCGACAATCAACGCAACGCCGTACAGGAAGAGAAACGGCTGCGCTATGACAATCAACCCTATGTCAATGCCTTCCTGCGCATCAATGAGTTGATTTTCAAAAATCCCGCTAATGCACATTCGACGATCGGCTCGATGGAAGACCTGGATGCAGCTACAATCGAAGATATTCAGAAGTTTTTCCGAATTTACTATGCGCCGAATAATGCGGTGCTGACGATTGCCGGCGACTTTGCGACTGCAGAAGCAACTGCTCTTGTTCGGAAGTACTTTGAAAGGATTCCCAGTCAGCTCCCACCCCCTCCGGTTGATACTGGTGAACCAGAGGACGTAGCGCAAACGCAGGAGATTTACCATGACAAACTAGCTCCCGCACCGGCTTTTGTGCTTGGGTGGAAGATTCCGCCTCGCAGGACCCCCGATTTTTACGCGCTTTCCTTAGCGGCAGACCTTCTCTTCGAAGGCGACAGCTCTCGCCTATATCAAAAGCTGGTTAAGGGTGACGAATCGGTGGTGTCGATCCAGGGTGGCATCGACGAGAGACGTGGTCCATCCGCCTGCTACATATTTGCTTTACCGAAGCCGGGCCAGGAAGTAGCTGCAATTCGCCAGCAAATAGTCGACGAGATTCGACAGTTAGGAACGTCCGGACCATCGGTTGCGGAGATGGAAAAACTGCAAAACTCTTTATGTAATGACGTTGTTCGTGGACGCCAATCAACCATGTATCGAGCCCAACGGCTAGCCGAGTATGCGCTTTACGATGGCGATCCAACCCTTTTCGATTCCGAACTCGACCAATATCTGGCGATCACTCCCGAACAAATCAGGAGTGCGGTGGTGCGTTTTCTTGACGTAGAAAACCGCGTCGTTCTTGACATCGTACCCGCGGCCGCGCTGGCCGAAGATGGGACCGTGAGAGCTGCTTCGGCGTCGACTCAGCAGCCGGGCGAACCGAAACAACCTGCGGCGCCTTTACCGCAAGTGCCTGACAGACAACCGACACAACCCGCAGCGGATGCCGCTGCCGTAGGGAATTCACATAGCGGTCAACTGGAGAGACAAGAACAACCCGCGGATCCGCCAAAACCGATTGGGTCAGGACCTTTGCATACATAGCTAATGACTGAAAACCAAAATTTTCTTAAAACCCCACCGGAACCGCTTCCGACCCGTCCAATAAAGCTGCCGACTGCATATGAAACGACACTAGCGAACGGACTTCGCGTAGTGGTCGTTGAAGACCAAAGGCTGCCCCTGATTAGCTATCGTTTGGCACTTCGAACCGGCGATGCCCATAATCCGTCGGGATTTCCTGGTCTTATGGATATGCTGACCGGCCTGCTGACTGAGGGCACTGAGTCGCGGACCAGTCGCGAAATTGCCGACGAGGTTGCGCGGTTGGGCGCCACACTCCAGGCCGGGGCCAGTTCAGACTACACTACAGTCGCCGCATCATCGCTTGCGACCTTCAGCGACGAAATCCTCGAATTAATGGCCGACGTGGCCTTAAGGCCTGTGTTTCCGTCAAATGAGGTAGAGCTTGCTAAACAAAATACAAAGGAAAGTCTCAAACAGCAGCGAGCGCAACCTTCTTTTTTGGCAAGCGAGATGGTTGCACGAGTAATGTTTGGCGAGCATCCCTACTCCGTAACCGCACCCACTCCCGAGTCCATCGACGCCACCACGCGCGAGCGATTGGTTGAGTTTCATAGGTCAAAGTTTGTGGCTAATAATGCTGTCTTCGTGGTCGTCGGCGATATCGAGCGAGACTCAGTTTTACAGCGCATTGAGAGACTATTCGCCGACTGGCATCCGGGCCCTGTGTCCGGCGACGAGTTTCCTGCGCCCCCTCAACGGTCGGGTTGTTCCGCTTACGTTGTCGATAGACCAGGCTCAGCGCAGGCGAACATTGTCATTGCGAACTCTGGTATCACGCGAACCAGCCCCGATTACTTTCCTATGCTCGTAATGCATACCATCCTTGGTGCAAATGCTTCGTCCCGGCTTTTCATGAATCTGCGCGAGGAAAAAGGGTATACCTACGGCGCCTATTCAAGTCTCGATTCGCGGCGAACAGCCGGCACGTTTCGAGCAACTGCCGAAGTGCGAACTCCTGTCACCGGCGACTCGCTCAAAGAGTTTTTTTACGAGTTAAATCGAATTCGCAGTGAACCGGTCTCAGAAAAAGAGATCGCTGATGCAAAGTCGTATCTTACGGGAGTGTTTCCTATTCGGCTGGAAACACAGGAGGGATTAATCGATCAGCTTGTGCAAATCAAGATGTTTGGTTTACCCGACAACTATCTCGAGATCTACCGTAACAAAATCCAGGGAGTCACAATCGAAGAGATTCAGAAGGTCGCGAGGAAATACGTAAAGCCGGACGAGGCAGCAATCATAATCGTCGGCGACGGCTCTCAATTAAAAGAACAGGTCAAACCTTATGCCGAGGAGATCCAGTTTTACAATACGGCGGGCAAGAGAAAAGAGATGTCTAAGGTTGCTGCCGCGAACTCGGGAGATGTCTCGGCGTTGACTGGAAACTGGTCATTACAAATAGACACTCCGTTTGGCCAAAGCATTCCTGCTACGCTAACAGTTTCACATGATCAGAGCGGCTTCTCCGGGAAAATTGACTCGGAAATGGGAAATGGCGAACTGGCGTCTCTAACATTTAGTGGCGAGTCGTTCGCGGGGGCTATTTCTTTTGACGTTGCCGGCCACAAAATGGAGGCTCAGATCGCGGGTGAAGTTGCCGACGACCAAATGGAGGGCAGCATCAGTTTGGAAAATACACCGGAGTTGTCTTTCACTGGCAGCAAAACAAAGCGCGCCGAAGCCCACCAGGCGCCAAATTAACCCATCCCTCATGTTACAGAGGCGAAGGCGTTATTTCTGAAGTAGTCTTATCAGTTTTTATCGTTGTTAATCTGTTGTGCTTTCGATGTTTTGCTTACGCCATGCGAAAGTGCACAAGCGCACAAAAAAACGCCCGGCACTACTAACATACCGGGCGTAATCACAGGAGGAACCGAGTGTTATGGTGGTCGTTATAACTTACGACCATCCAATAACCTCACCGACTAGGATGTCCGTTTCCAGGCTTTCGGTTGCCCAATCTTAACCCCACAGAATCAGTACTTTCAACGTTTATTGCTCATAACGCAGAAGCATTCCATCACCGCCAACCGCCCAACCAACCTTCTTAACAAAGTTCAGTCCGTAAAGATTTTGCTTAGTGCCTGATTCCTGCGCAATCCAGGTTAAACCGGCATTGCCTGTGCGCAGAATCGTGCCACTACGACCAACAGCCCAACCAGTGTCATCATCGACAAATTGAACATTTAGTAGTGTTGACTTCGCGTTTGACTCCACGGCGGCCCACGTCACTCCGCCGTCTACAGTCCGCAGCACTGCGCCCCGCTCGCCCACCGCTAACCCTCGTTTTTCACTACGGAAATCTACGTGATAGATTGTGGCTTTCGTGCCGGACTCTTGTTTGGTCCAGGTTTGGCCACCATCCGCCGTAGCGAGAATCGTTCCCCCAGTTCCTACTATCCAGCCACGTTTATCATTAGCGAAATCAATATGAATCAGTTCTAAACGGCTCGGGGCCCGCTGTCGCTGCCACGTCTCGCCTCCATTTTCAGTACTGAGAAGAATGCTGTCGATGACTCGGTCGCGTTTGCTGACAGAACCGACGACCCACCCTCTCTTTTTGCTCGTGAAGCGAACGCTATAGAGTTCAACCTCCGCGTCGTCAAACTCCGAGGGCAAAAATCGGCGGACCTCGCTCCAGTGTGAGCCCTCGTCATGAGTGGCAAAGATAGTGTTCCCTGCAATTAGAAATCCGGCTTCCTTGTCTCGGAAGTAGATGTCATTGATCGCGTTGGTGGTTTCGACGTTTTGTTGAACCCAACTGTGTCCACCGTCATTAGTGTTGCTCAAAAAACCTTTATCTCCTCCAACCCAGCCTCGCTTGCTATCAAGAAAGAAAACGGTGTTCAGGTCCTGCCCGGGGGGACCAACACGAGTGGGCATCCAACCCTGCTGACTCCTGGTCGGCGAGGCAATGGCGAACAGGAAAACCCCAGCCAGTATCAATCGGCACTGCAATAAAGGTACCCTCTTGTTCTGCTCGCTGGATCTCATTCGAATTAACACTCCCGACTGGGTTGGCAGAAGTTCGGCCATTACGTACGCACTCCCCGACTACGTCTGGTGAATCCTGGATTGAAACCGTTGAGGATTTGTACCTTAAGAGCGTCTCTCAAGACAAGACAAAGGATGACTGACAACGTAATACCTCCACGTCGAAGATTCTAAGTTGCAGACAACGCACCTTTTGGAAAGAATTGTGACCATCTACATCAAACGCTAAGGGCCACCCGCTTCGTACCAAGCGTTTGGCCCTCAGGAAAGGAAAGCAGTCTACCTGATCCTATTCATCTACCCGGTAGATTCTGCCTTCGAAAATTACTATCACTCGCTGTCCCAGCGAGAAGAAGTCTCCCAGACGTGGCTTCTGTTTGAGTAAGTTGAAATACTCCTCGCTGCCGAATTTGACTGTGGTTACGGGCAAAGTCGAGCCGGCCTTGAACTCTGAGTCGGTCCAAATTCCTTCGCGCAAGTAAAACGTTTTGCCGCCGGCAGTTCTGATTGCCGAAGACCTGCTCTCTGTCTCGACTATCACCGATTCCTGCTGTTCACGTGCTCGTTTACTTTGCTGCACCCCAGCCAGGCCTGACACGGCTTTCGCGTCAGCCGCTTTCATTGGAGCCGAAGCAGGTGCGTTTGCCTGACCCCTGCCACTGATGGCTCCCTGACTGTTCAAGGGCCTCCTGGTTACATTCTGCAGGGTCGCTCCGGGTTCAAGCGCCAGATAAGAGGTGTAGGGCGTCACAATGCCATAGCGCGTGCCAAGGTCGACAATCTCATCACGTAACTCTTGCTGCTCTCCGTTTGTACGAACCTGCTCCATTAGCCAGCCCACGCGTCGCGTCGCCCACAAACGCGGCAGAAAATCGTTAGACTCTTCTCGCAACGGAAAACGAAGATTATTGTAGAAGAAAGTCTTGTTTCCTCCGCTCGACTTACCGCCCAACTGCAAACGGACAAAATCCAGGTCGATGGCGTTTCGATAACGGCCAATTAACGTAACCTGCGAGCCTCGAAATACATCAGGCATTGCACGAGGGTAAACCAGATCTGTTTCAACACCGGCCATGTCCAGTTTCAAATCGGTAAGCACCGGATAGTTGACCTTCGCGAAAAAGTTTGAAACTTTGACCTCGAGGTCCTCCGTAGGCTCTATATAGTCAGCGACGCCGCCATTTTCAGCCGCCAGTTTATCCAGCAATGTAGTGTTGACGTCGTAACCGACTCCGAACGTGAAGAGACGAAGACCCGGTACTCGCGCGGCCCGGGCATTATCTACAATACGAGTGGGATTAGTCTCACCAACAGTCGGTAACCCATCGGTCATGAAAACCAGGATCTTGGGACGATTACTGGATTCAAACTGCTGCATGGCGGCCAGCAGTGACTGATTGATGTTGGTGCCTCCGACAGGCCGCAGCGATTGAGCAAAAGCCTCGCCGCGTTTGCGCCCTTGTTCGTCGGCTGAGATCATTCTGGGTTCCATCACCCGTTCTTCGCCTGCGAAGGAGATTACGTTGAAGCGATCCTGCGGTTTCAGAATTCTGACGCCGTAAAGCAAAGCAGCCCGCGCCTTTTCCATCTTCCCTGCTTCGGCCATTGAACCCGAAGTATCAAGCACAAACACTATGTCTTTGGCCGCATACTCTTGTTCAGACCACTCATCTTTAGGTGAGATCATCAGGAGGTAGTAGCCATCCTTGCCGGGCTCTCGATGAGTCAGTAGTGTTACACCGAAATCCTCGCGTGATAGTCCGTAGAAAAGCTGGAAATCCTGAGGCTCTTTTCCGCTCTCAAAGCTTATGACCGAACGGCGTTCACCATTTCTTTTCACATCAATGGCGTGAGTCGGAGAATAGATGTTTCGCATCGGTTCCTTGCTCTCGAGGTCAATCCGACCCGACACGGTTCCAATCTCAGCCACTTGTCTACCGGTGCCGAGCGGGTAGCGATAAGCGACGGTGCCTGACTCCGCTCGGAGAACCTGGGAATAGGTGAGTTCGAGTTTCTTATCGGAATGCGGCGGGATCGGAAAAATGTTTGCCTGAAAGAGATTCTTGCCGGCGTACTCCAGAAGTCCCGGATCCCGCTGGCGCCTGACAATCTCATCGTAGATGCGCCTTGCTTCTTCGCGAGAGCGCACCTCGCCTACCAGACGACGATCACCATCCCAGATGGCAAACTCCGTAATGGCGGCCTCGTCTGGAATTGGAAATAAATAGGTCCCTTCCAGAGTCGCATCGGTATCGTTCCTAAAGACCTGCTCAACGTGTGTAGTTGCTACCTGCGACAGTATCTTTGTGTCTATCTTGATGGACTTTATCGGAAGCGAACGGGGCAAAGGGATTGGGCGAGTCCGTTCAGGGCACCGGGTGCAAGGACCGGGTACGATCACGCCCTGGGCAGCGGCACTGGCCACCGATAAAAAAAGAGCTGCGAAGAACATTGCCAAACATTGAAGCAATAATCGAGGTCTTAAGGCTTTCATAATCTCCTCACTTGGGAACCATGCAAAAGTTTACCCACCTTGGCGGAGTTAGAACGACTCACCCCGTGCCTTCTTGCGCATGCTGAGAAACTGAATCCAGGCATATATGGGCGACGTGGTTAAGTGGCGAGGTCGTCTCCAGGTGCACGAATTGGACTAATGAGTTGCCCGCCGAGTTAGTAAAGTTCACGCAGTCGCTGGTTGAAAATCATCATGGTGATAGCAAAAACCACGATGACCAGCCCTCCAGTTGCCAGAGTATGGGGCACACCGAACCTATGAGAGGCCGACCCGGCAAGGATGTTGCCAATGGGCATTGTTCCCATAAAGGAAAGGATGAACATACTCATAACTCGACCGCGCATTTGATCGGTTACCAGTTTCTGGAGCGAGGTGTTCGCTGCCGCCACGGAAGTCACAATTGAGAAACCCAGGCCAAAGAGAAATACATACGAAAGCATCAGGCGGGTCGAGAGGGCAAAGGCGAAAACACTGATGCCAAAAGCGAGGCTACCTCCAAGTACCAACCACCCTTTTCTGCGGAAGTCCCCAAGGATGGTCAGGAACGCGGCACCACAAAATGCGCCGGCGCCGGCGGTGCCCATTAACCATGCCAAACCGGTCGCCCCCAGATGAAAAACGTCGCGCGCGTAAATTGGAATGAGCGCGAAATAAGGAGCGCCAAATAGACTGTTGACGCCCGAGATCATGAGAAGTGAGAACACCCGCGGCCGGTTTCGCACATAACGAAAACCTTCCAACAGATCTCGCCAAAGTGCGCGTCGATCTTTTACCGAGTGAGAAGGCCCACGCTTGGGCATGCCAGGTTCAAAACGCACCATGCGGAGGCTTACCACTACTGCAATAAAAGATAATCCGTTCACGAAGAAGCATCCGGCCAATCCAAACAGCTTGAATCCAAAACCGGCCAATGCCGGGCCCACTACTCTTGAGAGTTGAAATTGCGTCGAATTCAGAGC
>Ga0137394_10003703_pt1 | contig 11531 bp, 15 predicted proteins | sample czobulk116metaG_FD_108278 | JGI IMG/M metagenome (GOLD analysis project Ga0137394, IMG submission 108278) | Vadose zone soil microbial communities from Angelo Coast Range Reserve, California, USA - czobulk1.16 metaG | ecosystem: Environmental > Terrestrial > Soil > Vadose zone | place: USA... | reverse complement strand
GCTCAGCTCCACTGGAAGGGAGGGAGGGCAATGGGGTTTGTTTATGACCATGGCCAAGGCTTTAGTGGAAGGCAGGGAGAGCGGGGAGAGAAATCGGGGCCTTTAAGTCCCCTCCTCTTCAAACAATGACGTTGGAACTGTGACACGTCTAGACGTGGCACTATGACCTTCGTTGCTGTCCGGAGATCTACAGCCAGATAAAGTGACGCAGAATTGTCTCATCGTCGTACTGGACGTCAGCCAGCGCTGTATGAGGCAATAGGGGCAATATCCAATAGACGGACCGACGGCCCGGCCCGGGACGCCTTATTTTTAGTAATCATCGATCGCTGAGCGCTGAGCGAGCCGTGGACGCCTTGCGAACAAGCAAAGAAAAGACCCACCGGCGGCGACATGGCACCTACGAAGAAGAAGCCACAAAAGAACGCCAAAAAGGAGAAAATATTCCACCCCGAGTCGCGCAAGGCCGAACAGCTTGGGCGCAAGCAGCTCCGCAAATCCAAGCTCGGGGAACAAGCCTCCAAGCGCGCAAAACTGCACTCGGCAAAGGGCAAGTCGAGTCTCAATTTCCCTTCCTTCAAAGCAAAAGTGACCTGACCCTCGGAGATGTTTTTTTTTTTTTTTTCTTTTCGCAGCCGATTTCTTCGGGTTTTTCTTCCACGCGATACCCGAGGAACAACGCGGACGCGGATGCGTTTTGATGCTGTCTGAAGTGCACGAGCTCGTCTCGGACGTCTGGCTCGCACGGCATGACGCAGAACTGGAGGAGGAGCGCGCGGCGCGGCGAAAAGGTCGTCCGAAGAGCGCGAAGGAGCTCAAGCTGGAGGACGTCAAGCTACGCGAAATGGAGGAGTATCGCACGGGCATGGGTGAGTGAACAGCGCGCCCTTTTCTTTGAATTTTACTTACGCTCTTTGTCGCAATGCGAAACCCTTTTCCTTGGGATCAGAGGTACCAGACTTGACGCATCTTGAAAACGTGGCTCTGTACCGCACGTGGGATCAACGCGAGGTCGCTTTCGTCCAGTTACTGCGTTTCATTCGAATATCGAGTACGAATCCAGACACGGCGATTGTTTCAAGGCCGGGAAAGCATCCCAGCCTTGTTACTCCGCAAAATATGCCGATTCCCATGGACGTCGAGGCTGTAACATGAAGGCCCATACAACCTTGCTCACCTTCCTTGAATGTAATGCAGTCTCTAGTTGTATATTGTCCCAAAGCTGTCGGGGAGATAGATTGTACTTTACAGGCTAGTGCAGTTATGGCTACAGGATGCAACTAGTTATGCTACAGACGAGTCCGTCTCTAAATGTTTGACAGATGCGCAGACCCCCACATAATCTAAAATCTAATCTACCCATACAAAAGATCGGCAAACCTCCCATCACCGTAAGTGAGCGCGGGGCTCGGGGCCGGTAACGGGATCCTCGGCGCATCCAAATCCCATTCACGCCTCAGCCTACCGTATATAAGCCGAAAACTCGACGCGGCACCCTTCTCTTGGACTAGCTGTAGGACCGTCTGATATCCCGCGGTCTCCTGCGCATCACTGGCCGTATGCACCTCGACGCGAAACCGGACGGCCTTGGTTACCCCCATCACCCCCGCTGGGTCCGCATTCTCGTCCAACCGACATTTGAGGACACCGAGCCCGTCCGCGTGCGTGAGCAATGGGCGCACGCCCAGCTCATGCAGAATACGCTTGCATTCCTCCCGTGAAGTGTGCGGATCGTGCACGGAGAGCAGGGAAAAGCTCACTGGTTTGAGCTTGAAGAGGTTTCCGAACCATGTTGGTGAGAGCGGCGAAGCCGGGGATGGGTCACTCGCGGAAGTATCGTTGGTAACGGTGGTGCTCCTCCTTCGTTTATGCGGGTTGGTGGGCTCCACGATCTGAACGCGCCTGTCAATCAAGACCCTACGAACGGGATTCTTGCTCTTCAACGATGGCTTGTGTATCATTCCCGCGGGTTGCGTCTCCTCTCCTACATTTTCTTTATCCGGCTTGAGTTGCAGTGGAGTAGGCTTCCGCAGAGTACGCCGAATACTCAGTGGCTTTGTGACCTCGCTGTTCTCCATCGCCGTCCCTTCAGGCCCAAGAATTCCAAGCCCCTCAGGCTTCGGTGGTTGGGTTGAATACGACGAAAGAGCAGCGGGATTTACGCCAGCGGCCGCGGCTTGCTGTTGCATGACGTTAAGGTGCTCAACAATCTGTTGAAAGAACTGCTGCACCTTCTCGTCTTGCATCTCTGGGACGTCCGGGGGTGGTGTCATGTTCAACGTGGTCCAAAGCGGCGAATCCGGGGAGAGGGGGTTGATATTAGGAGAAACAACGGGGAGGGGTGTGTGCGGGAAGTTCGGAGAGAGCGGCATAGGGACTGCAGAGGAGTGGGATCCTGACGTCCCAGAGAGAGGCGCAGGAGAGTAAAAATATTGCGGGGTAAGGAGCCCAGGCGTCAAAGCGTCTTCATGATCGCTCGGGCTACCGGGCGAAGCCCCTCCCCTAGCACGGCGGGGAGTTGGAGGGTCGGCGCGTGGGGGAAGCTGGGTTTCGTGGGTGGTAGGGAGCATACCACCAGTTCTTCGATGGTCTCGTGATGCCTGGCGGTATAGCTCCTCAATTTTTTCGTCGTATTCTTCCATGCGTTTTAGCCGATATTGCCGGAGAAGGTAATAAACGCCTTTCTCCCACGTCTGCTCGTTGTTCGTGAGCTTCTTTATGATCACGTCTTCAGGTGTCCCGTGCCATAAGGTGCGCAAGTTCGCAAGAATATCCAGGTCGATGGCTGAACGGTCTTCAATAGGGCGAGCGATTATATCGAGGGATGGTGGGACCAGTTTGGGGTTTTTAGGAGGGTGAAGTGTGAAAAAAGGATGTAAAAGAATTTGTTCCACCGTAATGCGCTTGCGCACGTCCTTCTCAAGCATGCGTGTTATGAGATCTTGTGCACGTTTATCTATGGTTTGTGGCATATCGTAGGATCCAAATTTGACCTTCTCGAGAAGGGTGTGCAGGTCTTCGTCGTCGAAAGGAAGACGCCCCGCGAGTAGGGCGAAGAGAATTACACCGCACGACCAGATGTCGGAAGAGGATCCATTGTAGGCCCGGCCTTCAATAACTTCCGGTGCCGCGTAGTGTGGGCTGCCGCACGCAGTCCGCAAGAGCCCACTGGTATGGTTCATCTGCCAGGCAGCCATGCCGAAGTCGGCTACTTTGATGTTCTTGTCCTGGTCAAGGAGCAGGTTCTCCGGTTTAAGGTCACGATGAGCGATGTTGAAGCGATGGCAGTAGTCTATCGCGGCGATAATTTGCTGAAAGTAGCCAAGAGCCTCCGATGTCGATAAGCGGCCACGCTTGCAAAGGTAGTCAAAGAGTTCGCCGCCCTCGACATATTCGAGTATGAGATATAGTTCCGTAGACGTTTCCCAGACGTCATAGAGGCGCATGATATTTGGGTGATCGATAAGTTTCATAATCACAATTTCGCGCTCGATCCCAAGTAGTATGCGGTCGGCATGCTCGTCGAGTCCTTGTAGGGATCTTCGGGAATTCACCAGCGCCGTCTTGGACACTATCTTTACTGCTGCATATTGTCCAGTCTTAGAGTGGCGGGCAATCCGCACACGACCTGTCGTAAAGACTAGGCTCAGCGGGAGGGAAATCGATGGGGTCGACAGAAAAGGGTGGCCTACCTGAGCTCCCCTTTCCTATTGTTCTGCCTATCTTCCATAGCCCAATGACCTTAGGGTCACCCTCTTTCCTTAGCTTTCGCGCAAGGCGAGGAGTGTCCTGCATTGAAATGCTCGAAGCTGACGGAGGCGGGCGGGTGGAGTGGATAAGTAAACAATGACCAAATAAACCAGTCGCGTTGACTCGGCGGTCACGAGGGGCATGACGCGCTTTGAGCTGACCGTCGGGTTCCAATTCCAACCCGTTACACAGACATATGTTGCCCACACCAGCACCTACCGAAATCCCAGATGTCAACTTATCAGACAGTGCTTACCCCGAGGCCCCCCAAAATCGTGGCACCGCACCTTTCTCCGTCCTTTCGGGACTTTTTGATAAGATCCAGAATGAGCGAAAACCGGACAAGAGGAGAAAGTTTTTGAGTGCTTGGTTTGATGTGCGCTGCCATGTTTATCTCATAGGCAGCGGCTTCCGCTCATGCGAGGTTTTCTCTAGCATTGGCGTAAGGAAGTCGGCAATGACCTCTACCCTGTGTTGCGTCTTCTCTTGCCTCAGAAAGACAGGGAGCGAGCAATATATGGCCTCAAGGAGAAAAACATTGCAAAGACGTACATAAAGTTGATTCCTCTAGGTCCTAAGGACCCTGATGCTATTCGTATGGTGGACTGGAGGAAACCCTCGGGACCGAATGTAGGCTACTCCCTTTGGCCTCTCCAACCATCGATCTCAGTTGATCATTCTAGAGGTCCTCTGGCGACTTTCCTTCCGTACTCTATGAAGTTGTCGCGAAACGCTCTTCAGTCATTGAAGGAACCCTCACCATCGATGAGCTCAATACTGCTCTCGATGAGATCTCTCGAAATATTTCTAAGGGGTGAGCAGCGCCTTGTAGCGCATCTTCTCGATCTACATCATAGCAACGTCATGGCATTTCTCGAACGCTCAGAGATGCACAATCTAATATCATGAAGCGAATATATAACCGCTCTACTCCTGAGGAGCAGAAATGGATTGTTCGCATCATCCTTAAAGGTGGAGCGCCGATGTCTCAGCAAGTACTACTTGAGATCTTAATAGTGTCGCATCTCAGATCTAGGCATTTCAGTCAAGGAGACTACGGTCTTTTCTGTTTTTCATCCAGATGCTCATGATTTGTTCAATACTTGCTCCGACTTGAAGAAGGTTGCCTGGGAGCTGTGGGATCCCGAGCGTCGTCTGAATGACCAAGTATGTCTCATCTACCTTTGCTTCGAGCTGCTTATCGTGGCTCCTCAGGATAAAAGTATCCAGCCATTCAGAGCATTCGCCCCAATGCTTTGCAAGCGGCCAACGGGAAATATTGAAGACTCAGTAAAGGATATGGAAGGCCGCACCTTCTTTCTCGAGGAGAAGCTGGACGGAGAAAGAATTCAGTTGCACAAGCGTAGGAACGAGTATTTTTACTGCTCAAGGTCTGCTATGCGTCTCATTGAAGTACCGCTATCTGAGCCTGTACAAGGAAAGGAAAGGATTACACGTATCTTTATGGGAGCCACGTAGGGACAGGCAGCCTAACTCCGTATATCGATGCGGCCTTCGATAAACGGATCGAGAAGTGCGTTGTGTCTTCTGACAGTCTAGCCAAAGATGAACGTCCTCTCAGTATAATATTGGACGGTGAGATGCTCGTATGGGATCCTATCTCTGGGAGGAATCTGCCTTTTGGAACTCTCAAGACAGCAGCGTTAGGTACGTCTCGGTCAATGGGGAGAGACAACAATGGCTCACTGCCCTCAGATAAAACCAAGAAGAGCTTAAACCCTCGGCCGTGCTGTTAGATTTTTCAACGGCCGCTACGTAGCTTCATTCTTACTAACGAGTGCTACAGTCAAAGTATTTGACCTTCTGTATCTCAATGGCCAACCGTTGGTCAACAAGTCGACGAAATTTCGCAAGCGCAATCTCAAAGCATGTCTCAAAGAAATTCAGGGTCGCATCGAACTCGTTGTAGATTTTGAAGCGCGAACAGCAAATGATGTGCGCAAAAGGATGGAAGATATCATGGCTACGCGCAGGGAAGGTCTGGTGATGAAGCATCCCGACGCTGGCTATATATTAAATGGGAGGAACAAAGATTGGATTAAAGTGAGTCTAAATGTAGTTATACGGAGCGGAATACGTACTCAGCGTCGGTCCAGGTAAAGCCTGAGTACATGGTGCGTGGTGACACAGTATCTCTGATAATATATCGTAGCGAATTTTGGTAGGACAACATGGGTGAAACTGTGGACGCGTTAGTCGTTGGTGCGTCCTGGCTTGTTCTGCGTTTCGGGTCCAGTGTAAGCCAAACGATTTCATTCAAGCCGGAAACTATGGATCGGGGAAGCGTGGTGGAGGTGTATCGACCCTTATATGCGCGGTGCTCGATGATAGGGACCCAGCACAGACAGATGAAGCCCCAAAGTAAGCGATCCTGGTGTTTTTTTATTGACGACGCTCTAAGTTCGCCCCAGATACAGCACCTTTGTCCGCATAGGCTCTGGCCTCAGCTACGCAGATTATGTCTGGGTACGCAGCTTACCCTGGAAGGAATGGTCAACGAAAAACCCTCCCGAATTCCTGGGCACTGCTAGTGGCTCGCGAGATGACAAAGGAGACCTTTATTTGGAACCCGAAGAGTTTAGTTCTCCAATGATCGTGTTGTGTGTTGCTCAAATATAATTCGCAGCTCCTTCATTCTTCAAGTAAAGGCCGCAGAAATCATAGCCTCGGGTACCCTACACTTTCCTAATCCGTGTCAACTCTGATATATGTGCATAGATCAGTACCATCTGGGCTTCACGATGCGTTTTCCTCGTGCCATGTCCATACGGGAAGATCTTTCTTTTACCGACTGCATCACTGCCTCTGGTTCTGTAATGCGTCCTTTCGGCGTATCGTGCTTCTTACCACCATGCATTTAGCTATCTTGGAAATTGTCCGTTCCGAAAAGAAGAGGAAGATGGTGAATGTTGCTGAGTTAGTGTCCCATGTACTGTTGTACTGATTCTATGAGTGCTGATCATGTATAACAGGAAAACTGGGAAGAAGAAGCGCAAGACAACAGCAAAGGTGATGAAACATTCTGGGTGCTCTGCGGATGCGTAATGACGCCCATTTCGCAGCCATTGGTGCTCCCTGAATATCGGGGCGTAGATCTCAAAGATGTAGAAATTGAGTCAAATCTGTTTGAGAGATTGACGTTTAGTGAGCTACTCGCATGATCTGAGACTAGCGTCGGCTCAAGCGAGACCCACCCAGTGGTTGCCTCTGATCCTAAGTCGAGGACCCGAGACGCGGATAAAGAGCAACTGCTGAAGCTGTGAGCCGTCTTCCTAGGTTGCAGGCCAATCGTTGATTGGATATAGGATTCGGGCCCATGGAGGAACTTCCGCCCAAGTGGCAAAGAATCAATCTGGGCTACTTGTCGTGTATGGAGGGACTACCACACGTATGACCTAGTCATCCGTCTGGAAATTGGGCTGATTTTGATTTTGACTGAAGCATATGACATCAAGTTGATCATGGACAAAGGCGTGTTTGATATCATCCGCCCACAATGGCTTTTCGATTCCATCTCAAACAAGGAGCTTGTGCCCATGTCAGAGAAGTACTTCTTTCACGCAACCGCTGAACGTATGGAATCAGAGGAGTATCGTAACGAAGACGGCGACCTCAATCTCGAAGATCAATCACCAGAAGAGATCGCGGCAAGAATGTCTGCTTCTCCGAGCATCCATGCCGACGCTGAGGCGTCTGAGTCAAAGGAAGAAGATTCGGAAATGCAAGATTGGCTCCAGATCGGCCCAGACTCCAATACTGCAGAAAACCCCGATGACGATGCGGAATCTGTTACTGACCCGGAGTCGGGCGAGGAAGATAACTGGTTCAGCATCGACGCTCAGCAGCCAGGAGGTGCTGCGGTGCCAGTAACGGAGGTGATTCTCTGCCGCGAGTCTTGGAGGATAAGCATTCATTTAGCAACACCAGCTCGATGACGAGTACGAGCAAGTGAACGCGGAGGACGCCGGCCAATCACGAATGGGCGAAGATTCGGCCATGGAATACGACCAGGAGAGGATCTTCAGACACCTGTATGCCGCGTTTACTGATCCGCGATGCCATGAATGACATGCTCGGCAGCTACTTCTACTTGGACACACCCCAAAATGCTCGCAAGAATGGCATGTCTGCCACTTCGAGGCATGAGGATGCGATTTCGAAAAGGTTTGTCGAGTACAACTTCAAAAGAAGCCTACTAAGGATATCATGAGCTTCGAACGAATCACGAAGTCGATCGAGGATAACGGGGGACGGATAGCAGAACTAGACGATCCGAAGCTCACGCACGTTGTTTTGGATAAGCGAGACGACAGCCGTCGTCGCGAACTCATGAAGAGGACCTCAAAGTACGAGAGTATTTGCATTACTTTCCTCTTTGCGATTCTCACGCGGATATACAGGCCAAAGCACAGAAATCTAGTTCTCTCCGATTTCATCGAGGCATGCATCGAGGAAAATACACTGTTGAACGAAGCCGGTGAGCTCATATTCTGTTGCCTTTGTTATTACCTAGCTCAATTTCCTCATCTAAGACTTCATGCCTTGAGTCAGACAACTGTGGGCAGGATCACTTGGGCTATCTGTCTTTATATAACATTCAGAACTCGCTTGTGATTTCCATGAGAGGAAGAGGGATACAGAGTACGATAAGTTACACCTGTAGAGTCTGCTTGTGGGAATGGTAAAGCCAGCGTCACACGGATCGGGGCGAGATTCAAGAGTGGCAGTCTTGACCGTGGTTGGGTGGGCTTATGGCACCGTCGAATCACCCGACAGAACGGCCTGTGGGAAATTCTTACCTAAGACGGTTTCGCCATCAGATGGCGCATTCCTGCAGCGTGTAACCGAACAACACGCATTTATTACTCATTGATCATTGGTTTTTTGATACGGAACGGTCCTCTCTCTGCAGACTGAGAGGAGTGAATACGTTATCCGCGATCTTTGGGCATATCATACAAAGTGTGGGACATCATATCCAATATGATAGGACCACGTTACGATGCAGTAATAGGTACGGAACGAATAACAGTTCACAGACGGGAAGCTGACGGAATACTCGGAAAGCAAGCCAGGACAAGCATTTACATACTATCAACACACATTAAAGTGGTTCATGCCCCATTTCATCGCTTAGAGATGACCTGCCCTCTCCTGGAGGGAGGCGATGCGTTCAAAATCGTCGGCTTCAGAGAACTTGAATGTCGGCCATTTCTAGAATGATCACCACCTTGCAATGACCAGTAGCGCCAGGTTCCATGCAGACCATTCTAACCTGAGAGTTAGGATGGTGCAAGTAACGACTGGCGAGTCTTCTGAGATTATCTGCCGCTGGTTGGCCGGGAACAGGGATCCGGTGAGTAAATGGGTCGGGAAACGCAGCCTGAACAGGGCCTAGTGCGATCTGCTGAGGAGGGTAGCCAATAAAGGCATGCTCTAAATTCTCTTGCTGTGAAACGTCACACCGGCTATGTTTGCAGGTGAAAGGCTTGGTACCTACTGGAGCATTGGGTTGTGCCTGTGCCACAATGCCTTGGCCAAGTCCTACGTCTTGGAACATGTGTGGGACTGGTGGGTCCTATTTCCCATGTAACATGTGTTAAAAAGAAGGCTGATACCGATACGTGGAAGTTACTTACGCCTGGTGGTAGATGCTGATGGTCCGCGATGCCATGATAGGCGAAGTTGACATAGTTGCGGTCTTGCACCCTCCCTGGGTCGGCAATACTCCCATGCGGAGGGGGGATATTCTCCCGATATCCCCCACGTTGGCTATTGTCTGCAGGTGGAGGGACCTAGATATCAGCATTCAGCGTTGCGTAACTATGTGGTTTGCAAGAAATGGGACCAGGAAACGGGTCTCAGAGAAAATGACACCGACCATCTGATACTGCGAGCTGAAGGGTGTGTAGAGCTTGGTGAAGAGAAGTTCTTGTCGGATTGTTGCTTGGCCATCGTTGCAAGTCCCAGGATTTATATACACAAGTCCGGCGCTTAAGAAACGAAGTAAGGTAAGACCTCCTAGTTGGCTCCGATCTGCCAGCTCCCATTTCCTGGTTATACTTGCTGCCGCGTTCCCATCTCTGCCGCAATACTCGAGACCAACCAACTCGCATACTCGAGACCAACCAACTCGCATACTCGAGACCAACCAACTCGCATACTCGGGACTCCATCCCTTCTTGTGTTTCTCCTGCTCCACGTCGGAGCGCTAGCCCTCTCTTGCTTGCTATGTCAACTCACCCATTCAAACGAACTTGGCTCGATATCATTTCTTCACTTTTTATTCCAGTCCCGTCTTGTTGAAGCCAGTTTACTTGCCTCTCCCTTGTTATGTTTGCTGCCTGTGTCATGTCTTGCTGCCAAGCCTCGAGGCAAATAAGCTGAATTACGCCCTCCATCACTCCCATTTGTAGCACGCCAGTATTCTGGCCATATCTTGCCATTGCGGGTTATGTCCCCTGTCCTCTTCCAGCGAAACACAGCCGGAATGTCGTCAGTCCATCTTGTTCCTGTTTGTTTGCCGCCAAATCCGAGTCATTGGTCCCCCCTTGCCCGTTATGCTTGTTTCCCCTCCCCTTAACGTCTCAGGCCTCGAGGCAACTCCACCCATCCATCCTTTAGTCGTGATTTATTTGGGTTTAGCCGCATTTCTTTTGCCGACCTGCCGTCGTCGTTCGCTCCCCCTTCTGGTTTTTGCTTACAGCCTTGAGGTAAGTCGGCTAAAATCTACGTCATGCTTTTTCGATCACCCTCTGCCTAACGCCAAGCTGTTGGTTCTTCTTTGCTTGTCTTGTTTCTCACGTTCTAGACTTTGCTGTATGCCTCGAGGCAACTTATCTCGAAATTTCGCCTGTTTATCATTCTATTCAAATTCTTTGTCTGATGCCGACTAACGGACACCTCTTGTCATATTTGGTCACCCTCCTCGGATCTTTGTTGTATGCCTCGAGGCAAACCAGCGAGACTTACGTCCCCGCGTCTTTCTATCTGACTTCCCTGTTTTCAGCCAGTCCTCCGACGTTTGCCACTGGACCTTCTTCAAGCATACTACAATTTCGAGACAACTCGGCTGTAATGTCATTGTCCATCTTGAAAATCGTGTTTCCTCTGCTCGATGGAGGTCATGGCCTCTTGCCTCGCACTTTTGCTCCTCCGTACCGGTCTCGATGCGAACCGAAGTCGAATCGCATCTCCGTGTTCTTTTATTCGAAAATAGGAGGCAGAAATCAAGAAATGAGGCCTGGCAGGGCTGTTAACGACGAATCATGCATGAAACCGTCGAGCAGTGGGTGGGAAATTGAAGAAGATAGTTCAACCAACTTCTGCCTTCGTATCTGGGCGGTATCACACTCGGTGCCCGCTATCACCCAACTTGTCGGCTGAGTCAAACGCTCCAAACGCACTCAATGAACTTTAAGCAGGGCCGCGGCCCCACTGCTGTGCTCAGCCTGTGCGACGTGATTTATCCTATTCAGTACATGGAGTATCCCTTCCGGCAAGTCAATTCCAAGGAACTGTCCATGGTGCCTGGCCCACTCTGTTATGCACGTCTGGGGATCACCTGTCGTGTCGTGGTGTCAAGCAGCTCGGCACTGGAAAATAGATCACCTTTATGACTACGAGTCTACGACCGAGACACTACTACTAGAGCCCGGTAATTCCTCCCTCAACTCGTTTCTCCGTTCTGTCCCTCGCCCACCAGGGTAGCGGGGATGGAGTAGGTGAGAGCGTGAGGCGTGCTACAGGGAGATAGACTT
>Ga0137394_10003702_pt1 | contig 11532 bp, 8 predicted proteins | sample czobulk116metaG_FD_108278 | JGI IMG/M metagenome (GOLD analysis project Ga0137394, IMG submission 108278) | Vadose zone soil microbial communities from Angelo Coast Range Reserve, California, USA - czobulk1.16 metaG | ecosystem: Environmental > Terrestrial > Soil > Vadose zone | place: USA... | reverse complement strand
GGCCGTGGAATATATAAGATCCGCCGTAAAGATCGCTGCGCACCTGGACCGGCTGGCCGAGACGCAGATGGCGCAATTGCACTTCCTTGAAATTAGCATCCACCCACAATGAGTTCAGCGGGATCACCGTCATGAGCGCCTGCCCCGCCTGGATGCGCTGGCCCAGCTGCACGCTGCGCTCCGCCACATACCCGATGACCGGGGCCACCACGGCATTGCGTCGTGCGGCGATCCACGCATCGCGATACGCCGACTTGGCTTGCAGCACCGCCGGGTTGTCCGCCACTTGCGTGCCATCGACCAAGGCGTGCGAGGAAGCCGCCTGGCGCACCGCCTGGGTCAACGCGGCCCGCGCCAATTGGACGCTTTCGCGCGCGTGCCGCACTTCTTCCGGCGCAATGGCACGCTCGGCCAGCAGCGGCTCGCGTTTGAGAAGATCGGCCTCCGAACGCGCAAGTTCCAGCTTTCTGGTTTCGATGACCGAGTCGTATTGCTCGGCCGTCGCTTTTTCCTGGCGCACCTGGCGGACGGTTTGCGCCAATGCGCTGGCCGTGCGGCTCAAATTGGTTTCGGCATCGACGGGATCGAGACGCACCAGAACCTGTCCCGCCTTGACCAGTTGGGTGTCGTCCGCGAGCACCGCAATCACCGTGCCGGAAATCTGCGCCGAGATCACCACTTTGTTGCCATTCACATAGGCATCGTCGGTCTGCTCGCGCTTCGCCAGCACCAACACCCAGTACGCTGTCCACAGCACGCCCAGCACGATGAAGATCGCCGCGATGAGAATGAGAATGCTGCGCCGTTTGGCCGTAGCGGGCGTGGCTCCCGGGGCCGCGGGATCGACAGTTGCATTCATGGTGTGGTCGTGGTGGCGGTCGCTTGGGAATTCACGAGTTTTTGCGGGCTTTCGTAGCCGCCGCCAAGGGCGCGCTGCAGACCGATGTCCGCCGAGAGCGCGGCCGAGTCGAGTTGCAGCAGCGCATCGCGCTGTTCTATCCAGGACTCCGCCGCGGTGAGTTCGGTCCTCGCGTCGGTGATTCCTTGCGTCACGCGCGCCGCGGCGCTGCGCCGGAGCTGGCGCGCCGCTTCGGCCTCGATCGCACGCTGCGTTCGCTGTGCCGCAATTTGCGCCCGGGTCGATGCCTGCGTCGCCACGTCGCGAGCGGCGCTGATCACCGTGTCGTGATAGGTCGCCACCGCGGAATCGATCGCGGCCTGCGTGGCTCCAAAGCGGGCCTTGAGCCGGCCGGCATCGAATATGGGCAAATGAACGGCAGCGGTGGCCTGCGGCACCCGGCTGCCGTACTCGAGCAACTTGCCGGCATTGATGCTGGAGAGACCCAGCAGCGCGTTGATGGTCACGTCCGGAAAGAATTCGGCGCGTGCCGAATCCCGGTTCTTCTCCGCGGCTTCCACGCGCCAACGGCTGGCCGTGATATCCGCCCGGCGCGAAATCAGATCGATTTTGACGTCGTCGGGCAGGTTGCCGGAAAGCTCGGGCAGCGGTTTCGCCTGCAAGGGCGGCAATTCCGCGATGGACCGGCCGGCCAACGCGGCGAGCGCGACCACGCGCAGCTTCGCCGATCCCTCCAATGCCGCGATTTGTTCGCGCGCCAAGCCTAACGCAAGGTCGGAGCGGTCCGTGTTCTCCGCGGCGTCCAAATCCGCCTTGACGCGGGCCACGGCGATCGCGCCCTCCTGTTCCACGACGCCCGCGCGCTCACGCGCCAGGGCTAGACGGCCCTGATCGGCCTGCCAGCCGTAGTAGGTATCCGCGATCGAACTCGCCAGCATCAATGCGGCGGCGCTGTGATCCGCTTGCGCCGCGTGCGCCTGGTCCATGGCGGCTTCGATGGCGTCGCGCTGCTTGCCCCACCAGTCGAAGGTGTAGCTAGCCTGCAGCCCCAGATCGAACTGGTTGTACCAAGTGAATCCCAGCAGGCGCGGCGGGAACATGCCGTTGTCGCTCAATCGCTGCCGGTCGGCATCGGCATTCGCGTCGATGCGCACGCCGGATTCTGCGCCTGCGATGCGCACGGATTGGCGCGCCGAATCGTAGCGTGCATGCGCCGTGGCCAGAGTCGGAGAGGACGCGAGCCCACTCTCGATCAATTCATCGAGAGTGGGATCCTGATAGCGCTTCCACCATTCCTTGGCCGGCCAGTCGCCGCCGCCGGCAATATCGAGGCCGTCCAAAGGCGCCGCGCCGGGTAATTGCACGGCCTTCTGTTTCGACGGCAACCCGGCGCAGGCGACGCAGAACAGTGCGCTCAGGGTCGCGGCGGATTGCCAACCCCTCATTCGGCTTGCTCCGGAAGCGTTTGCTTGCGCGTCTCTTCCAAGTTCGCATGCAGGCGCTTGAGCTGCGAGATCAACAGCCGTTGTTCGGCTTCGGAAAATTCCGCCAGCATGCCGCGCAACGACACGAACAGCTTGGGCAGCAGTCGGCGCACCAGGTCCTCGCCTTGCTCCGTGATTCGCAGAACGATGCGCCGCCGATCCTGAACGCTGAGCACACGCGTGATGAGGTCACGGCTCACCAGGGCATCACTGATGCGCGACATGTTGGCAGGGCTCTGGTCGGCTCGCGCGCACAAATCGCTTGGATGCGCGACGCCGTCGGGCTGGGAGAACAGCGTGGTCAGTACGCGAAACTCCGCTTCGACCAGGCCGAACGGCCGCAGCCTCTGTTCGAATCCCGCGGCCATCTCGCGGCCCAGGTGCAAGACCAGGCGGCAAAGCAAGATCTCGCTGAAAGGCAAGTCCGGCACCCGCTCACCCAAGGCCCGCAAATTCGCTTCCAATTTGTCGAACGGGGTATCGGAATCGGGATTCATTTGCACTCTAACAATTTAATACGATATAGTTTATCAAATGAATATCCATTGTGTAAATATTTCTCTTGCATTGGAAAATGGCGCATGTCATTTTTTGGCCATGGATGTATGCCAGCTTTCGGCCATGGACGACCTTAGCCGGCCCCCTGAACCTCTGATTACCCGGGCACGGCGAGCGCTCTCAGCGCACCGATTCGGCCTGCCCACGCGAGTTCAGGGGCGTTTGAAGGGTTTTTCGCTGGGAAGTGTCGATTCCTCGTCCCCTCGTTCGTCATAGAGCTTAAGACCATGAAGACCCTGAACCACCCCGTGCCCAAGACCGCCGGCGTGGCCGCGTGTGCAGCGGTCGCCGCCACCGGCCTGCTCGCCGCCTGCGCGGTGGGACCGAACTTCAAAGCTCCCGCCGCGCCGCGCAACGCCGGCTTCGCACCCGCCGACCAGATTGCGCCGACGACCACGGCGACGCCGTTGCCGGGCGGCGAAGCGCAGCGCTTCGTCGACGGCATGGACATTCCCGGCCAGTGGTGGACCTTGTTCCAGTCCGCGCAGCTCAATGCGCTGATCGAGCGAGGGCTCAAGAACAGCCCGACGCTGCAGGCGGCGCAGGCGGCGCTGCGGCAGGCGAATGAGACGGCGGCTGCGCAGCGTGGGAGCTACTACCCCAGCGTCTCGGGGACGGCCCAGAGCGAACGGCACAAGGCGTCCGGCGCGTCCTTTGGGATTCCCGGATTCCCGAGTTCCTACTACTACAACCTGCAGACTGCCTCGGTCAATGTGTCGTATACCCTCGATGCGTTCGGAGGCACGCGGCGGCAGGTGGAAGCGCTGCAGGCCCAAGCCGAGTACCAGCAGTTTGCACTCGAGGCAAGCTATCTCACCCTCACCGCAAACATAGTGGCGGCGGCCGTCAACGAGGCCTCGCTGCGGGCGCAGATCTCGGCCACGGAAGACATTGCAGGCTCGCAGCAGAGACAGCTCGACATCACGCAGCGTCGCGTCGCCGCCGGCGCTGCATCCCGCGCCGATTTGCTGCAGCAGCAATCGATCCTGCAAGCCACGCTCGCAACCCTGCCGCCGCTGCGCAGTCAGCTGGCGCAGCAGCGCAATCAGCTCGCTGCCTACATCGGCGATTTCCCGTCTGATTACACGGGGGGCGAATTCAATCTCGACTCGATGAACTTGCCTCTGGAACTGCCGGTGAGCCTGCCGTCGAAACTCGTCGAGCAGCGCCCGGACGTACGCGAATACTCGGCGCTGCTGCATCAGGCGACCGCCCAGATCGGAGTCGCGACCGCCAATATGCTGCCGCAGATCACGCTCAGCGGAAGCTACGGCCAAACTGCTTCGAAGTGGGCGAATATATTCTCACCCTCCTCCAACATTTACAGTCTCATCGGCTCCCTCACCCAGCCGATCTTCAAGGGCGGACAGCTGATGCACCAGCGCCGCGCCGCGGTTGCCGCCGCGCAGGAAGCGGCCGCCAACTATCAGGCCACCGTCATCAATGCGTTCGAGAACGTCTCGAATACCCTGTACGCGCTCCAGTCCGACGCGGACACGTTGGCGGCGCAGGCGACTGCCGAGCGCAGCGCGGCCGACAGCCTCGCCCTGGTTCAAGCTCAGTACAAGAGCGGCGCCGCCAGCTACGTGCAGGTGCTGACCTCGGAACAAAGTCATCAAAACGCGGCCGTCGCCCTGGTCAAGGCGCGCGCGCAGCGCTACGCCGATACGGCCGCCCTGTTTCAGGCGCTCGGCGGCGGCTGGTGGAATCGAAGCGAGGCGCTTGCAGACATTTCAACCACGCCGCGCTCCCAGCAAGCGCAGTGATGATTGCTCACCGAACGTACGACGAATACTTCAAAAAACCGAGAGAAGCTCCGTGAAGAAACGCATGGTCATCATGATTTTGGGGGTGGTTCTCCTCGTTGCCGGGATCGGCTTCGTGGTTTTCCGGAACATCATGCAACAGATTGCGCAAGGGTCGGCACCGCAACCTCCGATGGTGGTGACGGCCATGAAGGCGGCCACGCAGGAGTGGCAGCCCCAACTGAACGCGGTGGGCAGCTTGCGTGCCCTGCGAGGTGTGGACGTGACCACCGAAATCGCGGGCTTGGTGCGCGAGATTCGGTTCAAATCGGGCGACGAAGTCAAGGCGGGCGCGGTCCTGATCCAGCTGAACGCGGATTCCGATCTCGCGACGCTTGCCTCACTCAAGGCGGCCGCCGACCTGGCGCAGATCACGTTGACCCGCGACCGGGTGCAACTGGCTGCCGAAGCGATCTCCCAAGCGCAGGTGGACAGCGACGAGGCCGATTTGAAGAGCAAGCGCGCCCAGGCTGAGAGCCAGCGGGCGACCATCGACAAGAAGACGATTCGCGCGCCGTTTTCGGGACGCCTCGGCATCACGCTCATCAATCCGGGCCAGTACCTGAACCCGGGCGACAAGGTGGTCACGCTGCAGACCATCGATCCGATCTTCATCGACTTCAATCTGCCGCAACAACAAATCAGCGGGGTATCGCTGGGTCAGTCGGTGGCGGTGCTGAGCGACGCCTATCTTGGACAGACCTTCAGCGGCAAGGTGACGGCGATCGATGCGAAAATCGACACCACCACCCGCAACGTGCAGATCGAGGCCACGGTGGCGAACCCGAAGAAACAGTTGTTGCCCGGCATGTTCGGGCGCGCCGCCGTGGATTCAGGCGAGAAGAAGACCTATCTGACTCTTCCCCAGACGGCGATCACCTACAACCCCTACGGCGCAACCGTATTCATCACGGTCGATAAGAAAGATGCGAAAGGCAATCCTCAGCTCCAGGCGCAGCAGGTGTTCATCACCCCGGGGCCGACCCGTGGAGATCAAGTCGCGGTCTTGAAGGGCGTGTCCGAGGGGGCGACGGTGGTCACCAGTGGGCAGCTCAAATTGAAGAACGGCACGCCGGTGCGCGTCGACAACACAGTGCAGCCGCTGAACGACCAAAACCCAACGCCTCAAGAACAATGAGGCTCGAGCCATGAACTTTACGGATCTCTTCATCAAGCGTCCGGTCCTCGCGGCCGTCATCAGCCTGCTGATCCTGGTGCTGGGTTTGCGGTCGGTCGGCAGCTTGCCGGTCAACCAGTACCCCCACACCGAAAACGCTATCGTTACCATCAGCACCGCCTACTACGGCGCGGACGCAGCGACCGTGGCGGGCTTCATCACGCAGCCGCTCGAATCCGCGATCGCGCAGGCGCAGGGCATCGATTACCTGTCCTCCACGAGCACCACCGGATCGTCGACCATCACGGCGACCTTGCGCTTGAACTATGACTCGAACCGCGCGCTGACTGAAATCAACACGCAGGTCAGTTCGGTCAAGAACCAGTTGCCGCCTCAGGCCCAGCAGCCCGTATTGAAGGTGCAAGTCGGCCAGACGGTCGACGCGATGTACATGGGGTTCTACAGCGACACCATCCCGAGCAACAACGTCACCGACTATCTGCTCCGCGTGGTCAAGCCGAAGCTCGACTCGGTGGAAGGCGTGCAGACCGCCGAGATTCTGGGCGCCCGTCAATTCGCGCTGCGCGCCTGGCTGGACGCCGCGAAGCTCGCGGCCCACAACGTCACGGCGCAGGACGTGTTCACGGCCTTGGGCAACAACAATTACTTGGCGACCGTGGGGAGCAGCAAAGGCCAGATGGTCACGGTCGACTTGACCGGCGGCACCGATCTGCATTCCGTCCAGGAATTCCGGCAGTTGGCGGTCAAGCAGGTGGGCGACTCGATCGTGCGTCTCGAGGATGTCGCCGAAGTCACGCTCGGCGCCGAGAACTACGATCTGAACGTCGCGTTCAGCGGCAAGCGCTCGGTGTTCATCGGCATCAAGGTGGCGCCGAAGGCGAATATCCTGACCGTCGCTAAAAATGTCCACAAGGCTTTTCCGGACCTGCAGTCCCAGCTGCCGACCGGCGTCACCGGCGAAATCGTCTACGACTCGACCGAGTTCATCAACACATCCATTAATGAGGTCGTGAAAACATTGGCGGAATCGCTCGTCATCGTGACGGTCGTCATCTTCCTCTTCCTCGGAAGCCTGCGTGCGGTCATCATACCCGTGATCGCCATGCCGCTGTCGCTGATCGGCACCTTCTTCGTGATGCTGGTATTGGGATACTCGATCAATCTATTGACGCTGTTGGCGTTGGTGCTGGCCATTGGACTCGTGGTCGATGACGCCATCATCGTCGTCGAGAATGTCGATCGGCACATGAAACAGGAGCACCGCTCGCCGGTCGATGCCGCCATTGTCGCGGCGCGCGAGCTCGGCGGCCCCATTCTCGCCATGACCGTGGTGTTGGTTGCGGTGTACGTGCCCATCGGCTTCCAGGGCGGTCTCACCGGCGCCCTGTTCACCGAGTTCGCATTCTCGCTCGCGGGCGCGGTGGCCGTGTCCGGAGTCGTCGCGCTGACTCTCTCGCCCATGATGTGCGCGGTGTTTTTCCGCTCGAGTCAGGAAACAGGTCGATTCGTTCAGCTCATCGATCGGAACTTCGAGTGGTTCCGCGACCGCTATCATCGAACGCTGCATGCGCTGCTCGATACCTGGCCGGTCGTGATCGTGATGGGCGTCCTGCTGGTGCTGGTGCTGGTGGCGTGCTTCAAATTCACCAAGTCGGAACTGGCGCCGGAGGAGGACCAGGGCGCCGTACTCGCGCATATCCAAGGCCCGCCCAATGCGACTGCCCAGCAGATGCAGACCTACGCGGACCAAGTCTTTCAAATTGCCAGCCAGGAGCCCGAGTACAATCAGATGTTCCAGATCACGGGCGTGCCGACCATCAACCAGGGCATCGGCGGCGTGCTGTTCAAGCCGTGGAATCAGCGTACCCGGAGTGCGCATCAACTGCAGCTCGAGCTGCAGCAGAAATGGGCGCAGATCGCCGGCGCCCAGGTGTTCGCATTCCAGTTCCCGCCGCTTCCGGGCTCGAGCGGCTACCCGGTGCAGTTCGTGATCACCACGACCGAGCCGTTCCAAAATCTGAACGACGTCGCCCAGGCCGTGGTCGCCAAGGCCTTGAGTCAGCATGCCTTCTACTTCGCGGACATCGACCTGAAACTCGACAAGCCGCAGGCGACCCTCGAGGTCGATCGCGACAAGGTTGCCGCGTTGGGCCTGAGCCAGTCCGATGTGGGTAGCGCGTTGGGCGCCGCCCTGGGCGGAGGCTACGTCAACTACTTCTCGATCGCCGGGCGCTCCTACAAGGTGATTCCGCAAGTCCAGCAAGTGGACCGGCTGAATCCCGAGCAGGTACTGGACTACTACATCCGCACCCCCTCGGGTACTACCTTGCCCGCGAGCACCGTGGCGCACATCAAGTATTCGGTCGAACCCGAGTCGATCAATCGGTTCCAGCAGCTGAATTCGGTGACGATCGGCGGTGTCAGCGGCATGGCCCAAGGAGATATTCTCAAGCTTCTCAAGGACACGACCGCTCAGGTCGCCGGAAGCGGATATACCGTGGATTACGCGGGTCAGTCGCGCCAGTTCATCCAAGAGTCCGGAGGCTTCTTCGTCACCCTCGGCTTCGCGATCATCATCGTGTTTCTGGCGCTCGCCGCGCAGTTTGAAAGCTTCCGCGATCCGATCGTGATTCTCATGTCGGTGCCGCTGGCGCTGTTGGGGGCGGTGATGTTCCTGACCATGGGGTTTGCCTCGCTCAACATCTACACTCAGGTCGGTCTGGTGACACTCCTTGGGCTGATCAGCAAGCACGGCATTCTGATCGTCCAGTTCGCGAACCAACTGCAGCGCTCGGGACGCTCGAAGCGCGAGGCGATCGAAGAAGCAGCCTCGGTGCGCTTACGGCCGATTCTCATGACGACTGCCGCCATGGTCCTCGGCGTCGTGCCGCTCGTCATTGCTTCAGGTGCAGGCGCCGCCGGCCGCCATGACATGGGACTCGTGATCTTCGCGGGATTGTCGATCGGCACGCTGTTCACATTGTTCGTCGTTCCGGGTGTGTACATGCTGATCGGCGCCGACCATTCGGCACAGACCGTCTCGGAGATCGGTCTACCTCAATCAGAGACGTGAGTGTCGTCAGGGATCACCAGTGAACGAGCTCATCGCTCTTATAATTTGATAATTCAAATGCTTACACTATATTTATGACTGTATTTCTAGAAAACTCGGGAGAATCCGCAAAAAGTCCATTGTCGAACTCAGTTCGTCGACTCCTTCAAAGAGTTGATAAATTCCGCGTTGCGTTTCCGTGATTGTCTTGTATATTCCGACTGCAGAGTCTTGATTTAACAAGATTCGGACGGGGGTTGCGGGCTCGAAACCACTTTAAGGTTTCGTCTTTGTCAAAGCTGGTGAGGCGTCCATGATCAGAGCCTGGGAATGTTTCCATTTCGCCACACTCGAGCTGGTGCGCTCGACCCCCATCAAGCAGCGTTTGATCTGCGCCTACCGGCGACACCTCGCCCTACTCTCAGAAGAACAATTGCCGGACGAAGCCCATGACGCTTTCAACCAAGTCTTGCGTTGTCTGCAGGGCGTGCGGCCCTTGCCGGGAGAGGACGCGGTGGCGGCGTCCGTGCGCAAGATGTCCAATCAGGAAGCCGATGAATGCGCTGCGCTCATCGTCGAGATCTTCGGCGTGATGTGCCGGTTGCACGTTGCACCGAGCCGCCCGAACACGGTTGTGCAATTGCACAGCGTGGATTCGGCACCCGCCGACTACGAAGCTCCCCCGCGGGTCGCTAGTCAAGCTTGAAGTCTATCGAGTCCCAGCGCGTCGTTTCCTCATGCCGCGCTTGACGGCGCAAAGCATCGATCAAGTTGCGTTCGTTCCACGCGCTCACTTCATCCGCCAGATCCTTGATGGCCTTCGGTAACGGATCGGTCGAACCGAAATTCTCCATGGCGACGATCGGCCGATCGGCGGCCTTGGCAAAGTTCATCTGAAACAGGACCAGCTCCGGTGCGATGTGGTACACCGCCGGCAGCACCACGATCACTTCGCTGGGGGAGATCTGCCGCCGCAAGTCTTCGCGCTGCGACTCCTTGTCGATCGGCCGTTTCGCCTGGGGCTGGCTGGAGTTGAGGTAGTAAAATGTTCCCGACGCCTCGAGATACTCGAACACTCGCCCATAGTCGTCGTTTTCCACCCACGCATGAGTGACGAACAGGCGAATGGGATTGACGCGGGTCGACATATGCGTAGTGTAACTTGACGATGGTCATGCGCGAAGCATCCGGCGCCGATACAATGAGTCGGGTGCGATTGCTGATTTACAATATACGATATGCCACCGGAACCGGGCCGGCGTTCCATCTTCCCTTGCCGGGCGCCGGTTACCTTCGCTCCAGCCGGCAGGTTCTGTCGCAGATTACCGACTTCATCAAGCAGCAGGACCCGGATGTAGTCGGCCTGATCGAGGTTGATACCGGCTCCATCCGCACCGGAATGGTCAATCAGGCCGACTTCATCGCGCGCTCTCTGGGCCACTACTCCACATTCGAGTGCAAGTACGGCGTGTCCTCGGTGAATCAGTTGGTTCCCATCGTGCGAAAACAAGCCAATGCCTTTCTCGCGGCGCCGCGGGTACGGGGCGAGCGCTTCCATTACTTCGACACCGGCATCAAGCGCCTGATCATCGAACTGGAACTCGACGATGTCGCGATTTTTCTGGTGCATCTGTCCCTGAAATTTCGGCATCGCCAATATCAGCTCCGGTATCTCTATGATTTGCTGCGTAAAACCCGCAAGCCCGTCATCGTGGCCGGCGATTTCAATACTTACTGGGGCGATCACGAGCTCTATCTGTTCACCCAGGCGGCCGGACTGAGCAGCGCCAATCTCCACGGCCTGCCGTCCTACCCGAGCCGCAGCCCGCGCAAAGAGCTGGATTTCATCCTGCACAGCTCGCAGATCGAGGTGAATCGCTTTGAAATACCCGACGTTCAATTCTCCGATCATCTGCCGTTGATTTGCGACTTCACGATCCACAGCCAGGCTCGGCAGGCAGCTTGATGGCCGAAACCGTCACCTGGTCCCTGGAAATCGACGCCGACCGCGTGGCCTGGCTGGTGTGCGATACGCCCGGAGCCTCGACCAATGTTCTGTCCGCGGCGGTGCTTCGCGATCTGGCCGCGCAGCTTGCCGACGTAGCCGGCAAGCGCCCTGTCGGCCTGGTGATCCGCTCGGCCAAGGCAGGCGGCTTCATCGCGGGCGCCGACATCAAGGAATTTCTGAAGATTCGTACCCCCGAGGAGGGTTATGAGCTGGTGCGCGCCGGACAGACCGTTCTGCAAACGCTCGCGGATTTGCCCTGCCCTACCGTTGCGGCTCTGCACGGCTTCGCGCTGGGAGGGGGCCTGGAACTCGCGCTTGCCTGCACCTATCGAGTGGCTGCGGACGACGCCGCGCTCTCCCTGGGGTTGCCCGAAGTGCTGCTCGGCATCCATCCTGGATTTGGCGGCACGGTGCGCAGCGTGCAACTCATCGGCGTGCGCCCCGCTCTCGATCTCATGCTCAAAGGCAAACCATACAAGGGCGCACGCGCGCTCGCAGTGGGTTTGATCGACGAACTCGTGCCGCCGGCCGACCTTCTCCAGCGCGCGAAGTCGCGGCTCCTGCGATCGCCGCCGAAGGCAACGGCACCCTTCGTCGACAAGCTCTTGAATCTGGGTCTGGCGCGGCC
>Ga0137394_10003701_pt1 | contig 11533 bp, 10 predicted proteins | sample czobulk116metaG_FD_108278 | JGI IMG/M metagenome (GOLD analysis project Ga0137394, IMG submission 108278) | Vadose zone soil microbial communities from Angelo Coast Range Reserve, California, USA - czobulk1.16 metaG | ecosystem: Environmental > Terrestrial > Soil > Vadose zone | place: USA... | reverse complement strand
GCCGCCTATGGCGACACAGTCCTCTTTCTCACAGACCTCAGGCTTGCCGCCGATGGATCGCTGCCGGAGCAGAGCATGGCCGATCTGATGAACGGCCGTGTCGGCGATCAGGTGCTTGTGAACGGGCAGAAAAAGCAGGTCCTCGCCGTGCGGCCAGGGACCCGCCGGCGCTTTCGGCTGTTCAACGCGACGAATGCTCGTTTCCTGCGCCTTACGTTCGGCGGCGCACCGATGACAATCGTTGGCAGCGACGGCGGCTTGCTCGCTGCGCCTGTCCGAGGTGCGACCGAAATCCTGCTCTCGCCGGCGGAGCGGGCCGAAGTCGTGGTGGCATTCGAAAAGGCCGGCAGCTTCGCCCTCAAGACGCTCCCCTACGATCGCGGCTGGATGGGGCCGGGGCGCCCCGACGACGGTGATCTGACCCTCATGTCCGTCCAGGCCCGAGGTGCCGCTTTGACCAACATGCCGCCTCTCCCCGAAGCTCTGCGGCACCTCCGGGAGCTCGCGGAGTCCACGGTGCGACGCCGTTTCGTCTTTGGCGAGTCGATGGCGATGAGCGCGCCCGGCGGCATGACCATGGCCTTCATGATCAACGGAAAGACCTTCGACATCACCCGCGTTGATGTCGAGATGAGAGCAGGGCAGATCGAACTCTGGGAAATCCGGAACCCGACCGACATGGATCATCCCTTCCACGTCCATGGCACGCAGTTCCAGGTGGTCGAAGTCGAACGGAAAAATCGCATCTCGAAGCCGGCCTATCGAGCCTGGAAGGACACGATCAATGTGGCCCGCGGTGAAACCGTTCGCATCGCCGTGCGTCAGGAGCTTCCCGGCCTGCGCATGTATCACTGCCACATCCTCGAGCACGAAGACCAAGGCATGATGGGGATCATCAATGTCGTCGCCTGACGAGCAGCAATTCACGGCTGGTCTGCCGAGCGCAGTGATGCTTGTCGTGCTGGTAATGGGTATCGCGCTGACTTTCGCATCATGGGCCGGCCTCAAGCCGCCGCCCATTCCTCAGGCAGGTCCGCTAGCCCAGCCGAGGTCCCTCAAGCAGCTAGGCGCTCCCACGGAGGCGACCCGGTCGGCGATGCCGCCCGACAACCCGCAGAGCTCCGAGAAGATCGCGCTCGGCCAGAAACTTTTCTTCGACGGCCGGTTGTCCGCGGACGGCACAGTGGCTTGCAGTACCTGCCATGATCCCGCACGCGCGTTCACCGATGGAAGGCCCACCTCGATCGGGATCCAGGGCCGCGTCGGGCAGCGCAACGCGCCGACCGTGCTGAACGCCCTCTACAACAAGACGCAGTTCTGGGACGGCCGGGTGAACACGCTCGAGGAGCAGGCGGCACAGCCGATCGTCAATCCGTCCGAAATGGGCCAGCCGAGCCTGGAGGCGGCGGTGGCCCGGATCGCGGCCGTCGGCGAATACCAGCGGGCCTTCCGGCGCGTCTTCGGCCGCGCGCCCAACGGCCCCGACCTCGTGCGCGCCATCGCATCCTACGAGCGAACGCAGCTGTCGTTCGATTCTCCTTTCGATCATTTCATCGCCGGCGAGGCGAACGCGACCGATGACGCGGCCAAGCGCGGCTGGGAGATCTTCAACACGCGCGGCGGCTGCAACAAGTGCCACGCGTTGACGGAAGACAAGCGGGACGTCAGCAACTTCATGGACCACGACTTTCACAACATCGGCATCGGCATCATCCGCCACAATGTCGTCGCGCTGGCGCGCCAGGCCCGGCAGCTCATCAACTCGGGCGATGCGGCGGCCATCGATCGCGCCGCCATCGAGACGGACATGTCCGCGCTTGGCCGCTTTCTCGTCACCAAAAAAGAGCCCGATGACATTGCGTCCTTCAAGACCCCGAATCTGCGCAACGTGCTCGTGACAGGACCGTACTTTCACGACGGCTCGCAAGAGACGCTCTGGGATGTGGCCGACCACTACAACAAGGGCGCTGGCTTGCAGAATCCCTATCTCGACGCCGACATTGGGCCGCTCGCTCTCACGGAGGGAGATATCGACGACCTCGTTGCGTTCATGGCGTCGTTGACGAGCCCGGACTACAAGGAGCTCGGGGTCAAGGAGCTCGCGCGCCAGCGCGAGCTCTCCCGCACGAACCGGCCGCAGCGCGACACCGTTCGGGCCTTCGGCCCGAAGCCGACCCGGCCCAGGCCGGCGCAGCTCTCAGATCCGTCCCAATAGAGCGTAAAGAGTAAGCCCCGTCCCGGTCACGGAACGCCGGTGAGATCCTGAAGAGCCTCCGCTGTCGCGCGAACTGGCAGCGGCGTTGGCGCGGGCGATCGATAAGGCGAGCAATCCGCCTGCGCTCTAGCTTCGCGCTTCGGATCGCGTCCGCCTCAACGGCTTCAAATGAGACGATTCGGCCGCGCGCCGAAATCAACGCGACACCGGTGCTTGCGAAGATCGAGTCATCGACCGCTTGAGCGCAACGCTCGCCGGCACTTCCAGGAGATGACCCATGGACACCCGAGTGAACAGCACCCTCGACAAAGTGAAGGGGCCGATGACAATCACACTGGTCGCGGGGGCTTGACCATGATGCTCGACTGGAACGCATACCGACAGCAATTGCTCGCCGGCACCGGCGACATCGGTCGGATGAGCCCCGACATCGTTCGCGGTTACCGGCAGTTGAGCGAGGCCGGCGCGAAGACCGGCAAGCTCGACGCGAAGACGCGTGAATTGATCGCGCTCGCGGTGTCGGTGACGCGGCAGTGCGATGGCTGCATCACGATGCACGCCGACGCTGCAGTGAAGCACGGCGCAACGCGCGAGGAAGTGCTGGAGGCACTCGGCGTCGCGATCGCGATCAATGCCGGTGCCGCGTTGGTCTATTCGGCGCGCGCGATGGATGCCTTCACCGCGCGCAGCGCCGAGGCGCGGGCGGAGTGAACGTGCGCGAGCACGACGTGAAGGTCGCAGTTCCCTTGACGGCGGCGCTCGACGCAACGTCGCCGGCGGCTGCGTTGCCGTCAGCGACGAATGTCGAGGCCCGACTCGACGAGGCCTTACAGATGACGTTTCCTGCCAGCGACCCGATCTCGGTTTCCGCGCAACGTTGAGGCATAGGGTCTTCTAGTTTGGTCTGCCCCCGCTGAAGTGGCGGCAGGGGGAAAAACCCTCTCGATGTGGGCAGACGTAGCGGCGAGGCATCTGGCAATTGCCGAGATCGGCCTGGGGGCGACGATTCTCGCCATCGTAGGCGCGCTTGGCACTGCATCCCCGCCAATCCACAGACACGAGCCGATGGATCATCACGCCGTGACGAACTCGCAGCACTAGGCGAGCGATCTCTCGTGTTGGCACCTGTCCGGTGTGTCCTTCAAAGGGCCTGCAGAAATGCAGGCCCTTCGTCTTTGCCCGTAGATCGCGAAGTCTGCGAGGACGGCGTATCGTCGAAACAGGCGGTCGTGAAGGAGAAACGATGAAAAGCGTTGCGCAATTGCTTAAGGCCAAGGGCTACGCTGTCCAATCGATCGCACCCTCCGCCACCGTGCTTGATTGCCTGAAGCTTTTCGCGGACAAGGGCATCGGGGCGGCGCTGGTCATGGATGGCGAAAAAATGGTCGGCATCTTTTCCGAGCGCGACTACGCCCGCAAGGTTGCCTTGCACGGCAAGACGTCGAAGGATGTGAAGGTGCAGGAGGTCATGACCACCGACGTGCTTTGGGTCGGTCCCGAGCGCACCAACGCCGAATGCATGGCGCTGATGACCGAAAAACGGATCCGCCACCTGCCGGTGATGGAGGATGGAAAGGTGATCGGCGTCATTTCCATCGGCGACCTGGTCAAGGACATCATCGCCGAGCAGGAGTTCGTCATCGCGCACCTCGAGAGCTACATCATGGGCGAGCGCTGAGCAATACGCCTGCACGATGTCCTGCGCATCCTGATCGTTGCCTGCAAGCCAGCGAGCTAGCTTGTAGGCGGCGTCCAGGTGCGGCAACACCAGCGCCTCGAACCGGTCCGGCACCAAGAACTTCCGCGAGCGTCAGAACGAGTACTGCGCCGCGGTCTGCAGACGATCGAGACGTCCGCTCAGGCCGTCGCGGGTCTCGCGCCTTGCGTAGACGTACTCGATGCCAAGGTTCGTCTGCGCGAGCGGGCTCCAGATCAGGTTCAGATGCGTGGACTGCGCATTCTTGTTCACCGGGCCCGCGGTGTCGGCCGTGGTCTGCGTAGCCAGCCCAGAAAGGGCGAGTGTCGAGCGCAGATTCGGGGTCCAGAAATGTCGATACGCGGCGGCAGCGACCCACTGGCTAGGCAGCTGCAGTTGCCCGGTCGTCGTCACGATTCCGTCCGACAAGAAGCCGGCCGTGTAACGGCCAATGCCGTTGCCGAAGTAGAAGTACGCGCGCAGATCGTCCTTGCTGCCAAAGGGAACGATTGCGTTCACGCCGAGTGCGCTGCCGGTCTTCTGGCTGCGACTTGCTGGATCGCTGGCCGAGTCGATTCGCACTTGTCGTAGCAGGCCGGCGATCGTGTACCGGCCGAACGGCGTCTCGAATCGGACGTTCGCCGCGAGATCCGGCAGGCGATCATCGTCGGCGCGAAACGCGGTTCCGTTCGCAAGCGCGGCGACGGTCTCCGGATTCTCGAGTGCCACGGCCCACTGACCGCCCGCGAACCGTTGCGTCCAGCGCGCCTGCGCCTGGCGCGCGAAGATCTGGCCGACCGGGCCGCCGAAGTCTACCGTCTCGGGATATGCGTCGACGTCGGAAAACGTGGTCCACGTCTGGCCGAAAAGAAGTCCGCCCAGCGTGCCGTACACATGGCGTGCACGCAGGCCATTGGAGTTGCTCACGCTCTCGTTGCCGCTCGCGCCGAAGAAATCCACCTCGACGTAACTCCCGAGTTCGCCCAGATCGGTCGGTTTGCTGGTTCGCACGAACAGGCGCGATTGCCGCGCGTGCAACTTGACCTGGTTGCGTTCGTTCGCGCCAGCTGAAGGTCCGACCGGAATGGATGCCGGTTCGAGTTCCTGATCTCCCGTGCTGCCGACGCCGGCACTCCTGTCGCTGAAGATCGCGTCGAACTTGACGTAGCCGCCCAGTGTCACCGAGGTGTCGGAGCCAGGCAGCTTGAACGACCCTTTGGTTGCGCCGCCGGTGACCGCGTTGCCCGGCGTCCCTGCGTTGGTGGTGCGCTCTACGTCGGCGAGGCGCTGTTGAAGGGCATCGAGCTGCGTCTTTACATCCTGCAGTTCATCCGCGTTGGCCGCGGCGGAAGCGGTGGTGAGACTCAAGACGAGTGCCAACGAAAAGCATTCGCGAGACAGCGATTTCATGAGCATGGTCATTCCATTCAAGAACGTCGGTGGCGAGTTCGGGCACGCGCGATCGGCACTACGCGAGCGCGCGTACTGGGAACCAAGCGGTGATGCGTGAGCGCCTCGGCGCTCACGCGATGACGCGCATCAGTGCATCGGTGATTGCGCTGCGGCGTCGTTCAGGCGGACGGTGAACCTATGGCGAGTGGCTTTGCTTCGAGGTCATGTCGAGTCCTTTTCGATCACGCTCGTCGGTCGAGCTGTGTCTTGCATGACTCGCGCGGCGCTGCGGATATTCCATGCATTGAGCTCCGATTCGCGCAATCTCGTCTTTCAACGCAGCGATGGAATAGAAGGCCGCAAATCGAGATATCTGCAATGGATGGCCATCAACCCTTCATCCATTGAGAGGACTAATCGTGAACAAGTTGACCTTTACCTTTGCACTTGCGTCACTCGTGATCTCTGCACAGGCGCTTGCCGACGACGTCGATCCGTTCGGGTTCGAGAAGGAACACTTCATCAGTTCGAAGGCACGAGCCGAGGTCGCTGCTGATCTGCGAGCCGCGCAAGCAGGGGGCCAGGTGCCGATCCCGGGCGAATTGGGCGTCAAGTTCGTCGATGCGCGGTCGATCAAGCCGCGCGCGCAAGTGGTCGCGGAAACGCTCGAGGCCAAGCGCCTGGGACTGATCTCCTATGGAGAGCTGGAATCGAAGCAGCCCACACCTGCGCAAGAGCGCCAGATCGAGATGGCCGGGAAACAGGCGCTCGAGCGTATGGCGGCGGCCAAGCGCGCTGCGGGTCAATCAGGCGGCTGAGCCCGCCTGGTTAACGTGCACACCTCGGCCTGTATTTTGGCCGAGGTCTTTTTGCCGTCCCTTGTTATCTAAGACGAACCTGAACGGCACCTTCTGCCGTTGTCTCACTCATCTCGCGTCGCCGGACATCCTGGGATGCGCGGCAAAGTCGGCACCGCGCGCGCGTTCGCGCAGGATATCTTCCAGCGACCGGGCGAGCACGGTGCGCTGATACGCCTCGTACGAAGTGAGTTCGAGCGGCGCAGGCGACGCGCACGACGCGACGGGGGTCGGAGCTTCGCCGGCCCGCAACGCCTGTGCAAGGGCCATCTCACGCGGCAGGCCATTGTGGATCAGGTAGCGCGCGTACGAGCCCGGTACCAACTGCGAGCTCTGTGCGGACGCCACTGCGACCCGGGGCGCCCCGACGGTGCCGAGGGCGGCGAACAGCATGAGTGCGCTGGCGGTTCGACTGAATTGCATGAGAGTTCCTTTCAAGACGGAAGATGTCCGGCCCCTGAGCCGTATGCAGTGCAGTACCGGCGCGGCACGTTGGCTATTCCTCGGAGCACGAGCGTGTCTGCTCCGTTGCGGCTCCGGCAGCGAAGGCCGCAGCACAGAAGGCGGCTTGGCGAGGCGAGGGAGGTGATTCAGGGGCCGTACGGCCAAGTCGGCACGTAAGCCGCTAGCTTGGCGCGCGCAAGCTTGATCGACCCGGATTCAGAAAAGAATCTCGCGTCGCGGTTCTACGGCTTCGTTCCGAGGAACAACACAACATCGGTGCGTGCAGCGGTCGGCGTCGCGACGTACACCCGCTTTGTCGCCGCATCGAAGTAGGCAACACCCGTCATTGTCTGGTTGGGGAAAATGCACGGCGCCCCGCCGAAGGTCAGCGACGTGTTGAACGCGTTGCCGCGTGCCCGCGGCGTGACGGTTCCCGTGACAGTGCAGCCGCTCGTTCCTGTGCCGGTGATTGCGCCGGCGCTGCTGATGACGATGGTGCTGTTTTCGTTGGAATGCGTCGTGAAAACCAGTCCGCTGAAGGTACCGGCAAGCGCGGCAAGCGACGGCGTGTTGTCGTACTTGGCGTTGAAGGTGCTCGTGAAGGTGACGGCACCACCCGTGGTGTAGCCGATGGTTCCGTTCAGACTCTGACGCGCCTGGTAGCTCGCAGAAAAAGTCGGCGCCAGGACGCCGGATCCCTCGACGTTGAAGTCACGGGTGTTGGTCGACGAAAAGGTTCCGTTGTCCGAGTTACCGTTGCCTTGCACAACGCCCGCGATCACAGCCGGGTTTCCGGCGGTCGAGTAGAAGAGATAGAACGCTCCGTCGTCGAACACGAGCCCGGTAACGCTTCGACCGTTGTTCATCGAGCCGATCCACAGTCCCTCCGCGGTCGGGCCGGCGCTGTCTCCACTGCCACAGGCCGCCAGCAGCAAACTCGATACGACGGAAACGACCGCCAAGAATTTCATGAGTCACCCCTATCAGGTTTCGCAGCCAGGAACCCAAAGGCTTCACGCCCCTAAGTGAAGAGTCTGGCGCGAAGGATGTGTCTTTCTTGCGTCGCCGTCGCCAGCAAGTGATATGCCCGACCGCAACAAATGTGGCTTTCATGGCGCTCAGAGGGGAGACAGACGGGAGCATGGCGCCCATATATTTCACCATACCGCGTCTGAATTGAGTCGGTAAGACCAGCAAACCGGGAGGCGGAGGTTGGTTCTAGTCCGCCGCCTGAGGATCCTCGAGCTGCGAGAATCGCACCGCCATGACGTTGCGCGTCGAGATGCTGCCGCTCGCATCCTTCTCGACCAGGATCAGCTGCTGATCATCTGCAAGACCTGCGGGGATCATCATCTTGCCGCCGGCTTTGAGCTGGTATAGCAGCGCGGGCGGGATCAGATCGGGGGCCGCGGTCACGATCACCTTGTCGAACGGCGCGTGTTCCGGCCATCCGCGGCCGCCGTCGCCCACCTTGATCTCGATGTTGGTGTAGCCCTGACGCGCGAGCCTGCGGCGAGCGCCCTGCGCGAGCTCTTCGATGATTTCGACGCTGTAGACGTGCGCGGCAAGCTCCGCAAGGATCGCCGCCTGATAGCCCGCTCCGGTGCCTATCTCGAGGATCTTGTCCGTCGGCGCGATCTGAAGCAGATCGGTCATCGCCGCGACGATAAACGGCTGTGAGATCGTCTTGCCGAAACCGATCGGCAACGGGGTGTTGGCATAAGCGTGCGGGTGCAGTTCGAGGGGGACGAACTCGTGACGTGGCACCTTGGCAATCGCGCCCAGCACCTTGCGATCGAGCGCGGCCTTGCCGAGCTGCGCGCTCGTGAAAATCGTGGTGGCGGCAATCTCGACCAGCATGAGCTGGCGCGCTGCTGCAAAATCCGAATCGCTCATGGTGCGCGACCCATCGACCGTACGGGACGATCTTCGCACTTTCGTTTGGTCCGCGCTGGCGCACCAGGGTCCGCGTATTTGGCAACCGTGCGCGGCGTACACCCGAATTCAACGCAGCGTCGAGCGCATCAACTGCAGGCTCGACTGCAGCGTCTCGAGGTAGTTGACCGGATTGTCGTGCTCGAAAATGAAGAGATCGCAATACTCACGCAGCGCGGGCAGCAGCCTGTCCCAGCCGACAATGCCCTGGCCCAACGTGCACCATCCGTCTTCGCCGCGGCGCGGGCCATCGGGCGCGATGTCCTTTGCATGCACCGCCACCAGCCGATCGGCGTAACGGCGGATCCAGCGTATCGGCTCCTCGCCGGCGCGGCGCACCCATCCGAGATCCGCCTCCCAGCCAAGTTGCGCGCCCGGTGCCGCATCGAACAGCCACTCGATCGCCATCCGTCCGTCGTAGCGGAAAAACTCGAAGTCGTGGTTGTGATACGCGAAGCGCAGCGCGTGTTTTGCGAACGTTGTTCCTATCCCCGCCAGCCGCTCGCCCATCGCGGCCCAACCGGCACCGGTTGCTGAAATCTCGCCACGCGGCAGCCAGGGCATGACGACCAGTCCGCAGTTTGTGGCCTTGCACGCTTCGACAACGTGCTCCGGACGGGTTTCGAGCAGTTCCAGGCTGGCGTGCATCGATGACAGCTTCAGGCCGTGATCAGTCAGCGTCTGCGCAAATTTCCCGGGCGCGAGGCCGTGCGTGGCGACACTTTCGATCCACTCGAATCCGGCGTCACGTGCAAGTCTTAGCTGCGTCTCGAAGTCGCCTGCATTGCGCAGGCTGTAGATCTGGACGGAAAGTTTCATCTCGCGGATCCTTACGTCAGCCGTGCCGACAGCGCGGCTGGTCGTTCGCAGGTTGTCGTGAGCGTGAGCGCGCGGCCGAGCGTGGCCGATTCGAGCGATTTGTCCATCACCTCGAGCACATGCAGCGCCAGCGCCTCGCTGCAGCGATGCGGCCGCCCGAGCTCGATCGCGAACGCCATGTCCAACAGCCCTATGCCGCGCGAGTTGGCGGTGTACGGGCGGCGCTCCCGCACGGTCTGCCAGTCGCCGTCTTGCTGCGACCAGCGCACCTTACCGCCAAACCGGTTGGGATCGTGGCTCAGGATGGTGCCATCTTCGCCGTACAACTCGATCGGCGTGTGTCCGTGCTTCCAGACGTCGAAGCTCACTGTCAGCGAAACTTCGGCGCCCGCCACGAAGCGCAGGTGCGACACGACCGTGGTCGGCACCTCGACCTTGATGCTGCGCCCGGCATTGGGACCACGCGGGATGATGCGCTCGCTCCAGGTCATGCGCGCTGTCGCGTGGAGTTCAGCCACCGGGCCAAGGTGATGCACAAGATGGCTTATGTAGTAGGGCCCCATGTCGTGCAGTGACCCGCCACCGTGGCGATAGAAGAAGTCAGGGTTGGGGTGCCAATGATCCGGCCCGTGATTCATGAACTGCGCGCTGCCGCCGACAATGCGTCCGACCGTACCCGCGTCGACCAACGCTCGCACTGCCTGGCTACCGGCACCGAGCACCGTATCCGGCGCGCAGCCCAGGCGCAGTTTTTTTGCTGCTGCCAGTGCGACCAGCTCCTGGCCTTGCGCGAAAGTCGCTGCCAGCGGCTTCTCGTTGAACAGGTGCTTGCCCGCGTTCAGCACCGCCATGCCGACCGCGTGATGGGCTGACGGTGGCGTGATGTTGAGCACGATCTGCGCTGGGCTGGCCAGCAGCTCGTCCACGCTCATCGCTGTCAGACCGAATTCCGCAGCACGGGCCTGGGCCACGGCAGGTTGGCCGTCAGCAATGCCGATGATGCGAACCTTGCGCTGCTTACGCAGAGTGCTCAGATAAGCAGGGAAGATGTTGCCGGCGCCAATGATGCCGATCTGGATGACCATGGTTCCTCAGCTCACAGCCGCTGTCCGTTGTCCACGTCGAACAGCGACACGCGGCGCGCGTCGGCACGTACGCCAAGTGCGTCGCCGCGCCGGTGCGGCGTGTGGCTTTCAGTGTCGACCGCGATCGGCTGACCGCCCATATCCAGCCATAACACTACATTGGAGCCCATCGGCTCGCCCAGTGACACCGTGGCGCGGCCGTCGGCGGGCTGGTCCGGCGCGACCAGCGCGATGTGCTCGGGCCGAAGGCCAAGCACCGCCTTGGCGCCGGATTGTGGGGGCATGGCAAACGCGTAGTCGGTCACGTCCAGCGACAGCGCTGCAGAACGCCAGAACAGGCGCGCGCCTTCCCGCACCAGGCTGCCTTCGAGGAAATTCATGGTCGGTGAACCGAGAAAGCCGGCGACGAAGCGGTTCACCGGTTGGTCGTAGACCTCGCTCGGTGTCCCGATCTGCTGGATCTTGCCGTTCAGCATCACCGCGATACGGGTTGCCAATGTCATCGCTTCGATTTGGTCGTGGGTGACGTAAATCATCGTCGCACCCAGTTGCAGATGCAGCTGCTTGAGCTCGCGCCGCAGCTCGCTGCGCAGTTTTGCATCCAGGTTGGACAGCGGCTCGTCAAACAGGAACACACCGGCGTCGCGTACAAGGGCGCGGCCGATCGCTACCCGCTGGCGCTGCCCGCCCGACAGTTGCGACGGCTTGCGCGCGAGCAGCGGCGTCAGGTGCAACATGGACGCGGCGCGTTGCACGCGCCGGTCGATCTCGGGCTTCGGGGTCCCGTTGATGCGCAGTCCGAACGACATGTTGCGTTCCACGCTCATGGTCGGGTACAGCGCGTAGCTTTGAAACACCATGCCGATCGAACGATCCTTCGGGTCGGTCCAGGTGACGTCGTTGCCGTCGATCGATATCGTGCCATCGTGCACGTCCAACAATCCGGCTACGGCGTGCAACAACGTCGACTTGCCGCAGCCCGAGGGACCGAGCAGCACCAGGAATTCGCCGTGTTCCACCCGCAGGTCCATGTCCTTCAGGATGTCCGCATGTCCCAGGCGCACGTGCAGTTGTTCGATCGATACGCTGG
>Ga0137394_10003700_pt1 | contig 11535 bp, 11 predicted proteins | sample czobulk116metaG_FD_108278 | JGI IMG/M metagenome (GOLD analysis project Ga0137394, IMG submission 108278) | Vadose zone soil microbial communities from Angelo Coast Range Reserve, California, USA - czobulk1.16 metaG | ecosystem: Environmental > Terrestrial > Soil > Vadose zone | place: USA... | reverse complement strand
AATTTCCCGTCCCGTATACGCCGCCGTGCGCGCCATCATGCACGAAAGAGCGGATTCAGCTCCCTTGTCCGCCTGATTGTGAAACTGTCCGCTGACAATACTGCCCACAAACGCCTTCTTCTTCTCTCGGTCCGCAAATTCCAGGTTTGAAGTGAACTTGCCCGTCGCGGAAAACGCCGTCTGCCCTGTGTCTTTCGCGAGCGAGCCCTCCGCCTGCCACGACTCCTCTCCCCAAATTCCCAGCGGCCCGGTATAAGGAGACTGCGACGTGCCTCTCGTTCCGAAGAACCGTTCCGTAACTTCCCACCAGCCTTTGGCAATCTGCGTGGAACTGAACGTGACGTCGACTCCCTCCGGATAATGAAACAGCACGTTGTAATTTCCGTAGGCGTCTCCGTCTTGCGGACGCCCTTGCCGCCCGCCGCTTGCCGAAGCTTTCAGTGGATGCGCTTTCAACACCCAGTTGCAAATATCAATTACGTGAATGTTCTGCTCCACGATAATGTCCCCCGAGAGCACTCGGTCGTACACCCAATTGCGAAGCCGGCGCTCCGTTTGCGAGGTATCCGGCCACACCGGCCGGTCAATGTAGCCTGAGAAGTAGTGGGATTCGCCGCAAAAGATTTTGCCCAGCGCCCCGTCATGGATGCGCTTTACCAATTCCACGAAAGGAGGGCAATCGCGAATCTGGAATCCCACGTCGAGGCTCAGCTTCCCTTCCGCGCGTTTCCCGATTTCGATGACCTTCATTGCCCCGGGCACATCCACGGCCACCGGCTTTTCGAGGTAGACGTGCTTCCCAGCGGCAACCACTGCCTCCAAATGCTGCGGGTGATAGTACGGCGGCGTGGCGATGACGATGGCGTCCACTTCCTTTGAAGCGGCCATCTTATGAAACGCATCCGGTCCCACGAACAATTGAGACACGTCCAGCGCCGGGTAGTCTTTGGCCTGTTGGATCCTGTTGAAGGCGTCCCGTGCCTTATCCAGTTGGTCTTGAAACAAATCACCTAGCGCCACCACGCGCGCCCCGCCCGTATCAATCAAATTCGTCGCATCTTCGGTGCCTCGCCCTCCGCATCCTAGCAAGCCGACGCGCACCGTGGAGTTAGCGGCCGTCCCTCGGACTAGTTCTGGTTTGATGAACATGATTCCCGCAGTCGCAGCCGCAACGCCGAGAAATTTCCGGCGGTCCACTTTGTCCAAGCCGTTCGTCCCCTTCTTCGTGTCTCCCGACATAGCTCCTCCATCCTCCTCGTCCTGTGCAGTGCTCGCTCACTGCGGCAACTATCCGATCAGCTTTTCCAGATAAGCCTTTGCCGCGCGCACATCTTCCATCTGCTGCGCACCGGAAATCTCCCGCTCGATCGTTACCGCGCCGCGATAGTTCAGCTCCTTCAACCGGCCGATGAGCCGAGGAAAATCCACTTTACCTTTGCCAATGGGAACTTCCTGTCCCAACTCCTTGGGGTTCGTCGGCCAAAGTCCATCTTTCGCATGAATCCCCTGCACATACGGGCCAAGCAATTCGATGGCATCCACTGGATTCGCCTTGCCATACAGAATCAGGTTAGCAAGGTCAAAATTCACGCCCTGATTGTCCAGTCCGACGTCCTGAATGGCGCGGACAAGCGTGATCGGAGTCTCCTGACCGGTTTCGTAACGGAAATTCTGACCGTTGCGTTTGCAGTATTCCGCTGCCTCGCGCATCGCTGCAACCGCTTCCTTATACACCGGGTCATTGGGATTCTCGGGGATGAATCCGCAGTGGGTTTGAACGGCTTCGATGCCGCACTGTTTGGCGAACTCTGACGCCTTTTTGATGTGCGCGATGCGCGCCTCCCGCGTCTCGCGCGGCACGAATCCAATTGTCAGCGGCCCCTCGTAGAAGTCCCACACTTCCTTCCCCGGTCCGCCAACAACGAGAGAAGTTGCTTCAATCTTGTATTTATCAAGCGCCCCGCGCAGGCGCCCCACAAGTTGCGGCTCGATCTCGGTCACGAACACCTGGCATGTTGGCAACCCGAGTTCGTGAACCTTGGCCATCGCGGCATCAGGGTCCTTGCCGATCCCGAGAATCAACCCGAGGCGCAGCGGCCTCCTGCCCTCGTTGGCTGGTATCGCAGGCGCAAGCGGTTCTGCGCCATGGTTGCCTGCCAGTTGATGTTCACCAACACCAGCCGGCGCGGCTGCAACCCTCGATCCCAGCCCAGCCGCGAGCGCTCCCGCGGAAATTTCAAGAAACACTCTGCGGTTCTGTTTGATCATGTGAATGTCCCTGGGATCCGGCTCTTCAGTCTTGTGTCCGCTCCGTGCCCTCTGTGACGCTGCTCTCCGTGCATTCGGTGTTAAGCGTTTTCCTGCAACCCAAGAAACAACCGAGCTCTATGGCGACTTCGGACAAACCGCGATAAACGGCCCCCTACTTCTCTTGGATGAGAATATCCTTCCACCTCATCTTCACTCCTCCACCGGTGTGAATCTGCAGGCCTATCACGCCATCGGTGAATTTTGGCGCCGCGTCGGTATAGTCCACGATCTTCACTCCATTGAGCTGCGTCACGATGTGATTGCCCTCGATGGACACTGCAAGCTCATTCCACTCGCCGGGTCTTAACGCCTGCTCGCCTTCCGCCGTCGGCATCTTCACCCATCCGCGCCCGCCGCTTTCATATAGCCCGCCCGTATGCTTCCCGACGCTCGGGTCCACCTCGACTTGCATCCCCTCGATGTCCGGCCCGTGTTCCGGATTAATTCCGATGATGCGGGAATGCAAAAACACACCACTGTTGCCCGCGGCTTCACCCTTGAATTTCAATCGCAAGTCAAAGTCACGATATGTTTTCTCCGTCGTCAGGTAGCCGTACTTGTTGGCGGCGCTTTCGCACAGGATCGTACCTTGCTCCGCCACCCACTTCTCTTCCCCATTGTTTTTCCACCCCGTCAAATCCTTCCCATTGAATAGCGGCACCCATGCACTCTTGGGCGGAACTTGCGCCACGATAGCGCCGGCGAGGAATACGGCTGCGGCGAGGATCGATGCAATTCTGCGCACGGGACAATCTCCACTTCTTTCTTCTCAAGAAACGCAGGGTTGGGCGGAAGAAACTTATCACAAATTCGGTGGAGACCCTGCCTGTTTCCTTCTCGGCTCCGGCATTAGCGATCGGCCGGTTTGAATCCCATTGGTCCGTTGGTTTCCCCGGCTACCAGATCGCGAATGCAAAGTTTCGTCAGATCCTTCTCGTCACATTGATAGATCTGCTTCAACGGAAGGTCGGTATCATCCACCTCATACTCTCCTGAAGCCATGTCCTCGGCATCATCGGTCGAGGCCGTCACCACCGGGCTTCCCTTTCGAACGCGCACGCGGAATTCCCCCGACGCCGGCTCGTAATTCGCATAGCTGAAGCAGTGTCCGACGCAGGCGCGCTCGACCGCATGGCCGATAAACGCAATCCGAGAGTCCGCCGGGGCTCGCGCCGTGACAATTACTCGCGTACCCGCAGGCAGATTCTCCACTAGCTTTTCCGCGTTCGCTTCCAGCTGGTTCAACCAGCCCGTGTCCTGATATAGAAACGCAAAGAACACCGCAGCGCAAAAGCCGAGGCCAGCAAAATGCCACTTCCGCGGTTTCAGCGACCCTAAAAACCAAAGTCCAAAAATCGCGGAAATCGTCGTTAGCCGCGAACCCAGCACCCCAATCCACCCGCCATAAATGGACGGCCGCAGATTCTCAGGCAACAGCGCTGTAGCGCAGAAAGTCACCAGGTACAATTCCAACGGCAACTCAAACTGTTTCCAGCCAATGCCTTCGCGACGCTGCGCATAGAAACCCATCGCCACGCAAACAACGCCGAAAAAGAACACCGCCCCAGCCAAAACAAAATAGCGCTTTCCGTAAAGCGCCAGCTGATCCGCGCCGTTATACAAATAGAATGGTCCGCGGTCCCAATCCGCAAAGAGCGAAGGCCGATGCGCTGCATACCAGCAAACCGCACTAAAAGCGCTCGCCGCCGCGAGTGGAAGCACCAACTTCCACCATGCCGGCAATCTCGCTTTGAGCTTGATATAGGCAAGCGTGCCAACCAGCCACAAGAATCCAATCGGGTGCGCGAGCAATGCTATTACAGCAAACGCCGCGACAGCCACCCATTCAAATCGCCGCGCGCGAAATCCGATCGCCAGTCCGAAGCACGCGAGTCCCAGCGACAAGTAGTAGTTCATGAAGCCCATGCTAAATGAATACCCGTAAGCCAGCACGGCGATGCACGGGAGGAGAAGCCAAGGAAGCTGATTAGTGAGCGTTCGAATGAACGCGAAAACTCCCCAGAAGAAAACCAGCACGCAAATGGACACGACGACCTTTTGCGCCACGGCAAGCCCGAAAAGATTGGCCGTTCGCAACAGCAGGACATCAAACAAGATATTGTTCCACTGCGTGGCGATGTACAGCCCCGGTGCTTGTCCCTTTTCAATCAATTGCGCGAGCCAGGCGTTATACACATGGCTCGCAAGGTCCCCCGCCTCGATCCGCGGGCGCCACATGCAAGGGATAACGATTACAGCGGATAGAAACAGAACGCGCAGCTTGGATTGGCGTAAATACGGAATCACACCCGCAGCTTGAGTGTTGTTCGCCGCCATGCTCCCCCGGAGATCAGGAATTTGTCCTGCTAAGCTCGCTCTGGGGATTCTACTATTGACGGGCCTCGGTTCTCCTGGAGATTCAGTGATATTATCCACCTTCTCGAAACGAATGAGGCTGCAGTGATCGAGGAATTCACCGGCATGCTCAGCTTTCTTTCTTGGCAGCTTAGTGTTCTCGCAAACTGAAGCGAGCCACCAAGAAAAATGAATTTGAGAAGCCCAGGCCTTCTGAACTTCGAACGGCAAAAAAATCTTTGCGATTGAACCATCACGCCTCTCCCAGGTGTCGATTGATTCTGGCTTTGCTTGGACACCGTTCGAATCGATAGAGTTGCCGGGATGATATCCGAACTAAGCTGCGAAATCTAAGAAACGGAACCTCCCGGCTTCGACCTGCTCTCACCTCACGTTGCAGCATGCGGCGAACCTCCACTCTATGGTTTCCGCTTCTCCTGTCCAGGACATTGGCCCACTTCTGCCCTTTCGTCCAGTATCCCCACGCGGACCCATCCCGCAAACTAGGAGCGGCGTTAAGTGCCTCGCCGTTTGTGCCCTGTAATATGCGCAACGTACTCCATCTTGGCAGCGTTTTGCTGGCTCTCTCCACCGCTGGTTGTGCGGCGACCACTCTCGGCACCAACCCTCCCCCTCTTTCGCCGCCATCTGCGATTAAAGTGGTAGTGTCACCGCCCACGGCGAATGTCCGCGCTGGTGATTCTTTCCCGTTCAGCTACGCCGTATCAGGTACCACGAACAGTGCGGTCAGCTGGTCCGTAAACGGCACTCCTGGCGGTTCCACAGCGCTCGGAACGATAGACACCGGCGGAAATTACACCGCGCCAGCCGCTCTCCCGAATCCCAATACCATTACCGTCCGCGCCACCAGCGCCGCAGACACTTCCGTCAGCGGATTGAGCGACGTCACGCTTCTGAATCCGACACCGGTTCTCACCGGCATCAATCCCGCAAGCGTGGGAACGGGAAATTTCTCGCTCGCAGTGACTGGGAGCAAGTTTGTAAACGGCGCTCAGGTGCTCTTTGCCGCGACGCCACTCCAAACAACATTCATTTCCGCCACGCAACTTATGGCCGCGGGCACGGCTCCCTCCGCGGGCAACTACGCCATAAGCGTGATGAACCCCTCGCCCGGAAGCAGTGCATCGTCGAGCGTCAGTCTTCAGGTCACAGGCTCAACGCAAACTTCCAACTGCGGTAGCATGTCCCTCGGCCAGGGCGCGAGTCTCGGAGGCTTTGTAGCGTTTCCTGCCGACAGTCTTTGGAACACCGACGTTACTTCCGCCCCTGTGGATCCCAATTCCGCTGCAATCATCAATTTCATTGGGGGCGGCATCGGCATGCATGCCGACTTCGGGGCAGGTCAGTATCTAGGCTCCACGATCGGTATTCCCTACCTGATCGTTGATGCGCAGCAACCGCCAGTCACCGTCAATTTCACGGCGTACGGTGGTGAGAGCGATCCTGGGCCCATGCCGGTCCCCGTGACGGCTCCGATCGAGGGCTATCCTAATCCCGGCACGGGCGACCGCCACGTCCTCGTTCTCGACAATTCGAATTGCTTCCTCTACGAACTCTTCAGTTCCTATGTCTCGGGGAACACGTGGAACGCCGGATCCGCCGCAGTCTGGGATCTGCTTTCGAACGAACAGCGCCCTTACACTTGGACCAGCGCCGACGCCGCGGGCCTCCCGATCTTCCCCGGCCTTGCGCGCTACGACGAAGTCGCCGCAGGAAAGATTCTTCACGCGCTACGCTTCACCCTACAAAACAGCCGCGCCGCGTTTATTCCTCCCGCCTCGCATTGGGCCGCCAATTCCAGCAATTCGAACGCCGCCCCCATGGGCATGCGTATGCGCCTGAAGGCCGGCTTTGACGTCTCCGGATACTCCGCTGCCAACCAGGTGATCCTGAATGCGCTGAAGAAATACGGCATGATCATGGCGGTCAACGGTTCAAACATGTTTCTCAGCGGCGCACCGGACGATCGCTGGGACAACAACGACCTCCATGTACTCGGCCAGGTCAAAACTTCCGACTTTGAAGTGATTCAGATGACGCCGCTGTATACACAAACCAACGTTCCCAACGGAGCGGCACCGCAAATCGCTTCTTTCACAGCCAGCGCGAATTCCATTCCGGCCGGCGCGCAAATCACCCTGTCCTGGCTGGAAAGCGGCGCTTCATATGTCATCGTTTCACCGGACGCCGGCGCTGTTCGAAGCACCAGCATCACGGTCGCGCCCATGCAATCCACCACATATACGCTCTACGCCACGAACGCCTTTGGCCGCACCACCGCAACCGTCTCTGTCATCGTCCACTAGGCACCATGCTCGTTGCAAGTTTTGCGAATTTGCAAACAGACGCGCGTGAGGCGCTCTGCCTCGCAGGCAAGCTGCGAAGCACAACCTCCCACGAACGATGCGATTCGAATCCTACTTGGAGGCTTGGTTTTCGCCCAGACGCTTCAGGCGATCGCGTAAACGCCTTTGCAGCGGCGTCGGCGTGTTGGGATTGAACGCCACGAGGTACCACAGCGGCTGGCTGCGATCCCGGCTCAGCCAGGTCAACGTGTTCGCGTCCGCGTTGGGATGCCGTGCCACATTTTCGCGAATCGCCCCATACGGGTGCTTCGCCAGCTTGTTCAGCGTCTTCGCATTGGCGCGCGGGTGCTCGCTGATCAGCCGCAGCAGATAGAAATCCTCTTCCGGCGCTTGCTACACCAGTTTTTCCAGCATCTCCGGCTTGGCATCCGAACTCAGCACCAGCCCGATTTTCTCGTCCCACGCCGTATTGATTTGGTTCAAATCACGCGTCCGCGCATGAATCAATTCTTCAAGTATGCGCCGCTCCTGCTGCATCCTCGCGATCGGCAGATCCGTGCCCTCGAGCGAATCGAGGACGCGCAGAAGATGCTGCCTCTCCCCAAACACAATCTGAGAAGTGCGCGTGTTCGCGCCCTTTTCCTTCTCCTTGTGCTGAACCAGATCGGAACGTCGCATTGTTTAGTTGGCTCCAGCCTATCCCCTTCCCAAGTTCGTTGGGGGACCAGGCGCTTACTTCCGCATTTGGATCACGCCACCCGAAGGGGAATATGACCTCTTCGTGGCGCATGGAAATTATGTTCCGCGACCACGATGCGGTAAAGTTTGGTGCGAGCCGAGTGTGCCCGAAGTGCAACCGCCTGCTGTCGCACCTTTGGCGAGGGCCCAAACAGGGAGCTGGATGATGTCGGCATTCGAAGAGCACAAGGAAGAGCTGGAAAAATTCGAGCAGATGTTCGGGCGCGAGCGCGGGCGGCTGGCCGTGTCACTCGACCGACTGACCAACGCACTCGTGCTGGTAGGCCAGCACGGCGTTTATTGCACCAGCCAGCGGAATCCCACGGCGCCGGCGATGGATTTGCGCATCATCAATCAGGAACTGGTGCACGCCAAAGAATTGGTGCAATCGGTGATGGAAGAGATGCGCCTGACGAAACAAAAATCAGGGAACTAATTTTCATTCCGGCTGCAAAAATGGGTTCAAGTGTCGCTCGTTGCCGATGGTTGTGACGGGGCCGTGGCCGGGATAAACGACGGTGTCGTCCGGCAAGTGCATCAGTTTCGTGCGCAGCGAATCCATGATCTGTTCCATGGAACCGCCCCACAGGTCGGTGCGGCCGATGCTGCCGGCAAACAGCGTGTCTCCAGAAAAAAGCTGCGGAGCGGGTGTCTCAATTTTCGCGGCTTCCTCGGCAAGCTTGCGAAGCTCGCCATCCTCCTGGCTTGCCGGCCTTTTCAATAAATCCGTCAGCGCGATTCTGTCGCCCGCCTCGTCCATTACCGTGCGAATCGTGGGAGCGCCGGTCACCTTGCCCGCATTATGCGGAAGGTATAGCGAAACGCTTCCTGGCGTGTGCCCGGGAGTGTGAATGACCTGCGCCTCGAACTTGCCCCACCGCAGAACGTCGCCTTCCTTCAGCAATTGATCAATATCGGTAAGGTCCGGGGGGTGGACGCCGAGGAACGCGGCTTGTTCGTCCATCGCCTGATAGAGCGGCAGATCATCGCGGTGCATGAGCACGGGAGCGCCAGTATATTGATGCAGTTTGCTCAGGCCGCCGACGTGATCAATGTGCGCATGCGTGCTGACGATGACTTTCACGATCAGCCGGTGGCGCCCGATCAAGTCCAGAATGCGCGTGACCTCATCACCGGGGTCTACGACCATCGCTTCGCGCGTCGCAGGATCGCCGATGATCGAGCAATTGCATTGCAGCATCCCTACCGGGATGGTGATGTGGATCAATCCATCTGTCGCAGCACTCAGCGCAGGCCGTCCGTCGGTCATGAGCCGAGTATATCATCGGGGATGAAGGGATTTGCCGTCACCGTCTTTGCTAGACTAAATACCGGAGGATGCGCGAATGCGCGGACATGACTACGCATGACACAAACGCCGGCGCCGCGACCAGCAAAACAAACGGCGCGCCGCTGAGCACCGCCCTCGCCACGATCCACGCTGCTGCTGGCGCGAAAATGGGCGTGTGGTTCGGGTGCGCCTTACCGGATTACTTTAGCGACCCGGCCGCCGAGTTTCGCACGGCGCGAGACACCGTGGCGCTGATTGACAAGAACTACCGTGCGTACCTTTCCTTCACCGGCCCCGACCGCGTGCGCTATCTGAACGCCATCCTCACCAACAACATCAAAGACCTACACGAAAACTACGGCATCGTTTCGCTGCTGCTCAATCCCCAAGGTCACATTCTCGCGGAGATCGAGACGTACGCGTTCGCGGACCGGCTCCTCTCCGTCTCCTTTGCCATGATTCGGGAGCGTCTGACCGAATGGCTGGACAAATACATCATCATGGATGACGTGAAGCTCGTCGATGAAACGCCGCGTTACGGCACTGTGGGTGTAGAAGGTCCGAAGGCCGCCGCGGTTGTCAAAGAGGTTTCCGGCGCCGACCTCGCGAAGATTGACGAGCTCTCGTCTCGCGGAGGAAAGGTCGGATCGATTCCCTGCCGGATCATCAGGCGTTCTCCGGGAGGAGTCCCGGGCGCGGAATTCTTCGCCGAGAGCGAAAAATTGCCGGAGCTTTGGCAGATCCTTTCCGATGCGGCTCGGTGGCACGAAGGCATCCCCGTGGGGTACGCGGCGCTGAGCGGTCTGCGGCTCGCGCAAGGCATCCCGTGGTTCGGCTACGACTTCGGGGAAAAACAGATTCCCCACGAAGCCGGCTTGCAGGACTCGCACATCAGCTACACGAAAGGCTGCTACACCGGCCAGGAAATCGTCGAGCGCGTTCGCTCCCGCGGACAAGTCAATCGCCGCCGCGTTGAACTCCTCTTCTCCGGCGATGTCGTACCCGAACCGGAAGCGCCCCTTACTCTCGACGGCAAGGAAGTCGGCTACGTCACACGGGCCGCACGAACCTGGGATCCGCCGCGCATCCTCGGAATGGGGTACGTCCGCAAAGAAGCCAACGCGCCGGACATCGTGCTGCAATGGTCTGGCGGAACTGCGACGGTTGCCGAGTAACGAATAGCATTTTGTAGAATGGGAAGAATACCCCCCGGGCCTGCCGTTGCCAGGCGTCCAGCAACACGGAACCTCTTCGAAATTCTAGAGGACAAAGTCGCAGGGCCGACGATTACTTGGTGCAATGCTGGTTCAGAAATCCGAAAACGTCCTCGGCCCAGACGCCGGATCCAAAGTAGCCAAAGCTGTGGCCGTCCCGAGGGGAGTCGCCGTAGGGCGGATAAATCTTCAGTTTGTACGTCTTGCCGGCCTCGTGCATCTCTGCTGAGAGGGTCTTGCTTGGCGACAAGTCAAAATCGTTAGCGGCCTGAAAAAAGAAGATTGGCGCTTTTGCATTTCGCACGGCACGAGTCATAAGCGACCGTAACTCAGTAGCCTGCGCCCAACTCTGAGCGCCCCGCAGAATCGATCCCCGCACAATACCCTCCTCGTTCTACTCCCAGCACAGTCTCGATGCCACCAAACGAGTTTCCCGCTACTGCGATGCGATTCGGTTGAACGAAACTCTGTTTTCGCAACCACGCCAGGGCCGCGAACTGATCGTCCAAATGATCCGTCGCCAGTAACCGCACCATTGTTGTGGCAGCCGCAGAGACGCCTCCGGCTTTCGCGGCAGCTGCGATCTGATCGCCAATATACGGACCCGTGGAGGCACTCAATCCCTGCCCTCGGCGGTAAGGTCCAAAGAATACCCATCCATGGCTTGTGAACACTGGACCGAGCGCGGCGAACGCCTCCTTGCTCATCATGCCCGGCGCGCTTCCGTGGTTATAAATAACTGCAGGAAACGGTCCAGTTCCCTCGGGTTTATAGAGCATTCCGTGCAGAGTAATCTCTCCACTTGGAAATGTGACGGTTTCTGCCACAACCAAGACTGAAGGTACGAGCAATAGTGCGAACAGGGCGGAAAAATAAGGCTTAGTCATTTGTGTTCAGCTTAGTTCAAACCGTCATTCATCGGTGCTTTGTGAAGTTGGAACTGATGCTCATGTTCGCCCAGACCAACGGCATGCGCAAGCACGTACTCTAAAGTCCCCATTTGTCGCGCGGCCGTACATGTGGTTTTTGAACGAGATGTCCGGTTAGCGCTAGCTTGGGGCGTGCTGGCGGGGGCAAAAGATTTCAGACCATTCCCATTTCATATCAATGCGGCTTGAATGTCTTCCCGGTTTCAAGGAGCGTCTTCAGACGGGAAAGAATACGTGGCCATCCATCGGCGCAGGCAGCGTAAGTGGCGTCATCCTCGGCCCACTCGTCATGGGTCACTGCTACTTTCGTGGCTTCGGTCTCGGGCACCAGTTCGATCGTTGCGCGTGACGGCTTATCATTTTGGCCCATT
>Ga0137394_10003697_pt1 | contig 11539 bp, 7 predicted proteins | sample czobulk116metaG_FD_108278 | JGI IMG/M metagenome (GOLD analysis project Ga0137394, IMG submission 108278) | Vadose zone soil microbial communities from Angelo Coast Range Reserve, California, USA - czobulk1.16 metaG | ecosystem: Environmental > Terrestrial > Soil > Vadose zone | place: USA... | reverse complement strand
CGCGATATTCTCAGCCAGGGCGCGGGAGATCCTCTTCATGTGCCCGGGGCTGACGATGACGCGAGCCGAGAGCTTCCCCGCCTCCGGGAGCATGCTGAAGAAATCGAGGAAGAACTCCTCCTGGGTGTGGGAGACGATCATGTGGTTCGAGTAGACGCCTCCCACGATGTCGTCCGTGACCTTGATCGGGATCTGCCTCTGCTTCGGCGCCTCGTCGGCCATCGTCGTGCTCCTCTCCACCCTGATGTCAGAGCGGGATCCTCCCCGGCGGGAGCCGGGAGAGAACCCGCCATGTTCGCTCGGGAAGCTCGGGCGCCCGCCGCTCCTTCATGCGGAGCAGCTCCTTCCAGAGCCTGCCGATGTCCGAGGGGGAGTCTACATCGTGCCACATTCCGAGATCGTGGTACCGGGCTCCGGCCTTCCTCAGCCGCTTGTGCGTAGCACCGATAACCTCGTTGCTTCCCCATCGAATCCCGCGGAAGATCTCGAGGCGCAGCTTCGACATCCCGATCAGGTAGTACCCGCCATCCTCCGAGGGCCCGATGACGACTTCGGCGCTTCGAAGCGACTCGAAGGCCGTGACGAGATGATCGGCTGGAAGCGTGGGAGCGTCACTCCCGAGGATGATCACGCGCCGGTATCCCGCGCTCATCTTCGATTGAATCGAGAGGGCCATCCTCTCGCCGAGATCGCCTCGGCCCTGGCTCTCGATACTGACGGTTGCCGGAACACCGTCGATAGCCGCGACACCCGCGATCGGCTCACTCCATGATAGGAAGACCGACGCGGCCCCCCCGACGGCGCGCGCCGATAGCTCGACGACGTCAGAGACGAGCGCGCGATGGATCTCGCACGCCTCCTCTGAAGAGAAGACCGGAGTGAGACGCGTCTTCACCTGTCCTGGGCGAGGGACGCGCGCGAAGATTACGAGAGCTTGTTCGTGCGGCGGCACTGTTGGCGGTCCTCGATTGCGCGATGATACCATCGAGGATTCTCAGGAGAACGCGGATGAACGACCCGACAGCGCCCGAAGGCTCGACCGCTGCCGCGCCGCCGCCGTCGGAGCCCGAGCCCGGCTTCACCTCCGAGATGACGCGGCTCTTCATCGTCCCGGCGGCGATCGTGCTGCTCTGTCTTGGAGTCTTCGTCCTCTTTGGCCTCGTCGCCTCGGAGGGGAAGACCGCCGCCGACTACCTCGCCGAGATCCGTCAGGGAAGCTCGAACCGGCGATGGCAGGCGGCGTACGAGCTCTCCCGTCTCCTCTCCCGCGACGCTGAGAAGAACAGGCAGGCGGGAGTGGGCCGCGAGATCGCCTCGCTGCTCGCCGATCCGAAGATCACCGAACCGCTCGTGCGACGCTATCTCGTCGTCGCGCTGGAGGCTGTCGCGGATCCGGCCACCGTCCCCGCGCTGAACTCCGCACTCTCCGACGCCGACATCGAAGTGCGACTCTACGCCGCCCGGGCCCTGGGGCGGATCGGCTCTCGAGAGTCGGTCAAGTCGCTCCTCCCGCTGCTCGAGGAGGAGGACCCGGCTCTCCGGAAGATGGCGCTCTTCTCGCTCGGCAGGATCGGCGATCGATCCGCCGCCCCGGGGATCCATCCGCGTCTCGACGATCCCGTGGAGGATGTTCGGTGGAACGCCGCCCTCTCGCTCGCCGCGCTGGGCGACGGATCGGGGGCCGCGACCCTGAGGCAGATGCTCGACACCTCCTACCTCGCGAAGGTCGAAGGGATCACGGAGGACCAGAAGATCGAGGCGCGCATCAATGCTCTTCAGGCGGTCTACCGGCTCAAGGATCCGTCGTTGCGGGGGATCGTCGAGGAGCTCGGGCGGAGCGACCCCAGTCTCCGGGTCCGCGATCTTGCGCTCAAGATCCTCAAGGAATGGAGCGCGTGATCCTAAAGGGCCATTTGCTGCCGGCTTTCGTGTTCCTGACGAATATCTAGCTTGATTTTGCAAGCTTTTCGGGGTAGATGGATTGCACCTTCCGTATCGTCTGCGCCCGAATTCTCCGTTCTTGGTCAGCCCGACCGTGGGAGAGTGCCGCCAGGGGGACTTACTGATGCGACCAAGAATCTCGGACTTTATCAGCGTCTTCACCGCTTCAACCATCGTGGCCTTCATTGCGGCTTCATCCGCTGACAGCCATGCCCAAGCGGCCTCGGAGGGCGCACGCTCGCAACATCCGACGTCGATCCGTCTCACTCCCGAGCTTCAACTTCTCGCGGCGGAGGCGCCAGCGGCGGGGAAGGCACTACTCCGTGCGCCGTGGCGAAAAGTCAGTCGATCCCTCAGAGAGCGGCTCGCCTCCCTTCAGGCCAGGGGGCTGACGGAGGCGAGTCAAGTTCCGCCGGATCTCGATTCTCTCCGCGGCGGAGCACTTAGACTGAGAGAGGATGGCGCCATTCTCGTGAGCCTACGCGTTTCCGGGACAGGTCGTTCGGAACTCGCGCGGCTGCGTGCTGTGGGGTTCGAGCCGACGTTCGAGAGCGCGAGATTCCTCCTCGTCGAGGGGTGGCTCTCGATCTTCCGTCTCGAGAGCGTCGCGCGTCTCGGCTTCGTGAACTCCGTCCACCCCGCGGTGCCTCCACGCACGAGCGCCGGCTCCGTTCTCACCGAGGGTGATGCGATCCTTTTCGCGGATCAGGCGCGACTGAACCTCGGTGTCAGCGGCGCTGGTGTCACGGTCGGCGTGATCTCGGACAGCGTCGATGGCATGGCCGCGTCTCAGGCGAGCGGCGATCTGCCCTCGCAGATTCAAGTGCTCAAGGCGGGCGCCGGAGCAGGCGAGGGAACTGCGATGCTCGAGATCGTTCACGACCTCGCCCCTGGCGCGGAACTCGGATTCTATGGCCCAGCAAGTAGCGGCGACATGATCACCGGAATCAACAGACTCGCGGCCGCCGGCGCGAGCGTCATCGTCGACGATCTCACCTTTTTCGACCAACCCCATTTTGAGGAGGGGCCCGTAGCTCAAACGATAAACTCAGTGGCGGCGCAGGGCGTCGTTTACGTGACCGCCTCGGGAAATGACGCGCAGGCGTCGGGATCCGGCAGTGGGCACTACGAAGCGAATTTCGCAGGCGGCGGTTCGCTCGGGGGCCCGACTCAAGACGTGCATCTGTTTGTACCCTGCCCCGTCTGCAATGCGTTTCAGTCAATTACCGTTCTTCCCGGCAAGGTCGGGGTCGTCATCCTCCAGTGGGCCGACAAGTTCGGTGCCGCAGGCGATGACTACGATCTTTACATCACCGACGTCAATCGGACCATCATCGCGATGAGCGATGATGTCCAGGACGGCAATGATGACCCGATAGAGATGGTGTTCCTCGACAACAAAGCATCTAGCTTCCCCGCCACAATTCGCGTAGTCGTCGACCGATTCGCCGGCTCGCCGAGGCGGATTAAAGTCTTCTACTTCGAGATCACCGACATCGAATTCGGCAGCGCGGTGGGGAGCATAGCGGGGCACGCAAACGCGAGCGGGGCCATCACAGTGGGCACCATCAACGCGGACGACCCCGGGAACGATGACATCGCGCCCTACAGCAGCCAAGGTCCGTGCGATCTGTTCTTCCCGGCCGTGGTCGCCCGCCAGAAACCGGACGTAACGGGCATAGACGGCGTCAGCGTCACGGGGGCAGCGGGGTTTTCGAACCCGTTTTTCGGTACTTCGGCGGCGGCGCCCCATGTTGCCGCGGTCGCCGCCCTGATGCTGGAAGCCGATCCCTCGCTCCCTGCAGCGAGGGTGAAGGAGATCCTCGGGGAGACTGCCGTCGATCTCGGCGCGAGTGGCGGAGACACAGTCTTCGGTAGTGGAAGGGTCGACGCGGAGTTTGCGGTGGCCCTCACGGTCTTTTGCACCGATAGCACGACGTGCGGGGTCGGAGCGTGCGAGCGCACAGTGGAGAACTGCGTGGGCGGAACGATTCAGACGTGTACCCCGGGCGCCCCGTCGGCTGAGACGTGTGACGGAGTGGACAACGACTGCAACGGTGATGTGGACGACGCTATCGCTCCGCTCGCCTCAACGTGCGGAGTTGGTGCCTGCGCTGCCACAGGCCAGAAGACTTGCGTCGGTGGTCAGTTCGTCGATAGTTGTCAACCCGGCACGCCGATCTCGGAGGTGTGCGACGGCCTCGACAACAACTGCAACGGACAGCCGGACGAGGGGCTCGGGACCTCGTCGTGCGGCGTGGGGGCTTGTCAGCGCACGGTGCAAAACTGTTTGGGCGCTGGGACGCAAGTCTGCACACCGGGGGCGCCGACAGCCGAGATCTGCGATGGCCTTGATAACGACTGCACAGGTCAGACGGATGATGGGCTCGGGAGTTCGTCGTGCGGCGTGGGGGCCTGCCAGCGCACGGTACAAAACTGCGTGGGGGGCGCGACGCAAACGTGCATCGCGGGCGTACCCTCGGTCGAGACGTGCGACCTCGCAGACAACAACTGCAATGGCATCGTGGATGAAGGTATCGCTCCCGTCGCCACGAGCTGCGGTATCGGTGCCTGCGCAGCCAGCGGCCAAGGAACTTGCGTGGGTGGTCAACTAGTCGATACTTGTCACGCCAGCTCTCCAATGTCGGAGGTTTGCGACGCCATCGACAACAACTGCAACGGATTCGTCGATGATGCCATCGGGGGCTGCACACTCTTCGTTACCGCGCCGCTCGCGGGAGGCGTTCTTGATTGCACATCCCCGTCGACGCTCCAGCCGACCATCACGTGGAACAACGCACAGTACGACAAGTTCAAGGTGTCAATCGGGACGAACTCGGCGTTCACGAAGGGAACCTTCGTGACGAGCGGGAAGGCCATCTCGACGAGCTCGTGGCACGCAACTGTGAAAGCGTGGTCGAAGATCTGCGCCAAGGCGGTGGACGGCGGTACCCTCTTTCTCCGGATTCAGGGAATCGACACGAACGTTCCCAACTCGAACCCGCTCAAGAAGTTCTTTAGTCCGATTGTTCAGGTGTCCGCAAACAAATAGGAGTAGGCTCGTGCTTCCGATCGTTTGATCACTAGTTGGAGACTGCGCCGCTGGAACTTTGATTCTGACACCTTCACCACTCTCGGGAGACGTCGGGATGACCTCGAATAGCACATGCCCGCTCTGCGGTGGGTCGGCGCGAGTAGAACTCAACTCGGGGAAGACGCATTGGACCATAGGCTGCGAAATCTGCCCGAGGCTCCGCTATGAGAAGGGATTCCACACATGGCTGATGGCGCGGGACCAAGGCGAACGGCTGAGAATCGCAGCGTTCCTACGGGAGAGACGGTCCGACTATCCGGGTGGGTTAGAGCTTGATGATGGTACGTACTGGAGCTTCATCGCTCAGATACCCGGGCCGTGGCCGAAGCAACCGGACTGATTCCGAACTGGAATACTACAGGATGATCGTGTTTGTTGACTCGCGGAGGCCTTCTGCTTAGAATCCGGGCGTTTCGAGCGGGAGACACGCGCCACGCACGAGTCGGGGGATGCGATTCGCGTCGGACCTACCCGTCCGGATCCCCACGGCATCACGCCGAGCGGCACCCCGGGGATGACCGCTGCCCGTGGAAGCTCCAGGCGAGTCGAGGAAGAGCCCTGAACGGATGAGCGACGCGAAGAACGACAAGGCCGCGGTCATCACGGCGGGGACGATCACCAAGGCGCCTCAGGGGTCGGCGCCCCCGGCGGGCGGCGCCCCTGCCGCTTCCAAGTCGAACCAGCCGGCGGCTCCCTCCGGGCCGCAGCCTCTCAACATCACGCGACGCAGCTTCTTCACCTCCCTCGGGGTCGGCTGGGTCGCCTTCAGCGGCGCGATGGGCGCCGCGCTCACGGCGACCGCGCGGTTCATGTTCCCGAACGTCCTCTTCGAGCCGGTGCAGAGCTTCAAGGGGGGGTTCCCCAGCGACTACACCGTCGGCATGGTCGACGAGAGGTGGAAGGAGAAGTACGGCACCTGGATCGTCCGCACCGAGGAGGGGATCTACGCCCTCTCCACGACGTGCACCCATCTCGGCTGCACCCCCAACTGGCTCGGCGCCGAGAACAAGTTCAAGTGCCCCTGCCACGGGAGCGGCTTCTATCCCTCGGGGATCAACTTCGAGGGCCCCGCGCCGCGGCCCCTGGAGCGCTACAAGATCGTCCTCGGCGACGACGGGCAGATCTTCGTCGACAAGAACCAGAAGTACCAGCAGGAGAAGGGTCAGTGGGATGACCCGAGCGCTTTCCTCAGGTATACGGGCTGAGGAGACCCGATACGATGCCGGAAGGACCGCCGATCCAGACATCCGAGGTCAAGAAGAAAGACCTCGTCACGTACATCCGCGAAAGCCAGATCTGGAACTCCATCTTCAGGCACGGCCCGCCCAACAACGACCGCAACCGGGCGCTCGCGGTCATCACCAACGTCTTCCTCCATCTCCACCCGGTCCGCGTGCGGAAGTCGGGGCTCCGCCTGAAGTACACGTGGTGCATGGGCGGGATCACGTTTTTCCTCTTCATCGTCGAGACGATCACCGGCCTCCTTCTGATGTTCTACTACCGGCCCACGGTCGAGTACGCCTACGCCGACATCTGGGATCTCAGGGAGCAGGTGCCTCTCGGGGTCATGCGCGAGCTTCACAGGTGGGGGGCGCACGCGATGGTCATCGCGGTGTGGCTCCACATGTTCCGCGTCTTCATGACCGGCTCGTACAAGCCCCCGCGCGAGTTCAACTGGAACGTGGGAGTCATCCTCCTCGTGCTGACCCTGATGCTGTCGTTCACCGGCTACCTGCTGCCGTGGGACCAGCTTGCCATGTGGGCGATCACCGTCGGATCGAACATGGCCCGGGCCACTCCTTTCATGGGATACGAAGGGCCGGGAGCGTCCCTTCTGGCGATAGGGGACATACGCCTCGTCAACGTCGGCAGTGACGCGCGCTTCGGCCTCCTGGCCGGACGGTTCGTCGGTGCTGGAGCGCTTCTGAGATTCTACGTTCTCCACTGCGTGGCCATTCCGCTGGTCGTGGCCACGCTCATCGCGATTCATTTCTGGCGAGTCCGAAAGGACGGCGGGATCTCCGGCCCCCTCTGACCTGGGGCCGGACTCCGCGCGGGATCTCTCGATGCAGATCGTGAAGGACATCATCAACTGGGCCTCGGCGCCGGTCCAGTTCTTCACCCTGAGCACGCTCATTTTCTTCGCGATGCTCCGGTTCAAGGGATGGGTGAAGCCCCGGAACGCAACGCTGATCCTCGTCGCCGCGCTCGCCTTCTTCTTCATCAGCATGCTCGACCCGAACTTCCGCCTGATCGTCGTCAAGGCGGACAACATCCCGATCGCCTTCATGCTCTTCATCGTGGGCTTCTTCCTGTGGCTGTCGCTCAAGCAGGCGTTCGAGAACGACGCGCGGATCGCGCGGGGGGAGCCCCCCGCCGAGGCCGTCGAGACGAAGGACAAGCTCATGGTGTGGCCGCATCTCGTCTACACCGAGTTCATCTGCCTGATCCTTCTGACCGTCGTCCTCGTCGTCTGGTCGATCGTCATCCAGGCGCCGATCGAGCAGCCGGCGAACCCCACCGACTCGCCGAACCCCTCGAAGGCGCCGTGGTATTTCCTCGGCCTCCAGGAGATGCTCGTCTACTTCGATCCGTGGATGGCGGGGGTCGTCCTGCCGGGGCTGATCATCGTCGGACTGATGGCGATCCCCTACATCGACACGAACCCGAAGGGAAACGGCTACTACACATTCGCCGAGAGACGGTGGGAGATCGGGCTCTTCCTCTTCGGCTTCATCATCCTGTGGATTCTGCTCGTCGTCGCCGGGACCTTCTTACGCGGACCCAACTGGAATTTCTTCGGACCCTATCAGTACTGGGACGTTCACAAGGTCGAGCCGCTGGTGAACATCCACCTCTCGGAGATCTTCTGGGTGCGGATGCTGCACAGGGCGATGCCGTCGTTCTGGCTCGTCCGGGAGCTGCCCGGCCTGCTGATCGCGCTCTTCTACGTCGTCGCGCTGCCGCCGATCCTCGCCCGGACGCTGCTGAAGAACTTCTACAACAAGCTCGGCTTCGCCCGCTACAGCGTCTTCGTCTTCCTGCTGCTGATGATGATGAGCCTGCCGATCAAGATGTACCTGCGCTGGGCGTTCAACTTCAAGTACCTGGTGAACCTGTCCGAGTTCTTCTTCAACATCTGAGGCGTTCAGAGGGCATCCGTGGCCGTCATTCACAGTGAGGCTCCCCCGGTTCACCGCCCGGAGCGGCGAAACTTCTGGTTCGCCGTCTCCAGCATCGCGCTGCTCCTGGTCACCGTCTGGATGTTCTACGCCGACTACAACCGCGAGTGGAAGGCGTACCAGAGGCAGTTCAGGGCGCTCGAGCTCCAGCGGGCGGCGAAGAAGATCACGGAGCTCGACGCCCAGTACAAGAGCAACCGGGACCTCAAGAAGCTCCAGGCCGACCTCGACGTCGCGAAGAAGGATCTCTCGGGCAGGGCGGCGGATCTCGAGAAGGCGAAGGCGGCGATCGCCGAATCGAACCGGAAGTTCTTTCTCGCGGAGTCGGAGTGGAAGGTCTCCAAATCCTACTTCGACGCCTTCAAGTTCGAAGTCGAGGAGGCGAGGAAGGAGAACCGGGGCGTCGCCTCCGCGGAGGCGAAGTACAACAAGTCGAAGGACCGCTATGAAAAGGCCGTCCTCGATCTGGGCGAGGTCAACAAGGAGAAGGACGCCGCCGCGGCTCTGATGAAGTCGCTGACCGGCACGTCCGACGACCTCCAGCGTAAGATCGCCTCGCTCACCGAGCAGAAGACGCGCCTCGAGAAGAAGGTCGCGACGATCGGACCGAACGCGGCCAACGAGTTCAGGGACCGCCCGGTCGTCGACTTCATGAACCCGTCGATCCGTGTCCAGCAGGTGCAGCTCGCGAACCTCCAGAACGACGTCAACTTCATGAAGATCCCCAAGGTCGATCGCTGCACGACCTGCCACCTCGCCGCGACGGAGAAGGGATACGACGATCTCAGGCAACCCTTCAAGTCGCACTCCAATATCGACCTGATCGCGGGGGCGACGTCCAGGCATCCCTACGACCAGTTCGGCTGCACGACCTGCCATTACGGCCTCGATCGGGCCACCTACTTCGCGAGCGCGGTGCACACCCCGGGGAGCGCGAAGCAGGAGGAGGAGTGGGAGAAGCAGTACCACTGGGAGCTGCCCGAGTTCTCCGACACCCCGATGCTGCCGACCGTTCACGCGGAAGCGGGGTGCCTCAAGTGCCACAGGCAGGAGGTCCGCGTCGCGGGCGCGCCTCGCCTCAACCGGGCGCTCGACATCCTGGAGAAGGGTGGCTGCTACGGCTGCCACAAGATGGCGGGCTACGAGAGCCTGCGCAAGTCCGGGCCCGACCTCAGGCACATCGGCGTCAAGACGAGTCCGACGTGGGCCGCGCAATGGGTCAACGATCCGCGCGCCTACCGGCCGACGACGTGGATGCCCAGGTTCTTCAACCTCTCCAACTCGAGCGCCCCCGGGGAACAGGTGAGGAACCGCGTCGAGATCGACGCCGTCGTCACCTACATCTTCAAGCACTCGGCGCCTCTCGATCTCGATCCGATCCCCGTCAGGGGAGACCCGGGCCGCGGGCGCCAGACGGTCAGCGAGCGGGGCTGCATGGGGTGCCACCGGATCGCGGAGAGCCCCGCGCAGCGCGGCACGTATGGCCGCGACTTCGGGCCGGCGCTCGACCGGGTCGGGGACAAGGTCAACGAGACCTGGCTCTACAACTGGGTGAAGAACCCGACGAAGTACTTCCCGGAATCGTACATGCCGGACCTGCGCCTCACCGATCAGGAGGCGGCCGACGTCACAGCGTATCTGATGACGCTTCACGGCCCCGATCCCGCCCCGCTCGCCGCCGTTGACGCCTCGGTTCTCGACAGCGTCACCGTGGAGTACCTGAAGGCGCGGCTGACCGATCGCGATGCGAAGGCGAAGATGGCTGCGATGTCCGTTGAGGAGAAGAAGCTCTACCTCGGCGACAAGCTGATCAGCCGGTACGGGTGCTTCGGCTGCCACCGCATCGAGGGTTACGAGAAGTCGCTGCCGATCGGCACCGAGCTGACCCAGGAGGGGAGCAAGCTGATCACCCGCCTCGACTTCGGGCTGATCGAGCTCGAGCACACCCGGCAGGACTGGTTCTTCCAGAAGCTGAAGGAGCCACGCATCTTCGATCGCGGCAAGGTGAAGACGCCCCAGGAAAAGCTCAAGATGCCCGACTTCGGTTTCAGCGACGACGAGGCGTCCCACACCGTGACGCTGCTCCTCGGACTGACGAAGGACGAGCCTCTGCTGGAGGCGAAGAAGATTCTCGACGAGCGCGAAGCCGCGATCGAGGAGGGGAGGCGCCTCGTGCAGCACCGGAACTGCCGCGGCTGCCACATCGTCGAAGGGACGGGCGGCTCCATAAGGGAGACGATCAAGGACGCGGGCTTCTACCCTCCCAACCTGATCGGCGAAGGGGGCAAAGTCCAGAGTGACTGGCTCTTCGCCTTCCTCAAGGCGCCGGCGCCGATCCGGCCGTGGCTCTCGGTCCACATGCCGACGTTCGGGCTCGCGGATCACGAGGCCGCGGCGATCTCGCGATACTTCGCCGCGGTGGACGGATCGCTCTTTCCCTTCGAGTCAGCCCCGGCCGGGAAGCTCGCGGCCGCGCACCTCGCGGACGGCAAGAACCTCTTCACGCAATTCAAGTGCCTCCAGTGCCACGTCGTCGGCGCGCCGGGCGCACAGCTCTCCGCGGCCGACCTTGCGCCCAACCTGCTGATGGCGAAGACGCGTCTGCGGCGCGACTGGATCCTGAAGTGGTTGAAGGATCCGCAGAAGGAGTACCCCGGGACGCGAATGCCCAGCTTCTTCTACTCCGACGGCGAGCCGCTCATGGAAGACCCCGACACCAAGATGCTCGCGATCCGGGACTACCTCCTGACGCTCGGCGAGGAGGGCGGTCGCTCCGGATCGGTCGCGGCGTCACGACAGGCTCCCCCCGACAAAGACGGGCTCTGATCGATGCGGCCGGAAGCTGGCGGCCCCCGCTTCTCGATCGCCCTGCGGATCGCGCCCGCCGTATTCCTCATCACCGTGTTGACGCTCGAGCTGCCCGGCCCCCAGCCTCCGCTGAACGCCTCCCAGGGAGAAGAGGGGGCGGCGCCTCCCGCCTACGAAGCGGTGGCGGTCACGGACGGAGGCAGCCTCGCGGGGTTCGTCCGGGGGCCCGCTCCGGCGCTTCCCCCGTCCGACGCCATCGTCACGAAAGACAAGGGCGTCTGCGGCGAGCGAAAGCCCTCAGAGGCGATCATCCGGGGGTCTGATGGGGGGTTGAAGAACTCCGTCGTCTTCCTGGACGGGATCTCGAGGGGAAGGCCGATCGACACGGCCCGCACCGTGAAGCTCGACAACCACCTGTGCGGTTTTCAGCCGCACGTCGTGGCGATGGCGGTCGGGCAGCGGATGGAAATCTCCAACAGCGATCCGATCCTGCACAACACCCACGCCTATCTCG
>Ga0137394_10003696_pt1 | contig 11541 bp, 11 predicted proteins | sample czobulk116metaG_FD_108278 | JGI IMG/M metagenome (GOLD analysis project Ga0137394, IMG submission 108278) | Vadose zone soil microbial communities from Angelo Coast Range Reserve, California, USA - czobulk1.16 metaG | ecosystem: Environmental > Terrestrial > Soil > Vadose zone | place: USA... | reverse complement strand
TCGCGCAGCAGATCGCCGCGCGCCTCCTCGAAGACGAAGCCGCGGCTGACGATCTCCGGCTCGCCCTGCAGGTCGCCCGTCTGCTTGTCGATCGCCACCACCGCCAGGACAATGCCGCCTTCGGAGATGTGGCGCCGGTCGCGCACCACGATCTCGTCGACCTCCTCCATCGTGCCGTCGATGAACACGCGCCCGACGCCGACCTTGCCGGCGAGACGCCCGCTCTGCTCGTCGATCTCGATGACGTCGCCGCTCTCCGCCAGCAGGATGCGCTCGCGGGCCATGCCGACGCGCTCGGCCAAACGGGCATGGCTGTACAGCTGGCGCAGCTCGCCGTGGATCGGCACGAAGTAGCGCGGCCGGGTGAGCGTGAGCATGATCTTCAGCTCCTCCTGGCTGGCGTGCCCCGAGACGTGGTACGGGGGCGAGCCGCCGAAGATCACGTCGGCGCCGCGCCGGTAGATGTGGTTGATGACCCGGTTGATCGACTTCTCGTTGCCGGGGATGGCCCGGGCCGAGACCACCACCAGGTCCCCGGGCTGCAGCGAGACCTCCTTGTGATCGTCGAGCGCGATGCGGGAGAGCGCCGACATCGGCTCGCCCTGGCTGCCGGCGGCGACCACCACCGTGCGTTGCGGTGGCAGCTTGCGGAGTTCGCGCGGCTCGATCAGCGTCCCGGCCGGCACCTTCAGGTGCCCCAGCTCCTGCGCCACCTCGGCGGTCGACACCATGCTCGAGCCGACGAGCGCCACCTTCTTCTTGTGCGCCACGGCCAGATCGATCACCTGCTGGATGCGGTGCACGTTGCTCGAGAACGTGCTCACCACGATGCGCGCCGGGGCCTTGTGGAAGATGCCGTCGAGCGCCCCGCCCACCAAGCGCTCGGAGCCGGTGAAGCCCTCGACCTCGGCGTTGGTGCTGTCCGAGAGCAGGGCCAGGACACCCTGGTCGCCGTAGAAGGAGAAGGCCTGGAAGTCGAAGGTGCGCTCGTCCACCGGCGTCTGGTCCATCTTGAAATCGCCGGTGTGGATGACGGTGCCCGCCGGCGTGCGCACGGCGAGGGCCACGGCACCGGGGATGCTGTGCGTGATCTGGAGGAACTCGATGGTGAACGCTCCGAGCGTCACCTCCTCGCCCGGGCGCACGCGTTTCAGATGCCTGTCGTGGGGCAGGCCGTGCTCCCGCAGCTTGCGGGCCGCAAGGCCGAGCGTGAAGTCGGTGCCGTGGATCGGCACGCGCACCCGCTCGAACAGGTACGGCAGCGCGCCGATGTGGTCCTCGTGCCCGTGCGTCAGGACGATCCCCCTGATCTCCTCCTGGCGCTCGAAAAGGTAGCTCAGGTCGGGGATCACGACGTTGACGCCCAGGAGCTGCTCCTCCGGGAACATCAAGCCGGCGTCGACGACGACGATGTCGCGGCCGAAGCGGAGCGCGGCGCAGTTGATGCCGAACTCGCCGAGGCCGCCGAGCGGCACGATCTGGAGGGGCGGGTGCGACGTGCGGGCGGGCTCGGTCTGGGCGGCGCGGGTCGTCACGCCGGGCATTATAGCGCCCGGCGTGACGACAGGAGCGCGAGGTAACCGTGCACGGGGACCTCTTCGGGGCGGCAGCCGGGGTCGAGGTCGGCGGCGCGGATCAGGCCGGCGGCCGCGGCCGGGCCCAGGGCGCGGCCGCCGTCCCCCCAGGGAAGCCGGGCCAGGTTGTTGACCAGGGTCTTGCGCCGGCGCTCGAACGCCACGCGCAGCAGCCCCGACAGGGCCCGCGGGTCGCAGGTGGCGGCGGGGTCTTCGGGGCTCCGCAGGGTCAGCCGGATCGCCTCGGAGTCGACCTTGGGAGAGGGACGGAAGGAGCCCGGCCGCAGGCGCAGGACGCTCTCCACCCGCGCCCGGGCCTGGCAGAGCACGCTCAGGCCGCCGTACTGTCGGCTGCCCGGGGGAGAGAGGATGCGCGCCGCCACCTCGCGCTGCACCATCACCAGCAGGTCCCGGAGCAGCGCTCCATGTTCCAGGAGCCTCAGGATGATCGGGGTGGCGATGTTGTAGGGGAGGTTGGCGATCATGCGCGCCGGGGAGCGGGGCGTCGCCCCCAGGCCGCGCAGGAGGTCTCCCAGGTCGAGAGCGAGGATGTCGGCCTCGACGATCTGGAGCGCCCCCGGGCCGCCCGGCTCCCCCTGCCCGGCCTGGCCCGTCCCGGCCGGCGCGCCGGGCGGCGCCGCCCACGCCGCCAGCTCGGCGCGCAAGGAGGCGGCCAGGTCCCGGTCGACCTCGACCGCCACGATGCGCCGCACGCGCCCCGCGAGGCGCCGCGTCAGCACCCCGCGCCCGGGCCCCACCTCGAGCACGAGGTCGGAGGGGCCGGGCCGGAAGGCCTCGACGATGCGGTCCGCGGCGCCGGCGTTCACCAGGAAGTTCTGGCCCCAGCGCCGGCCGCGGCTGAAACCGGCGCGCCGTTTCGGCATCTCTATCCTCGCAGGCCTGAGGGCCGCCGCGTTCCTTGTGACGGCCCTCCGAGTATGGTATAAAACGCGCCCTGGAAGGCCCTGGAAAAACCGGCCTTCGGGGGCATACGGAGAGATGATGACCGACCAGATCGTGACGCTGACCGACAGCAACTTCGATGCCGAGGTCAAGAAACCCGACAGCCCGATCCTCGTCGACTTCTGGGCCGAGTGGTGCGGGCCGTGCCGCATGGTGGCCCCGGTGCTCGAGAAGCTGGCCACGGAGTACCAGGGGAAGGCGCGCATCGGCAAGGTGAACGTCGACGAGCAGAGCAGCCTGGCCGCCCGCTACGGCATCCAGAGCATCCCCACGATGCTTCTGTTCAAGAACGGCAAAGTGGTCGAGCAGTACGTGGGCGCCGCGCCTCGCGAGGTCCTGGCCAGGCTCCTCGACAAGCACGCCGCAGCCTGACGCGTGGCACCGCGGCGGCCCTCAGATTACCCGGGGGCTGCCGCGGATCGTCTTGATGGTCAGGCTGCCGTCCTCCAGGTCGGCGATGACCGTGCGGCCCCTGTCTCCGCCGACGTCGGTGCCGACCACGCGCACTCCGGCCTCCTCGAGCGCCTGCAGGGCCGCTTCGACGTTCTTGTCCCCGACCGTCTGGCGATCGGCGCCTGCCTCGATGGCGAACATCCGCGAGCCCCCGGTGACCTTGGCCAGCAGGGCGGCGCGCCGCGCCCCCAGCCTCAACGACTCGTCCACCATGGCGGCCACGGCCGTGGTCGCATAGCGCCCGATCCGGTCCACCGGCTCCCGGGGCGGGGCGGGCAGGAGGATGTGCGCCAGGCCGCCGACGCGCGCGGCGGGGTCGTACACGAAGACCGCGACGCACGATCCGAGGCCGTGGATCACCAGGCGGGCCGGCGCGCCGGCGACCTTCAGCTCGCCGGCGTGCAGGGGGTGGGGACGGATCATGGCGCGGCCGGCCCCGCCCCCCGCCCCGGAGCCGGGCCGCGGCCCAGCACCGGCGCCGTGCGTGGATCGGGCAGGAAGAAGAATTCTCCCCGCAGGCCGCTCGATGGCTCGAGGAGCTCGCTGGCGAGCACCAGCGCGGTCTCCCCGAGCGGCAGCATCTCGATCGGCAGGAAGTCGGTGACCGCCCCGACCATGTCGATGGCCAGCCCCGGGATGGAGGGGAGCAGGCTGACCCCCAGGAGATGGCTGACCGCGTTGAGGTAGGCGGCGGCCATGATGTTCCCGACCTCCTTCAGGGCCGACTGCTCGAACTCGGACAGGTCCCGCAGGCCGTCGCCTGGCCGCCGCCGGCCGCCCGTGACGCGATCGCGGCGGGGGCGCGGCCGCGCGGCGCGCGCAGGACGCTCCCCCTCGGCGCCCGAGCGCGCCACCAGCCGCAGGAGCAGCGGCACCTGGTCGAGACCGAACACCAGGAGGAGGTTGCCGCGCGCCTCGCCGTAGACTTTCAGCGACAGGGCGCAGACCACGCGCGAAGCGCCGCCGGCGATCTGGGCCACCTTCTCCAGCGGCACGACCCGTGCCCAGGGCACCTCGAGATGCACCGGCCGCCCGATGACCTGCGACAGGGCGGTGGCGGCGTTGCGTGCCCCCGCCTCGCTGATGGCGTGGAAGCGTTGCAGGTCGGCGCCGCGGCGCGACGCCGGCCGGGCGGCTCCCGGGGGCGCCGTCATGCGGCCCTCGAGGCCAGGGCGAGGTTCGCCGGGTCGAGAATGAGGGCGATCCGTCCGTCGTTGAGGACGGCCGCGCCGGCGTACTGCGGCAGCAGCTCGAGCGGGTGCTTGAGCGGCTTGACGACGATCTCCGTCTCGCCCAGGATCTCGTCCACCGCCAGGGCGTACGCCCTGCGCCCCACCCGGTAGAGGAGGGCCGGGGTCGCCGCAGGCGGCGCGGGGGCCGCGACGCCCGCCAGCAGGGCGCCGAGAGGCAGCAGGGTGACGACCTCGTCGCCGCGCTGCACGACCTGCTCGCCCTGGCTCCCCAGGATCGCCTCGCGCCGCACGTTGAGGGTGGTCTGCACGGCCGAGACCGGCACGGCATACACCTCGCCGCCGGCGCGGCAGAGGAAGGCGCGGGTCACGGTGACCGCGGGCGGCAGATCCATCTCGAAGGTGGTCCCCGCCCCGAGGCGCGAGCGGATCGACAGCCGCCCGCCCAGCTTCTGCACCCGCGTGCGCACCACGTCCATCCCGACCCCGCGCCCCGAGATGTCGGTGGTGCGCGCGGCCGTCGAGAGGCCGGGGATGGTGATCAGCATCAGGGCCTCGTCCTCGCTGAGGCGCTCGGCCGCCTCGCGGGTGATGAAGCGCTTCTCGAGGGCCACGCGGCGCAGCGCCTGCGGGTCGATCCCCCGGCCGTCGTCCGAGGCCCGCAGGCAGACCCGGTCGTCCCGGCGCGACAGCTCGATCTCGATGCGGCCGGCGGGCGGCTTGCCGGCGGCGCGCCGGATGGCGGCGTCCTCGATGCCGTGGTCGATGCTGTTGCGCAGGATGTGCTCCAGGGGATCCATCATCTCCTCGAGGACCGAGCGGTCGAGCGCCACGTCGGTGCCGCGCACCTCGAGCTCGACTTCCTTGCCGAGCCGGCGCGCCAGGTCCCGCACCGTGCGCTGCAGGCGCGGCACCAGGGAGGCGAAGGGGATGAGCCGCATCGCCATCACGGTGTCGCGCAGCAGATCCATGGTGCGCTCGAGGGCCTCGAGGAACCCCTGCGCCTCCGATCCCGGGTCGACGACCAGGGCCCGCTTGAGTCTTTCGCGGTGCAGGATGAGCTCGCCGACGCCGTCGAGCAGCCGATCCATCTTCTCGGTGGCCACGCGGATCGTGCCCAGGGCCTCGGGGCGCGCGGCGCCCTCTCCGCCGGAGGCGGCGGAAGAGGCCGCGGCGGCCGCAGGCGGCAAGGGGCGGCACTCTGAAACGTCCGGAAGGGCGGCCACCAGCGAAGCCAGGCGTTCCCCCGGCAGCCCGGTGGCCAGGGAGACCCGGAAGCGCCCGGCGAAGCCCTTGGTCGCCATGCCGGCCGGGTCGGGGGAGCAGCCGAGGACCCGGCCGTGGTCCGCGAGCCGTTTCAGGATGACCATCGCCCGGGCGGCCGGCAGCGGCGTGCCGGGGCGCAGCACGACGTCGATCTCGAGCCGGGAAAGCGCGCCGTCCTCCGCGCCGGGGGCCCCGGTCGCGGGAGCGCCCGCTCCGGCGCCGGGCGCGCCGGTCCCGAATCCGCCGGCCTCGGGGGCGGCCGGCGCCGCGTCCCCTGCGGCGGCATCCTTCGCGGGCGCGGCCGCATGGAGGGCGCTCACGAGATCGGCCTCGACGGCCGCCTCGCCGCCCGCGGCCACGGCCTCCACCTGGGCCGAGAGACGATCGGTGGCCCGCAGCAGGAGATCGAGCGTGGTCGCGGATGGCGCCGCCCCGCGCTCGCGCCAGCCATGCAGCAGGTCTTCCATGGCGTGCGACAGGCGGGTGATCGGCTGAAAGCCCATCGAGGCGGCCATCCCTTTCAGGGAATGGGCGTGGCGGAAGAGGTCGTTGATCTCCTCCTGGCCCAGCTCCCGGCGGCGCGCCTCGGCCAGGAGGGCGCTCAGCCCCTCGAGGTGCTCGCGCGACTCGGAGGTGAACAGCTCGAGGAACTCGCGGGAATCCAAAGCGCGGCCCCCTCCCGCTGCGCGGGCAGGCTCCTAGGGGGCGGCGGAAGCGCCGCCGGGCAGGACCTTGGCGAGAACCTGCAGGACCCTTTCGGAGGTGAACGGCTTGACGATGAAGTCCTTGGCGCCCGCCGAGATCGACTCGACGACCAGGGCCTCCTGGCCCATGGCGCTGCAGATCACGACGTTGGCGCCGCCGTCCAGCTTGAGGATCTCGCGCGTCGCCTCGATGCCGTCCATCTGCGGCATGACGATGTCCATGGTCACGAGGTCGGGCCGCAGCTCCCGGAAGCGGGCGATCGCCTCGCGGCCGTTGCTGGCCTCGCCGATGACCTCGTAGCGGCCGCCGGCGTTCGTCAGGATGTCCTTGATCATGGAGCGCATGAACATGGCGTCGTCCACGATCAGCACCCGGATCGCCATCAGGTCTCCTCTCCCGCCCCGGGGCCCGGCAGGAACCCTTCGCGGATCGCCTGCTCGACCCGATCCACCAGGGCGCCGAGCGCCAGCACGTTGAGCAGCCGCTCGCCGATCGGCAGGCGGGCGCGCAGCAGGCCCTCGCCGGCCGCGGCCTGCTCCGGAGCCCCCCAGCCCTCCTCGGGCGCGGGGGCCACGTCCACGTCGGAGCTCACCAGGACTCCGAGGTGGTCGTAAGGCGGCGCCAGGACCACGCCGAAGCCCCCGGGAAGCGGGCTCCCGGGCGGCGAGGCGAGCAGTCGGTCGAAATCGATGAGGGTGACGATGCGGCCATGCACCTCCACCAGTCCGGCGACGATGCCGGGGGCCCGCGGCACCGGCCTCACGCTCGCGAAGCGGGCGACCTCCAGGATGTCGCGGGCGGGGAGACCGTACCATTCGGAGCGCGAGGTGAACGTGATGATCGGGTCGCCCATGCCTATCCTACCCGACCTTGAAGATCGAGATCAGGTCCTTGAGCGTGTCGGAGGTCTTGGCCAGCTCCTGCGCCGAGGCGGACATCTCCTGCATCGAGGCGGTCTGCTCCTGCGTCGCGGCGGAGGCCTCCTCGGTCCCCGCGGCGTTGTCCTCGGCGATCTTGGAGATCTCCTCGATGGCGCGCACCAGCCCGTCGGCGCCCTTCGCCTGCGTCTCGGAGAGGGCCGAGATCTCCTCGATGCTCTCCATGCTGGTGAGCACCGACTGCACCATGGAGTCGATCGACACCTTCGCCTGCTGGATCACCGAGCGGCCTTCACGCGCCGCGCGCGTGCTGTCCGTCATGGAGGCGATCACCTCGTTCGACTCGGAGTTGATCTCCTTCGCCAGGCGGGAGATCTGGTCCGCGAACTTGCGCGAGGCGTCGGCCAGCTTGCGGATCTCCTCGGCCACGACCGAGAAGCCCCGCCCGTGCTCGCCCGCCCGCGCCGCCTCGATGGTGGCGTTCAGGGCCAGGAGGTGCGTCTGCTGCGCGATGTGCGTGATGAAGTCCACCGACTCGTTGATGCGCAGGGCCCGGTCCTTGAACCCCTCGACGATGCCGGTCGCCTTCTCGATGCGGCTCACCAGCTCGGACACCTTTTGCGCCGAGCCGACCATCTGCTCGCCGGCCTGCCGCGCGCGGTCGCCGGCGTCTTTCGAGGCCTTGGCGGCGAAACGGGCCTTCTCCGAGATCCCCTCGATCGAGTGAGCCAGGTCGCGCGTGATGGTGGAGGTCTTGCCGACCGAGTCCGCCGTCCCTTCGGCGCCCTTGGCGATGTTCTGCACCGTGGAGGAGATCTCCTCCGTCGTGGCGTTCATCTCCTGCGCCGTGGCCGACAGCGCCTGCGCCGACTCGAAGATCTGCTCGCTGACCGTGCGCACCTCGGTGACCACGTTGTAGAGGCTCTGCATCATCGTGTTGAAGGAGCGCGCCAGATCGCCCACCTCATCGCTGGTGCGCACGTCGACCTTGCGCGTCAGGTCGCCGCGGCTGATCACCGCGCTGGCCACCGCCAGGTCGCGCAGGTTCTTGGTGAAGTAGCGCGACAGCACGACCGCCGCCGCCAGGCCGATCAGGATCTCGGTCGACACGTACCCGACCAGATCCCAGGCGTCGTAGAAGCGCGGCGGCGTGAACAGGAAGTGCGTGACCATGAACAGGAAGGTCACCACCAGGAAGGCGAACGCCAGCTTCAGGCGCACGAAGCCTCCCGCGGCGGGCTGCCTGTGTCCTCGACCGGCGGCTCCCCGGACAGGCGCCGGTAGACGCGGTCGCGGGCGCTGGCCACCTCGAAGAAGGCGCGCGCCGGGCCGAACAGACGCTCGACGCGGCCGAGCACGAGGTAGCCGCCTTCGGAGAGCGCCTGGGCGAAGCGCGCCAGGATCCGCTCCTGGTGCTCGAGCGAGAAGTAGATCAGCACGTTGCGGCAGACGATCAGGTCCAGGTCGCGGTGCGGGAAGGGGTCGAGGAGGCTCTCGCGCTCGAAGCGCACCATGCGCCGCAGGCGCTCGGCGGGGGAGGCCGTGCCGTCGGGCCGCTCCTCGAAGTGGTGCGCCACCTCCGCCGGGATGGCGCCGAGCAGCCCCGCCGCGGCGAACGACGCCCGGCGGGCCCGCTCCAGGGCGGCCTCGTCGAGGTCGGTGCCGGTGATCAGGACGCGGGGCGGCCGCTCCGCGGCCCGCCCTGCGTCGGAGGAGGCGTTTCCGCCCTGCCTCGCCCCGTCGAGGGCGACGGCGAAGAGCGCGGCCAGGGAGTAAGGCTCCTCCCCGGTGGCGCAGCCGGCGCTCCAGACCGCCACGCGATGGCGGCGCGCCGCGGAGCGGCGCAGCAAGTCGGGGACCACCTTCGCCCTCAGGAAGTCGAAGCAGGACCGGTTGCGGAAGAAGCCGGTCACCTTGATCGACAAGGCCCTCTGAAGGGGCCCGATCTCCTCGGGGTGGCGCTTGAGATAGACGGCGTACTGGTCGAGCCCGGCGAGCCTCAGGGCCCGCACGCGGACCAGGATGCGGCGCTTGAGGTAGCTTTCCTTGTAGCGCGACAGGTCGAGCCCGCGGCGCTCGACCAGGTGGCGGTGGATCGCCAGGAAGGGAGACAGAGGGGCGCTCCGCATGTCACTTCCGGCCTGCATCTCCACCCGATCGACCCCGTATCGTCTTGCGGCTCCGAGGCTTCGCGCGCACCGCGGGGATTATAGGTTCCGGTTACGAGAGCGTCAACCGACGGAAAATGCCCGATCGGCGTGTTGTTGGGTGGGCGTCCCGACGCAGGATCCATCGATAATTCAACGGCTTACGCAGATTCCCCAGGAGAGAGAGCGGGGCGCGCGGGAAGGCAGACGGAGGCCCTGACCGCAGTTCCCGCCCAGTCCGGCCGGGAGCGAACCGGGGGAGATCCGGAGCCGCGCCCAACAACACGCTCGTCGGCCATTTTCCAAAATTGACTCCCGGAGGGGCGTGGTCTAAAATTTCGCGCTCGCACTTTCGCCGGAACGCGTGTCACGGAGGCCCATCCCCGCATGGAGCAGGACATTCGACGCATCAACGACCTGGTCGCGAAGGAGTCGGTCTTCGTCGAGCAGGTGCTGGGTGAGGTGCGCAAGGTCATCGTCGGCCAGAAGGGGCTCCTCGACCGGCTCCTGATCGGTCTCCTGGGCGACGGCCACCTCCTGCTCGAGGGGGTGCCGGGGCTCGCCAAGACGCTGTCGATCAAGACGCTGGCCGACGTCATCGAGGCCAGGTTCCAGCGCATCCAGTTCACCCCCGACCTGCTGCCGGCCGACCTGATCGGCACCATGATCTACAACCAGAAGGACGGCGTGTTCGTGCCCCGCAAGGGGCCGCTGTTCGCCAACATCATCCTGGCGGATGAGATCAACCGCGCGCCCGCCAAGGTGCAGTCGGCGCTCCTCGAGTCGATGCAGGAGAAGCAGGTGACCATCGGCGACACGACCTACCGGCTCGAGCCGCCGTTCCTGGTGCTGGCGACGCAGAACCCGATCGAGCACGAGGGCACCTACCCGCTCCCGGAGGCGCAGGTGGATCGCTTCATGCTCAAGGTGCGGGTCGACTACCCGAACAAGGTCGAGGAGCGGGAGATCCTCGACCGGATGACGGGGGTGAACCACTTCGACGTGCGGCGGGTGATCCGCCCGGCGGACATCCTGCGGGCGCGCGAGGTGGTGGGGCAGGTCTACATCGACAACCGCATCAAGGACTACATCATCGAGATCATCTTCGCCACGCGGCGCCCGGAGGACTACAAGCTCGACATCAAGGGGCTGGTGCAGTTCGGCGCCTCGCCGCGCGCCACGGTGTTCCTCACGCTGGCGGCCAAGGCGCACGCCTTCATCCGCGGCCGGGGGTACGTGACGCCCGAGGACGTCAAATCGATCGCCTTCGACGTGCTGCGGCACCGGATCATCCTCACCTACGAGGCCGAGGCGGAGGACGTCACGACCGAGCAGATCATCCAGAGAGTGCTCGACACGATCGAGGTCCCCTGAGCCCTGCTCCCCCCGGAGCCGTCCGACCGCCCATGCTGCCCGCGGAAATCCTGAGAAAGGTCCGGCGCATCGAGATCCGCACCAACCGGCTCGTCAACGAGTCGCTCGGCGGCGAGTACCACTCCGTCTTCAAGGGACGGGGGATGGAATTCTCCGAGGTGCGCGAGTACCAGTTCGGGGACGACATCCGCACCATCGACTGGAACGTCACCTCCCGGATGGGACACCCGTACGTCAAGAAGCACGTCGAAGAGCGCGAGCTGACGGTCATCCTGCTCGTCGATTTCTCGGCCTCGGGGGAGTTCGGCACGCGCCGGCAGTTCAAGCGGGAGATCGAGGCGGAGATCTGCGCCCTGCTCGCCTTCTCGGCCATCAAGAACAGCGACCGGGTCGGCCTCATCGCCTTCACCGACCGCATCGAGACCTACCTGCGGCCGAAGAAGGGGAAGGACCACGTCCTGCGGGTCATCCGCGAGGTGCTCTATTTCCGCCCGCGCGGCCGGCGGACCGACCTGGCCCAGGCCCTGCGCTACATGTACCGCACCATCAGCAAGCGGAGCGTGGTCTTCCTGGTCTCCGACTTCCTCGGCGACGGCTTCGCCCAGCCGCTGCGGGTGGCCGCCCGCAAGCACGACCTGATCGCCATCACGGTCACCGACCCGCGCGAAGAGGACCTGCCTCCGATCGGTCTGATCGACCTCGAGGACGCGGAGACCGGCGAGCGGGTGCTGGTGGACGCCTCGGACCGGCGCACGCGCGATCGCTTCCGCTCGTGGGCGACCGGGAGACGCGCGGCGCGCGAAGGGCTGTTCCGCTCGGTCGGCGTGGACTCGCTGGAGCTGTTCACCGACCGTCCGTACGACGTGCCGCTGGTGCGCTTCTTCCACAAGAGGGCGCGCAGGATGCGGCGGTGAGGCGGCCCGCGGGCGCTTTCGCGGGGGCGCTGCTGCCGGGCCTCCTGGCGCTGGGCGCCGCAGGGGCGCCCGCGACG
>Ga0137394_10003695_pt1 | contig 11543 bp, 7 predicted proteins | sample czobulk116metaG_FD_108278 | JGI IMG/M metagenome (GOLD analysis project Ga0137394, IMG submission 108278) | Vadose zone soil microbial communities from Angelo Coast Range Reserve, California, USA - czobulk1.16 metaG | ecosystem: Environmental > Terrestrial > Soil > Vadose zone | place: USA... | reverse complement strand
GACGTGCAGCTGGTGATCGCCGCCGAACGCCTCCCACCACGTACGCAGCCAGGCGTGAGATACAAACAGGCGTTCGATTCCTGCATCATCGATCAGGCGGTCCCACTCCCCGGCAATTGCATTGAACCGGCTGAGGTCCGTGATCGATTCGATTTGCAGATTCTGTTCGGCTACTTCCTGTGAATGTGTGAGGACTTGCTCTTCGACCACGGCCCCTTCCACGAAAAATATTGCCGCTCCCCAATGTGTGGGTTACTCCACAGTCACACTCTTCGCCAGGTTACGCGGCTTATCAACATCGCAGCCGCGCAACAAAGCGATGTGATAGGCAAACAGTTGAAGAGGTATGGTCGACAACATCGGATTAATGAGGGGATCGGCCTGGGGAATATAGATCGTGTAATCCGCCTTCTCCGCAATTTCATGATCCCCTTCGGTTGCTACAGCGATGACGATGCCATCCCGCACCTTGACTTCTTCCATATTCCCCATTGTCTTTCGGTAAACAGCATCCTGCGGCGCCAGTACAAACACCGGCATTTCCGCATCGATGAGAGCAATAGGCCCATGTTTCATTTCGCCCGCCGGGTACCCTTCCGCGTGGATATACGAGACTTCCTTGAGCTTGAGCGCCCCTTCCATCGCAATGGGGTAATGAATGCCTCGCCCGAGATAAAGGAAATTGCGATACCGCCAGAAGCGGTCCGCGAGCGCAGCAATGCCCTGACCCTGGTCGAGGATCTTGCTGATCTGATCCGGAAGGTCGCGGAGCCGGCGCACGTGTCGTTCGATCTCATGCTTCGGCAGCGTATGGCGCGCCTCGGCCAGTTTCAGAGCAAGAAGGTAAAGGGCCGTGAGTTGAGTTGTGAATGCTTTTGTGGAAGCGACCCCGATCTCCGGTCCGGCATGCGTATACAGAACAGCGTCGGATTGCCGCGCAGCCTGGCTGCCGACCACATTACAGATTGAGAGCAGGAATGCTCCTTTGTCGCGGGCTTCCTTCATGGCCGCCAAGGTATCGGCTGTTTCGCCGGACTGACTGATCCCGATGACGAGACTCTTCGGACCTACGATGGGATCGCGGTAACGAAACTCCGATGCGTTCTCGACTTCTGTTGGGACTCGGGCAATCGATTCGATAAGGAATTTTCCGACGTGTGCCGCGTTAAGCGAGGTTCCCATAGCGAGGATATGCAGACGATCGAAACGATCGAGAATTTCGGCATCGCCCAGCTCGGCGCCCAACGCGATGGTGGCGTCCGCGCCGATGCACCCGCGCAACGTATCTCGAATTGCTCGTGGCTGCTCGTGAATTTCCTTGAGCATGAAATGCGCATAACCTTCTTTTTCCGCCATGTCGGCAGTCCAGGTAATCGTCTCAGCAGGACGACACATGCATTCGCCTCTGGAATTCTTAATTTGAACTCCGTCGCTGCCGATGACTGCAATTTCACCATCATTGAGAAAAACCACTTCCCGCGTATAGGGCAAAAGCGCGGGAACGTCCGATGCGACGAAGTTTTCGCCCGATCCGACTCCAACGACCAGCGGAGGCCCATTGCGCGCCGCCACGATCTTCTGTCCAGTGCCTTCAGTTGAGACGACGACGATTCCATAAACCCCTTCGACATCGCGAACGGCCCGCCGCACTGCCTGCTCGAGGTCGCCGTCATAGTAGACCTCGATCAGATGGGGAAGGACTTCGGTATCCGTTTCCGTCGTGAACTTGTGGCCCTGAGCGATCAAACGGTGCTTGAGATAGAGGTAGTTTTCGATGATGCCATTATGCGCGACGTAGAATCTTCCGGTGCAATCACGGTGAGGATGAGAATTCGTTTCGCTCGGCCGCCCGTGTGTCGCCCAGCGTGTGTGGCCAATGCCGCACTTGACAGAGCCTTTTGTGGGGTTGGTGTCTTTGATCTTTTCCTCGAGCCTGCCGATCCTGCCAACCGACCGGATGATCCTGGGTTTGCCTTCGTCGATGATTGCAACGCCACAAGAGTCGTAGCCTCGGTACTCGAGCCGCTTCAGGCCGTCAACCAGTACACTGGATACCTCGCGGCTACCGATATATCCGACGATTCCGCACATATAACCTCCTGTTCTCCTGACCACAGACAGTCTCGTGTACGCCAGCAAAGCCGCGCGCCAGCGAAACAACCAGCCTCGCCAGCGTCGTAGGAGCATGTCTGACTTTGACTTGGCCGTCTTTGAGAAGCGGCGCGGCGACTGGTACGACGCCGCTTCTGCGGATCTGATCTTCGTCCTCGGAACCTCCGCAGACGATTTCCGACCCAGATTCCAGATATCGCTCTGCAACTGCTGTACCGACAGTCGATGAGTTCAGCAGGCACAGGTCGATGCAAGACCTGCCCTCACCCGCCGCTTCGCGGCTCGCTCTCCCGGAGGGAGAGGGTAAATGGTCGAGAAGAGCGCGTACGTGATCCGCCGCCGAATAACCGGTCGTCTCCCCGGGCTGCGTCATGAGGTTGCAAATGTAAATCTTGATCGCTCGCGATGACTTCAAAGCGTCGGCCACACCACCCACCAGAAGATTGGGAATGATGCTCGTATAGAGACTCCCCGGCCCAATCACAATCGCGTCAGCGGTTTCCAACGCCTCGAGCACGCCGGGTGCGGGAGACGGCTGGTCAGGCTCGAGCCATACCCGGCTGATTCTTACACCGGCCTTCGGAATATTGGACTCGCCTTCTGTGGTCGTGCCGTCTTCATAGAGCGCGCACAGCGTCACCGGTGTTTCCGTCACCGGAAGCACGCGCCCCTTGAGCCCGAGTAGTTCGGATGCCTGGCGTACTGCTGCCCCGAAATTCCCCGACATTTGATACAAGGCCGACAAGATCAGATTGCCGACCGAATGGCCTGCGAAGTTTTCCGGATTCTCAAAGCGATGCTGGCAGACAGAGGTGAGAATGGACTCTTTCGCAGCCAGTGAGATCAGGCAATTGCGAATGTCGCCCATGGCGGGCATATTGAAGGCCTGCCGCAGAACACCGGTAGACCCGCCACTGTCGGACACCGTGACGATGGCGGTTACATCAAGAGGCGTCTTCCCGTCGGCAATTTCCGTGAGACCACTCAACAGGACAGGAAGGCCGGTTCCCCCACCAATCCCAACGATCCTCATCTTCCTTGACCTGCCGCAACGACTTTGATGGTTTTCAGCAGAATCAGCAGATCCAGTCGCAGGGAAATGTTCTTAGTGTAGTAAAGATCGTATTGAAGCTTGTGGTATGCGTCCTCGATCGATGCCCCATACGGGTACATCACCTGGGCCCAGCCAGTGATTCCCGGTTTGACGTAGTGTCGAAGATCGTAGTAACGAATCTTGCTCTTCAGCATATCTACAAAGTAGGGACGCTCGGGACGAGGACCAATGAAGCTCATGTCGCCGCAAAGGACGTTCCAAACCTGCGGAAGTTCATCAAACCTGGACTTCCGAAGGAAAGCGCCCACGCGGGTGATTCGGTCGTCATTCTCCTTCGCCCATGTGGGCCCGGTCTTCCTTTCTGCGTCCCGGCGCATCGAACGGAACTTATAAACGATGAATCGTCTTCCCAGGAGTCCCACGCGTTCCTGGCTGAAAATCGCCGGTCCCGTGGTCTCTAACTTAACAACGATTGCGATGAGCGCCATCAACGGCGCTGCAATAAGCAGCAAGAGGACGGCGAGAAGAACATCCACGGCGCGTTTACATCCCAGGTAGATCTTCGAGGGACAAAACCCATCTGCGAAAATGAGACGGTCCGGCGAAAGTCCTTCGACCCAAATTTTCCGGCTCACTTTCTCGAACGATTCGAGGGCACTTTCGATTCGCACTCCGCGTAGCTTCAAATCGATAAGAGTCTGTGCTGCGGTGCTTTCGGGCTGAATATCCCGATCCGCGACAACCACTCGGGAAATCTGTTGCTGCTGCGCAAATCGGCCAAGATCTTCGTATCCGATGATCTGAATATTTTCCGGCGCATCACGTTGGACGATTTCGCTGTAAAGCTTTCGGACCATTTCTTCGGATCCGACGATAACGGTCCCTGCATCATCATCGATCCGGCCAAACGATCGGACGAACGGCCTCAAAACCACGAGACCAAACATGAGGAAACAGGCGGATGCTGCGGCCGCCGCGTATCCCGGCGAGAGCCTTGGAAATATGTAGAAAAGAAGTGCGGCGATAAGCAGGCCCGCGCCGGCGGACTTGAGGATCTTTTGGATGAATACCTGTGGTTTCGAGTCGACGAGCAGTTCGTCAATGCCGTTTAGATGAAAACAAATTTGACAAGAGAGAAGAACGATGACCAGACCGATGCTCTCGCCCATGAATTGCGCGGCTGCCCCGCCGGCGAGATGACGGGCAGCGAGCAGCACTCCCAGCGAGAAAAGAGACGCTACTGAATACAACCACACCTTAGTCATGCAGCTTTCTTGTAGTACTCGTACGCATAAGCGTAGCGGCTACGGTGGTAATCGACATCATTCAGAACAGCACCCAGGACGTTACTTGCATCGAAGCTTTCCACGGCGTGCTGGAACAACTCGCGCGGCGTAAGCCGCGCACGAACAACAAACACGACCTTATCGGAAAGACCGCTCAAAATATGACTGTCGGCAATCGGCAGCGTCGGTGGCGCATCAACAATGATCATTGCGAAGTGTTGCCTCAGCCTTTCGAAGACAGCGCGCGTCTTTGGTGAAGACAGCGTAGCTACAGGGTTCGACGACGGAACCCCTCCCGGGATCACGTACACATCGCCCTTCGCTTTATGGACGTACTTCTCAAGAGCGTCCTCAGGGTTGCGGACAAGATCGTGGAATCCTCTACCGGAGAGCACGCTCAGGCCGAGATATTCGCTGACGCGCGGCTTACGCATATCCGCGTCAACGATAAGGACTTTTCCTTGCACCGTCGCTGCGAGCGCCGCGGCCATGTTGATGGCGGTGAGCGACTTTCCTTCAGCTCCGGCGGAACTCGTCACCGTCACGACTTTCAGGTTCGCGGACTCACACTGTTGCCGAACCTTCAACGCAAGAAGACGGTACTGTTCGGCAGCCACAGATTCGGGTTCCGCAATAGTGACGATGGAACCCTTCGCGAGGGCCTTCCTGGTGTTTTTAATCCTCCTGCCGAAATTCGGAATGACTCCCAGAACCGGCAAGGTCGTGAACGCCTGGAAGTCGTCGACCGTACCGAATGTCGTATCGTTCTGTTCCAGAATGAAAGTCAATGCGAATCCCAATCCAAGGCCGGCGGCCAGGCCCATCAAAAGGAGGCGCGCTCTTTGAGGACTGTACGGAGCCGTTGGCAGGCCTGCGGTTTCAACGATCGAGAAAGTAACGCCCGTTCCCGCAGACGCCAATCCCTGCGCGAGCTTTGCATCCAACTGTTTGTTGAGAAGTTCGTGGAACTGCGACGCGCCCACGTCGTACTCGCGCCTCATGTCTTCGATAACTCTCTCGTGTCGCGGCGTGGCTTCGATGATGCTGCTCGTTTTGACCATCTCCGTTGAAAGATTCTTTTGGTCCTGCTTATACGCTTCGATTCGTTGCCGAATTCCATCAAGCTCGGATTTCAGTTCCACGTATTTCAGATAGCTTTGGGTTGGCTCGCTGCGCTTTTTCTTCGGCTGTGCAGCAATCTCTTTTTCCAGTTCCGAGATCCGGCGTTTTGCCTTGATCACTTCGGGATGATCGGGAGTGTAGCGGGTTTCCAGCTCACTTTCGGTTATTCGCAGTTCGTCCAGCTTCGTTTCGGCGGGTGTTTTCTCATATACGATCGGCTGGTCGGAAATGCCTTTCGCGTCGAGAGCTTCGATTTGTTTTTGAATTGCGGTCCTCTTCGCTTCTTCTTCCGAGATCTTCGTCGCCAGGTTCTCATACCGGAAGTTGAGCTCCTGGGCCTGGCGCAAGTTATAGTCGATATGGTCCGGAAGTGCATGCGCGACCTGGCCCTTGTAATCCTGAAGCTCTTTTCCCTGCTTTTCGAGGCGCTTCTTCAACGCGTCGAGCTGATCGTTAATGACAGATTCGGCCTGTTCATCCTTCTGTTCATGGTTCTCCGATGTCTCTTGCACGAGCAGTTGAGCGAGCTTGTTTGTAACGTTCATCGCTTCATAGCGATCCAGCCCGTCGTAGGTGAGTTGAAAGGTATGCTCGCCGTCGAGTTTGATAATGATGTCCGTCTTGAGCTCGTCCAAAGCCCTGGCCGGCAGCTTCCCCGGAACATCGCGGTATTGCTTCAGTTCTTTTGCGGCGGCTTCCAGCACCGGAGGACTGAATACGATTTCGCGTACCTTCCACAATTGATCACCCATATTGATCGGGGGCGGCGAGATACGCTTCAGATAATCCGGAGGTGCTACCTGCTCGGCTCCCAGTAAGGCCGTGGAACGATAGCGGCTCGGCTGAGTGTACGCATACAGAACAAACCCCGCCGTGATGAGCAGAGTTGGTATGATGACAAACAATTTTCGCCGGCGGAGCGCGTCCAGCAATCCGAAGATCGATATTGAATTTGTTGGTGCAGTAGTTGCCATTCCATCCTCCTATTGCGACGTGTCCCTGTGCCTGATGTGATCCGTCAAAGCAACATACTGTTCATCCTCATTCAGACGGTTGGTACGGCGGTCACGCTCGCTCGAAAGCGAGAACTCGATCCCGACCATGAACCGATTACGCGACAGTGCGCTTCTGACGTATTCGTTCCTGTTTTGTTGAAATGTCTGGAAACTGGTGAACCAGACTGTGCGATCGTTCAACCGGTAGTCGAACCGGCCAGTCCCGATAAGCGATTGGCTCGCCAGGGCCAGACTGCTGGCCGCGGCACGCGCGGCCGTTGCTCTCATTTGTATGCTGCTTCTCCGCGTCAAGTCGGCTCTGGCGGTAAGAAAGAGAGCGTCATAGAAACCAGCAGGATTCAGACCGTTTGCAAAGAAGGTCGGGCCTAAAGAGGTGAATGAAAGCGATCGGGTGAACCCTCCACCAAACCAAAAATTTCCAACCCGTCTGTCGCCTACCAGTCCAAGTGTGTAAGTCAACCGGGATGCAATTTCACTGGCCCCCCCGGTGAACGTCAGGTACGTGCTGGGATTCGGGTGGATCCTGTACTGCAGCTCGAGACCTCGAATGAGAGACTGATCACGACTTGTAATGACGGCGCCTGCCTGGTTGATCGGATCAAACTTGTAAAAGGAAAGTCTTGCCCGCAGCCTTTGGGTCCGGTTCACAAGGTGTGTCATCGTGAACGTCACGCCGCGCGCTGCCGTATCCAGAATGCGGGCCGTGAATGGGTCGGTTACGCCGTTTTGCCCGAAAGTACTTCTTGTACTGTCATACCGCACCTGGAATCCTGTCACGCCGGACGTCTGTACGTTGACTTCACCACGGATTCCGTTCTGCTCATACTGGCTGCGGGGCAGTAGCAGGAACACATTCTCTAAACTTCTCGAGGCGTCCCTGGATGTCAGGTACGAATCCCCAGCCGATACCTGGATATTCCTGGAAATGTGGTACGTGAAAGTTAAAAGCGCGTCGTGACTCCAGGTATTTTGATCCTTGTTGTCGCGAAACATTTCGAGTTCTGGAGCGTAAGTCATGACGAATTCATGCCGTCGCGAATAGTTCTGAAATGCGATCTTCGGCAATGTTATGGTCATGACATCGTCACCAAGCCGCTTTGGGAACGTTCCCGGAGCGAGAGGCTGGACGCTGGGCGGCAGCGACAAATCGAACAGACGTTCAGCCGGAAGCGTGCGGTCGACCAGGAAGTTGTTATCGGTGCCGACGCCCACCTTCAACGGCGCTACGAATGAGAAGCCGGAAATCCCGACGGTGCCCTGTTGTGCGCACAAAGGAAGTGAAAACGAGAACAGACACAGCACGAGCACAAGTTTCTTCATACGATATTAAAGTCCTCAGATCCCGAAGCGGCCTACTGTACGTAAATCTTGTCGTAAGGCAGGATGAAGAACAGATCGCCTTTCCGGCCTTTAATTTGATCCTCGACATTGAGCTGAAACCGGCGCTGCTGCCCACCCGGCTCGAACCGGATCAATGTCACCTTGTCGCGCTTCGCATACTCCGTAAAGCCGCCGGCCAGCGCAACCGCATCGAGTACCGTCGCGCGATCCTTTATCTTGTACATGCCCGGCGTCTTCACTTCACCCAGCACCGAGACCTTGGCGCTATTGACTTCTTTCACGATGACGTTCACCGCCGGCTCCGCGATGTACTGCGCGAGCCTCTGACCAATTTCCTTCTGCAGCTCGACTGCGGTCTTTCCAGTGACCGATAATTCACCGATGAGCGGCAGCGAAATTTTCCCATCTGGTCTAACGACGACAGTCGGGGAGAGCTCCGGCTCTTTGTACACGAACACCTCAATGACATCGTCCGGGCCAAGCTTGAACTCGGATTCGCCATAAGCACGACTAATCGGGTTCGTTGCCGGACGTTGGGCGAAAGCGGAAGCCAGTAAGCTCGAGAAAGCAAGAACTGCTAAGAAGATGGTGAACCTCATCGTGTCTCCTACTTTGATTTCGTAAGGAAACTTGCAAGAACCTTGCCTTAGAGGAACACCGGACTTTTCAAGCAATTACGGGGAGAGAAGGAAGAATCAGCGTTCTACGTGGGAATGCGGATACATCGACCATAAAAAGGGGAAAAGACAATAAGCCAACGGATCAATTCTGCGTCAGACGCGTCTGACGCAGAATTGATCCGTTGGCTTATTGTCTTTTCCCCTTTTTATGGTCGATCAGAATGGCATACTTTGCAGGTCGCGGCCCGGCGTGGACCGTCCGGGCATGTTCACGCTATGCCGGTTATCGATCTGCCAGCGCTTGAGCTTGTTCAGTAGCGCCTTGTAGCAAATGTTCAGCCGACGCGCAGCCTGCTTGCGATTCCAGCTCGTCTCTTCGAGCACACGCAACACAAGCTCTTTTTCCGCGTGCTCAGCCGCTCGCGTTGCGACATCCTTGAGCGACATGTTGTCTTCTTTCGGTTTGACGGGCACCGGCGTCGCATTGCCCGGCTGCTCCTTCAGCTCGGAGAGGTTCATGTTCATATCGGGAAGGATGAGGTACCGCTTGATAGCATTCTCGAGCTGGCGAACATTACCTGGCCAGTCATATCGGAGAAAAGAATCCATCAAACTGGGAAGGATTTCCTCGACTGTGCTCTTGTAGCGATCGCGATACTTGCAGAGGAAATAGTTGCACAGAATCGGAATATCCTCGCGCCGCTCCCGCAGAGGCGGGAGATCGACCCGGATCACGTTCAATCGAAAGTAGAGATCCTCGCGGAATTTTCCGTTGGCAACGGTTTCTTCGAGATTGACATTCGTCGAAGCCAGGACTCGCGCATCCACCCGAACCGTGCGCTTGCCGCCGAGACGGCTGTATTCGGAATCCTGGAGCACATGAAGAAGCTTCGCCTGAAGATGAGGTGTCATCTCTCCAATTTCATCCAACAGGATCGTGCCCTTGTCGGCGAGCTCGAATTTGCCTGGTTTCTCGTTGAGCGCGCCCGTAAAGGCGCCACGCTCATACCCAAAGAGTTCGGACTCCAGCAAATCGTCGGGCAGGGCTGCGCAGTTGACCTTCACGAACGGCTTGTCGTGCCGGGATGAATTCGTATGGATGTATCGCGCAAGCACTTCCTTGCCGACTCCCGATTCGCCACTGATCAATACTGGTACGTCCGTGTCCGCCACATGCTTCGCGATTTCTTTGATCCGCAAAACCTTTGGATTCGTGGAGAGAATATCGCCTGCTTCGACGTAGGAATCGAGTTGGCGCTTTAGCGTTTTGACTTCTTCTTTCAGCTTCTGCTTTTCAATGACATTCTGGATGGCGAGCTCCAGCTCTTGCTCCTCGAATGGTTTGACCAGGAAATCCGCGGCGCCCATCTTCATCGCGTCGACGACAGTTTTGGTCTGACCCGCAGCGGAGAGAATGATGACAGGAATGGATGAATTCGTCTTCTTTACGCTCTCCAACACCTCAATACCATTGATACCCGGCATCACGATGTCGAGGACTATCAGTGAAGGTACGTAACCGGCGGAAAGCCGCGCCACTGCTTGATCTCCGGACTCCGCGCACTCGACGCTGTATCCACATGAAGCCAGAAAATCTGAGAGGTAGCTGCGAACACTTCGATCATCATCTACAACCAAGATCGATCGCTTACTCATTTGGAATGCCTACCCTCCACACACTCTCGGTTAAATCCGCAAAGCGCACCTGCCGCCTCTGACAGGTCGCTGCGGTTTCCGTACAGGGTGCAATGAGAGTTCCAACCTGTGTAAATCGAGGGAGTTGGAAAGAAGATTGGAAGTAACTGTATGGTTCTACGGCATGTTAGGGGGTGTCGTGTCTTGTCCTACAGGAAAAACCCTTCGCAAGTTGTGGCGCCAAAAGCTGGTGCGATGGAACTTTCGGACACTACCGGGTGTCTTCGGGTGCTCTTCTTTCCATCAGTCCAGACCTGAATTGAGTGTAAATTTGTTCCGGCTCGAATTCACCCGACCCTTTCCCACAGGGAGAGGGATTCATCTACGCCCAGAGCGACGCTAAACCTCGAACCTTTGCCGGGCGTGCTCTGCACTTGAAGACGATAGCCGAGCAAATCGCAAAGCGAGCGGCAGATCGAAAGTCCTAAGCCAGTACCACCGGACTGCGAACTCGCGTCTGCCTGGAGTTGGAGGAACGGCTCGAAGATGTCCTGCAGACGGTCAGATGGAATTCCAGTACCTGTATCCGTGATATCGATCCGAACAGGTTGAAAGTTGATCGGGCCCACAATCACTTCAACGGTTACCTGTCCTTCCTGGGTAAACTTGAGCGCATTGTCGACCAGGTTCGTCAGTATTTGCTTGAGTTTGCTTGCATCCGTGACGAGGGGCTTGACCGTTTCCGGAATGCGCACTTCGATGTTGACGTTTCTGTTTCGGCGCTCACCCTCAAGCTGTTTGAGGACCTCGCGTACTACAGAATCCACACTCGTGGGAGCCACGTTGACCTCGAGGCGGCCGGATTCAACTTTCGAAATGTCCAGAATTGTATTGATGAGCTGGAGCTGGTCCTTTGCGTTGACAAAAATCCGTTCCAGGAAATCGTTGTCGGATGGTGTCAAATTACCGGCTTTGTTCTGCAAAAGAAGATTCGTGAAGCCGATAATTGCATGCAGCGGCGTCCGCAACTCATGACTCATCCGCGCGACAAAGCTGGTTTTGGCCCGGCTTGCCTCTTCGGCGTTCTCTTTCGCGCGCCGCAATTCTTCCCACCGCTTTCGTTCGGTGATGTCGCGGATGACACCGGTGAAGTAATTGCCGTTACCGCTCGTCCACGAGGCAAGTGACAGCTCGATCGGAAATATCGTTCCATCTTTTCGCAACCCGTCGAACTCGACAGTTCTTCCGACGAGTTGCGAACGGCCTGCCATACGAAATCGCTCGAACCCGGCGCGGTGCCGTTCTCTATAACCTTCCGGCATCAGCACCTCGAGGGACTCCCCTGTGATCTCATCCT